>Ga0073932_1000926_pt1 | contig 63410 bp, 44 predicted proteins | sample DewCreD2012metaG_FD_76967 | JGI IMG/M metagenome (GOLD analysis project Ga0073932, IMG submission 76967) | Hot spring sediment bacterial and archeal communities from British Columbia, Canada, to study Microbial Dark Matter (Phase II) - Dewar... ...
CAACAGCGCCGACGCCTACAGCCACAGCCCTCACCGGATGGGGGTGAGCTCCGGTCCCTGAAGCCGGCCGCCGGGGGTGAGCAGGCGGGGGAGGCCTCCCAATTTATACAAAACAAAGAGGCAACTGAAACCAACAACCAGCTCAGCAAGGAGCAGAAGACCAGCAAAAACAGCCAAGAATCCCTCCCAAACCGCAAGGGCGGTGCCCGTACCGTACCCGAATTGCGCTCTCTCATGGCGAAGCCCTCCAAGCTGCGCCCTTACCATACTCCAACCCTGCTCTCGTTGCCGTTCAGCCCTTCATCCACGCCGCGGCTGCTATAATGTCGTACTCCCATGCAAATCCTGGATATCGAAGAGATTCGCAAGATACTGCCGCACCGCTACCCGATGCTGCTCGTCGACCGGATTCTTGAGCTGGAGCCCGATCGCATCGTGGGCATCAAGAACGTCACCGTCAACGAGCCGTTTTTTGTGGGCCATTTCCCCGACTATCCGGTCATGCCGGGGGTGCTGATCATCGAAGCCATGGCTCAGGTCGCTGGTGTGCTCGTGCTCAAAGAGATTCCCGACCGCGCCAATAAGCTCGTCTTTTTGGCCGGCGTGGACAACGCCAAGTTCCGCCGCCCTGTCTTGCCAGGCGATCAACTCCGGATTGAAATGAAGGTCGTCAAAAAGAAGGCGAGCGTCGCCAAGATGCAGGGCCAGGCCACCGTAGACGGAAACGTCGTCGCGGAGGTGGAAGTCCTTTGCAAGCTCGCTGACCGCGCCGCCCCGCCCCAGGAATCTTAGGCCTCGATGCCCATTCACCCGACTGCGATCATCGACCCGTCGGCACGCATCGCTGAGAGCGCCGAGGTCGGCCCCTACTGCATCATCGGACCAGACGTTGAAATCGGCCCCCGCACACGCCTGATGGCGCACCTCTATATTGAAGGCCCCACCTGGATCGGCGAAGATAACATCTTCTTTCCCTACTCCACGATCGGCGTCGCCAGCCAGGACCTCAAGTACAAAGGCGAGCGCGCCGAAACCCGCATCGGCCACCGCAACCGCATCCGCGAATTCGTCACCATTCACCGCGGCACCGAAGGCGGCGGGGCGCTCACCTCCATCGGCGACGACAACCTGCTGATGGCCTACGTCCACGTGGCCCACGACGTCCGCATCGGCAGCCACGTCATCCTCGCCAACGGCGCCACCATCGGCGGCCACGTCACGGTCGGGGATTGGGCGGTCATCGCGGCCTTCAGCGGAGTGCACCAATTCTGCCGCGTTGGCCGGCACGCCATGATTGGGGGCTATAGCGTCATCACTCAGGACGTGCTGCCCTATTCCATGACCGTCAGCGACCGCCCGGTCAAGGTCTTCGGCGCCAACAAGACTGGACTCGAACGCCGCGGCTTCAGCCCCGAGACCATTCAGCGGCTGCACACCACCTTCCGCCTGCTCACCCGCTCTGGCCTCAACACCACCCAGGCTATCGAGCGGATCCGCGCAGAAGTTCCCTCCTGCTCCGAGATCGAGGAGGTCCTCAGTTTCATTCAGAGCTCCGAACGTGGCGTAATAAAGTAGAGGCGCAAAGGCGCCCCCTTATTCATGAAATACGCCTTGATCGCCGGCAACGGCCGTTTCCCGCTGCTGGCCCTCGAAAACGCGCGCAAGCTCGGCCACGAAGTAGTCGCCGTAGGCATCAAGGAAGAAGCCTCGCCCGACATCGAACCCTTGGCCGCGCGGTGCTACTGGATCTCGCTCGGCGAACTCAGCCGCCTCATCGACATCCTTAAGCGGGAGTCCATCAGCGAAGTCATGATGGCGGGCCAAGTGAAGCACGCTCAAATCTTCTCTTCCATCCGCCCGGACTGGCGCTTGGTCAAGCTCCTGGCCTCTTTGCGCTCCAAAAACACCGATGCTCTCATCGGCGGCGTGGCCCGAATCCTCGAAGACGAGGGCATCCGCCTGGTCGACTCTACGCTTCTTCTGAAGCCGCTGCTGGCCCCGATAGGGCCACTAACCCGCCGTAGACCGGATTCGGACGAAGAAGCCGACATCGCCTATGGACGCCGCGTGGCGCAGGCCCTGGCCGGCTTCGACATCGGCCAGAGCGTCGCCATCTGCGAGCGCGCCTGCGTGGCCGTGGAGGCCATGGAAGGCACTGACGCCATGCTCCGCCGCGCCGCCGGCCTGGTCAACGGCCGCCGCCTCAGCCTGGTGAAGGCCTCCGCGCGGCGGGGACACCTCTTATTCGATGTGCCGGTAGCCGGCCCGCAAACCATCCAGGTCATGCGCGAAACCGGAACCACGGTGCTGGCCGTCGACGCCGGCCGGACGTTGCTTTTGGACCGGGACCAGATGCTGGCAGCGGCCGACGAGGCCGGCATCGCCATCGCCGGTTATCCTCCGGCACAGGAAAAGGAGCGGCAATGAAGAAACTTCGCGTCGCCGTCGCCGGCGCAGGGGAGTTCGGGAAGCGCCATATGCGCGCCATCGCCCAGTCGGAGCGCGCCGGACTGAGCGCGGTCTTCGACATCGACCCGGCGCGGGCTGCCGCGGCCGCCGCGCATTACGGGTGCGAAGTCTCGCCTGACCTCGATTCGCTCGCCGCCCGCGTGGATGCCGCCGTGGTCGCTGTCCCCACAACGGCCCACGCCGAAGTGGGTTGTGCGTTGCTCGAAGCCGGCATCGATGTTCTGGTGGAAAAACCGATCGCGCCGGATTTGGCCTCCGCGCAACGCCTGCTTGAGACCGCGGAACGCCACGGCCGGATCCTGCAAGTGGGCCATCTGGAGCGGTTCAACCCCGCCGTGTCGTCGCTGCGCCGGGTTCTGACGCTACCTTTGTTTTTCGAAGTCCACCGCCTCAGCCCGTTTACACCGCGCAGCCTCGACGTGGACGTGGTGCTCGACCTGATGATCCACGACATCGACATCGTGCTGTCGCTCGTGGGGTCGATGCCGGAGGAGATCCGCGCGGCGGGAATCTCTATCCTCTCCGGGAAGGTCGACATCGCCAACGTACGGCTGGCCTTTCCCGGCGGCTGCATCGCCAACCTCACCGCCAGCCGGGTCTCCACCGAGCGCGTGCGGAAACTCAGACTCTTTCAGCCCAGTCAGTATCTGTCGCTGGACTACTCCCGCCAAGAGGTCTTTGCGCTGGGCGTAACAGCGGACCACGGCATCTCGTCCAAATCCTTAGAGGTCGAACGGGGCGAGCCCCTACGCCTGGAGCTGGAGTCGTTCTTTGAGTGTGTTCAGACTCGGTCCAGGCCCTTGGTCAACGGTCAGGACGCAGCCCGGGCGCTGGAGGTGGCGCTGGAGATCGCCGCCAGGATTGAGGAACACGCCGGGCTCGTCGCACAATCTCTGGCGGCTCTTGAGAGGAGGTAAATGGCGGTTCGGGTTCCGCCCGCAGCTTACGAGCAGCATCTGAGGCTGCTGCCGCCCGATCGCGACAGCGGAGGCCGCCGGCGCGCCGTGCGGGCTGGCGCCATGTCGTTGGGCGTGCACGCAGGCTTAGTCTGCCTGCTGGCCTTCACTCCGCTTGGGGGAGTCCGGGTTCACGACGTGGCCGGGATTGTCGCCCAGTTCAAAGAACCGGTCACGCTGGTTGCCCCGCCCAAGGAACTGACTCAGAAGGCCCCTAACCAAGGTCAGATCGGCAAAGAGTTTAACCTGGAGAGTCTCCTGCCGCGGCCGCGCGTCTTCGTTCCGCCCTCCGCTCCGCCCGGCGCGCCCCCCACGGGCAGACCCGCGCTCCTGCCCGAGCCTCCGAAGATCGATGCGCTGGCAGGCCCACTTGCTCCCGGTCCGGATCTGGCCTTTCTTCCTCCGCCCCAAATCCAGCCCATCGAGCAGCCCAAACTGACTCTGGAACCTCCGCCCCGGGCGCCCGAGCCCAAACCCGGGGGCTCCGCAAAGCTGGCTCTCCCCAAGACCTCGGTAACGGAAATGGGACAGGCGCTTGCCAAAGGAGGCGTTGGCGCGGGCCTGATCGTCAGCGACTTTGGCGACGGACTGGGCGGCTTCGGAGAAGGAATCAACATCTCGCCCGTCCCGGGGGCCATCGGCAACAGCCTCGAGCTGCTCAGCGATCCCCAGGGCGTCGACTTCCGGCCTTACCTGGTGCGGATCCTCGCCGCCGTGCGCCGCAACTGGCTGGCCATCATCCCCGAGAGCGCCCGCAGGGGCAGGCAGGGCCGGGTGGTCATCCATTTCGCCATCGACCGCGACGGCAAGGTTCCGAAGCTGGTGATCGCTTCAGGCTCGGGCACCGATGCTCTGGACCGCGCTGCGGTGGCGGGCATTAGCGCCACCACGCCCTTCCCGCCGCTGCCTGCCGAATTCACTGGCAAGGAGATCCGCCTCCAGTTTGTGTTCCTCTATAACCTGCGGCCTTACTGACTTGCCGCCCTGGCGGAGCACCGCACAATCGCGGGAGTCCTTCTCCCACTCACGGCGCAGCAGTTGCCGCGTCGCTCGGACCACATCCCACGGCCTTGCCCGGACCGCGCATAGCCCAGCCTCGCGCACACCCTGCGGCCGGCGCGCATCGCCGCATCGGCGGCTACCCCCTCCCGAAAGGGGGACTCCAGAGCAGGCGCAACAGGCAGAGCGGACAGATTACCGCATGAACAAGACTGGACAACCTGACGCACCAGCGAGGGACGCACCGGTGGTCTCGATTGCTCAGGAGGACCCTCCGCCGGGGTCGGAAGACTACCAGACTTCGGGCACGCTATAGTTGACGAAGAGGGAGGTTCTGTACATGCGCAGGCGCTTTCGAGTTGCCTTGATCTTCGTGGCTGCGGCAGCCATCATGGGCTGCGGGCGGCGGCCGTCCGTGGAAGAAGCCCGGGCGTTTCTGGATCAAGCTGAGGCGAAACTGATGGCCCTCAGCGAAGAGGCGAGCCGGGCGGCTTGGGTGCAGTCCACGTATATCACGGACGACACGGAGATCCTGGCTGCGAAGGCCAATCAGCGCATGATCGAAGCGACCGTGGCGCTGGTGAAGGAGTCGCGCCGTTTCGACGGCGTGAACCTGCCGCCGGAGTTGGCCCGCAAGATGAAGCTGCTGCGCTTATCGCTCACGCTGGCGGCGCCTTCCGATCCGAAAGAAAGCGAGGAGCTGACCCGCATCGCCGCGGGCATGGAAGCCGCCTACGGCAAAGGCCGCTCCTGCCCGGAAGGGGTGACGGATCCCGCCAAGTGTCTCGACATCAACCAGGTGACGCGCGTCATGGCTGAGAGCCGCAAGCCCGACGAGCTGCTCAGCGTCTGGCGGGGCTGGCATGCGGTGGGCGCGCCGATGCGCAAGGACTACCAGCGCTTTGTGGAGCTGGCGAACAAGGGCGCGCGCGAGATCGGCTATGCCGACATGGGGGCGATGTGGCGTTCCAAGTACGACATGCCGCCGGATGAGTTCGCCCGGGAAGTCGACCGCCTCTGGGACCAGGTGAAACCGCTGTACCTTTCGCTTCACGCTTACGTGCGCAGCCGGCTGCGCGAGAGGTACGGCGAGAAAGTGGTTCCGGCCAGCGGCCCCATCCCGGCTCACTTGCTGGGCAACATGTGGGCGCAGTCCTGGGAGAACGTCTATGAGTTGGTTGCGCCTAAGGACACGGGGCAGGCTTATGATCTGACGAAGATTCTCAAAGCCCGCAACACCGACGCGCGCCAGATGGCCCGCTACGGCGAGCAGTTCTTCACCTCGTTGGGCCTGGCGCCGCTGCCTCAGACGTTCTGGGAGAGGTCGCTGTTCACCAAGCCGCGGGACCGCGAGGTCGTGTGCCACGCCAGCGCCTGGGACGTCGACAACGTGGAGGATCTGCGCATCAAGATGTGCATCGAGCCCACCGAGGAGGACTTCATCACCATTCACCATGAGCTGGGCCACAACTTCTATCAGCGCGCCTACAACAAGCAGCCCATGCTGTTCCGCGACAGCGCCAACGACGGCTTCCACGAGGCCCTGGGCGACACGATCGCCTTGTCGATCACGCCGGAGTATCTGGTGAAGCTGGGTTTCCTCGACAAGCCGGGAGATCCTTCCAAAGACACCGGACTGCTGCTTCGCCGCGCCATGGACAAGATCGCGTTTCTGCCGTTTGGGCTGCTGATCGACCAGTGGCGATGGAAGGTGTTCTCAGGCGAGATCCCGCCGGAGAAATACAATCAGACTTGGTGGGAGCTGCGGACCAAATATCAAGGCGTGGCTCCGCCTCTGGCCCGCAGCGAGAGCGACTTCGATCCCGGCGCCAAGTATCACATCCCGGCGAATGTCCCCTACACGCGGTACTTTCTGGCGCACGTGCTCCAGTTCCAGTTTCACCGCGCGCTGGCGCGCGAGGCAGGATGCAAAGAGCCGTTGCACCGCTGCTCGATCTTCGGCAGCAAGGAGGCAGGCCAGCGCCTGAACGCCATGATGGAGATGGGCATGAGCCGTCCCTGGCCGGAGGCGTTAAAGGCCTTGACCGGAGAAGACCGCATTGATGCTTCCGCGATCCTGGAGTACTTCGCGCCGCTGATGAAGTGGCTCGACGAGCAGAACCAGGGCAAGGCGGTGGGCTGGTAGGGGGCCAGGTCTGGGATGTCGGGCACGCCGCTCTGAGACGGGCCAGGCAGCGCGGGTGTATACTCATGTCCGCAACCGCTTGCGAACTGTCTGGTGAAGCAGGCGCCGCAAGGCGCGCGAGATGGCGCCGAGGGTTGGGGCATGCGGGCGACAGTGTTGCGCCGGTTTCTGTGGCCTTCGTTGCTGCTGGCACTCTGTCCGGCGACGGTCTCGGGCCAGCAGCCGGGAATCACCACGGGGGGTATCCATCCCCGGCCTATCTTTGTCCGCGGTCAGGTGGAGCTAGCCGATGGCCAGCGGCTCCCTCAGAAGGCTTCCATTGAACTGGTCTGCCAGGGACAGGCTCAGCCGCAAGGCCAGACCGATGCGGACGGGAAGTTCAACCTCCCGCTCGGCCATGCACGGTTTCAGGGCGGCGCCGACGCCAGCGTAGGGACTCCTGCGGCGGGCAGCGGCTTTGGCGGCGCGCTCAGCGGACAAGCGCAAGTGGACGGAATGAGCGTCATGTCGCTGATGGGCTGCTTTCTGCGGGCTGTGTTGCCGGGCTACAAGTCGGAAGTCGCTGACCTGAGCCGCGTGAGGGCCGGGGAGAGCCCGGATGTCGGGGTCCTCCGGTTGCACAAGATTGCGGGCGGCGGCGATAGCACCGTGAGCGTTACCTCCCTCAGCGCGCCGAAGACCGCCCGGCAAGCGCTCGAACGCGCAAGGCAGCAGGCGGCCCGCCAGCGGTACGCAGAGGCGGAAAAGGAGTTGCGAGGAGCCGTCCAGTTGTATCCGAAATTTGCAGAAGCATGGCAGGAACTCGGCGCAATGCTGGAGGCGCAGAAACGGCCCGCGGAAGCCCGTAGAGCTTATTTGGAGGCCGCGGCTGCCGATGAGCGTTACGTCAAGCCGCATCTGAGTTTGGCGCGCATGGCGGCCGCGGCGCGGGACTGGCAGGAGACGCTGGAACGATCCGCGTCGGCGTTGAAGCTCAACCCCTACGAGTTTCCGCACGCCTATTACTACCGCGCCGTAGCCTGGTACAACCTCGACGACCTCGACAAGGCTCTGGAAAGCGCCCGGGAAGCGGTCCGGCTGGACGAAGCGCACGAGCTGCCTCTGGCGGAGCAGCTCCTGGGAGTGATCTTCATGGCCAGGGGCGATTATGCCGCAGCGGCGGGGCACCTGCGGAATTACCTGCGTTACGCGCCGCAAGGGGCGAACACCAAAGCTGCGCAGGTCATGCTCGCCGAGGCGGAAGCCAAGCTGGCGCAGAGCGGAAAGCCATAGGCAGCCGCATTCACCGCATGGCCCGCAACGGATCTCTTCGCGGACCCACCTGCCCGTGCGGATGCTCGAGAGAGCGGATGCCGGGCCGGCCCTACCATAACAGGCGGTAAGCGAAGACGTTGGGTTCGCAGGTGAGATGGATTTCTCCTCCGGCTGTCTGGATGGGCATGCGGCTGAGAGTGCGCCCTTCTTCGTCCACTGTTTCCACTTCCTTCGGCTGAGGCAGCTTCCAAGGCAACTCCCGCCAGCGGAGCCGGACTTGGAAGGCGAGGCCGTTGGGCAGAGGGATCAGCTCAAGTGCGCGCCCATTGGGGAGCAAACGGAGACCGCCGTTGGTTGTGATCGGACCGAACTCCACAGCGCGCCCCTCCGGGTTCATCCGGGGAAGGCGTGGGTCGGGGCCTTGATCCCCGCGCCCTCCCGCCGCGCCACGTCCGGAGACCGGTTCTGGGACCACCGGGCGCGCGTTGACATAGAGCGCAGTTGCGGCCTTGGCCCACTCGACGATGAGGTCGTGGCGGCGCTCGATGGCGGCTTCGATGAGGCCGTCGTTGGAAGGGACCCGCGCATAGAATCCGTACTGCGGGAGTTGGCGGCCGCCGGCCGTCCAATCATCTTCTCCTCGATTCACCCAGACCTCGCCGCCGTCTTGCCACCGGATGCGGTGCCGGTGGATATTGGAGCCCTCGAAGGAGAAGGATTCCATGCGCCGGAGGGCCAACCCTCTCATCAAGTCGTGCAGCAGCCAGTATTTCCGGACGGTGTCCCGGCTGAAAGCGTCCCACACCATGGCTGGATGGCCTGTCATCACCTCGGTGGCGATGTAGTCGTCGCTGTAGATGCCGTGGAGGCGGCTGTCTTGTCCGGAATTGTAGCGGCCAGGATAGCCGGCGCCCTGAAGCACGAAAACGTCGTGATAGATGGCATCAAACCACGGAATCCGCTCAGTGTCGCTCGTCTCAACACGCCAGACGTTACTGCGTTCCGGGCCTCCCTCGGCGCGCATGTGCGCTCCCGCCCCGGCGTCCAGCCAGCCAACGTACTGGTCCGCGCCCGCTTCGGAGATCTGGGGCGCCCCGTCCAGATACTCGCGGATCCAGGCGAAAGCCTGCCGCCAGACGTCGCGCGTGTGAACGCGGGTGAAGAAGCGGCCGCCCGAGTCGAAGTAGTCGTATGGGGGCTCGGAGGACCAGACGTCGATGAAGTAAGCGCTGGGAGCGAAGCCTTCCTTAATGAGCTTCAAGTTGCGCTTCACCAGAGGCAGCACCGCATCGGAGTTGGGGTGGTAAGACTGCGCTCCCAAGCCGCGATTGAAAAAGGCCTCCTGTGGTTTGCGATCCGCCGTAAAGGCCATCTTGTCATAGCTGAATCCTTCCGAGTCGGGGTAGATGTCAATGTAGTTATCGTGCGGCGCGAACAGAACTCCGTGTCTCTTGCATGTGTCCGCCAGTTCGAAGAACTCCTCAACCGTGCCCCATTCGGGACTGGGCGGGTAGATATCCGGCAAGCGGTAGTCGTAGCCCCACCGTTGCCAGCGGTGCCAGATCACTACACTGTCGGTAAGACCGTAACGGAAGGCGCGCCGCAACGCAGCGGCCGAATCGGCATAACGGCCTCTCCAAAGGTCGATCGTGAAACGGCCGGCGATTCTCGCCACGCCCGGCGCGGCTTTTGGAGCATTGAGGTCGCGGAACAACCGGGCAGCGCTCCAGACGTCGTCCGACGGGATGAAGCTCACGACCTGATCGTGAGGAGTGTGCAGGGAGCAAGTGCGGGTGGCGGGGTCCAAGGCCAGGTGATCGGGCGGCACGTCCACGCCTTGAACCAGAGAGAAACCGTTTGCAAAGTCGATTCCGATGTACGAAGTGGAGAGAAAGTGTCCGTTGTAGCGAAGGCGGAACGCTTGCGGATCCTGCATGACGTTGCCCGCGCCCGCGTAGAGGCGGAACACCCGCTCACTCCATTGGCCTGCGGCCAGGTCCTCCAGGTAGACCGGCAGCCACGGACGCTGGGTTGCATTCTGGATGGCGAACCGGAAGCGCAAAGCCGTATTCTCGAGCCAAGCCTCGGTCACCAGCTCGAACGGTCCGGCCGTGCTTTGGAACAGCAGGCGAGTGCGGTAGCGCCCAGGCCGCGATTCGTCCCGAGCCTCGATAAACCGGTTCGCAGAGTTCGGGCTCTCCACCGGATGCCCCAGGACCCGTCCTTGGAATCCGCGGAAATAGAGCCGTCGCACACCGTCCTCCAAGCCGATCGTTCCGTCCAGTAGCCCGCGCGTGCCCGGCCAGAGCCGCACCGAAAACCGGCCAAGGTTGCCGAGTAGACGTCCAGAACCCGGAGGTGGAAAGGCAAAATCCGCCGGTCTCGGTTGCATTTGCGCAGCCGGGGCGGGGGGAGGTTTCAAAGATGAATCAAGGCTCGGCGCCGGAGGGTTGGCGAGTTTGACCGGAACGGCCAAAATCGGATGCGCGGTGTGCCGGCGGCCCTGCCAGTCAAACTCAGCGTATGCGTGGACCGGATAGAAGGCATTGTAGGTCACGGCGGCGGGGGTCACCCTGAAGGGGATCTGGACACTGCTCTTCGCGGGCACGGTGAAGGACACACCCCCGGCCGGCTCCACGCGCCAGCCGTCGATGCCCTCGACGCGGACGGTTCCCTTGAGGTCCGCATCCGCGCTATTCTCCAGAACGACAGTCAGGTTCTCCGTATTCAGCGATTGAACGATTTCCGAAGGGCCTTCGATTTTGACCGTCAGCGGACCGGAGGTGTCCACTGCCGGGCGGAAAGCGAGCAGCGTGAACGCTCCCGACAGCGCAAGGAAGATTGCGGCTTTACTGCTTCGCATTCCAAGTCCCTTTCTTAACCGGCGAGGGGTAGATGGGAATCTCTCAGCGGTCTTTTACTCTCATACCGCACTTGCAGCGGCAGCCCAGGCGGGCCCGCCGTGAAAGAGGTGCGCCAGATCGCAGGGACGATCATCGCGCCGCGCGGATTTCGAAGGACGCGGTGGCGGAGTAGGCGTCCGGTTCGGTGCAGGTGATCCAGCCGCGGGCGGTGTAGCGGCCTGCAGGCAGGGCTTGGCCACCCTCGGAGGCCAGCTTTAATTCGATGCTGTAGATCTTGTCGCCCGGCGGGATGTCCTCCTCGCCCAGCACCATGGCGAAAGCCCGGTCCTCGGACCAGCGCGCCACAGGCTGGCCCCGCTCGTTGCGGATCTCCAGCTCATAGCGCTGGCTGCTGGGGAAGGTCAGCCGGACGGCGCCGGGGCCCGGATTGTGAACCACGAGCTGGGCCTTCAGGACCGCCGGGCCTTGCGCCGTGTGCTCATAAGCGGAGCGGTCGAGTTTGAGGGCAACGGTCATTTTCGCCGCGGCCTGCGCGGACTCCGGCGCTTTCGCCGGATCGCAGCCCATCGCGGCCATCCATGCGGCCATTGTGCATGCCGCTGCGGTCCACTGCTTGCTCCAACGCCAACTCATGCGGCACCTAGTCTTTCCGCGCCAGCAAAGACCTAGCCGGCCAACTGGCGCAACACGTAAGGCAGAATGCCACCGTGGCGGTAGTAGTCCGCCTCACGGGGCGTATCCACGCGCACGGTCACTTCGAAGCTCTTCTCGGCCCCCCCGGCGCCCACGGCGCGCACTCGCGCCCGGCGCGAGCCCTCCAGCGCTTCGCGGATCCCTTCGATGAAGTAGGTCTCGAAGCCGGTCAGGCCGAGGGTTTCGCGGTTTTGGCCTGCGGGAAACTCCAGCGGGAGCACCCCCATGCCCACCAGGTTGGAACGGTGGATGCGCTCGAAGCTCTCGGCGATGACTGCCTTGACGCCGAGCAGCGCCACGCCCTTGGCGGCCCAGTCCCGCGACGAGCCCGAGCCGTACTCCTTGCCGGCGAGGATCAGCAGGCCGGTCCCTTCTTTCTGGTACCGCATGGCGGCATCGTAGATCCACATCTTCTCGCCGGAAGGAACGTGGATGGTCCAACCTCCTTCGGTGCCCGGGGCGAGCTGGTTGCGCAGCCGGATATTGGCCAGCGTGCCGCGCATCATCACCTCGTGGTTGCCGCGCCGCGCGCCGTAGGAGTTGAAATCCTTAGGTTCAACGCCCAGGCTGATCAGGTATTGACCTGCCGGGCTGTCGGCGGCGATCGATCCGGCGGGCGAGATGTGGTCCGTGGTGACCGAGTCGCCCAGCATGGCCAGTGCGCGCAGCCCAGTCAGATCGGAGACGGGACGGCTGGGATCGCCGAGTGAGTCGAAGTAAGGCGGCTTCTTAATGTAGGTTGAGGTGGGATCCCAGGGATACAGCGCGCTGCCGGTGACTGAAATTGCCTTCCACTGCTCGTCGCCTTCGAAGACGGACGAATACTGCTTTTCGAACATCTCATCGCGCACGAAGCGGGAAGCGACCTGGCGGACTTCCTCATCGGAGGGCCAAAGGTCTTTCAGGTACACCGGGTGGCCGGAGGGGTCGCTGGCCAGCGGTTCGTTCTGAAGATCAATATCCACGCGCCCGGCCAGAGCATAGGCGACTACCAGCGGGGGCGATGCCAGGTAGTTCGCCTTCACCAACGCGTTCACGCGGCCTTCGAAGTTGCGGTTGCCGCTTAGCACGCTGGCCACCACCAGCTTCTCTTTCTGGACGGCTTGCGCGACAGGTTCCGGGAGCGGCCCGCTGTTGCCGATGCAAGTGGTGCAGCCGAAACCCACCAAGTGGAAGCCGAGCTGCTCCAGGTGCGGCAGCACGCCTGCTTCGCGCAGGTAATCCATGACGACCTTGGAACCCGGGGCGAGGCTGGTCTTCACCCAGGGCGGCGTCTTGAGTCCGCGCTCGACGGCTTTCTCGGCGAGCAGGCCGGCAGCGAGCAGCACGGCAGGGTTGGAGGTATTGGTGCAACTGGTGATGGCGGCGATGACCACCGAACCGTCCTGAATCTCTGCCTGTGCGCCGTTGAAGCTCACCGAGACGCGGCGCGGCTCGGCGCCCAGCGTGGACAGGAAATTCTGTTTGACGGCGGAAAGCGCGAGGCGGTCCTGCGGGCGCTTGGGCCCGGCCAGGGATGGCTCCACCGTTCCCAAGTCCAGCTCCAGCGTGTCCGAAAAGAGCGGCTCCGGCGCGCCGGGTACGCGGAACAGTCCTTGTTCCTTGGCGTAGGCCTCCACCAGAGCGATGACCTCCGGCGGGCGGTGCGTGAGGCGCAGATAGCGCAGCGTCTCATCGTCAATAGGGAACAGCCCGATGGTGGCGCCGTACTCGGGACTCATGTTGGCGATGGTCGCGCGGTCTGCCAGGCTCAGCGCATCTAGTCCCTCGCCATAGTATTCGACGAACTTGCCCACCACGCCCTTCTTGCGCAGCATTTGAGTTACGGTGAGCACCAGATCGGTGGCGGTGACGCCTTCGCGCAGCCGACCGTAGAGGCGAAAGCCCACCACCGGGGGCAGGAGCATTGAGATCGGCTGGCCGAGCATGCAAGCCTCGGCCTCGATGCCGCCCACGCCCCAGCCCACCACGCCGAGCCCGTTGATCATGGTCGTGTGGGAGTCGGTGCCGACCAGTGTGTCGGGATAGGCGGCGAGGGTCCCGTTCTGAACAGAAGTGAAGACCACCGGGGCCAGATACTCCAGGTTCACCTGATGGATGATTCCGGTTTCGGGCGGGACCACGCGGAAATTCTGGAATGCGGCCTGGCCCCACCGCAGGAAGGTGTAGCGCTCGCGGTTGCGTTGAAATTCGATCAGGGAGTTGAGCGAAAACGCATCCGGCGTGCCGTAGTGGTCGACTTGAACGGAGTGGTCGATGACCAGATCGGCGGGCAGCAGCGGGTTTGCGCGCGTGGGATCTTTCCCCATGGCGTGGAGCGCATCCCGCATAGCCGCCAGGTCGACCACCACGGGGACGCCCGTGAAGTCCTGAAGCAGGACGCGGGCGGGCATGAAGCTGATCTCGCGGTCATCCGGCTGGCCGTTCCAGCGGGCCACGTATTCGATGTCGGGAGCCTTGACCGTTTGGCCGTCCTCGTGGCGGAGCAGGTTCTCCAGGAGGATCTTGATGGAAAAAGGCAGGCGCGAAACGTCGCCCAGAGCGTTCAAACGGAAGTATTGGTAGCTGCGGTCTGCGACGCGCAGATTGGCGGAAGCGCCGAATGAGTTCAGACTGGACATGAGCAAGCACCCTCCCCTAGTATCCTAACAGCTTGCTGGAAATCCGAGAATAGGATTTTCGCGTCAGCTATGCCGGAATCTCCTCGCCGCGGTTCCGCCAGGGAAGTATACTGATGCGGAAACGGCCGCAGGACCGGGAGAGCCCGGCTTGGAAGTATGAACTCTGAATCCGAGGGCAGGACGAAGAGATGGCTCCTGCGGGGGGCCTGTGCTCAGGCGGTATTGTTCTTCCTGGCGGTGTTCGTCTACCTCCGCAACGGGATCGATCCGCGGCTAATCCACCACTGGCAAGGGCCGGCGTTCTACACTTATCTGGGATTCGCGAGTCAATTTCTGCGCTACCCGGGCGGGGTCGCGGATTACCTGTATGTGCTCATCGCGCAGTGCTATGCGTGGCGGGCCTGGGGCGCGCTGGTGTTGACCGCGGAGATCGCCGCCGCCTGCGCCCTGGGGGCACTCCTGGTCCAACGCCCGCATGGGAAAACGCGGCTGTTGCTGGCGCTTGTCCCTGCCCTGTTCTTGCTCTACCACGCCAACCTTTATTACGACGGGACGCCGGTCCGGATTGCGCTGGTCATCGGGCTGGGCTGTGCGCTTGCCTTCAAGAGGCTGATATCGTCTGCAAATCGTCCGGCGGTTTGGTTTGGGCTGTTTACGGTGTTTCTGGCGGCATCTTACTATCTTGGCGGTATGGCCCTCGTGTTTTTCGCGCCCTTGGCCGCCTGTACGCTTTGGATTCGGGCTGCGGCGAACTGGCCGAAGGGGGCGCGGATTTTGCTTTGCGGGGCGGCGCTGGCCGTTGCGGCCGGCTTGCCGTTCGCCGTGGAGAGGTACCGGTTCTTGGAAGTGCGCTGGCCGGCAGCGAGCTGGTTCTGGTCCAGCGACATGCGGCGGGTGGTTGTGTTTTGGGGCCTATACCTTTGGGCCGCCGCGGTTGCGGGAATGAGCTTGCGGCGAGTGGCTTCCGGTGTGAGCGGTGGGCCTGCCGCATCTGACAAGGCCGGGAGCGCAGAGGCAGCCTGGGGAAGCGCAAAGAGGCGCGCGCAGAGAAGCGAGGCAGCGGGCGGAGCCGGGGTGGGCGCGGTCTGTAGGCAGGCAGCAGCGCGGCTGGGCCGTTATGCGTTCACGGCGCTGCTGCTTGGGGCTCTGGCGGGCGTGATGGGCTACTCCTACGAGGCCGCAGGGCGGGACCGGCGGCTGGCGGCGCTGGATTACTTCACCTGGTCGGAAGACTGGGATGCGGCGGTTCGCACGGCCGATACGCTGAGACCCGGTGAATTCAACACGCTGAGCCGGTACCAGGTGAATCTGGCGCTGCACGAGCTGGGGCGGATGGGAGATGAGATGCTCCGTTTTCCCCAGAACGGCGGACCGCTTCTGGAACCCCAGGTGAACAGTTTTCTTCCTTACATGCTGCATCTCACCAACATGTGCCTGCGGCTGGGCCGGGTCAATGAAGCGGAGCATTACGGCAGCGAGGCTCTGGTATTCAGCAAGACGGATCCGCGCGTGTACCGCCTGCTGGCGCTGACCTATCTGGTGAAGGGCCAGACGGAGGCGGCGAGGAAGTTCCTCACGGTCCTCTCTGACAGCCCTCTGGACGGCCGCTGGGCCAAACGGAAGCTGCAAGCCTTGCAACAGGATCCGCAACTCTCTGGCGATGAGCAGGTACAGAGACTCCGCCGCCGTAGGCTGCAAACCGACGACATGCTGGCGGTCTGGCAGCGGGCGAATCAGAGCGGCCCTGACATAGAACGGCTGCTTTTGAATTTGTTGGAGCGGGATCCCTCCAACCGTATGGCCTTCGAGTTCCTGATGGGCTACTACCTGCTTAACCGGGACTTGCAAGGTTTCCGGAACCTTGCGCCGCGCATAGCGGAGATGAGGGGGCCGGGCTACTTGCGGCCCGGCGGCGGCCGTCGCACGCCGCGGCATTATCAGGAAGCCCTAGTCCTTTTTGATGAAATGAGCGGGAGCCGCGAACAGATAGCCGGAGTGGAAATCGAACCTGAAACCGTCAGCCGCATGGCTAGGTTCAGGCAAGTCGTGGCGCGGGCGGGTGGGAAACACGCGGCCATGCTCGAGGCGCGCGAAGGGTTCGGCGATACGTACTTCTACTACTACGCGTTCGGTTCGGAGGCTGCCCAATGAGACGGCCGGGAGCGAAGGTGATGGCCGCGGCTGTGGGGGGCGCGGCGATGGTCTTGGCGGCAGTCGCACTAGCCCTCCGGCCGGAGCAGCCCGCTGCGGCCGTGCCGGTGAACCGCGCCGCAGCCATGGACCCGGATTACTCCGGAGTCACGATGCCGCCGAATATCGCTCCGCTGAACTTCCGGGTGCTGGAGCCGGGCCGAGAGTTCTTTGTGCGGGTTTCCGGCAGCGGGGCGCGGGCCATAGAGGTCTTCAGCAAGGATGGAGTCATCCGGATCCCCGCGGGCCAATGGCGGGCGCTCGTGGGGGCCAGCCGGGGCGGGGAATTGCAGGTGGAGATATTCGCCAAGAGCAACGAGGGATGGGTTCAGTTCGAAACGGTGCGTAACCGGGTGGCGCCCGAGGAGATCGATCCGTATGTGGTCTACCGTCTCATCCCACCGGTCTATAACAAATGGGACCACATCACGATCCGGCAGAGAGACCTGCGTTCTTTTGAGGAACGGATCGTCCTCGATAACAAGGAAAGTCTGGACCGCGAAGGGCGAAGTGCGGAAAGCGCCTGCGTAAACTGCCACACGTTCCTGAACCACGGCACGAAACAAATGCTGCTGCACATGCGGCCTGCCCAAAGGCATCAGATCCCAGCCGTGATCCTGGTCCAGGACGGCAGAGCCCGGATGGTGGATACACGCGGGGCTGGGGCGCCGCCGGCGGCTTACATCAGCTGGCACCCGAGCGGGAGGCTACTGGCGTTCTCGCGCAACCGGCTGGTGCAACTGTTTCACACGGCGGGAGAGGAGACCCGGGAAGTGGTCGATCTGAACTCCGACCTCGGCTTGTACGATGTGGACAGCGGCAAGACTTACACCGTGCCGCAGATCAGCCGCTCCGAGCGGCTGGAGACGTTCCCTGCCTGGAGCCCGGATGGGAAGTTCCTGTACTTCAGTTCGGCGGCGGCTTGGGCGGATAAACCTAACGCGGTGCTGGACTACAACAAGGTCCGCTACGACCTGGTGCGGGCATCGTACGACGCAGCCGCCAACCGGTGGGGGGAGGTGGAAACGCTGGTGAGCGCCCAGGAGTTTGGGCGGAGCGTCTCACTGCCGCAGGTGTCGCCGGATGGCCGCTTCGTGCTTTTCTGCGGGCATGACTACGGCAGCTTTCCGATTTATCAACCTAGCAGCGATTTGTACCTGTTGGACCTGACCCAGCTCGATCCGAAAAGGGGAGCGGGCGGAGCCACTCCCCGCCGCCTAGAGGAGATCAACTCGCCCCACACGGACTCCTACCACTCCTGGTCGAGCAACGGCCGCTGGGTCTTGTTCTCCTCCAAGCGCAGCGACGGCGTCTTCGCCCGGCTCTACCTCAGCTACGTCGAGGCCAGTGGACGCTTTCATAAGCCTTTCATCCTTCCCCAGGAAGATCCGAAGTTTTACGAGCGCTGCCTGATGACCTTCAACCGGGCTGAGCTGATTCGGGAGGGGGTTACGGTAGCTGTGGAAGAACTGGTACGAGTGATGCGAGAGGCCAGCGGACGACAGGCGGAGCAGAAAGGTGCGCCAATGGATACGCCGTGGCAGCCGCTGCGCTAAGGGGGTTGCCCGGGGTTGGAAGGGCTGGTGGAGATGCCGGCGAAGGAAACTCAAACGATAATCGATTATAATGTTTCCGAGGCGTGTTATTAAATGAAAGTACCAAATAAGTCTTGTAATCCCTTCGGATGTGTGATATATGCTACCCGGATGAGCAATGCAGCCCGCCAAGAGGTCTGGCGGCAGGGGGCTTGGCCGAATGGTGGGGGAAAGGGAGAGGGACTTCGTAAATGAAAACGCCAATACGTCTCTTTACTGTCGTTTTGGCAGTGCTGGTTCTGGTTCCCTTCGCTTGTTGGGGACAGACCACGACCAGCGCGTTGCAAGGGGTACTCACAGACCCTGCTGGGGCCATCGTCGTCAATGCGGACATCGAGTTGACCGAAAAGGCCACAGGGTTCGTACGCTCCACCAAGCCGAACGAGCTCGGCATCTTTCGCTTCGCGGGGCTCCCCCCGGGGGAATACGAACTTTCGATAAAAGCTCCGGGATTCAAGAGCTACGTCCAGAGCGACATTGCGGTCATCAGCAGTTCGACGCGGGACCTTGGGCGCATCCGGCTTGAACTGGGCACGCTGACCGAACAGGTTTTCGTGACGGCCGAGATTACGCCGGTGCAAACCGCCTCCAGCGAGAAGTCTTCGCTGGTGGCCGGACCTCAACTTAACAAACTGGCTCTCAAGGGCCGGGACATGATGGTGATGCTGATGCTGATTCCCGGCGTTTATGTGAACACGGGCGCATTTGCGGCGGAAACCACCTCGCAGGACGGAATCCGGCAGGTCCGGATCAACGGGATGGCGCAAGGCCGGGTGAATTTTCAGGTGGACGGCGTGGTGGACCTGGATACCGGCTCGCACGAGACCACGCACTACGAACCCAACATGGACTCGATCGCGGAGATCCGCGTGCTGACGGCCGGCTACCAGGCGGAGTACGGCCGTTCTTCGGGCGGAACCGTGAGCGTAGTGACCAAGAGCGGCGGACGGGAGTTTCACGGTACGGCATGGGCCGTGAAGCGGCATGAGATGTTCAACGCGAACACCTGGCTTAACAACCGCAACGGGGTCGCCAAGCCGCCCTACCGCTACTTCATTGGGGGTTTCAGCGTCACGGGACCCGCTTATATCCCGAAGGTCTTTAACACCGACAAGAACAGGCTCTTTTTCCACTTCTCGCAGGAGTATACTCGGACCAAGCCGTCGACTTCGATCATCCACGCCAAGGTGCCGACCGCGCTCGAGCGCGCCGGCGACTTTTCGCAGAGCTTCGACTCAGCGGGTAAGCTGATCCCGCTGTATGATCCGATCACGCGCCAGCCCATCCCGGGCAACGTGATCTCCCCGAGTCTGGCGAGTCCGCAGGGGTTGGCCATGCTGAACTTTTTCCCCATGCCGAACCGCTGCGACCTGGCGCCCGGCGACCCATCCTGCTGGAATGAAACGGATGCGACGCAGATCCACCGTCGGAATTACCGGACGCAGTACACCTCCAAGCACCCCCGGCGCAACGATGTTCTCCGCTTTGATGCGAATCTAACCTCCAAGCTCAACACATTCTTCCGGTACATCAACGACTACGATCTTGAGGAGACTAGCGGCAACATCGCATTGAAAAACGCTGAAGGCAAGTGGGTTCCGTATTCGGAGGATCACCCGAACCCAGGGCACGGCTATGCGGTGGGCATCACCTACACAGTCAGTCCCAGAGTGGTCAACGAGTTTACTTTTGGCAAGAGCTATAACACCTGGGACTGGTACCCGCACGATCCGTCGCAAGTGGACCGGGCGCGGATGGGCAATCCGCCGCACTGGTTTGACCAGAATGCGCCTTCGTTCAAGAACGACGGAAACCTGAAGCGGCCGGGTTTGCCGAACGGCGCGCAGAACTTCGCTTACTGGACTCCGGCGGTGACGGGCGGCAGCGTCAGTTCTCCGCACGGGGGCAACCGGCCCTACACGAACTGGAACGACATTTACAGCTTCAATAACAACATTAGCTGGTTGCGTGGGGCTCACAGCATTAAGGCCGGCTTTTACTACGAGCGGACCGGCAAGGTGCAGCAAGCAGGGACCGGAACTTACCTCGGAAGCTACAATTTCGGCAGCTCGAGTGCGTTCCCATTCGACACCGGCTACGGCAACGCAAACATGTTTTTGGGCAACTTCCAGAGCTACAGCGAAGGCGGCCGGGTGATGGGGGATTACTGGTTCACGAACCTAGAAGCTTTCGTGCAGGACAGTTGGAAAGTGCACCGGCGCCTGACGTTGGACTTCGGCGTGCGCTTCTATCATCTGAAACCGCAAGAGAACCTGAACAAGAACTCCGCCATGTGGGTGCCTTCCAGCTACAATCCGGCCAAGGCGGGACGCTTGTACTGGCGCGGCTGCAAAGTCCCTACGGCGGGGGCTTGCTCGACCGCCAATCAGATTGCGATCGATCCCGTGACTGGATACACGACGTATGCGGCGCTTGCGGGAACCTTCGTGCCCTACTCCGTGGGCGGCTACGCGCAGCAGCCGGATTTCTTCAACGGGATGGAGGTGGCGGGAGTCAGCTCGAAGATCCCGCTGTCGCTGTTTGAAGTTCCGAAGTTCAAGCCTGCGTTCCGGTTTGGGATCGCCTGGGATGTATTTGGCAACGGAAAGACTGCCATCCGGACCAGCTTCGGGCAGTTCTATCACCGCGGAGACGGAAACCAGATCATGGGCTTCGGCGGGCAGCCGCCCATCACCTACAGCCGCACGGCGTATTACTCGAACATCAGTCAGATCCCGTCCCTGGCTGCCACGGCGGCGGTTTCACCGATCAGCAGCGGTGGGATCGTCGGCAAGCAGCCTTACGAAGTGACCATGAACCTGCACTTCGGGATCCAGCAGGCGGTCGGGTTTGGGACGGTTGTGGAGGCGGCCTACGTGGGCAACCTCATGCGGCACAGCACCCGGACCATGGGCGGAACCGTGTACATGGCCAGCCGCCAGATGAATCCGATCCCGATGTTTTCGCGCTACGACCCGCAGTATGTGGACCCCTGGAGCCCGACCACGCCGAAGCGCTCCCAGCCGGATAACCTGCTGCGGCCGCTGAAGGGCCTTGGGGCGGTTACGGCCACCAACTTTGAGCTGAGCGGTCATTACCATTCGGCGCAGCTGTCGGTGCGCCGCGAGATGCGGCGAGGCATCTCTTACGGGATAGCTTACACCTGGTCCAAGACGATGACGCTGTATGGGCTCAGCCCATATCCGACTGTGTTCAGCGACAAGGGCCGGTACCGGGGATCCACGGGCGTTCCCCACATGCTCAACTTCTTCTACATTTACGAGCTGCCCAAGCTGGGCGCATGGTTGAACCTGAAACCGCTGGGATGGATCACCGACAACTGGTCGATCTCCGGCATCACCTCGATCCAGGGCCACGGCTACGCTAGTGCGCCGGGGATCAGCTTCACGCAGACGACCACGGTGAATCCATCGCCGGAGATGACCGGCTCAGCCGAGGGCGCGCGGATGATCGTGGTCGGCAACCCGAACAAACCCAAGAGCGAGTGGAAGGAGTGGGACTTCTTCAACTGGCAGGCGTTCCAAGTGCCGATGCCTTGCAGCTGGACGCCTCAGGCGACGCCGCAGCAGGGCATTGGGCAGTCCATGTCGTGTTTTGGGAACGCGGGCTCGGGCCAGTTGATCAAGATCCCCACCAAGATGAACAACTGGGATATCACCTTTGCCAAGTCTTTCCCGTACTTTGGGGAGGGACGCAGCTTGATTTTCCGTGCGGAGATGTACAACATTTGGAACCACACGCAGATCAGCGGAGTGAACACCACGATTCAGTTCAATCTTCCGGACTGGCAAAAGGGAATCCTGACGCAGACCAACAACCAGTTGATGCAATATACTGGCGCGCGAGATCCGCGGCGCATGGCGATGACGTTGCGCTTCGAGTTCTGAGAAGCGCGTAGCTGTATTCGTTTACGGCGGCGGGCCGTCAGCCCGGCTTTACGGGTCGTCCGGTCCGCATGCCTTTTGTGTCCTTCCCCTACATATACTCCGGCACGCCGATGCCCAGAATGGCCAGCGTTTGCTCCAGTTGCCGCCGGAAGTAGTCTGTGAGCCACAGAAGGAACGTGCGGCGCTCGGGGTCCGGCTCTTGCAGCACCGGGTAACTGTGGTAGAAGCTGTTGAAGCTCTGGGCGAGCTGAAAGGCGTACTTGGCCACATGCGCGGGCTCGCCGGAAGCCAGGGCCCGCTCCAAAGCGCTGCCGGCTTTGGAAATGGCCAGCACAATCTGCCAGAAATCTTCAGACTGGAGCTGGCGTCCCATGGCGGCCGCGTCCAATTGGCGCCGGAAATCCGGAAGCGTCTCACCCCGCTCCTCCAGCTTGCGGAGGATATTGCGGGCGCGCACGGCGGCGTACTGCACATAAGGCCCGGTTTCGCCCTCGAAGCTGAGCGCCTCCTGCATGTCGAAGGCGATGACCGCGTTGCGCGTGTACTTAAGCATGAAGTAGCGCAGCGCGCCCGTGGCGATCTCGGCGCCCACCCTGCGGCGCTCCTCCGCGGGCGCCTCGGGGTGGCGCGAGTCCACCTCCACGCAAGCCTTTTCGATCAACTTGTCGATGAGATCGTCGGCCTTCACTCCCAGCCCCTTGCGCCCGGAGACTTCGACGTAAGGACGGCGGCGGTCTTCCTCGGATAATTCGATGCCCAGCTCGGCGCAGGTGCGCGGCGTCAGCGCCACCATCTCATAGGAGAAATGCACCGAACGCTCCGCCTGCTCCAGGTAGCCCAGGGCGCGCAGTCCGGCGGCGACGACGTCCTGGAGATAAGACTGGCGCGAATCGATGACGTTGTAGACCCACTCGCCGCGGCCGAACTCCGGGGGCGTTTCCGAACCCGGCTCATCCGTGGTGACCCACAGACGGCGGCCGCTCGGGTAAGTCATCCAGGGGCGGTAATAGAAATCCTTGCCGAGCAGGCCGAACTTCCAGAGCTGATAGGCGATATCTTTGCCCACGTAGGTCACCGTGCCGTTGGAGCGCACGATGACCTTGCTGTCGTCCTCTCCGGCGGTTTCGGAGAAGGCTGAACCGGGCATGACCCAGCAGCCGGCGTTCTTGCCTTCGGTCTCGAAGTGGATGGCGCCGCGCTGCTTCAGCAGCTCGAAGGCCGTGGCCCAGAATTGCAGGTGGAGGATTTCGCTCTCGCGCGGCAGCACGTCGTATTCGATGCCCAGCCGCAGCATCGTCCTCAGGTGACAGTCTACGATGGCGTCGGCGACGATGTGCGCCAGCTCCGCCAGCTCGCCCTCTCCGGCCTCGATGGCGTGCAGAGCCTGTTGCCGCCAGGCCAGAGCCTCCGGGTTGCCCTGATAGTGGGTCGAGATGCGGGCGTAGAGATCCCAGCAGAGGTAGTCGAAGCGGACGCCGGGATCCCGCGCCAGCTTGGCCACCTCGGCGGGGCTCTTATGCTCCAGGTAATGGAAGCCGGCCACGACGTCGGCCACCTGGACCCCAGTGTTGTCGATGTAATTCTGGACCTCGACCCTGCGGCCGGAGGCGCGCAGCATCCTCACGAACGTGTCGCCGAGCACGGCGTTGCGGAGGTGGCCGATGTGAGCGGCCTTGTTGGGGTTGATGTTGGTGTGCTCGACGATGATCTTGCCGCCCGTGGGCGCCTGCCCCGTGGAGGCGGCTTCCGTCAACAGGGCCGCGCCGTACGCCGCGCGGTCCAAGCGCAGATTGATGTAGCCGTTGCCGGCGATCTCGGCCGAGGCAACGCCCTCCAGCGGCGGCATTTCGGCCAGGATTTCCCCGGCGATCACACGCGGTGGCTTGCGCAGGCGCCGGGCCAGGGCGAAGGGGGCCACCAGGCTCAGCTCGCCGAAGCGGGCCTCTTTGGCCGGTTCGATAACTGTCTCTAATTCAACGCAATAGCGGGAACGCAGGTGAGCGGAGACAGCGGCAGTGATCTGTTTCTCGAGTCGATGGAACACAAGATAACGAGTATAGCAGCCGCTTGGATGCGTTCTGAATTTGGCGGGGAACGGTACACTGAAAGTGGGGCGATGATGCGCGTGGCGGCGGCAGTTCTGGCGGCGTGGCTGCAAGTGGCCAATCCTTACGAGGCCGGGATCAAGGCGCTCGACGAAGGCCGTTACGCGGAAGCGGAACAACATTTCCAGAAGGCCGTCGCCGCCGAACCCGGGGACTACGCCGGCTGGTTTCATCTGGCTCTGGCGCAGAGCTTGCTAAACAAGGACGAGGAGGCCACCGGCAGCTACAGGAAGGTTCTGGAGCTGAAGCCGGGACTGTACGAGGCGGAATTGAATCTGGGGATTGTGCTGCTGAGGGCAGGGAAGACGGCGGAGGCGGTGGAGCTCCTCTCGCACGCCCGGGAGCAGAAGCCCGCCGAGCCCCGTCCGAACTTCTTCTTGGCCGAGGCTCTCGCCGCCGCCGGAGAGCTGCAAAAGGCCGAACCGTTCTACCGGGCGGCGGCGGAGGCGGACCCTTCGCTGAAAGACGGACTGCTGAAGCTCGCAGAGGGCTTCGAGAAGAAAGGCGAACTGGAGCAGGCGATCCGGCTGTACGGCGAATTTCCCGACAACGTTGCGGCGCGGGAGCGGGCGGGCGCGCTCCTGCTGGAGACGAATCAGCCCCAGCAGGCGATCGCGCATCTCGAATATGCCGTGACGCACTCGCCCTCGGCCGCCAACCGGGCGGCTTTGGCCCTCGCCTATCAGCGCACCAAACAGATGGAGAAAGCGGAGGCGCAGTGGCGGCAGGCGGTCGCCATGGCGCCGGACGACGCGGAGCTCCGGCTGCGCTACGGGCGTTTTTTGCGGGATGAAAAGAAGTACGCGGCCGCGGCGGCGGAGTTTCAAAGAGTGGTCTTGGCACGTCCTGGCTCGGTGGAAGCCTGGAACGAGCTGGCCGGTGTGCTGATTCTGCTCGAAAGCTACCCTCAGGCCCTGGCCGCGCTCGACCGCGTGCAGCAGATGGGCGGCGAGACGCCGGGCCATCTCTATCTGCGGGCGATCATGCTGGACAAGCTGGGGCAAGCGAAACTGGCCTTGGAGCAGTACCGACGGTTCTTGGATCAGAGCAACGGCAAGTTCCCGGACGAAGAGTTCAAGGCCCGCCAAAGGGTTCGTATTCTGGAGAGGGAAGCGGGGCGGCGATGAAGCGGATGTTCTTCCTCGGCTTGACGGCGCTCGGGCTGGCGGCGATCCCGGTGCGGGCGGACCTGAAGCGGGCTCTGGCCGAGCCGAACCTCGAACGGCGCGCCCGGCTGGCCTGGGAGAACGCTGAGGCTCAGGTGAAGGCCGCCGCCAAGAACTATGCCGCAGGCGACTGGGAAACCACCATGGAGTCCCTCAAAGAAGTGCGCGAGTCGCTGGCTCTGGCGCAGCAGTCGTTGGCCGCCGCGGTGAAGAACCCGCGCAACAGCCGCTCCTATAAGAACTTTGAAGTGCGGACTCGAGCCATCCTGAAGCATCTGGGCGCGCTGCATGAGCGGATGTCTTTCGATGAGCGGCAGCAAATCGAGGGGCTGGTGGAGCCGATCCGGAAGATACACGATGACGCCCTGTGGGCGGTCATGGGCGGGAGGCCCTCGGAGAAACCGAGATGAAAACGCGCATTGTGATACTGGCTTTGGCCGTCTGCTGGCCCGCCTTGGCCCAGCGCGACTTCCTGCGTCCGGATGAAGTGGAGCTAGTGCGGGAGGCGCAGGAGCCGGATGTGCGGTTGCCGCTCTACGTCAAGTTCGCGCGGGAGCGCATCCGGATGGTGGAGCAGATGCTGGCCAAGGAGCGTCCTGGGCGCGGCGCGCTGATCCGGCAGACCCTCGAAGAATACACCCGGATCATCGAGGCCATGGATGCGGTCTCTGAAGACGCGCTGCGCAGAGGCTGGCCTGCCGCCAAGGGCATCTCGGCCGTGGCTTCCGCCGAAAAGGAGTTCCTGGCGGCGCTGGAAAAGCTGGCCAAAACGGATGCTTCGGATTTGCCGGTTTACCGCTTCGCGCTGGAGGAGGCGATTCTGGCCACGCGCGACAGTTTGGAGATAGCCGGCGAAGACTTGGGCGCCCGCGAATCGGAGGTGCGCGCCCGCGAGGAGCGGGAACGCAAGGAGCGCGAGGCCCAGATGAGGCCCGAAGAGATCGAAGCCCGGCGCGCTGCGGAGAAGAAAGAAGAGGAACAGAAGAGAAAGGTTCCCACTCTGCGGCGTCCCGGCGAGACCGTCCCACCGAAGAAGTAAGACCTATGACAACTTTGTATCAAGCCGCGAATCTGCGGCTCAGCCGGGGTGTGCCCGCTGAGGCCGCCCTTATCAAGCTGGTGCAACGAGACCTGCGGAGACTCGGATACCTGAGGACGGGCATCGACGGCGTCTTCGGCCGCGAAACCGAAGCCGCCGTCCGGTCCCTGCGTTTTGACCTTCTTCATAACGACGGGCGAGGTCCCGACGGCCGAGCGCCGGTCGCCATCATGAGCTACAACGGCGGCCGAGTGAAGGAGGTGAACGGCGTTCTGGACGAGAAATTGGCGGCGGTGATGGCCGAGATGCTCGCCGACCAGAGGTTTGAAAAGGTGCCCGAAAGCCCCGATCCCGCCGCGGATAATGCGCGTGCCGTGGCCGCCTTGCAGGCGATGCCGCGCGGGCGCGTGCCCCTCCCGTTTCTGCTCGCCATCCTGGCGCAGGAAAGCGGGATGAAGCACTACCGGGAACCCGTGCCGGACAATGAAGACAACTTCGTGGTCGTGGGTCTGGACCGCAACGGCGAAGAGAACGCCCGCATTACGTCCCGCGGCTACGGCATCGCGCAGTACACGCTGTTCCACCACCCGCCCGCGCCCGAGGAGGTCAGCACGGTCATCTTGGACCCTGCCGCCAACGTGCAACAGGCGGCGCGGGAGCTGGAGGAGAAGTTGGAACGGTTTGTGGCAGGCAACACGCCTGCCACTTGCGCCTCGGACCGGGAGCAGGAGCTTGGCGCGGCGCCGCTCCGGCGCTGCCGGTTTGCGCCCGAGGACCCACGCTACCTGGCGGCTTGCCACGAATGCGCCGCGGCGGCGGCCCGGGTCACGGTCACGCTGGAGCCCACGCACTATCATCCTCGCGGCCAATACACAGGCGTGCCGGACCGCAAGCAATTCGGCTGTGACTGGCCCTACGCCGTGCGCCGCTACAACGGCAGCGGGGTGAATTCTTACCACTACCAGGCTCAGGTGCTGCTGCGCATCCTGAACGGGTAACATGGTGGGATCACGCCATGAGAAAAGTTCCAGGTTGGGATGAGTACTACCTGAACATTTGCAAGATGGTGGCGGCGCGCAGCAAGGATCCGAACACGCAGATCGGTTGCGTGATCGCGGGTCCGGCTCACGAGATCCGCTCGACCGGCTACAATTCGCTGCCGCGCGGGATCCGCGATGACGTCGCCGAGCGGCTGGAGCGCCCCACCAAGTATCTCTGGATGGAGCACGCCGAGCGCAACGCCATCTATAACGCTGCCCGCTGCGGCACGCCTCTGGAGGGCTGCACGCTGTATGTCGAGATTATGCCCTGCATGGACTGCGGGCGGGCCGTGGTGCAGGCGGGAATCAAAGAGGTGGTGATCTCGCGCGAGCGCATGAGCCAGTACTCCAGCGAGTATTTCGAGGAACACTTCCGCAACGTCGTGGAGCTGTTCCGCGAGGCCGGCGTGCGCATCCGCCAGGTGCCCGAGGAAGAAGAATCTTGAGAGGATGTTCCGTAAGCTGGTTCCGAGCGGGCCGCTGGCCGTGGACGGTCCGACAGCAGCGGCGCCGCCATCCAGACGGGACGGGTCGCCGACGGATCATTCGCCTTCCTGAGCTCGCTTCGGGGCGGGTGGCTCACCGTCAACAAGAACCTGATCAGCGCGGCGGGCGAAGGAGATTTGATGACGACCCGCGCTGCGGAAGCGCCCGCCACGCTCCCGGCACGGATAGCGCCGGGTGCCAGGCTTAGACGCCGCCGACTTCCCGCCACGGCAACGATTGGACCCTGATTCTGCAGGACGCAGCCGCCCGATTTCCGCTGCCCGCAGCAGCCCGCTAAGGACAACAAACGCCGGTTCCCCGGTTTGCCGGGGTGGCGTGCTACCACCGGAAGGTCCATCGCAGCTTTACTGCCAGCAGCTCAGACTCCGGCAGCAACATCAGGTCCTCGCGGCTGGTCATGAGGTGCTTCCAGCCGCGGAACCAGACAATAAACAGATCATTGCCCGGTTTCATCGTCCAGCGCAGACGCATATTGTTGCCGAGGTTCCGCGATTCGGTGTCGAATTGAACGAAATTCGTCAGCACGAGATCGGGGTGGAAGGCATAGGTCCCGTTGACCTGCCACAGGCGCTGGATGAACGCTCCCTGCGGGAGAGAGCCGAAATTCTGCTCACTGTTGAGGCCCAGTTGCCACGCGCCGCGGGGCGAGGTAAAGCGAAGGTAGTTCTGCTGTTGCAGGAGACGGCCGTTGTAGAACGTTCCGAACCAGGAGGTATTGCCGAACTCCCACCACCGGTGAGTGCTCGTCTGAAACTCCAGCCGGAGACGATCGAACCGATATCGGCCTGGCGGAATCGCCACGCCCCGGGTGATCTCGAACGGTTCGGGAAGGAACTCGAAAGTTGGGACCCAATTGAACTCGAAGCGGTCGCCGGATTCCATCTGCACGTTAAGCGGCGCCCAGAAGAAGCTCCATGATTCGACCTGCCCCCGGTAGTTCGTCACGCGGGTGAACCGGTGCTGGAACTTGGCCTGCCGAACCCAACCGAACCGGCCGTTTTTGCTAGGCCTGGGCTTATACTGGCAGGCGGCAACAGACTGCCGCGTGCCGGGCCGCGGCAGAAAACCAAGCCCGGGACTGAGAGCTTCGCCGAAGTCGTTCAGCGAGGTCGCGCAGTCCCACAGGTCATTCGGGTAGTCGATCTTGAAACCCCAGCCGGCGCGGTTGCCGGACGGGATGTCGCCGGCGCTGAATGCCGTCCAGGCCCCTACTAGAAGGTTCTTGTTACCGCGGAACTCGGACGTGCGCCAGACGGCGTCGAAGCCCGCGAGGGTGTTGCGCCGGATGCCGTCAGGGTGGCCATTGGTGACGATCAGGCCGAGGCGCAGTTCCTGACTTATGTCGTAGGAGACACGGCCGGCGAAGAGATTTGTTCCCGGCACAAAGGTGTCCGAATTCGGCAGGATGGTGTCGCGAGTCTGCACATCGAGCATCCCGATATTCCAGCGGCCGGCCCGCCCGTCAAGTTTGGCGCCGCCGTTAATTGGGATCTGGCTGCCCTGGAACAGGCCGATGCGGCGGCTGAAAAACGGCATAAAAGCCGTCCCCAAGCCCAACCCAAATTCGTACTGATTGGCGCCTTCTAGAAAAAACGCGCGGCGCTCCGGGAAAAACAGAGGGAAGCGGGTGGTGTTCAGTTGGCGCGAGTCGACCTCCGTCTCGGCGAAGTCGGTGTTGGCGGTAAAGACCGCTGCCACTTGCGAGGTCACGCGATAGGTTACGTCAGCCCCTGGGGCGAACTGCCAAACGCGGCGAGCCTCCTGGAAGGCCGTCTTCATCCGGCCGACGGCATACGGGCTGACCTCGAGCCCGAGTCCTTGCTTCAAGGCCCCGACCCCGGTCAGGGTTCCCGCCCGGCTCAGGTCGCAAAAGAATGCGTCCAGCGTCGGCGCTGCCCAGCGCAGCACGGTGCGGTCGCGTGGGATATTGCGCTCGAAGTTGACGCCCCACGATTGCAGCTCCGGGGTGAAGCTCAGCGTGCGAGACGGGACCACGATTTCCGCCGTCCAGCCGTGATCGGTTCGGGCCGTTCGGGCATCCCAGATTCCGTCCCAGTCCATCCTCGGGTGCTCCGGCTCAGAGACAAGCCCGTCAGCGCGGGCGTCGGCAGCATTGACGCGGAAGAAGTAGCCGGTGCGTTTGTCGCCGTAAGTGTCCAAGACCACGGCGACGCTGTCGTCGCCCTCGAGGTTCCCGTCGCGCTGCATTGTATGAACGGCGATCTTGGGTGGCTCGGGGTCGATGCAGTCGAAACCGAAGTAGATCTCCTCTGCGGTGATCAATACGCGGACCGTCGTCTGGTATGGCGTAGGCGCGCCCGGCTGGGGAGATTGCTGAACGAGCGTTGCCACCAGAGAGGCTTGGCGCCATCCGGCATCGTCAAGCCTGCCATCCAACCGGATCGAGCCGCTGAAGGGGATGGCCGCGAGGACAGGCCCATCCTTCGGTGAATGCCCTGTCTGAGCCCCGGCGAGCAAGGGTCCAAGCAACAGCAACAGGACCGCCCGCCGAATTCGGTGAAGCTCTCCTCCTCGGCTAGCACCCCTGTTTCGAACGATTGCGACCGGGAAGTCAGCGCCGCGCTCCCATATCGTTTCGGAACCGATCGACCGGAACCTGGGAAAAAAGGGGCTCAAAGAGGGTTGAACGTGCTGATTTTGTTTTTCGCCCACTGGGTCTGAATCTCCATGAGGTTTTGATTGCGGTGGAGCCGGCCTCAACAAAGACGTGTAAAGATGCTACAAAGTTGCGCTCAAATGTTTGAATCGGAAATGCGGATAAAGCGCGCTACTGGACGAAACGCATCTCGCCGAAGCGTTCCGGAACGTGCGGATTGGGCCACGCCGCCAGCGGATTGGACCAGATGGTCATGCGGCGGTTGGGCTCGACGCCATCCCAGCGGTTCAGATTGAAGCGCCAGACCGTTCCCGGGGCGGGGCGGCGCGCGAGCTCTTCAAAATTGACCCAGGGAATGGCGGCCTCGAGCGTCCAGCCGCGGTCTTGATCTCCGCGCGCGTTCAGCGTGCCGTCAAGGAACGTGGCGAGCCGGAGGCCTTCGAGCTGGAACCGCTTGAAGAATTGGCTGGAGTTGGGGCCGGTGGTGACGCGGAGATAGTCGTACAACACGGCGCGGGCGTTCATTTCCAGGCCGATATAGGCTGTGGTCTGGGAAGGGCGGGGATTGATGAAGATCTCAACCGCATCGTCCCGGTAGGTGGGGTCGTCGCGCTGGGTGAACTGGGCGGTGATGTCGGCGTCCTCCACCTCGAAGGAGACATAAAGATAGTCGTCGTCCCAGAGCAGCCGGGCCAGGGTTTTGTGCCGCGGGCCGGTTTGGGATTCCCAGGTGGCCGCCAGCTCCGCTGTGTTGGCGGCGGCCCAGGCCTTATCCTCCAGTTTTCCGTCGATGACGATGGGGCCGGAGGCGCGCTTGACTTCATAGCTGGGGATGGGGGGCGGCGCACTGGTCTGCGCCAGGGCCGCAGTCGTGAAAACAGTGAGAACGAGCAGACGCATAAGCACTAAGTATATTGGAATGAGACTGCGCCTATGAATTTGCAGCTAGGACAGCGGAGCCGGGGCGGCACCGCCGTGCGGTGGTTTCGTGCACGCCGCATGAAATGTTTTGTGACGCAGATGGGCGTCACGGCCGAAACGAGGGTTCTGGACGTAGGAGGGACTCTGTTCAACTGGTCGCTCTGCCCGGTGCAGCCGCGGGTGACGCTGTTGAATCTGCCCCGGGCGGCCGAGCCTTTGCCCTCTGGCTTCGACAAGGTGTTCGGGGACGGACGCCGGCTGCCCTTCTCCGATCAGTCCTTTGATATCGTCTTCAGTAACTCGGTAATTGAACATATCCCGGGCGAGGCGGCCCGGCAAGAGTTCGCGCGGGAAATCCGGCGGGTGGGAAAGGCCTACTGGGTCCAGACGCCGTGCCGCAGTTTTCCCGTCGAGCCGCACCTGTTGACGCCGCTGGTGCACTGGCTGCCAGCTCGCTGGCAGGAGGCGGTCGTGCGCCGCGCAACCGTTTGGGAGTGGCTGGAGCGTCCCAGCGAAGACCGGCGCACGTACTACCTGGACCACTATCTCCGGGACATCCGTCTGCTGGGCGCCCGCGAGATGTCCACTCTGTTCCCCGAGGCGCGGATCTTCAGAGAAAGGTTCCTGGGCTGGACCAAGTCTCTGATCGCTGTCTTTCCGTAAACCAACCGGCGCCTGTGCGCGTCGATTACCCTAAGAGAAGAGGTCGGCATCATTGACAAAGGTTAACCCTGGTTGGGTGGCTCTCCTGTTTCTCTGGTTGCCGGGTCTCCCGGCGGGCTACGGCCAGTCTCAATCAGGCCAAGGGCATGAATCCGAAATCCGCACACCGGCGGAAGCGCAATCCTCGGCAGCCGCAGGGCAGTCAGGCTCGCCGGCTTCCGCCCGCGTCGACAGCCGGATCGAGGCCCTGGCCGATGGGGGCGTGGCTGAGATACCGGTGATCGTCGTGTTGCGGAACCAGCCGCAGAGAGGCATTTTGGAGCGCCATGAAGCCGCAGCCCGTTTGCGGCTACAAGTTCTGGAAGGACGCGCGCGCACCATGGCGGACCGGGAGGGCGCTTCAGCCTCTGCGCAAGCCCGCCGCGAGATTGAAGCCGAGTGGCGCCAGGCGCGGGAGGAGGCGTTCAAGGAAATCATCCAGGAAATCAGCCCCAGCCAGGATGCCGTCGAACGGGAACTGATCCGCACCGGCGCGCGCGGCATCCGCCGCTTCCAGGCGATCAACGCGATGGCCGCCCGCATTCCGCCTGCGGCGTTTCGCGAGCTGGCCGCGCACCCGGATGTCGCCGAGATCAGCCTGGACGAAACCCATACGCCGCAACTGGCCGTGAGCGCGCCCAGCCTGGGCGCGAACGTGTTTTGGAGCGCGGGATACGCCGGAGCAGGGGAAGCCGTGGCCATCTTGGATACGGGAGTCCGGACCGTCCATCCGGCCTTTTCCGGATTGAACATCGTGAGCGAGGTCTTTCTGGATGCCGGGCAGAACGATTCCTGCTTTGCCGACGACACCACCTTCAACGACAATCAGGGGCACGGGACGCACGTGGCGGGGATCGTCGCCAGCCGCGGCGCGCCCGGCTGGATGAACTACTTCGGCGTGGCGCGCGGCTTGGGCACACTTTACAACCTGAAGACGGGGTTCAAGATTCTCAACATTCCCGGCAAGTGCGAGGGAGGAGCGCTGACCTATAGCAGCGACGTGCTGGCCGCGCTCAACTGGCTCGTGCAACAAGCGCCTTGGGTCAAGATCGTCAACTACAGCTACGGCAGCGCACCGCCCAAGGTAAATGGTGTACCCGCCGATGACACCTTATCCGCGCGCCAGTTTGACTATTTCGCGGAGACGTACGGCTTGACCATCGCCGTTTCGGCAGGAAACTCGGGACCCGCGGCGGTCACCGTCAATTCCCCGGCGATCGGTTACAACGTGATTAGCACCGGATCGGTGAACACGCTCAGCACCACCGACCGCGGGGATGACACCGTGGCCGACAGCAGCAGCCGCGGACCTACCGGGGCCGGCCGGAAGAAACCCGATGTGGTTGCCCCCGGAACCCGCAGCGGTGGAATCTTCTCGGCAGATTATCAGACCGACGGTTTTGTGGGCAAGGGCGGAACGAGCATGGCGGCCCCGCATATCGCGGGCGCGGCGGCGCTGTTGCGCTCCGCCGGAGTCCAGGATGCGCTCTCTATCAAGGCTCTGCTCCTGAACACCACCGACACGCGCGGCTGGGCCTCCGACTTGGGCTGGGGCTACGCCAACCTTTCCCGCGCCTTCGCCCAGCGTCAAAACGTGGTTCGCGCGGAGTTCAGCGGCGGCTCCCGGTACTTCACGGCGAACGCGTCCGGCTTTTTCTCCAGCACCCTCGCCTGGAACCGGAACCTCACTCATCCCTCGGCTCAGACCGGGTGTCTGTCCTTGCTGAATCAATTCTTATACAGCGGGACCAACAACGCCTCTCTTGGGTCCTGGCTGGCCGACCGGGACAACGTGGTCCAGGTGGATGCGTCCGCCAGCGGAGCAGTGGTCTTGAAGGTCAAGAACGCCGCGCCGCTCTGCCAATTGCCTGAGGCGTTTGCGATCGCCGCCAACGTTCCGATCACAGCCGCTGCGGGACCTGCGTTAACCTTCACCTGTTCGGCGCCCTCCCAAGTCATCGCCGGAGCGCAATTCGAAGCCAGTTGCACGGCCGCCAATCCCGGCGATCTCCGCTTGTTCCAAGTGGAGGCGGTCTTGAACTGGCTGAGTCAACCAGGGGGTACATCCCAGTCTTACGGAAACTTGGAACCGGGTTCAGCGGTCACGCGCGCCTGGACGATGACCGCCCCGTTCGCGCCGGGCGGTTATTCCTTGCGCGGCAATGCCGCCAGCAGCAGCTACGGCGAGAGCTTCACCGGCGAAGTCACCCTAAACTTGACGGTCCAAGCCAGCGCCGCCGGATGCACCTACGCGGCAGCGGCCGACTCTCTTTCCGCCCCCGCCACCGGCGGCATCATCACCCTGAGCATCCGGACGGAGGCGGGATGCCCGTGGTCGGTGACGAATCTGCCGGCGTGGATTACGGTGTCTGGCGCGAGTCAAGGCCTAGGGCCGGCCTCCGTGGCGCTTTCGATCGCGCCCAACGCCGGCGCCGCCCGAACGGCTGGGATCAGCGTTGCAGGCCTGACGGTGCCCGTTCGCCAGTTGGACGCCGGCGCCTGCGGCGGCTCGAGCACGTGCCGCCTGGTGGCCCTGCCGCATCTGGCCTTCGGGCAAGGTTGGACGACCAACCTGACCGTGGCGAATGCCAGGAGCTCGACGACTGAGTTTTCCGTGAGCTTCTTCGACGACGGCGGCGCTCCCGCCTTGCTGCCGTTCACGGGCGGCGTGGGGAACCGGAGCGTGTTGAACGCCACGGTGGCGGCCGGCGGCCTCCGCTACTACGAAGCGGAAGATCCGGCCTTGCCGGTGCAGGGAGCATGGGGCCTGGCCGCGGTCGATACGGGTGTAACGGTGCACGCAACTTTCCGGCGCAAAACGCCCCAGAATCTCTTCTATGAAGCCGCGGTCCAGCCCGTCGCGGGCTACACGCAGTTCAGCCTGCCGTTCGACGCTACGCTGTTTGCGCCGGCCTCCGCGCAAGTCTTTACCGGGATCGCAATCGCCAATCTGAATCCGTTAGGGACCGCACAGGTGTCCTGCATGGCAAGGGATGAGAGCGGGGCTCCTATAGAGGGTGGGACGCTGAGCATCCCGGAACTGGCCCCTTTGGGTCACTGGGCAGGCTACAGTTTCCCCGCGCTAACGGGGCGCCGCGGACGTCTGGAATGCCGCGCGGACACGCTGGTGGCCGCCATCGCCATACGGGCCATCGGCAGCGACGCCTTCTCAACGCTGCCGGTGAGCGGCGATTGAACAAGAAGCTGTCCGCCGCACCGCACGCAGCCCCCGCCGGCGCCATTTCGGAAACTTGGCGCCAAGACGAAAGAAAACGGGTGAGAGCTTGCGCCCTCACCCGCAAAAGCTCCTCCCGGTTGTTGCCAGCCTGGCCCGCAACCTCAGGCCGTGCGCATCATTTCCGCCTTAGCTTCCGCCGCCTTGGAGGTGATCGCCGCCTGGGCAGCCGCCAGCCGCGCGATGGGCACGCGGTAGGGGCTGCACGAGACGTAGTTCATCCCCACCCGGTAGCAGAACTCCACCGAGCTCGGCTCCCCGCCGTGCTCGCCGCAGATGCCGACCTCCAAGTCCGGTCTGGTTGAGCGGCCGAGCTTCACGCCCATCTCCACCAGCTTGCCCACGCCTTCCTGATCCAGTACGGCGAACGGGTCGGCCTTGAAGATCTTCTTGTTCTCGTAATCCTTCGAGAACTTGACATAGTCGTCGCGGGACAAGCCCATCGTGGTCTGCGTCAGGTCGTTGGTGCCGAAGCTGAAGAACTCGGCCTCCGTGGCGACCTTGTCGGCGGTCAGCGCCGCGCGCGGAATCTCGATCATGGTGCCGATCATGTAAGGCTGATCCTTCATGCCGGCCTTCTCGAGGACTTCCTCGGCGACGCGCTTTACGATCGCCTTCTGATCGGCCAGTTCTTCGACGCCTCCGATCAGCGGGATCATGACCTCAGGGATGACCTTCTTGCCCTTCTTGGCCACCTGCACGACGGCCTCGAAGATGGCGCGGGCCTGCATCTCGGTGATCTCCGGATAGGTGATCCCCAGACGGCAGCCGCGGTGCCCGAGCATCGGGTTGAACTCATGCAACTGCTCGACGCGGTGCAGCAGCGCCGGCAGAGCCTTTTTGAGTTCGGCCACCTTCATGTTGTACTTGGCCGCCATCTCCTTCTTCTCTTTGGCAGTGGCGTGGGGCAGCTTGGCGATGTCCACCATCAGCTCCTCCCGCTTGGGCACGAACTCGTGCAGCGGAGGATCCAGCGTGCGGATCACCACCGGGAAGCCGTCCATCACCTCAAACAGCCCGGCGAAGTCCTTGCGCTGAAGCGGGAGCAGCTTGGCCAGCGCCTTGCGGCGGTCCTTTTCGTTGTCCGCCAGGATCATGGCCTGCATGTGCTCGATGCGGCCGGGTCCGAAGAACATGTGCTCGGTGCGGCACAGCCCGATGCCCTCGGCGCCGAAGCGGCGGGCCACCTTGGCGTCGCGCGGAATATCCGCATTGGCGCGGACGCCGAACTCGCCGCGGAACTCGTCGGCCCACGCCATGAACTTGGCCAGGAAGCCGCTCGACGGATCCGGTTCGACGGTCTTGGCCTGCCCGGCGAAGACTTCTCCCGAGGTCCCGTCGATGGAGATCCAGTCGCCTTCCTTCAGCACGGTCTTTTCGCCGCGCACGCGGAGCTCGAGCTTGCGCTCGTCCACTTCCAGCGACTCGGCGCCCGCCACGCAAGGCGTTCCCATGCCGCGCGCCACCACCGCTGCGTGGCTGGTCATGCCGCCGCGGGCCGTCAGAATGCCCTTGGCCACTTCCATCCCGTGAATGTCGTCCGGCACGGTCTCCTTGCGCACCAGGATGACAGGGGACTTCTTGGCCTGCTCGACCGCGTCGTCGGCGGTGAACACAATCCGGCCCACGGCCGCGCCCGGCGAAGCCGGCAGACCGGTGGCGATCTTCTTCAGGCTCTTCTTTGAGGCCGGCTCCAGCAGCGGGTGCAGCAACTGGTCGAGCTGGCCCGGCTCCACGCGCAGCACCGCCTCTTCCTTGCTGATCAGGCCTTCTTCCACCATGTCCACGGCGATCCGCACCGCCGCCGGACCCGTGCGCTTGCCGTTGCGGGTCTGGAGCATGTACAGCTTGCCTTCCTGAATGGTGAACTCGAAGTCCTGCACGTCGCGGTAGTGCTTCTCCAGGTTGCTGGTGATCTGCCGCAACTGCTGGTACACCTCCGGCATCAGGGTCTCCAGTTCGGAGATGGGCTTGGGCGTGCGGATGCCAGCCACCACGTCCTCTCCCTGCGCATTGACCAGGAACTCTCCGTAGAAGACCTTCTCGCCGGTGGCCGGGTTGCGGGTGAAGCCCACGCCGGTGGCCGAGGTCTCGCCCATGTTGCCGAACACCATGGCTTGCACGTTGACGGCGGTGCCCAGATCGTCGGCGATCTTGTTCATCTTCCGGTAGTGCGCCGCGCGCGGGTTCCACCAGGAGCGGAACACGGCGTTGCGAGCCATCACCAGTTGCTGGTGGGCGTCCTGCGGGAAAGACTTGCCGGTCTTCTTCTGGACGAGCTTTTTGTATTCGGCGATGACGGCTTTGAGATCCTCGGCGGTCAGATCCGTATCGAACTTGGCCTTGACCTTCTTCTTGCGTTCGTCGAAGATGTGCTCGAACTCATCCTTGGGGATCTCAAGCACAACGTTGCCGAACATCTGGATGAAACGCCGGTAGCAGTCGTAGGCGAACCGCGGGTTGCCGCTCTTGGCTGCCAGCGCCTCGACGGTCTTGTCGTTCAGGCCCAGGTTCAGAATGGTGTCCATCATGCCGGGCATCGAGAACTTTGCGCCAGAGCGCACGCTCACCAGCAGCGGGTTCTCCGGATCGCCGAGTTTCTGGTCCATCTTGGCTTCCAGGCCGGCCAGCGCCTCCCGGATTTGTTGCTCGATCTCTTCGGGGATGGTGTTGTTGTTCTGAAAGTAGATGTTGCACACCTCGGTGGAAATGGTGAAGCCGGGGGGCACCGGCACGCCGGCGCGGCTCATCTCAGCCAGCCCGGCGCCTTTTCCGCCCAGGATGTCTTTCATCCCTCCGTGGCCGTCGGCGGTTCCCCCGCCGAAGGCGTAGACGTACTTTTTCATAGCGGTAACATTCTCCTTAGTCAGTTGGATTGCCTTGTGTAACGATCTCCGAAAAATCCGCGATCGATGAAAACTCCCTCCGCAGCCGGTCCAGCATCGCCAGCCGGTTGGCGCGGATGCGTTCCTCGGGCGCGTTGACCAGCACCTTGTCGAAAAACAGGTCCACCGCGGGCCGCAGCGAGGCGATCGCCTCCAGCTTGGACCGGTAGTCCGCGCCCGCCTCCTCCACTCTGGCCCGGACGCCGGTGAACGCGCGGTACAGCTCTTGTTCCGGTCCTTCTTCGAGCAGCGCCTCGTCCACCTCTACGCCGCCCGCGAACTGGGCCTGCCGCAGAATGTTGCGGATGCGCTTGAAACTCGCCGCCAGCGGCTCGAAATTCGGCGTGGGACGCACCGCCCGCAGCGCCTCCAGTCGCCGGCCCGCGTCGGCCAGATCGTCCCACTCCGCGGCCAGCACGGCGTTTACCTCGTCGTAGGCGAAGCCCCGCACCTCGCGGAAGTAGTAACGCACCCGGTCGAGCAGGAATTCGCGCAGCGCCTCGTCTCCGCCCACCAGAGCGCTTACCCTGAGAGGCAATTCCGATTCGGCCAGAATCTTGACCACCCCTTGCGCCGCGCGGCGCAGCCCGAAGGGATCCTTCGAGCCGGAGGGAATCAGGCCGATGGCGAAGCAGCCGCGCAGCGTGTCCAGCTTATCCGCCAGCGAGACCAGGCGCCCTTCCGGCGTCGACGGGATGGGGTCCTCCATGGATACAGGCTGGTAGTGCTCATAGATCGCCCGCCACACCGCTTCCGGTTCGCCCTGCGCGCGGGCGTAGAGTCCTCCCATGACGCCCTGAAGTTCGGTGAACTCCTTGACCATCTCGGTGGTCAGATCGCACTTCGAGAGCAGGGCTGCGCGCTGGGCTGCCTCCGATCCGCCGAGTTCCCGGACCAGCTCGACGATCCGCCGCGTCTTGTCCAGATAAGAACCAAGCTGCGCCTGCCAGGTCACATGCGCCAGATCGTCGACGCGCGCGGCGAGCGGCTTCTGCTGGTCGAAGTCCCAGAAAAAGCGCGCATCGTTGAAGCGGGCCCGCAGCACGCGCTCGTTGCCCTGCCGGACCAGACCCTCGGGGTCATCTTTCGTGTTCATCACCGCGATGAAGCGCGGCTCCAGCCTGCCCTCCTGGTTGCGCACCGAGAAGTATTTCTGATGGTGGCGCATGACCGTGACCAGGACTTTTTCTGGCAGGCTCAGGAAGGCCGGGTCAAAACTGCCCGTGATCGGCGTAGGGTACTCGGTCAAGTAGACCAGCGTGTCGAGCAGCCCGGGATCGGGCGCGGCGCCCTGCAGTCCGGCCTCGATCCGCGCGCGGCGCTCGGCGGCGGAGACCAGGACGTAATTCTCCCGCAGCCGCTCCTGGTAGTCGTCGATGTTGACGCGCACCTTGGGCTTGCCGAGTTGCCGGTGCCCGCTCGTGAACCGTCCGCTGCGCACGCCGGCGATTTCAAAGGGCACCACGCGGTTGCCGAGCAACGCCACCAGCCAGCGGATGGGCCGGATGAAGCGCGGACCGTTCTTGCCGGTCCAGTACATCGTCTTGGGGAAATAGATCTTCAGGATCAGCTCCGGCAGCGCCGATGCGAGGATCTCCGCAGTGGCCCGCCCGGCAACGCGCTTGCGGCAGGCGAAATACTCGCCCTTAGGCGTCTTCACCACCTTCAAAGCGGAAACCTCGACTCCCATCTTGCGTGCGAACCCCGCGGCCGCGTTTTCTCCAGCCGCTTTGGGAGGGCCGGTGACGACCTCGACGTTGGCGGGCTGCCGCGCCGGCAGCCCTTCCGCCTTCAGCGCCAGCCGCCGCGGCGTGGCCTCCAGCCAGGCGACCTGCCCGCTGAGTCGGTGCTCTCTCAATAAGCCCTCGAACAGCTCGCCCAGATGCTTCAGGGCAGGCGGGATCATCCAGTCGGGGATTTCTTCGCAGCCGATCTCCAGAAGGAACGGTAGAGTCTTCACGCCGCCGCCTCCGTCTGGTTTTGGTCCAGCCACGCTTGCGCCACGCCCACGGCCAGTTTACGGACCCGGGCGATGACGGCGACGCGCTCGGTCACGCTGATCGCTCCGCGGCTGTCGAGCAAGTTGAACAAGTGGGAGCACTTCAGAACCTGGTCATACGCCGCCAGCACCGGGAAGCGCTTCTTGTCCGGGGCGTCCGGATAGGCGTTCAACAGGCGCTGGCATTCCTTCTCGTGCAGTTCGAACAACTGCCACAGCGTCGGCACATCCGCCATTTCGAAGTTGTAGACCGAGAATTGCAGCTCTTCGGCGAAACGCACGTCGCCGTAGGTGAAGCCGGGCGCCCATTCGATCTCGTACACGCTCGGCGCCCCTTGAAGGAAAGCCGAAATCCGCTCCAACCCGTAGGTCAGCTCGGCCGGGACCAACTCCAGGTCAATGCCGCCGCACTGCTGGAAGTAGGTGAACTGGGTGATCTCCAGCCCGTCCAGCATGACCTGCCAGCCGATGCCCCACGCGCCCAGGGTCGGCGATTCCCAGTTGTCCTCTTCGAACTTGATGTCGTGCTTGCGGAGGTCGATGCCTATGGCTTCCAGGCTGCGCAGGTACTGGTCGATAACGTCTTCCGGCGAGGGCTTCAGGATGACCTGCAACTGCGAGTGCTTATAAAGCCGGTTGGGATTCGCGCCGTAGCGCCCGTCGGCGGGGCGGCGGCTGGGCTGCACGTAGGCCACCCGGTAGGGCTTCGGGCCGAGCACTCGGAGGAAAGTCTCCGGGCACATGGTGCCGGCGCCCACTTCCACGTCGTAAGGTTCCTGGATGATGCAGCCGCGCCCGGCCCAGTATTGTTTCAGCTTGAACAGCGTCTGTTGAAAAGAGTCCATCAGAGGGCTTCCAGCATCGGGACAGTCACCAGCCGGCGCTCAATGTGGTTCTCAGTAAGCTCAACCAGGGAGCGCCGCAGCGCCGCGGCGGTTTGGCGGCTCCAGCTTCTGGGCTTCAACTGTCCTATCGGCGTTTTCAACATCTCGCTCGCAATCTCGGCGGACTCGGCGTCCACCTTCTTGATCTCCGGAAGAAATCCGGACAGCCGCACGGCCCACAGCGTGAAGTACAGCACCGCAGGCCAGACTCCACGGCCTTTCTCCTGCTGGAGGTAGTCCATCACCGCCGCCAGCAGCCGGTAAAACCGTTCATTCGCCTCGGCCGGCGCCAGCAGGTGTTCGGAAACCTCCGCGATGTAGTCCAGCGCCACTCCCACGGCGTAGTCGGACTGCAACTCAAACGGGGAGCGGATCAGCTCACAGGAATCCAGCCTCACCAGCTCCCGGTTCTCCTGCTGGAAGTAGGCAAGCCGGACCTGCGAAAGCCTTTCCAGGCCCGCGCCAAAACTGCTCTTCGGACGGCGGGCGCGCCGCGCCACCCCCCGCAGCTTCCCCTGATCCCGGGTCAGGAAGCTGACGATCAGGTCCGCTTCCCGGAATGGGTACGTTCGCAGAATGAAAGACTCGCTCACCCGAGCAGGCATGCCGGCGAGGGGCGTTAAGTCCCAATGTAGCACAGCGCAGCGCGCGGGCGGACCTGCGCGTCCGCCCCGGCGCCGTAAGCCTCCTTCCGTATGGCAGGCTGTCTTTGTGGGGCAGGCAGTCTTGCCTGCGGCCGACATTCGTGTTGGCCTTGGTCCCCTTTACCCACCGCCCCTTCCCATCTCCCGCTATGCACTTTAGCTACGTGATGAACTTCTGAGCGCTCTCCCGATGCTGCCTCGTCCTCTTTCAGTTCCCTTTTGCTCTTCTAGCCACTCCCTGCAAGCTCCAAATGCTAAGATGACTGGCTTGACTGGCCGCATTGCGCCCTGCCTGTTACTGCTCGCCGAAGTCATTCTCTTTTTCCGCCTCAACTTGTTCGCAGGCTACGGCATCCCCTGGGACCTGCGCGGCTTCCATCTGCCGCACGCCTACGCCTACTCGGATGCCTTGCTGCGGGGCGAGCTTCCGCTCTGGGATCCGCACACCTACTGCGGCCGCCCCTTTCAGGCCAACATTCAAACCGCGGTTTTCTACCCGCCCGTGGCCGCCGCGGCCTGGCTCGGCAGCCTGCTCGGGCAACAGCATCTTTTCCACCTGCTTCAGTTGAATGTCATTCTGCATGTGTTCCTGGCGGGTGTGTTCGCCTACTGGCTGGCGCTCGTCTTGAAGCTCAGCCCGCCGTCGGCGCTGCTGGCCGCCACCGCCTACATGTTGGGCGGGTTCTTCGCAGCCCACGCGCAGCACATGGGCGCCGTCGCCATCGCCGCTTGGCTGCCTCTGGCGCTCTTGTGCGCTCTGCGTGCCCGGACCGGATCCCGGCTGCGCTGGGGCCTGGCTATGGCGGCGGTGCTGTGCATGACCGTGCTGGCCGGCCTCACGCCGCTCTCCGCCGCGGCTTGGGCCGCTGCGTTTCTATTCGTCCTGTTGCAGCGCAGCGGCTGGCGAGGCGCGGCGTGGTTCCTTGCCTGCTGCGCCGGAGCCGTCCTGCTGGCTGCGGTCCAACTGCTGCCTTCGATTGAGTTGAACGGCCACAGTATCGCTCAATACCGGACTGACTGGCTCCGAAGCGGAGGCGGCGTCCCGCCCGCCGCTCTGCTGTCTCTCCTAATCCCCAATATTCACGGCGTATTCGACCCGTCCACTTACCGCTACCCTTACGACCTCACCTTCATGTACCTGTACTCCGGCCTGCTCGGCATCGCGCTGGCCGCCGTCGGCCTGGCTCAGGCGCGCAAGAACTGGCCGCTAGTGGTTTTCACGCTCATCGCCGGGCTCGCCATGCTGGGGGATCAGACCCCCGTAGGACGCGGGGTCTACGCGCTTCTGCCCCAGCCGGTACGCGCCGGCTTGCATCCTGAATTCACCGAGCCGGTCTTTCTGCTGGGCTTGGCGTTGCTGGCCGGCTTGGGCGCGGATCAGGTCCTCCGCCGTTCCGCCTGGCGCTGGACCGCGGCGCTCCTCTGCGCGGCTGACCTGATCTTGGTGAGCTCCGGCCGTCCGATGAACGGCATGCCTCCGGAACGCGATCCTGTCAACCAGCGCCACGTTCTGGATGGTCGCCCTGAAACCCTTCCCCGGCTTCGAGCGTTAGCGGAACAGACCAATCCCCCCTGGCGTTTTGACAGCGTCACCGGCGGCGAGACCTTCGCCGCCTCCGCGCCGATGTTCCTTCTGCCCAATGCCAATGGCAATGACCCGATGGCGCTGGCGCGCATCATTCAGGTCCGGCTGGCGTTCACTCGGGGAGAGCGATGGGGCCGGTTTTACGAAGTCCAGGATCCTCGATCCCCGGTTCTGGACTTGCTGAGCGTCCGCTTCCTCATCTCTCGCGAACGGCTCGAGGGGGATACGGACGCGGAAGGCGGACTGCTGCTCCGCGGGGAGTTCCCTGGTTTTGTGGTCTACGAGCGCCCTTCGGCGCTGCCCCGGTTTTGGCTCGTAACACGCCTCCGGCCGGCGCGGGATTTTCGAGAAGCCGCCGAGGCGCTGCGCTCGCCCGGCTTCAACCCCGCACAGGAGGCGATCGTGGAGGGATGGAGCGGACAGACAGCGGCTTTCGAGGGACCGCCGGGGCAGGTCCGGGTGCAGCGTTATGAAGCCGGCGCGGTCGAGTTGGAGATCGAAACGCCGCATCCGCAGTTCCTGGTGAGCTCGGAGGCGCACTATCCGGGCTGGCAGGCCTACGTCGACGGCGCGCCCGCACCGCTGTACTATGCCAATGCTGCGTTCCGCGGCCTCAGCGTCCCAGCGGGCCGGCATGTGGTGCGCATGGAATTCCGCCCGAGGACCCTGTGGGTAGGCGCGGCCGTGAGCCTCGCTGCGTGGATCTTCTGGCTGTTATTTTGGATAAGGCCGCGCAGACGCGACGGAAAGCTTGAGCCGATAGGAGGTTGAAGAGCCGGATGCTTGCCGAATCACATCGATTGCAAGCAGGGCCCGTCTCGGCGGACCTGGTGGATGGGGCGCTGCGCCATATCCGGGTGGGCGCCGCCGAGGCTGTCGAACGAGTCTACTTTGCTTTGCGGGATATTGAGTGGGGAACGGTTCCGGGCCAAGTCCAAAACCTGAGCATCCGCGAGGAGGCCGGCGGGTTCGAGGTGAGCTTCGACTGCCTCCACAAGCAGGGCGAGATCGATTTCCTCTGGCATGGCGAGATCCGGGGCGAGGCCCGGGGCGCCCTTTCGTTCTCCCTTTCCGGGCAAGCCCGTAGCCGGTTCCTCAGCAACCGGATCAGCCTCTGTGTGCACCATCCTTTGTCCGCTTGTGCCGGCAAGCCTTGCCGCATCGAGAAAGCCGACGGCGGCTGGGAGGAGGCACGCTGGCCGGATCTGATCTCGCCGCGCCAGCCGTTCTTCGAAATCCGCTCCATGGAGCATGAGTTCGCCCCGGGCGCGGCGGTGCGCATTCAATTCGAAGGAGGAGTATTCGAAACCGAAGACCAGCGCAACTGGTCCGACAACAACTTCAAGACCTACTCCCCTCCACTGGAACTGCCCTTCCCCGTGGAGTGGAAAGCCGGCGACCGGATCCACCAGCGGATCCAGATCGAAGTCTCCGGCGATCTCGGCCATCTACCGCCGGAGCCAACCGGTCCGGTGCTCATCCGCCGCCTGGATTTGCCGGCCGTGTTTCTGCCGCCAATCGGCCTTTCTCTGCCCCAGCAGGACGATCCCCTGCCGGAGGCCGTGGTGGCGCGGCTTCGGCGGTTGAATCTCTCACATCTGCGCGCGGAGTTTAGCTCGGAGAGCGCCGCTGAGCGGGCCTGCCGTGAGGCGGAGCGGATCGGAGCGCCCTTGGAAGCGGTGGTAACCCTGCCCGGCCCCGTCTCCAACCTCCAGCGGTTCGCTCCGCATGTGGCGCGCTGGCTGGTGCAGTCGCCCGGTGAAACGGTCACCGCCGGAGAAGCGCTTCGGGCGGCGCGGGAGCAACTGGGGCCTGCGGCCGTGCTGGGCGCTGGCTCCAACCTGTACTTCACGGAGTTGAACCGGAACCGGCTGCCCGGACTCCAACCGGACGGCGCCTACTATCCCGTTCACCCCCAGGTTCACGCCTGCGATGACGAAACCGTGACGAACAACGTGCGCGCCCAGCGCCACGTGCTGCGCACCGCGCGCAGCTTCGCGGGCGGAGCTGCGCTGTGGGTCACGCCCATCTCGCTCGGTCCGCGCACTCAGCCCGATCCGCGGCAACAGCAGCCCTTCTGCGCCGCCTGGACCGCGGGCAGCCTCAAACACCTGGCCGAATCGGGCGCCGCCTCCGTCACCTACTTTGAAACGCACGGCCCGCACGGAGTGCAACAGGAGGCGGGAGTCTTTCCGGTATTCGAACTGCTCGAGCGGGTCGGTGAGTTCGCCGGCGCCCAGGTGATCCCCACCGAGGGTTGCGGTCCGGGACACGTGGCGCCTCTGCTGCTCGCCAAGAATGGCCGCCGCCGCTTGCTGCTGGCCAACTTATCGCCGTCTGTGGCCGAGGTGGTCCTGGAGCTGTGCGGCGGCCGCCGCATCGAATTGCCGGCTTACGGGCTCGACTGCATTGACTGGGAAGAATAGGCTACGCCGCCGCTGCCGCGGCGCCGGCTTCATCCCGTGATCGTCTGCCACAGCAGCAGCAGGGTCAATACGATCATCACCACGGTGAGCGAGCCGGCGATCAAGTTGCCCGCGCGCCGGTTCCGCATCGAGCCCATCAGATCCCGCCGGTTGATCAGAATCAGCATGAAGACCAGGACGAACGGCAGCAGAATGCCATTGGCCACTTGCGAAAGAAGAATAACCTTGAGCAGCGGCATGCCCGGAATCAGCACCGCGCCCGCGCCCAGGACGATCAAGCCGGTGTACAGCGTATAGAAAACCTTCGCCTCGCGGAAGCTTTTATCCACGCCCGACTCGAAGCCGAGTCCTTCGCATATGTTATAGGCCGTGGCTAAAGGCAATATGGCGGCGGAGAGCACCGAGGCGTTCACCAGCCCCAGCCCAAACAGGAATGAGGCGAATTCCCCCGCGAAGGGCCGCAGCGCGACCGCCGCCTCCGCCGGGTCCTCCAGGGCCCCCAAGCCGGCCTTGTGGATCGTTGCGGCGCACGCCACGACGATGAAGAACGCCACGACGTCCGTAATGATGCAACCTAAGATGACATCCCACTTGGCAATACGGTAATCCTTTTTGGTAAGGCCCTTCTCGACAATGGCCGCCTGGAGGTAGAACTGCATCCACGGAGTAATGGTGGTGCCGATCAGGCCGATCATCATGGTGGTGTACGCCCGGTCGGCCCGGAACTGCGGAACTACTGTGTTGTATAGCGCCTCGCTCCAGTCCGGCTTGGCCAGGATGGCCGAGACCGGGTAGGCGAAATAGATCAGCGAGAACAGAATCAGAAGCCGTTCCACCGGCCGGTAAGTCCCCTTGACTATCACCACCCAGACCAGAAATGCGCCAATCGGGACGGAGATGTACTTACTAACTCCAAAAATCGCCATCCCCGAGGCGATCCCCGCGAACTCCGCCATGATGTTGCCCAGATCCGCCAAGCTGAGCAGGAACATGGCCAGGAAGGTCATGCGCAGGCCGAATTCTTCGCGGATCAGGTCGGAAAGCCCCTTGCCGGTGGCCACGCCCATGCGCGCGGCCATCTCCTGGACCACGATCAGGGCGATGGTGGTCGGAACCAGTGTCCACAGCAGGGTGTAGCCGAACTTGGCGCCGGCTTGGGAATACGTCAGAATGCCGCCCGGGTCGTTGTCCACGTTGGCGGTGACGAAACCCGGACCCAGGATGGCCAAGAACGCCAGGATCCGGTAGCGCAGCACGCCCATCCCGAAGCTGCGCCGGGGAACGCTGGGCGCGACGTCGTGCCCCGTTTGGCGCGTCAAGACACACCTCCTGCGCAGCGCCCGGCGCGCTGTTCCGGGCCGTTCCGATACCGGTACTCCTTAGCGCGGCGAAGGGCTGTCCTTAAGGCTGCCTGGACCAGCCCGTGGTGTGGGGCAAACGAGATGGAGGCTCTTCCGGTTCTCGCCACTGGTCGTTCTCTGTCACCCGCGAGGCTGCATCACCCTCGCTCATGCCGGGAGCCTCCTTTGTGTTGAGATACCGCCCGAAAAGAGCGGCGATTAGAACACACAGTGTAGCCGCCCGCCCGCGCCGGCGTCAATCGATGCCTGCGAGGCGCCAACCCACACCCGCGAGGCGGCTTGGGGCGAGCGCATACGACGCGAGCGACCGAACGCGGCATCCAAACGCTCGGCTCTGTGCGAAGATGCGTTAGACAGGAAAGGACATAGGTGATCCCACCATGACCCCGCTTCAAGCTTACGACCGCGCCGCCGGCGAGATCAGACAGCCGGTCAAGGAACGGCCGGGACCGGCGCCCGATCTGCGCGAAATGATTCGTTTCGCCACCTTGGCGGCTTCCAGCCACAACACCCAGCCTTGGAAGTTCCGCGCGGGCCGCGGCTGCATCGAGGTGCTCCCTGATTTTTCACGGCGCTGCCCGGTAGTCGATCCGGATGACTCCCATCTCTATAAGAGCCTTGGTTGCGCGGCGGAGAATCTGGTGCATGCCGCCGCTGCACAAGGCTATCAAGCAGAGGTGCAATTCGACGCGCTCGCGGAGTCGATCAGAGTGTTCTTGGAGCCCTCGCCCGCAGCTCGTGTTGAGGACCTCTTCCACGCCATGACCGTGCGTCAATGCACCAAGACTCTCTACGACGGTCAACCGCTCGCGGCTGCGCAGCTTCGGCTGCTGGAGCAGGCCGGGCAAGGTCCCGGGGTGAGGACCGTGCTGTTGACCGAACCGGCGCAGATTGAATCCGTTGTCGAGTATGTGAATCAGGGTAACCTGGCGCAACTATCCGATCCGGAGTTCCGCCAAGAGCTGGTTTCCTGGATTCGTTTCAATCCGGGCGAAGCGCTGCGTAAGGGCGATGGTCTGGCAGGCCGCACCACCGGACAACCCGCTCTTCCCACCTGGCTGGCCAAGCGGATCATCCGCTTCGTACTTACGCCCAAGGCTCAAGCCGAGTTGGACGCACGAAACATTCGAAGTTCGTCCGCCGTAGCCGTCTTCGTTTCCGAGCGCGACGACAAAGCGGCATGGGTAGAAATCGGACGCGCTTATGAGCGGTTCGCGCTCCAGGCGACAGCCCTCGAAATTCGGAACGCCTTCCTCAATCAGCCTATCGAGGTTCGCTCGCTGCGGCCCCAATTCGAATCTTGGTTGGGGCTAAAGGGAGAAAAGGCTCAGCTCATGGTGCGCATCGGCCGCGCGCCCCTCGCTCCCTATAGTCTGCGGCGTCCGTTGGAGGAAGTCCTCCTCCCATCCTAGCCTCTCGCTTGCGGCGACCGTGCCGCTCCGGAACCGGCGCCGCCCGCTTTCCATCCCCGGCCCTTGTATCGCTCAGGCCGCGGCATGGGGCCGATGAGTGCTTGCCATCGAAACGCTGGCGGCCCGCCAGGCCCGTCGGCTCAGGATTGCGCCTCGGCCGTCTCGAGCGGCGGCAGCAACTCTTCTCCTTCGCTGCGGGCGACGAAAGCCGCGCAGGCCAAATCCCCGGTCACGTTGATCACCGTGCGGGCCATATCCAGGATCCGGTCCACTCCCAGAATCAACGCGATGCCCGTCTCCGCCTGCGCTCCCAGTCCCACCGACTGAAGCACGATGATCAGCATAATGACGCCCGCCCCAGGCACGCCCGCCGTCCCGATGGCCGCCAGCGTCGCCGTCAGTACGATCGTCAAATGCTGGCTCAGCGACAGGGGAATCCCGTAAATCTGTGCGATGAACATCACCGCAACCGCTTGATACAGCGCGGTGCCGTTCATGTTAATCGTCGCGCCCAGCGGCAACACGAAACTCGCAATTCCATTGGACACGCCCAGCTTGCGTTCCGCCGTTTCAAGCGTGAGCGGCAGAGTGGCGTTTGAACTGGAAGTCGAGAAGGCAAACAGTTGCACAGCAGCGATGCGCCGGAAGAACTCCCGCGGGCGGATGCGCGCGGTCACGCGCACCAGAGGCGCCAAAACAAGGAAGTTGTGCAGCGCCAGGCCGCCCAGAACGAGCAGGGTGTAGACCAGCAGGCTGCGCAGCAGGTCGAGACCAAAACGGGAGCTGACCACGGCGATCAGCGCGAAGACCGCGTACGGCGCCAGTTTCATCACCCAATGAATGATCACCGTGCAGGCCTGGCTGACCGCCTCCATCAGGCCGAGAATGGGCGCCCGCCGCTCGCCGGAGAGCGTGGCTACAGCCGCGCCGAAGACTAGGGCGAAGAAGATCAGCGGCAGCAGATCGAACTCCGCCGCAGCCTGCACCGGATTGCGCGGGATGATTTTCAACATGAAGCCTGTGAACGACAGCGAAGGCTCCGCGCGCTGAACGAATTCGGAGGCGGAGCCGGCGAGGCGCGCGGCCAGTGCGTCCCGCGTGGATGGATCGATCCGGCTGCCCGGGCGCACCAAGTCCGAAAGAATCAACCCCAGAGCGACCGCGGCGGCTGTGGTGAACAGATAGAAGACGACCGCTTTGGCCCCGACCCGGCCTAAACGGCCGAGATCGCCAATCGACGCCGCTCCGGCCACGATGCTGGCCACCACCAGCGGCACCACGATCATCGTGATGAGCCGGATGAAAGCCAGCCCGAGAGGCTCCAGGTTCCCCAGCCCCGTCCGCAGCCAATCGACGCCGCCGAGATTGGCCGTCAGGCCGGCCGCCAGCCCCGCCGCCATCCCGATCAAGATCTTGTGATGAAGAGCCATGATCTATAGGCCCGCCTGTCTCCAGAGCTCATCCACGCGGCGTTTCACTTCCGGGCTCATCTCGATCACGTCCGGCCAGGGTCGCGTGAAACCTTCCTCGGGCCACTTACGCGTGGCGTCAATGCCCATCTTTGAGCCGAAATTCGGCAAACGGCTGGCATGATCCAGCGAGTCGACGGGACCCAGCACAAACTCGATGTCCCGCTGCGGGTCGATGTTGTTCAACGCCCGCCAGGCCACCTCCCGCGGATTTTGCACGTCGACATCCTCGTCCACCACCACGATGCACTTGGAAAACATCGCCTGGCCTAAGCCCCAGATCGCATGCATCACCTTGCGCGCGTGCAGCGGATAGGACTTCCGGATGGACACCAGAATGAGATTATGAAAAACCCCCTCGGCGGGCATCGAAATGTCGCGGATCTCGGGAAGCTGGAGGCGCATGAGCGGCAGGAAGATCCGCTCGATGGCTTTGCCCATGTAGTAATCCTCCATCGGAGGCCGGCCCACGATGGTCGTCGCGTAAATCGGATTCCGGCGCTGGGTGATGCAGGTGAGGTGAAAGACTGGATACTGGTCCTCCAGCGAGTAGTATCCGGTGTGATCGCCGAACGGGCCTTCCGTGCGGGTCTCGCCCGGTTCCACATAGCCCTCCAGGACAATCTCGGAGTTGGCGGGCACCTCCAGGTCCGAAGTTTCGCACTTCACCATTTCGACGGGCTTGCCGCGAAGGAACCCGGCGATCATCATCTCGTCGAGATCCGGCGGCAGCGGCAGGATGGCCGAGTACATGGTGGCCGGATCGCTGCCGATCGCTACGGCCACATCCATGCGCTGCGCCCCGGAGGCGCTCAGCCGGCGGTAGTGTTCCGCGCCCTGTTTGTGCGTCTGCCAGTGCATCCCGGTGGTCCGCTCGTCGAAGAGCTGCATGCGGTACATGCCGCAGTTGCGCTTGCCCGTTTCCGGGTTGCGCGTGAAAACCATGGGCAGCGTGATGAAACGGCCGCCGTCTTTGGGCCAGCACTGAAGAATAGGGTAGTCGAACAGGGAGAAACTATCGCGGCGGATGACCTCCTTGCAGGGGCCCGTAGAGACCGTCTTGGGAAAAAACGAGCCCATCTCGGCCAGCTTGGGCAGCATCTTCAGCTTGCCCACCAGTCCCTGCGGCATGCGCATCTCCAGGTATTCCGAGATCCGCCGCGCCACCTCTTCCACCGAATCGACCTCCAGGGCGATCTCCATCTTGCGCGTCGAGGCAAAGCCGTTGATGAAGACCGGGATCGAGGAACCCTTCGGCTTTTCAAACAACAGCGCCGGGCCGCCGCTTTTCACGGCGCGGTCGGCAAACTCGGCGATCTCCAGGACCGGGTCCACTTCGAAAGGGATGCGTTTCAACTCGCCCTCCCGTTCCAGGGCGGCAATGAATTCCCGGAGATCTGAATACGCCATGCGTGAAGCCTCCTTTCTACTATGATTGAGGTTTGATGCAAATTCCAGAAGGAGAGCGAATGGAGAATCGAGTTGCGTTCATTACGGGAGCCAGCCGCGGCATCGGACGGGCCACGGCGCTGCGGTTGAGCCGCGCGGGGTTCCGGATCGTGGTGGCTTCGCCGGAAGTCGACAACAACGAAAGGGTGGCCGGCGAAATCCGCGGCTCCGGCGGGACGGCGATCACGCTGGATTTCGACCTGACCTCGCTGGATTCGATTAGACAGGGCGTCGCAGCGGCTCTCAAGGAGTTCGGCCGCATCGACGTGCTCGTGAACAACGCCGGAATCACCCGGGACGGATTGGCCGTGCGCATGAAACCCGAGGACTGGCAACTGGTGCTGCAAATCAACCTCAGCGGCGCGTTTTATGCGGCTCAACAGGTCCTGCCTGGAATGATGCGGGAGCGGTGGGGCCGGATTGTGAACATTGCCAGCGTAGTCGGGCAGATGGGCAACGCCGGTCAGGCCAACTACGTCAGCTCCAAAGCCGGCATCATCGGCCTCACGAAAGCTCTCGCTCACGAGGTCGCCAGCCGGAACATCACGGTAAACGCCGTCGCCCCGGGCTTTATCGAAACCGACATGACGGCCAAACTGCCCCAGGAGGTCAAGGACCGGATGCTCGCGGCGGTGGCGCTGCGGCGCTTCGGCCAGCCGGAAGACGTCGCCAATGCGGTAAACTTCTTAGTGAGTGAGGAAGCGGCTTATATTACCGGCCACGTCTTGAACGTGAACGGCGGGATGTACATGTAAACGGAGTCTTGGGCCCGGCGCTCGGGACTCGAAAGGGGGCCAGCCATGCATGACCCCACACGCAGAGAGTTCCTAGGAGCGACGCTGGCATCCGTTCCTGTGATGCAATCCTGCGGCGACCAAGTCACCGCGGCGCCAACCCTCACCATGCGCCGCAAGGATTTTGAGCCGGCTTATCTTCGCTTGGAACGCAGCGGGGAGCTGGAGCGCCGCGTGCGCGAGTTGCAGGCCATCTACCGCAGTTGCCGCCTGTGCCCGCGCCGTTGCGGCGTCGACCGCACCAAAGGCCAGACCGGGGTCTGCTCCTCGACCAGCCGGGCCAAGGTCTTTTCGGCCCATCCCCATTTCGGCGAGGAGCGGCCGCTGGTGGGCCGGGGCGGATCGGGCACCATTTTCTTCAGCAATTGCAACCTGCTGTGCGTGTTCTGCCAGAACTGGGAGATCAACCACCGCGGGGACGGCTCCTACGTCAGCGACGACCAGATCGGGCGGCTCATGACCGACTTGCAGGAACTGGGCTGCCATAACATCAACTTCGTGACCCCCACCCATGTAGTCCCGAATATCATCTCGGGTTTGCGCACGGCCATCCGCCGGGGATTAAAGGTCCCGCTCGTCTATAACTGCGGAGGTTACGAGCCGGTCGAAGTCCTCCAGTTGCTGGATGGCATCATTGACATCTACTTGCCGGATTATAAGTATACCGACGGCGCTATGGCGGCGAAGTACTCCAGTGGGGCCGAAGATTACCCGGAAGTGGCGGCCGCCGCCATCCAGGAGATGCACCGGCAGGTCGGCGAGCTGGTGGTGGACGAAAACGGGATCGCGCTACGCGGGCTGATGATCCGGCATTTGGTCTTGCCGAACAATATCGCGGGCACCGACAAGTTTGTGAGATTTGTCGCCGAAAAACTAACTCCCACAACTTATGTCAATATCATGGCGCAGTACCGGCCGGAGTACAAGGCGAGAAACATCCCGGAGCTGTCCCGGCGGATAACCAGCGCCGAGTACCAGCAGGCCCTGCGGTGGGCGCGGGAGGCGGGGCTCACGCGGCTGGACCGTGGATGAGCCGGCGCGCGGCCCCGAGCGTTCGCTCCAAGACTTCAGACGGCGTTCCCGAATCCGCTCTCACGATCTCCTTGGGGCCGGGACCCCACGGCGTCCACCGCGCCAGCATCCTATCGGAGGGAAAACCGGCAAAGACCGTCACCAGCGGCGTGCCCGCGGCAGCCGCGGCGTGCTGCCCGCCTGAGTCGTAGCCCACATACAGACGGCTGCGGGCGATAATGGCAGCCAGCGCGGCGAAGGAACCGCGCCAGAGTTGAACCTGATCCGTGGCGGCCCCGGCGAGCTCGACGGCGCGCCGGACGCGGGCCTCTTCTTCTTCACTGCCGCCCAGGTCCAACAATAGCGGCGTCCCCAGCTCCGCCAATCCTGCGAGCAGCTCGGCTTCAAACGGATCCGGCACGCGCTTTCGGGGATTGTCGCCAACCCCGAGGTTCACCGTAAGAAATGGCGCCGACGGCGTCTCCGTCGTCTCCGAAGGAGCCATGTAAGGCGCGCACTCAGACGAGCCGAAAACCTCGCAGGCCCAACGCGATGCCAACACGGGCAAAGGATCCTCGCCGTCCTCTCCGTAAGAACGGCTGTCAAAAAAGTAATAGTTTCCCTCGGGGCACACGGGCAGCAGGCCAAGTTGCGTTAAGCGGGAATCGGGATCGACAACGATCGTCCCTTCGCGCCTCAGGTGAGGCGCCAACGCCCGGCCCGCATCCAGCCGCTCCCGCAATGTCGCCATGCGCCCGTAGGAGACCGGCAGCCACTCTAGCTTTGGATCGGCCGCAAAGAGCCGCCAGTTTTTCTCGGGGGCGGCAAAGCGGATCCTGGCCTCAGGGAAACGCCGCTTGGCGGCGTCTAGCAACACGCTGGTGACAGCGATATCCGCTCCCAGCGTGATGCGCGACAGCACCACCACCTCGCGGACGCCGCGGTCCGGCCCGCGAAAGGCTCGGATCTGACGCACCGCTTGATAGCGTTCCTGAAGCCGGGATGCATCCAGCCCGGGGCAAGCCAGCGCGATCGCGTGCGCAAAGATCCTCCCGTAAATGTCCACCAACTGAGCGTCGAACCGGTCGGCTAAACCCTCGGCCAGGATCCCGAACAGCGCCCGGCTGGCCTCTTCCGCTTCGGCGGGATCCGCCGAGGCAGCCCGCTCGATCAGAGGCAGGAACTCAGAGGGAGGCGGAGTTTCCCCGGCCAGGCATTGTTCGAGAAGCTGTTCGGCGAGACGGCGGCTGTCCAAGGCGTACGCGCGAGGGCGAACTTCGATTGTACAGCCTTCAGGCCTCCGCGATCGGGCCTTCGATTATGCCGTCTCCGAATCCCGCAACGCCCATTGCAGGTGCCGCAGGAACTCCTGCCGGCGGCGCTGCCTTCGCCGGATGACGCTCAGGCCGGTCCAGGCGGCCGCCCCGGTTATCGTAAGCAAAGCGATGGAGAGTACCATTCGAAATCTGCCTCAATGTGTTTATCGGATGTGTGGCGGACCGGCTGCACCCCTCGCCGGCCGCCGCCGGGAAGGATTGGCGCCGGCCCCTACCCATACAGTGCGCCGATGGCGCTACGTTTCTCAGGCAAAAGTAGATATGATGTAGGGCTGACACTTGGCGGTGAGCAAGAGACAGTCACAGCTTCGGACGCTGGTCTGGGGCATGATCGCCGCGCTGGCGGCGGCCGATTGGGCCCGCTTGGGCGGTGGCATCCCCTGGAGCACGTTTTACTTAGCGCCTCTGCTCGTGGCTGCGGTCACGTTGAGCCGCCGCGAGGTGCTGTTGCTGGTGGGCGCCTGCGTGGTCCTCAGTGAGGCGCTGGGCGCAAGAGCCTGGCAGGCCGGCTTCCCTTTCCGAGTCCTGATCGCCGCCGCCGCCTTCGGCGGGGTGAGCCTGTTCGCCTTCGAGCTGACGGCGCGCCGCAAACGCCGCCTTGCCCTCGACCGCCTCATTGAAGAAGAACGGGCACTCCGGAAGGATGCCGAGAATCAGCTGCGCGTGCTGACTGAAACCAGCCCCGCGGCGATCCTGATGATCGACGGAGAGGGCATCATCCGCCTGGCGAACCAGGCGGCGCATGAGATGCTCCGAGCCGGCGGCAAGAGCCTCACTGGGGAACCGATCAAACAGTTCTTCGCGCCCTTGGCCAACGTCCCCTTGCCGGATAACCCGGAGCGCATTCTGCGCACGACCTTGGAATGCAAGGGCCGCCGTTACAACGGAGAGGTCTTCCCGGCCCACGTCTGGATCTCCAGTTGCCGCGCCGAGAGCGGGCCGATGCTGGCCGCGGTCATCGTTGACACCTCCGAGGAGCTCCGTGACCGCCAGGCGATGGGCTTCGACCAGCTCATGCGCAGCTCGAGCATCCTCTTCCGGGCCGTCTCCCACGAGATCCGCAACATCTGCGCGGCCATTGCGGTGGTACACACCAACCTCAAGCGGTTGCCGGAGCTGGAGGAGAACGAAGATTTCAAAGCGCTGGGCACACTGGTAGACGGGCTCGGGCGCTTGGCCTCCTCCGAGCTCCGCCAGTCTTTGCAGAGGGCCGCTGAGCAGGTCAACTTGCATGAGCTGCTCGAGGAGCTGCGGATCGTCATCGAGCCTTCCTTCGCGGAAGAGGATGCTGTGGTGCGCTGGATGATTCCGGAGGAACTCCCGGCGGTCATTGCCGATCGTCACGGCTTGTTGCACGTGTTCATGAACCTGGCCAGAAACAGCCAGCGAGCCATCCGCGGCTGCGCCGACCGCCGGCTGGTGATCGGGGTTTCGGTGGAAGGCGACCGCGTTGCGGTCCGCTTCTCCGACAGCGGTTGTGGGGTCGCCCGGCCGGATCTTCTGTTTCAACCTTTTCAGCAGTCCTCCGACGGCGCGGGTCTGGGGCTGTACCTGTCGCGGGCGCTGGTGCGCTCCTACGCGGGGGATCTGACTTTCGAGCCCCAGGCCTATGGGGCTTGTTTCACCGTGACCCTTCCGGCGGTGAAACGTGAGGCCAAGGCGGCGCCGGCATGAGCGGGGCGGTGGGCGGGCGCATTACGGTGCTGGTTGTGGATGACCACGCACTGTTTCGAGAAGGTTTAGTGCGGCTGCTGGCCTCAGAACCGGACCTGGAGGTTCAGGGGGCCTGCTCCTCCGTCGACGAGGCGATCCCACTCCTGACCGCAAACGCACCCCAAGTGGTCCTCCTGGATTACGACCTCGGCGCCGAGAATGGCATGCGGTTTTTCCGCCGCTCTGTGGAGGCGGGCTACCGCGGACGAGTGCTGGTGGTGACGGCCGGACTGCAAGACTCCGAGGCGCTGGCGCTGCTGCGCAGCGGCGCTTGGGGAATCTTCCTGAAGCACAATTCCCCGGAGACGCTGGTGGCGGCCATCCGGAAAGTGGCCCGCGGCGAGGTCTGGCTGGACCAGCACTTTCTGCGCCTCCTGGTTCAGGAAGCCAGATCCGGCCTTTATGAAGAACATGTGCCGCGCTTGAGCGACCGGGAGACGGACGTTCTCCGCGCCGTATTTGAAGGCCTCTCGAACAAGGAGATCGCGCTGCGGCTCGCCGTCTCGGAGAGTTCCGTGAAAGCGACGATCCAGCAGCTTTTCCTGAAGACCGGAGTGCGCACCCGCAGCCAGCTTGTGCGCGCCGCGCTGGAGCGATACCGCGATTACCTGTAGCGGAGCGGAGCGAGGTCCAAGTCCGCTTCGATGGCGGCCCCTGCGGGGATTTCGATTTCGAGCGTCTGCGTGAGGGGAGGGAACCAGCGAGTCCGGCCGTTCGGATCCGGGGTTCGCAGACTGAGCCGGTAGAAGCCCGGGCGCAGGCCTTCAAATGAATACCGCCCGTTCGAGTCGGGCGTGGCGATTCGAGCCGCAACCGGAACTCCCGAAGAATTCGGCGCGGGCAGCAAGGCCACCACGGCACGCTCTGCCTGCGCCCCATCGGCGCCCTTGATCCGCCCGCGCACCGATCCTGCCGCGGCCAGCTCGAAGGTGAACGAATTAGACTGCGCCGCCTCGCCGACTTCGATGAGGGCGGGCGAGCTTAAAAAACAACCTTCGCTCAGCGTGGCCATGGGCCGGTAGCGCCCGGCCAAGACGCCGCTCAGCGGCGCAGGTCTGCCGTAGGCGACTTCCGCTTCCACCCGCTCCCCCGCGCCGGGCGGCTGAACGGGGGCCAGCGTGATTTGAGCCACGGCGGGACAGCCCGGCGGCGGTTGGACGGTGACTGAGCCCAGCGTTAGCGTAATGCCCCGGCGCACGGGAGGCGAAAGGCGGATCCCGTCCTGATTGCGCTCCACCTTTACGCGCGCCATGCCGGCAATGTCCTCCGGGCTCAGCATGCCGCCCTGGGCGCCGAATCCGTAAGTCGCGCGAATAGCCACGAGCAGATACTCGCCGGGCGGAATCTGGTCCAGTACGAACTCTCCGCGGCCGGAGATCCTTGACGACGCGATGGGCAACAACGGCTGCTCGGCCCAGTACAATGCCGCGACCGTGCGGCCGTCGTCCAGGGGCGCATCCAGCGCGCCGCTAAGCCGGAAGCGGGGAACGGGTGGCAGGCGGAAATCGACGCCGGAATATTGTTCCCCGCCGGAAAAGCTGAAGAACTGGGGCCGTTCGTTGCGCGGGTAATAATACAGGCCGGAGCCGCCGGGCGCGACGTTCATCACCGCCACCGCGTACTCGCCGGGAGGCAGACCACCGGCCCGAAACTGGCCGTCCCGGTTCACCGCGATTGGGTTGCCGAACGGCTGAAGTACCAGGCCCTGAGCCGGTTTATAAAGGACGAGGATGCGCGTGCCGGGATTGGGGCGGCCTTCCAGGTCCAGCACGCGTCCCCAAATGGCGCCGAGCTTCGCCACCCGCAGCGTTACGGGCGGTCCCGGAACACGGGTCCGCATCACGGTCGGCAGGTAATCCTGGTGGTACGCTTCCACCTCATAGTCTCCCGGAGGCAGCTCGGGCGTCTGGAAACGCCCGGACAAGTCGGCCATGAGGGGCCCGGAAAGCGCCGGGCGTCTGCCGGACTCATACACCCGGATGCCCGCGAAAATCACAGGCCGTCCGGTGTGATCTTCCACTACGGTTCCGCGCAGAGACTCTCCCTCCGCCGCCGGCGCGCCCCAGAGCAGGAAGGAGGCCAGAACCGCAAAGACAAGCCGCATCGAACCCCCTGCCTCTATCCTCTCACGGGGCGATCCGCTCGGAAGAGCCAGGTCAGCTTCCAGGATGACGCCGTGCCGCTGGGGCCATTCAGCGCTTTCCAAACCACCCGCGGTCCCACGGGTGCGCCAAAGTAGGCTGATGGACGTAGCGCTCCATGCGAAACTCCAGCCGTGTGCCGCAACCGGGCTCCAGGCGCACCGTGACCAGCGGACCTCCGATCGGCGTGGTCCGCTCGCCTATGGTGACCGACCGAAAGCTGTGCTCGCCGAACGCGCCTGCCTGCAGGATCACCTCACGCGAGTGCACCGGGTTGAGATTCACCAGGGTGAGGGTCGCCGAATCCGCGGCCAGTTTTTCCACCAGGGCGGCCACGTCCTCGGGGACCCCAGCCCGGCGGCGCGCCGGGTCGAAGTAGCGGAACCGCGAGTGCAAGGTCCACTGCCGGCTGCTCGTGGCGATGTAGCCGCCCAGCATCAGGTTCATCAGGCCGTTCGTTTCCGGCGGATTGTACTGAAGCAGGTAATCGGCCAGGCGGGTGTCGGCCGTGGTCTTGTCCGCGCGCAAGAAGGCCAGCTTCTGCTGCACCCGCGAGATCTCCGCCTGGAGCGTCCGCGACGGGTAGTCCGGGTCCTTCCCTTCCAGGAAGGCAATCCAGCCCGTAATCGGGATTCGCTCCAGGTCTTTGCGGTCCATGGACCACATGTAGATTTCCGTCAACCGATCCGTGAACAGGCTCGCTGTATAGTGATACCAGCTCGGCGGGCCGTCGTACTTGTAGCCGCGGGGATCGCCGTACATCTGGGGAAGCAGCGTGCGTCCGTTTTCGATCTTCTTTTGGGCGTAGATGTTGTCCATCTGGCGCCGCAGCACGCCGATGTAGGACTGGTCGCCGGTAAGCAGAAGCGCGTTGCTGAAGCCGGTCCAGGGGCCCACGGTGAAGTAGTTGCGGTGGGCGATTTGTTCAATCTCCCCGTCGTAGATCGTGAAGTTCCAGCCGTAGGTGCCTTTCCACCACTGTCCGTTATAGAGGCTGCCGGGCTTACCGTCGAGTCCGACCGTGCTCGGGATGTTTCCGCCCGTTTGTTGGGTGCGTTCCTTCCAGGCATCTACATACTCAAGGACCCAGTTCCGGTACTTTGCCTCGCCGGTGAGCATGTACGCGTTGATCGCGAGCATGGTTGCGGCCAGGTTCAGGGAGTTGTCGCCCACGCTATCCAGGTATTCATTGCAGTGGGCGAGCATCTTGGGATAGGCCTTCTCGAGATCCTGCATTTCGTTGCGGTTGGTGCTGTGGAGCAGGTGGAAGCGTCCGGGGACGGGGTCGCCTACCCAGTCGTAGACGGTGGCCTTGCGCATCATTGGGCCCTTGCTGCCGTTCCAGATGCTCCGGATGACCCGGTTCGCGGGGTCGTAGTTAGGCGCTTCCGGGTCCTCGTTCATGTACAATCCGGCAAACCGCGTCATGCGCTCCCGGTATTTCGGGTCGTTGGGCTGGGACAGCCCGTAGAGCATGAAGGCGCGCATGCCCTCGCCGGTATGGAACCAGTCGGACATGGTGATGAACTCTTTGTAGTAAGCGCCGTTTGCGGCCAGATCGGTAAGCTTGGTGCGCAGTTCGTTGTATTGGCGCCAGTGGCCTTCTTGCGCCTTGCGGTAGAGATCGAGCACCGAATCGGAGCCTCCCAGGGCGTGCAGCAGCGTCCAGTTGAAGAACGTCTCGATGGCGTCGTCGGGCCCGTCGAGAGTTCCCCAGCGGGGCGTGTGAAGCAGATACCCGCGTTCATCGAGGTACTTGGAAGCGAACCACTCGCAGGCCTCGGAGTTGTAGCGCAGCAGCGCCCGCTCAAGGAAAGCCCAAGCCGGAGGCGCCATCGGCCGGTTGATGACCACCCCTGCCTCAGCGGCTGCCGCGTAAGGGAGCGCCACAGCGAGAACGAGCAGGCCGAGTCCGCCTGACCTTTTCCTGGCGGTGCAGGAGAGAAAAGACATATCAATCCCCTTTCCGTATCGCCTTCGATTGTAATGCGGGCCGTTCAACGGCGGGCAAGAGGGCGCAAGCAATCGCCGCGGGCAATGCGCCGGCCCCTGCGGATTAGGAGCGTCCTGCATTCCCGCCCACCACCTCCCCGGTCAGCGGCGCAGGCCCTGGAAGCGGTGCGCGCGAGGCGCCTACGGCAACTCTTTCAGCATGAGGTTGCGGAACTCGATGCGGTAGCCCTCGGCTTCCAATCCGATGTAACCCTTGAGGACTTCCAGGTCCGGGATCTCGCTGGTGATGCCGCCGTTGACCCAGAGCGACAATCTCGGTCCCTCACCGCGCACTTCGTAAACGTTCCACTCGCCCACCGGTTTGACGCGGTTTTCCTTCATCTGAGCGCGGAAGTTGACCCGCTGCGGCACGCCGTTGCGCGGCGTGTTGCCGAACAGCCACCCGGCGCCCACGTCGCCGCACTGAGCCTGGTGCCAGATCGTGGCGTCGGCGCTGTTGCGCGCCAGCACGCCGCTGTTGTACCCCTTGCCGTCCGGGATCGGGATAAACCGCCACTCGACGTGAAAGATGAAGTTGGCCAGCTCCTTGTCGTAGCGCAGGCATTCGTGGCCCTTGTCGCCTTCGCAGATCAGGATTCTGCGGGCGGTGTCCACCTTCCACTGGGATTCGGGGTGCAACGCCTGGCTTGTGAGAAAGGCCTGGCGAGTCCAGTTGCGGAAAGCGGCATCCGGCAGGATGTCGGTCCAGCCCTTGGGGTCGGATTCCAGGGCGCTGGGCGTCTGGGCCCAGCAGGCGACGGCAAACAGTAGGGGTATGAACAGGCGTTTCATGTCGGCTTCTCCGTGAAGCGGTCTAGTTGAGTATAGCGTGAACGACAGGCGGCCTGGGGCCTAATTCTGTCGGGGTCCAGGCTGCTTTTGTGGGGGAGGAATTCTCTTGTGGGGCAGGCCTCCTGGCCTGCGGCCGACATTCCTGCCGGCCTTGGCCCCTTTTGCCCAGCGCCCTTCTTCATCCGCGTTTGTGCACTCTCTCTGAAGGTAGCTCCTCGCCTCCCGCTCCGGCAGTTCTCTTCGGTGATGGAGGGCGGCCGCCGAGCCGGCCGCCCTCCGCGACTAACATTAACTCTCGGCGCGCCTAGAAACGCAGCCGCGCCGACAGGCTGATCTGCCTGGGTTCGTAAAGACTCAGCCCTAACGACCCGCTGTTGACCGTTGCGTTTTGGCCGACCTTGGTGTTGGTAGTTGGCTGCGCCGTGAGCACTGCGCCGTAGCCGCCGTTCACGGCGTTCGGGTAGAAGTTGGTCGGGGAGGTCTTGACCGTGAAATGGTCGGGAGTTCTCTTCAGGAACCGGTATTGGCCCGGGATAATCACGCGCCCTCTGGGTAGCGAGACAACGGACTTCTTGCCGTCAGAACAACTTGGCGATTCCGCCGCTGCCCCAACCGTCGTGGACAGGCATTTCTGGTAACCAGTGCTCCGAAGATGCCTGGCCGGGCCGCACGGCTAGCGATCTACTTCAAGTATTTCGGGTTGGCCTTGCCGCGCTCGGCGAAACCGCCCAGCTCCGGCCGCATGGCGGAGAACCGGGGATAGCTTTCCCAGATGTCGCCCCGGCCCAGCAGCCTGGGATCCCCGTGCTCGGTGAGCGCCTTCTCCAGCGTCGCCCGCAAGGATCGTCGCATGCTTTGGTGCGCCGCCTCGGAGGCCAGGTTCTTGCGGCAACCGGGATCCTTGACCACATCGAACAACTGCTCTTCCGGGCGCTTGCCGAAGCTCTGCTCGAATAGCGGGGCAACGAGCGGATCATCGCGATGCTCGATCATCCACTTCTTGGTCGGACTGTCGTCGATGTCGGCATAGAATTCGGGATCGCCCGCCGGCCAGCGGTCCGGCTTCATGTTCCAGACGTAGAAATAGTTGCCTTGCCGTATGGCGCGGGCCGGATAGCCCAGGTTGTCAAAGCGGGCATGCGTGTGCCTCTCCCGTCCGGAAAACACGCGCACACGCTGAGGCTCGATGAGCCCGGACTTACCCGAGCGCAACAGAGCCACCAGGCTCCGCCCAACCATCTGGGCCGGCACGGCCACACCGGCCGCCTCCAGAAACGTTGGGGCGAAATCGGCGAAGCTGATCAGGTCGTCGGAGACGCGTCCGCCTTTGCACTCCGCCTGCCACATCATGGCCAGCGGCACGTGGATGCCGAAGTCGTACATGGTCGCCTTGGCGCCGGGAAACGCCATCCCGTTGTCCGAGGTGACCACCACCAGGGTGTTTTCCAGCTCACCCCGCTTTTCCAGCAGCTCCAGCATCCGGACCAAGTGCGAATCGAAGTATTCGATTTCGCGGTAGTAGTCCAATATGTCGCTGCGCACCTCGGGCGTGTCCGGAAGAAACGGCGGAACCGCCGCGTCTTCCAGCCGCTTGCCCGATTTCAGGCCCGAGCCCGGTTCGTAGACCCGGTGCGGCTCGGTGCTTCCGTACCAGAAGCAGAACGGCCGGTCCTTGGGGCGGGCGTTCAGAAAGTCTTCAAAGTTGCGCGCGTAATCGTTGGCGTTGATGCCGGGCAGCGGCTGGTCCAGCTTGTACCGGTCAAAGCCCGGGCCGGCCGGATTGCGCGGCCAGCCGGCATCGGCGTAATTGCACGGCCCCGCGCCCTTGCCGGTGAGACCCACGAAGTAACCGTGCTGCTCGAGGATTTCGGGGAACACGGTGAACTTACGCGGAAACCAGCTATCGTGCGTGCCGGCTTCTTCAAGCTGCCACGGGTAACGTCCGGTCAGCAATCCCGCTCGCGCCGGGGCGCAACCCGGCGACAGGCTGTAGCACTGGCGGAACAGCACTCCCTGGGCAGCGATCCGGTCGAAGCCGGGGGTCCTAAGCGCCTTGTTGCCCATGGCTCCAGTGTGGGGATAGGACTGGTCGTCGGAGATCGCGAACAGGATGTTGGGGCGGCGCGCCGCCGCACCGCGGATCACCGCGGGCGCAGCCACAGCGCCGAGGAAGGCCCGGCGGGTGAGCGATGAATTCTCTGCCGTCCATTTCATGGCTTAGTCAGAATACCACCACCGGCGCGAACGGTATGCCCCCTCGCAAACCGGCGGAGCGAGTTCGGCCGGGCGCAGAGTCCGCCGTTTGGGCGTTTGCGCCCCCCTTTAGGACGATTCGTGCTGCGGCCGAAACAATTTTCCAAGAAAGCCGGTGACGTAAAGTGTTTTGTGTAAAAGCGAGGAGGGTGTAAGGTTGGTTTTGGAAGCAAAACCACAATCCTTGGAAAGGAAAGGAGCTTACACCCCCATGGCGAAGATAACACCGATTCGAG
>Ga0073932_1000927_pt1 | contig 63387 bp, 51 predicted proteins | sample DewCreD2012metaG_FD_76967 | JGI IMG/M metagenome (GOLD analysis project Ga0073932, IMG submission 76967) | Hot spring sediment bacterial and archeal communities from British Columbia, Canada, to study Microbial Dark Matter (Phase II) - Dewar... ...
AGGAAGAAACCCGCCGCACGCTGGAGCAGTTGGCCCGCTCGAACCGCGAGCTGGAGCAGTTCGCGTTTGTGGCCTCGCACGACCTGCAGGAGCCGGTGCGCAAGATCGAGGGCTTCACGACCTTGTTGATGGAACGCGCCCAAACGTTGAGCGCCGCCGACCGCGAGTACTTGGAACGGGTGCACGCCGCCGCCGGACGGATGCAGCGCATGATCCGCGATCTGCTGGCGCTTTCGCGCGTATCCACGCGAGCACAGCCGTACCAAATGGTGGACCTGAACGAGGTGGCGCGTCAGGTAGTGGATGACCTGGCGGTGCGCCTGGAACAGACCGGCGGTCAGGTGGTGGTGGGGCCGCTGCCGAAGCTGGAGGCCGACCCGGTGCAGATGCGCCTGCTGATGCAAAACCTGCTGGGCAATGGGTTAAAGTTCCACCGTGAGGGCGTTCTCCCGGTGGTGAAGGTGGCCGGAGAGCGCGCCGCCGGGGGCCGGATCGTCTTTTGGGTGGAAGATAACGGTATCGGCTTTGATGAGAAGGATATCGAGCGCATTTTTCAGCCGTTCATCCGCCTGAATGAACGCTGGCGCTACGAGGGAACCGGAATGGGACTGGCTATCTGTAAAAAGATCGTTGAGCGGCACGGTGGGGAAATTACCGCGCAGGGCCGGCCCGGCCAGGGGGCCCGGTTCATTGTAACGCTCCCAGAAAAGCATGCGGTTTAAGCATACGGTGATTGCGCCAACAGCCAGCGGCGGATATAAGGCCGAAAGAGGAAGATGAAAGGCCGCAGTGCAATCAGCCGCTTGCGCAGATCGGCCACGTAATCGGCAAAGGTGCGCTGTTGGTAGCCCAACAGCGCCTGCGACTCGCGCGTGTCGAGCCAGTCAGTAGCGTAGGGTTCCTGGGCGAAGGCCGAAGGGGGCAGTGGGCCAATTCCAGCGGCGCGCAGTACCTGCTCCATCATCTGATGGTAATAGAGCTGGCAGCGCGGCCCGCCGCCGATGAGAAGGGTTTTACCCCATATGCCCCGGCAGAAAGGCGCGGCGGCGAAGGCCTGTCCGGCGTCGCGCGTGTGGATGAACTCGATGCGGTTGGCAAGAGGAACGTCGAACATGCCAGGATCGAGGATTAACCGGATGGGCAGGGCCGCCGCCAGGCGCAGGATGGCCCATGGCAGACCCGAAGCCCGTACCAGGCCCTCGGCTTCGATTTTATGGATGGCGTAATGCTCAACCGGGTGAGGAATCTCTTGTGGGGTGCGGGGCGGGGGCAGGTGTTGGGTTTTCCCGTAGACGTGCAGGGATGAAGCAAATATCAGCCGGGGGGTAAAGGGGCGGGCGCGTTCCGCTTCGTGCTGCAAAGCCGTGATTAAGTTGGCTGTGCCGCCCACGTTGACCTCACGCGCCCAATCGGGGCGGTCTTCACTGTTCACGCCTGTGGCCGACAGCCGGGGGATGACAAACCCCAGGTGGATGGCGGCGTCAATGCCCTCAACGGCGGCTTCGAGATCGGTCAGGCGGCGCAGGTCGCCCCACTGCACTTCCAGGCGGTTGGGGTAACGCCGCCGGAAAGCGTGGGCGGCGGCGCGGTTGGCGGGGGTGGGGGTGTCGAAACAGCGCAGGTGAACCGGTTCGGGGCGGGCCATGAGCGCAATCAGCGTACTGCGTCCAATGTTGCCGAATGCGCCGGTCAGAAGCAGATTCATAATTCTTCCTTTTCTTAACCTTTGACGTAGGAGAACTTCTCAGCCACTTTTCCATCGCGCACGCGGAACACATCCACGCCTCGGATGTGTCCACGCTTGCCATCCTGCTCAACCCAGCGGTAGAGCCAGCGAACCACACAGCGATCCTCACATGCGAAGATATCCTCGGTTTCGAAAGTGGCATGGGGCGAAGAACCGAAGAAACGTTCCCAGAAGGCACGGACAGCCGCCCGTCCTTCATAACGCTCGCCATCCGGCGGGGGATAGGTGTTTTCGAATATACAATCTTCGGTCATGGCCGCCATTACGGCGTCAACATCATGCCGGTTAAAAGCATCGTTGAAGCGTTGAACCGCTTCAAGCGTGGATTTTGTCAGCCTTTCTTCGTGCATATTGCTGGACATGGTTATTCAGATCCTTTCCTGGTTTGGTTGAGATTGATTCTTTAGCAACTTAACTTTTCCAAAGGTGAACGCCTCACACGGCTATGCCGCCTAACAGGTGTTCAACGGCTTGTTGGGCCGTCCATGCGGGAGACTGTCCATTGCCGCCCGCCGGCGGTTCTTCCGCATTCACCGCCGCCTGAACCAGCAGACCCACCGCCAGCGCCAGGATGGTGCGGGCGGCGGCATCGGGGTCGAGGGGGCGCAGACTGCCTTCGGCGATGCCAGCACGTATCAGGCCGGCAAAGAAGGCGCGGTACCGATCGAAAGGGGCCAGGGTATGGGCGCGCAGCAGGGGGTCGCGCATGGCCTGGCGGTAGAACTCTAGAAACAGGGGCAACTGCCCGCGCGCTTCTTGTAGGGCCTGCTGGGCTTCAGCGGCCATGGCGGCTAAAGCCTGGGGGACAGTCGCGGCCCCGGCGCGGACGCGCTCGAAGCGCCGGTCGAGAGCGGCCAGCCAGGCATCCAGCAGTTCAAGAAAAACGGCCTGCTTGCTGGCAAAGTGATGGTAAAAAGCGCCTTTGCTGACGCCCGCCTGCTGGCAAATGGCGGCAACTCCGGCGGAATCGTAGCCAGAGCGGGCAAAACAGTCCAGGGCGGCGGCCAGGATACGGGCACGGGTTTCTTCACTGCGCAGTTGAGGCATGATGACTCCTAAAAAAAAACCGACCGGTTGGTATGATTTTAAGCCGAATCGCAGGCAAAAACAAGGGGGGAAAGGTACAATAGAGAATGTGGAAAGGTAGGGCATGAAGGCTGAAACCATCTCTTTCTTAATCGAACTTAACCGCAGGTTTTACGCGGAATTTGGGCCTTCTTTCGCGGCTACGCGGCGGCGCATTCAAGAGGGTGTGCGCCGCGCGCTGACATGGATGCCCGATGAAGGCATTTGGCTGGACCTGGGCTGTGGTTCGGGGGCGCTGGCCGCTGAATGGCTGCGCCAGGGCCGCCAAAGCGCCTACCTCGGCCTCGATTTCAGCGAAACGCTGCTGGCCGAGGCGCGCCAGGCTGTGGGAACCGCGCCGGAGCGGGTGAGCTTTGCGCGCGCCGACCTGGCGGACCCGCAGTGGGCGGCGGGCCTGCCGGTGGGGGGCCTGCGCGGAGCAATGGCCTTCGCGGTACTGCATCACCTGCCTTCAAGCGAACTGCGCGCCCGCGTTCTGCGCCAGGTGCGCGAGCTGTTGGCCCCCAACGGGCTGTTTTTTCACTCTGAATGGCAGTTCCAACACTCGCCGAAGCTCATGGCCCGCCGCCTGCCCTGGGAGACGGTCGGGCTGGACCCCGCCGATCTGGAGCCGGGCGATACCCTCTTAGACTGGCGCGCCCCCGGCGGGCGCGGCCTGCGCTACGTGCATTTATTTGACCTGGAAGAATTAAATGCCCTGGCCGCGCAGACCGGCTTTACCGTGCGCGCCACTTACGAGTCCGACGGCCAGGGCGGGCGGTTGGGGTTGTATCAGGTGTGGGAAATGATATCCTGATAGCTGTGCTCCGGTTCAAAGCCGATGATCTGGCGGGCGCGGTCAATGCTGACGAGGGCTTCAGTGCCGCGGAGAGGGCGCTTGCGTTCTGTAACGGCAGGGAAGAACAGGCGCAGCAGCTCTTCTGATTCGACCCCTACGGCATTGACGCGATCATTGACAAAGAGGGGGTATGCGCCTTCATAGGGGGCAGATAAGCCCTTTTCAATGGCAATGGCGGCGTCACGCACGTCAATTTGCGTCCAAAAATTGTTGCGCATGACCATAATCATCAGACGGCGGCGCTGCTCTTCCGGGATGACAGCGTTAGGCCCGAACATCGAGCGCATAAAGGCGGGGTCTTCCATCTTACGTTGGGCACGCAGGTCTCGCATCATCTCCAGCAGGTCGGTCAGCCAGGCGGCGCGCTCCGCTGCGCTCATGGCGTACAACATCTCCAGCACTGCGCGGGCGCTCTCGCGCCGGCGCGTTACCCATTGGGCGGCCTGCGCCGGAAAGACCGCCGGGAAGCGCAGTGATACACTGGAAATGCCCTCGCGCCGCCAAAAGTAATCAGCGATTTCTTCGACCACCCATTTCGAGAAAGAATAGGCATCGGTCGCCTGCGGAGGGTGATCTTCATCAATAGGGAAGTAGAGCGGCTCGGCAGGTTTGACGCCGTAATACAGCCCAAGGGCGTTGATCGAACTGGCCTGCGATACCCGGCGGATACCCAATGCGGCCGCCGCCTGAAAGACATTGAACGTACCGCCAGCGTTAACGTGAAAGACCTGCTCCGGTGTCCCCTCGGCCGGGCTGGGGATGGCCGCCAGGTGAGCGATCAGGTCACAGCCGCGCGTTTTTTCCAGCAGGTCGGGGTAGTCATTAATATCGCCTTGCACGTATTCGGCGCGGGCATAACTGTCTGCGCCTTCGGCATGGCGCACTTCGGCCTCTGGCTTGCGGTCGAGAATGCGCACGTCATAGCCCTTTTCCAGCAGATGAAGGGTCACGGCGCGCCCCACATGCCCAATACCACCCGTTACCAATACTTTACTCATGCGAAACCTCAAATGGCTTTTCTAAACCGGCACTTCAGCGGATGTAGAGAAAATTGCGGACGGGGTAGCGGAACTCGAACTCAATCGGCACGGGGGGAGCGTTCTCATCCCAGCCGCCCTGAGTAGCAAAGACGTGCACGTGAGGGATCGAGGGCGTGCCAGACGTGCCGATGTGCCCGATGATGTTGTTAAAACCGACCGGCTGGCCGATATCCACCAAATCATAGGTGTGCATCAGATTCGACACGGTGATGTAGTAGTCGGTGTTGGCGCATTGGATGACCACACGGTTGCCCAAAAGGTCGCCGGGCGGCGAGAAGGGCTTGACGTCGGGGTGGCTGAAGTCCTTATCCACCACCACCCCAACGCAGGGCGCGTAGACCGGCTCATTGACCGAACCCTCGTACTTGTTCTGGTCGGTATTGAGGAATCCATCGGCCACTTTGCCATTGGTGCGGATTTCCATAATATCTACCGCGTAAGCCTGCCAGGGCGTAGGGGCAGTAGGACGGCCCAACCAGTCGCGGTAAGAGTTGTTCATAAACCAGCCGTCTAATCCATTACCGCCGTTGACGATCACGTACATGCCGGTGTAGGCGGGGTAGATCGCCATCACTTTAGGCTCCGCGGGGTACACATACGAGCGCAGGGCCATGGCATCCAGGATGCCAAAGATCACCAGGACGATCAGCGCCCCGGCGCGCAAGGCGATGTAAAAGCGGTTCCAGGGTTGAAGCCAGGGCTTGTGCTTGAGGCGGCTTAAGAACAGATAGCCGATCAGGTAAAAGATAATCACAATGATGGGCAAGAAGCGCACCCAATAAATGAAGAGCGCCCAATTGACCACCAGGAAAAAGAAGAGATTCGCGGCCGTGTAGGCCAACAGCAGCAGAATGGGGGTAAGCCGATCTTTGATCTGCGTGCGAAACAGGATGACGGTAAACGGGATAAACACGATAGCCCAGATCAGGATGGGCGTCATAGATGTCCAGGGCATAAGATACTCCTTCGCGCAGTGAATTAGCACGCCTGACCTATATTATAGTATTAATGGCAAAATTTTGCGCAGAAACTCCCCGTAAAAAAACAGTGGAACCTTGCGGGCTCCACTGTTTTTTCTTAGACACAGCGTCAATTACGGCGCGGCCGGGGTGGGAGTGGTATTTAGAGCGTCATCAATGGTATTGTCAACGCCCTGCCAGAAGGCGTTCCAATCGGCGTCAAACTGGTCAGAAGTCAGGTCCACGTCGTCCCAACTTTCAAAGTACGGAGCGGTGTTGAATTGATCCTTATCTACATTGAACAGCACTTCAATTTCACCATCAGCGTCGTGCTGTACCCAATTGAGCGAAGCCCACGGAACCGGGATGTAGCGCTCGCCGACGCCCAGGAAGCCGCCCATCTCAAAGATAGCATAGCGGATCTGGCCGCTGGCCGGGTCTACAATGAAGTCTTCCACTTCACCCAATTCTTCATCCTGGGTGTTCACCACGTCAATGTCGTCGAAGTCGCGGTTGAAGACAATCGGCTCACCGGCAGTAGGGTCAGCGCCGGTGACGGGGACGGTCAGGTTCTGGCCGGACCAGTAAGCCACCACGTCTTTATCCCAGTCGGTCATAGCAAAATCAACGGTTGCTACGTCCATTTCAGGGAAGCCCTGCAGGGCCTCTTCGGTGGTGTTCAGCGCCAGTTCAACATCGCCAGCGCCCAGGTTATCCCCTTGATCTACGTAGGGCGTAAAGGCCTGCCAGGGGACGAAAATAGAGCGCCCGCCCATGCCGAGGAATTCGCCGGTCTTCAGCACACCATAGCGGATGGAGCCATCGGGATTGATGACAAGGCGTTCAATCTCACCGATATCTTCGCCGTCCCGGGTCTTAATATCGGCATCCACCACGGTCGAGAGGCGGTAAGGATTCGTGAGGGGGGTCACTTCGCCCTGGGCCGCGGGAGTCTCAGTGGTAACGGCCGTAGTCGGCTCGGCGGCGGCAGAGGTGGCGGTGGGTTCAACCGGCGCAAGCGTCACGGTCGGTTCAAGCGGCGCCGGAAGGGTGGCGGTGGCCATCAGATCCGGTTCGCCACCAGGGGCCAGGGTTTCATCAACGACGCCGGGCGTTTCAAAGGCATCGGTATTGCCATTACCCGCGCCGCAGGCGGCCAACACCAGAGAGGCAGCCACCAGCAGTACGATTAAGAAACGAAAACGCTTCATTCAATCCTCCTAACGATCTAAAACGAATTTCAACTTTCCCCCAAAAGGCGTGGCAGCGGGAAAGCCGGCATCTCGCTGCACAGGTATCTTAGACGAGCCGTCTATAGCAAACAATGGGTGTTTTTTCCTACCCCTCTGGGGGAAATGCCTGATCAGAATGGCGTAAGATCACCCCTGGTTTCGTGCGGGGAAGCTGATCCTGATTGAGAATGAATCAGGTATAATTTATGTATTCAAGGGTCGCGTTCAGGACAGTATAAGTAGAAAAGTGGGCGAGGTTCTTGCAGTCCCCCCATCGGGAATGGGCCGTCTTTCAATCCAGGGGGAAACGCCCCGGCCTGCCTCGCCCCGTCTAATTTTCGGAGTGGATGGATGGATCAACCTTTTCGCATTCTTTTCGTCGAAGGTGAACCGGCGGATCAGGAATTGGCTGAACAATCCATGAGAAGCGAAGGATTGGCGTTCACCTCTATGCGGGTGGATGCCCGTGAGGACTTCCTGCGCGCCCTGGAGACCTTCCAGCCAGATTTAATCCTTTCCGACCACCTCATGCCGGGCTTCGACGGGATGCAGGTACTGCGCCTGGTACAGGAAAAATCCCCTGACGTGCCGGTGATTATTCTGATTGACCTAATCAATAAGGTGACGGCAGTTGAGTGCATGCGGGCAGGAGCGGATAACTACGTTTTCAAAGACTATCTTCAACGCCTGCCCTTTGCCGTAAAAGATGCCATCCTGCGCCGGAAACTGCGCGCCGAGAAAGCCGAGGCTGAGAGGAACCAGCGCGAAAGCGAAGACATCTACCGCGCCCTGTTCCAGAACAATCATGCCGTCATGCTGCTCATCAGCCCTTCCACCGGGCGAATTATTGACGCCAACCCCGCCGCCTGCGCATATTATGGCTGGAGCCATGAAGAAATTACCCGCATGCGCATTACCCAAATTAACACCCTGACTGAAGAAGAAATAAAACAGGAAATGCACAATGCGGTTACTCAGCGGCGCAATCATTTTCAGTTCCGGCACCGCCTGGCCAATGGTGAGATCCGCGATGTAGAGGTATACAGCGGCCCCATTCAGCACCAGGGCCAGACCTTGTTGTATTCCATTGTTCATGACGTTACACCCCAAAAGCAGGCCGAAGCCCAACAGCGCCTGCAGGCCGCGGCCCTGAATGCCGCCGCCAGCGCCATTTCTATCTCCGATCGGCAGGGCATCATCCGGTGGGTCAACCCGGCGTTCGCCCGCCTGAGCGGCTACTCTGAAGAAGAACTGCTTGGGCAGAGCACCCGCCTCCTCCTGCCACCTTCGCCTGAAGAAGTGGTGAATTTCATCCAGCTTTGGGAAGTGCTGTCTCAGGGCAAGGTATGGCGTGGAGAGATAGTTCACCAACGCAAAGACGGCACGCTCTATGTTGTAGAAGAGTCGGTTACCCCTTTAATCGACTCCAACGGTCAGGTGGAATACCTAATCGGCATTCAGGAAGATATTACGGAACGCAAGCGCGCTGAGCTGGCCTTGCGGCGCAAAACGGATCTCCAGGAAGTCATTGCCTCTTTGGGAAGGGAACTGACCGGCCGACTGGACTTTGCGGGCATCTACCAGGCTGTCTGGCAGCATCTTCAACGCATCATAGATTGTGAAGACTTTCGAATTACGCTTCTGGATGAGCGAAAGTCCACCTTGCAGACCGTCTTTGCAGTCCAACGCGGCGTACCCTTGCCCTCTGAGCGCCTGCATCAGCGCTTGTCACGATCCTCGGCTTTAGATGGGCGCTGGAAGGCCGTTACCGAGAAAAAGCCCTTCCTCATCTTCACTGCCCAACAGATTTCCTCACCCGGCGAAGAGGCCGCCAGCGGCTTGACGGCTGGAACGGGCTTCCAATCTGCCCTCTTTGTTCCCATTCTGGTGGCCGGAGAGGCGCTGGGACTGCTGGAGTTTCGCAGTCTGCAAAAAGACGCTTACCACCCTGAAGACGACGATTGGTTGAGCCTGGTCGCCAGTCAGGTTGGCATGGCTGTGCACAGCGCGCGTTTGTTCGAACAAACGCAACAGCGGGTATCTGAACTGCAGGTACTGCATCAGATTGATCTGGCGATCACCACCAACCTAGAGAGTGCCACGACCTATCAGCAGGCGCTGAAAGAAATCGTTACCCAGCCATACGTAGATGCCGCTAACCTGCTCGTCTTCAGACCTGATTCGAACCTGCTTACCCGCGAGACTGCGGTAGGATTCCATTCGCCCAATTTACCAGAAGTGAACCTCCACCCGGGGGAGGGGCTGGCTGGAAAAGTGGCGGCCGACCGCAACTTTCTGCTGATTTCCAGCCCGGCTGAAGAAATCCCTGGCATTCCACGCGATCCCCTCTGGGACCAGGAAGGCTTTGCCGCCTACCTTGGACTGCCTCTCATCTTGCGCGGTGAGCTGAAAGGGGTGCTGGAATTGTTCAGCCGCAAGGTGATCCCGGCTGATATGACCTGGCTGAACTTTATGCAGGCCCTGGCGAGGCAGATAGCCATAGCCGTAGAAAACGTTCAACTTTATCACAACTTACAGCAAGCCAATGAGCAGTTGTTGCAGGCTTATGACGCCACCATTGCCGGCTGGTCTCAGGCGATGGAACTGCGTGACCGCGAGACCGAAGGACATACCGAACGCGTAACCCGGCTGACATTGCAAATAGCCCGCGCGTTGGGCATTCGAGGCGAAAAGCTGGTGCACATCCAGCGCGGGGCGCTTTTACACGACATCGGCAAATTGGGCGTCCCTGATCACGTCCTCAACAAAGCCGGTCCGCTGACCGATGAGGAATGGGCGATTATGAAAAAGCACCCGGTTTTTGCCTACGAGATGCTTTCGCCGATCGAGTATTTGCGTCCGGCACTGCCCATTCCCTACTGCCACCACGAAAAATGGGACGGCACAGGGTATCCCCGCGGACTGCGCGGGTATCAGATCCCCCTTGAGGCGCGCATCTTCTCTATTGTGGATGTCTACGATGCCCTGACCTCAGACCGCCCCTACCGCAAGGCCTGGGACGTAGAACGCGCTTTGGCTTATATTCAGGAATTGAGCGGAAAACAGTTTGACCCCAAGATCGTGGCGGCTTTTCTGGCGATCCACACCCGCTCAAACTTCTAAGCGGCGGTTGATAGCTTCGTCAATAACTGTTCGAATCGTTTGCTCATCCATCATTAACAAAATGAGCATATAAAGGGTGACTTCGGTCTGCCCAACGATCAGGTGAGTTTTCATCACCAGCCCTTCCAGAACGCTCCATACCGTGAGGATGTCAGCCGCCAGCTTTTTCCCTTGCAGATTCAGAGTTACCCTGGGAAGGCTGTAGTGAAGCCGCCGCCCCGTCTGATTGGCAAACATCGAAATGTAAGCGTTCAGCACAATATTGCCCACTTCGGCCAGCACGGTTTGCTCGGTACTCGTCAGGTTTGCCAAGGCGCGGTTCTGGTGAAGAAGGGTTTGCACCAATCTTTCAGCATGGTCGTGCGTCATCACCAGCAGAGAATTACCCATCAGCCCGCCGGTAAAATCCTGCTCGATCATCGATCCGACCTCGCCGATTTCATCTTCCAGAAAAGACCTCAACTCCTCCCGATGGATTGAGCGGATCTCAATAACGCTCATGCGGACGTGGAGGCGCAAAATGCCCGCCAGCGAAGCCGCCGCTCTGCCGGCGGCCACGTTCATGATTTCGGTCAGCACATCCCTCTGAAACGCAGAAAGTTCCATTGCCGCCTTCTCATCTGCCATTAAGCCCCCTGGTTCTCGCCGAGGATTCTTTGAACGAGGTCAAGCAAATCGTTCTCGTTGACCGGCTTATTGAGAAACCCAGCGGCCCCGCCTTTGAGCAGTTCATTCCGGGTAATCGTCTGAATATCGGCCGTAATGACCACCACAGGGCACGTCTCAGCCAGAGCGTGAAAGTGCTGTAACAACTCCTCGCCTTCCATTTCCGGCATGAGCAAATCAATCGTAATCAGGTCGGGTTTTACCTGGGGGAACATTTCCAGCGCTTCCAGGCCGCTGCTGGCCTCACTCACGGCGTAGCCGGCGTTTTCTAAAATCTGGCGCATGATGGCTCTGGCAAAGGCCGAGTCGTCAACGACTAAGATTTTTTTGGGCATGGTTCTGACCTCTCTGTTAATCTTTGCCCTCAATTATAGCGAAAATCAGAAACCATCTGAGAGTATACCAAGCCTTAACCTTCTATGAAAATTTCAACCCGGTCCCTCCCCAACTGCTTGGCGCGGTACAGGGCCAGATCGGCGTTATGCACCAGGGATGATGGGCTGTCTCCGCCTCCCGGATACGTTGCAATGCCAATCGAGAGGGTAATCTTTGGACAGGTCTTTTCATGGTTGAGGGGAAGGGCAATCTCAGCGGCGGCTTTTTGCAGGCGCCGGGCGATACAGGAAGCGCCTGCCAGGTTGGTTTCGGGCAGGATGATGACGAATTCATCTCCGCCGTACCGGGTTGGGACGTCACCGGTGCGCAAATTGTTTTTGAAAAGTGCGGCTACCTGTTTTAGAAGCCGGTCCCCCATCGCGTGGCCGTATGTATCGTTGTAGCATTTAAAGTGGTCCAGGTCAATCATCAAAACCGAGAAGCTCCGCCGATAGCGCTGACAGCGGTAAATTTCAGCGGCCAGCAAATCCTCCATTTGGCGGCGGTTGGCAAGCCCCGTCAGGCCGTCGGTGGTTGCCTGGTTTAACAGTTCGTGGTACAGCCGGGCATTTTCCATCGCCAGCCCAATTTGCAGGGTAATCGCCTGCACAAGGCTGAGCTCCTCAGGGCCAAACTGCCGGTGGACATCGCGGGTGAAGATATTCAACGCGCCAATAATCTTTCCCTCGTACTCAATCAGCGAATACAACACCCCATGCCAGCCATCCTGCTGACAGCCGGGCAGGTTGATAGTTTGAGCCGCCTCAGGCAGGTTGTAGATTATGCCGGTCTTCCCGTAACGCTCAAGGATCGCCCGCGCCTGCTCCCGGGAAGAGAGGAAACCCTGCGAGGGAAGTTCTACAGCCCCAAAAGACGCCAGAACAACGCCTTCCTCTTTCTCATCATCGTACTGGAGAATGGTCACGCAGTCGGCCTGAAGCGTTTCAGCCAGCATTCCCACGGCTATCTGCGAGGGGTTACTGGCCGTTGGGTTCTGGTTGAACGTCTGCGCCAGTCGTAACAGGGTCTCTAACTGGTGGTTCATGGCTCTGAGCTGGCGCTCGGCCAGTACATGCTCGGTGATGTCGTGGGTGCTGAACACAATCCCGGCCACCTCGCCCTTTTCGTTTTTCAATGGGTTCGCCCGCAAAGAGAGCCAGCGTTCTTTTCCGGGTGCATGGCAGGGGAGTTCTTCCTGATAGTGAGTGCGCTTTCCATCCAGCAGTTCAGCGCACAGGGTTTGCCATTTAGAGCGAAAGGTCGAATCGAATGCCGAGAGCAGAGGCTTGCCAATGCAGTAGGTAGATGACCACGCCTCTCCGCCGTTTTCACGGGCAAATTCGTCCCAGGCGGTATTGACCCCTGTAATGCGGCACTCCCGGTCTACTGTGTATAGAACATCCCCCGTCTGGTTGGTGACAGCTTCGTAATACGAACGCCAGTAATCAACCCTGGCATACATGCGGGCATTGTGCAGGGCATTGGCCGCGCTGAAAGCGGCCAGTTCCAGCAGATGGAGGTCTTCCTGCGAAAAAGCCGCCGGAACATCACTTTGGAAGATCATCGCGCCAATGCACTCCCCATGAACGATCAACGGCACGGCCATCTCTGAGCGGATGGTGGGAAACAGCGCCACATACCGGCTGTCTTGCCGAACATCCGATACGCGCACCGACTGCCGGTTTCTAGCGGCCCAGCCCGCAATCCCACGCGAGAGGCCCTCGGCCAGCATATCGTTCGGGAGTTCCAGGCCGTCGGTAGCCACTACCTCTAGCTGTCCATCTCGAAAAGCCAGTAAGGCCGAAAATTTTGCTTTAAAAAACTGCCTCGGACGGGTAACCAGCACCTTGATGCACTCTTCGATCTTCAAGGTGCTCAATGCCACATCTAAATCGTGAAGAAAGGCCCATTTTTCAATTTCGCGGCGAAGCTCCCGCTCCGTTAGAACGCGGTCACTCACATCCTGCACCAAGACGGCCAGGGCCGAGACCGCGCCGGTTTCACGGACCGGCAGGACAATCACCTGCTGAGGAACGTCTTCCTGAAGCGGTGAGCCCGGCAGGGACTGCAGGCGGAAGGGAGAGCGGTGGAAGCGGGTCGAAAGCGTAACCGGCTGGCCCAGTTCCAACGCCTGCCGCAGGGCGTACAGGGTGGTTTGGGGATCCTCGCCAAGCAGGGCTTCCAGGGGCGGGTGCGGGTTCCACCGCAGGTCAAGAGAGAAGCGCTCGCGCAGGAAGGCATTGATCGAAACCACCTCAAGGCGTCGGTTAAGAAGCAGAACTCCAAAGGGCATTTGCTCCAGGATCGACTGGAGCATTTCGATGGACACCGGCGAAGATTCCGTAAATTCTGATGTCATTATCACCATCCCTTGCTGTTAAGCACTGCTTCCGATAAGGTTTGAGGGATCAATTTTTTTAATCACATTCAATAAGCCAAGCGGCCTGCCGTCGGCGTCCAAAATGGGCGAGATGGTGAGATGAAAGTCTAAAAAACCGCCGGTTTTGGCCGGTAAATGCAGATCGCGCAGGATGGGCGCCTGGGCCAGAGCTTTCCAGGCTTCCACATCTTGGGGAGAGGGAAGCCGAGACAGCAGTTCAAAAAACTCACTGGATCGTTCGAAGACGCCTCCCTCCAACTGGTCGGTCAGCGCCCTGACGGCCTGGCTGACGTAGAGGATTTTCCCGTTCATATCCCGAATAACAACCCCTTCGGTGCTTATATCAGCCTGCGGGCGCGCGGCCATTGCGGCCATGCGTTGATAGCGCCCGATGTTGCTCATGGCCGCGCCAAGATGGGCGGCCATCACATGCAAGACGTTTAGATCCGTCTCGTCGAACGCATTTTCTTCGGGGTGTTCCACCGTAATCACAGCAGTGAGCACCCCATCCTGCCAGACGGGCACGCACAATTGAGAGCCAGCGGGAAAATCGGCAAGCTTCAGGTAGCGAGGATCGCCGGCGACCCGGTTCAGGAGCAGGCTTTGCCCCGTATCGAAGACCTCTGAGGTAATGCTCACACCGTAGGGGATGCGCTCAGGCACGGGATGGGGTTTCCCATCCCGGCTGTGAACGATCCGCAGGACCAGGCCGCGCGCGGCGGGGTCCCGTTCCGAAATCACCGCCAGCGCGTAACCCAGCTCATTCACCAAGCAGTGGGCCACTGCCCGATAGGCTTCCTGCACGTCTGACACAGCGGCCAGCCGCTGGCTCACCTCATTCAAATAGGCAAGCTGCTGCCCGCGCCGGTTGGCGCGTTCCAGGTTTTGAACGCGCTGGAGGGTCACCGCGGTAATCTCAGCAATGGTTTGCAAAGCTTGCAGACTCTCATTGCCGAACTTCTGGGGAGCATCACTGCAAACCCCCATCACGCCAAGCGATGAACCTTCGGCGCTGAGCGGCGCATACATCCAGCCGGGCAGTAACCGCAGTGTTTCCTCCATGGCCGCAGGGATGGCGGCCTCAGAGGAAGGTTGAATTTCAGAAGACGAAAACTGCAGGGGTGCGCCCTTTGAAAACACTTCTCCGGCCAGGCTCTTGTCCACCGGCAGGCGCATCTGAAGCGTCTCTGCGGGCAGGTTGTACTGCAAAACGGCCTCCAGCGTTCGGCGGTCCTTCGACGGCATCCACAGCAGGCCGCCTGCAGCCCCAACCAATTGTACGGCCAGAGTCAGGCTCTGCTGAAGGATCTCTGCGAAGGAATTGGCAGAGCGCAGTTGGGCGCTGGCTTGGTAAATGATCTCAAGAGCCTGCATTCTCCGGCGCTCGTTTTGACGAAGATGGTGCGCGAGGATAGCCCCCGCCGCTGCGCCGGCCAGCGACTCTAGAATCTCAACGGCTGTTCCCGTGATCCGGGTTGGCGAATCTGCGGCTACCAGGAGCGTGCCAAGCATCTGGTCATGGCCCAGCAGGGGGACAGCCAGCAGGGCCTGGGCTTCCGCGTAGACTGCCGGCACCCACGGGTTGGCGGACGGCTCAAAAACCCGCAAAGGCCGGCGCGTTTCTTTCAATCGAATGCAGATGCCGCATTCAGAACAATTTTGAGAAGTCTCAGAAAGGGCGGGTTCGGAGGTAAACCTCAGGCATTTGCCATCTTCAAACAAGCACAGGTTGCCCCGGCTGACGCCCAGCAAGTCCACGGCGGCCTTCACCGTATGCTGAAGGGCCGCATGGAGGTCATCAGCTATCGAAAACCGGTCAATGGCGCGCAGGGCTTCGAGCAGGCGCAGACGATGGCTTAACTCCAGTTCTATCAGCGAGCGGTCGCTCACGTCTTGAATATTTAAGATCACCCCAATTACCTGGTCACCCTGGAGCAGGGGATGAATCAGGGCGCTCTGCTCAACCAATGTGCCATTTTGGGCCGGGAAGATATAGCGATGAAGAATTCGCGACAGATTCAACGGCGCGCCGGTTTCGAGCACGTGTTGAATAGCAATGTCAATTCCCCGTTCATGCAGGTCAGGGAAGAGCTGGAGGAGGGGCTTTCCGATCACCTGACTTGGATGAATGCCCGTGAGCGCTGTCAGATAGTCGCTCCACTGGGTGATGATCAGATCTGCGTTGAGGGTGACAAAGCCGAACAAGTCGTCCTGCCTTCCTTAAATCTGGTAACCAGCCTTCTCCATGGCTTCAAACAACTTGTCCAACGACTCGATGCCCATCACCAAGGCTACGAACCCTTCTACCTGTCCTTCTAGGACCAGAAAGCGCGTTTGCACGAGGAGGACGTAACGGATTTCTTGCTGGCCTACCTGCAGGGTGTGCAAAAAATCTTTCACGGTTTCTACCCTCAGCCGGGGAACTGCAAACGTGACATGCACATTGAGCAGGTTGCCAAAAGATCCCACGAAGGCATTCAAAAGGATGTTGCCGACTTCCACCAGGGCTTCACGATCCGACGCGGTCAGATGAGACGATCTGATCACGGCGGGTTCGCCGGTAATCAGGCCGATCAGGTTCACGGCCCCGTCAATATCAATCATGAGCATGGCATCGCCGTTCAGCTCTCCGCTGAAGATCTGATGGACGGTAGCCACTTCAGGATGAGAGAAGTCCAGGTGATCTTGAAGTTCTTGAAGGAGATAGACGCTGACCTCAGGAGCCTGTAATTGAATACGCTGACGCACCAGGGCCGAAAGCGATGCCGCGGCGCGCCCAAACCCAATATTGACCAGTTCCGCCAGCGCGACGCGCTGAGGGGGAGAGAGCAGCATCATCCACCTCCTTTATTTTCTAGTGCCGGCTGAATGGCGGCGAGTAAAGATTGAGCCGTGGCCGGTTTTCCCACAAAAGCTGCCGCCCCTAGTTCCATCGCCCGAGACCGGCTGTATTCCTGAATATCTGCTGAACAAATGATGACCTTGGCCTGGCTGTCTAACGTTTTGAGCTGTTGAAGGATCTCCAACCCGCTCACCCCGGGCATGGTAATATCGAGGATTACCAAATCAGGATGTTCAAGAAAATATGCTTCCAGACCGCTCAGGCCATCACTGGCCTCCGCATAGGAGAACTGATCTCCCAAAAGCTGTTTGAGGGTCTTTCTGGCAAAGGCTGAGTCGTCAATCAATAAAATTTTTGGCATTCATCCTCCTGAAGTTCCCGGGCGATCCAGCGCCCTTTCTCGATTTCTAACTGTGCTCTAGAATGGCATCGGCCATGCGTTCCAGCGGCACAATCTCATCGGCCAACCCGGCTTCGATCACTGCGCGCGGCATTCCGAATACCACACAGCTTTCCTCAGCCTCCGCGAGGATCGTTCCCCCCTGAGCTTTGATCCATGCGGCGCCGGCAGTGCCATCCTTGCCCATGCCCGTCATCACCACTCCCAGAAGTCGCCCTCCGTAAACCTCCGCGGCTGATTGAAAGAGCACATCTACCGACGGCCGGTGAAGGGAATCGAGGGGGCGCAGGTCAAGATGGCTGATCACCCGTCTATCCTGTAAGCGCAGGAAAGTGAGATGCCGCCCCGCTGGCGCCAGAAGCACCCGTCCAGGGCGCATTTCATCGCCTTCAGAGGCTTCGATGACCTCCAACGCGCTGATCTCATTAAGCCGAGCGGCGAATAACTCAGTATAGCCCACCGGCATGTGCAGTACAATAGCCATAGGGACCGGGAAGTCGGCCGGCAGGCGTGGAATGAGCTGGGTGAGAGCCTGCGGTCCGCCGGTGGAAATCCCCAGCACCACCGCGTCCACCAGCGGGGCAGTTTTCCGCAGGGGGAGAACCTCTTTAGGGACCGATATACCCACCGGAAGCCGGGCCGGCTCAATGGCCGCGGCCGTAAGCACTTTTTCAATCAGGTCCCTTTGAATTTCATAGACCCGTTCAGATGCCAGCGCGGTAGGTTTCTGGACGAAATCCAGGGCGCCCGCTTCAAGTGCGCTCACCACCAACGCGCCGTTTTCACTGGCAATACTGACCACAATGACCGGCAGGCGGCGGCGCTGCATCTGTTCGCGCAGGAACCCTACCCCGTCAAGCTCTGGCATGATTAAATCCAGCGTGACCACGTCGGGCTTCAGCTCGGTTACTTTTTCCAACGCATCGCGGCCGTTACGGGCCGTGCCTACCACCTGAATGCGTGGTTCTGCGGAAAGCATTTCCGTGACCACTTTACGGATGTAGGCCGAATCATCCACAACAAGCACTTTTATGGGGATGGGCGGTTTCGTTTGCATCCAAACCTCATTGTCATACAAATGGCACTCAATTATGCCACACTTTTACAGTATACAAAACAACCTGACATTTCTGCTAGTTCAAAAGGTGTTTGAACTCTCAAAAGAGACTCGGCGGCGCCTAAGAAGAGGTACCCTGGTTCCCTCAGCACGCGGTAAAACTCATTAGCCACCTTTTGGACAGTGGCATGGTCAAAGTAAATGAAAGCATTGCGGCAGAAGATCACATCACAGGTAGGCATAGCCCGCAGAGCGGGGAAGTCAACCAGGTTGAGGTAAGCGAACTGCACCCGCTGGCGAATGCTGTCGGCCAGCTTCCAGGTGCCGTTGACATGCGTTGAAAAATACTTCTGGCGCAGGCTTTCGGGCAGGACGCGGAAGGAACGCTCGCGGAAAACACCCTGCCGGGCCTGGGCGAGGGCCTCTTCATCGAAATCAGTGCCGATCACCTCCACCAATCCCTGGGCAAACCCTCCCGCTTCTTCCAGGGCCATCGCCATGCTGTACGGTTCCTCTCCCGACGAACAGGCCGCATGCCAGATTCTCACCGGCCGCCCCGGAAAGCGCTGAAGCAGTTGAGGCACAATCTGTTCGGCGGCCAGGCGAATCGGATCAAACTCGCGCCAGAAATACGTCTCCCGCACGGCCAGCGCCGACTGCACCCTGCGCCATTCCTGATGACGATCGTCGGCGTATCTCAAGAGATAGTAGTAATCCATGAAGGAAGAGAGATTCTGCTCCGCAACCAGCGGCGCCAGCCTGTCTTGCAGCACGTCCTTGCGGGAGACATCATAGTGAAGCCCAAGTCGCTCCTGAATCAGATCGCGGAGCAACTGGAAAACCGGGTCGGGGAGGGGAAGGGCTTCGGTCAGATAGGGCATTGAACCACCTTACTTGGATAATTTCTGCAGTGCCATACGGGCGCGGCGTTGGACTTGAAGATCGGGGTCGGTAGTCATCAGCCGGGTGAGGGCCTCACGTGCAGAAGATGCGCCGATTTCACCTAAAGCGAATGCAGAAGCCATCCGCACCGCCGCCGAGGGGTCGGCAAGCAGTTGGATGAGAATTTCAGTCCCTTGGGGAAGATGCCCGCGTTGGAGGATCTGAACGGCCGCCAGCCGGGCTTCCAGCGGGCAGGCTGGGCGGGCCAGCAGGCGCTGTAAAGGCGTAATGGCAGACGGTCCCAACCGGATGGCGGCTTCGACAGCCGGAAGGCGGCATTCTGGCTGTTGAACGGCCATGACAATCGCTTCGATGGCTTCCGGAGAGCGGGTCTGTAAAAGGGCTTCGATCACGTCCGTGGCCTGATGAGGCGCCGCCTGGAGAAGCTGTTTCAGGTAATGAACGGCTTCCGCTCCGCCGTGCGCTCCCAGAGCGCGAATGGCCTGCTGTTGAACGCCGGGTTCGGCATGGGTTGCTAACTCCCAAAGTGGAGGCACAGCCGCCGGGTGGCGGGTGGCCGCCAAAGCCCGAATGGCCTCCGCGCGCACGTCGGGTTCAGGGTCAGTCAGCAGGGTGCGCAGTGCAGTGACGGCGGATTTGCCGCCCAGGCGTCCCAGCACCTCGACCGCGGCCGCTCTGACTGGGGGCAAAGGGTCGGAAACCCGTTCGAGCAGAGCGGGCTCGATGGATGGATGGCGGAAATGGGCCAGACCCCGGCAGGCATAAACGCGCACCCACATATCGGGGTCAGCCAGCACACCGATCAGGTGGGGGATGGCAAAATCGGAGGGCATAAAGCGCAGAGCGCGGGCGGCCGCTGACCGGATGCCCGGCTTGGGGTCAGCCAGGGCGGCTTCCAGCAGAGGAAGAATGCGCGGGTCTTCGTAAAACGAAAGGCATTCCAGAGCGGCCTGCCGCACAACGGCAGAATCATCCTCGCAGGCTCTGAGCACGGTTTCCAGGCCTTGCGGGTCGCCGAAATATCCCAGAGAGCGAATGGCGGCTTCGCGAACGCGCGGACTCTCATGATGGGCCAGCTCGATCATGCGCGCGGTGTGCGCCGGGTGCCCCAGAGAATTGATAGCCGCGATGGCCGTTTGCCGCACCAATGCCGAAGGATGATCCAGAAGGGCGCACAGAGGGTCGAAGGCCGCCGGGTCGCCGATTTTCCCCAGGGCGCCGGCGGCTACAGCGGGCAAATCTCCGTCGGTAGATTGGAGAGCCTCGATCAGCACCGGCGCGGCGCTCCGGTCTCCAATGGAGCCAAGGACGGCCAGAACGGCCCGGCGGGTCTCTTCGTCTCCGGTGTTAAATTGTTGAATCAATTCAGGGATAGATTCACGCCCGGTTTGTTTGAGGGCTTCCAGAACTGGCTCACGCAGTTGAGGGTGATCGAGCAGTTGGATGAGAAGCCTCCGCACAGCGGCATTGAACTCGGAACGGGCCTGCAGGTTCCCGCCGCGGTGCGGGCTGGCAAGCAGCCATCCGGCCAGGGTGATCAGCCCGGGCAGAGAGGCCGGGAAGTAATGCCCGCTGGTCTTCTTCAAGGCTGTTTCAAAGGCGGCTAAGATCTTCCGCTCCCCCTCGTGGGTAATCGAATCGGCCGCCAGCAGGGGCACCAGGGGAGGATCGCCGTTATAAGATGAAAGGCGGCGGTGCAATTCGCGGAGAGCGTCCACGACCGGTTCAGCCTGACCGATGGGCGAGTCTAACCAGCTTAAAAGGACTGGCACAGTGGTAACACTTCCCAGCTTGCCCAGGGCTTCTACAGCGGCGGGCGCGAGCGTTTCGTCGGTTAACAACTCTGCCAGTTCGTCTACGGCCACCGGAGAACCGATTTTCGCAAGGGCTTCGATTGCGGCAAAACCCAGGTAGAAGTCGCGCTCGCGTAGCACCGCCAGCAGGCGGTCCACCGCTTCAACCGCCTGCATATTCCCCAGCACCTCCACAGCGTTGAAGCGCACGTTGGGGTCAGGATCGTCAATCAGGCGGATCAGATCAGGGATGATGCGGGGGTCTTTCTGCCCGGAAAGGGCAATCAGCGCGTACGCGCGTACTTCAGGGTCGGGGTCATCAAGTAAGTGAACCAGCCCGGGCAAGACGTCATCACGCAGGGTTGCCAGCAGTTGAAGCGCCGCGTTCAGGGCCGATAGATTGCGGTGATTGTCGCGGATCAGCCCCAAAAGCCGGGCAGGTAATTCCGCAGGGCTGGCGGCGCGCAGAGCCTCAATGGCCTCCCTGCGCTTCCGCCAGTCCGCCGATTGCAGGGATTCAAAATCCGCGCTCACGCTTGCGCTTCCTCCTCAGTAGAAGCCAGAATCTCCACCTGTTCTTCGGCTTCTTCCAGGTCCTCGCGGTTTTTCTGGCTGATCTTCTGAATCTCGGCAAGATGTGTCTGTAAGCTGGAAGCCGCCTGTGCCTGTTCCTGAGACAGCCGGCTGATGATGCTGATCTGGCTGACGGTATTGCTGTTGGCTTTAACAATCTCACGGGCGGCCTTGGCTTGTTCAGACATTGCATTGTTCACGAGGTTGGTCTGCTTGCGGATGTTCTCCACCGCCACCACAATCTGTTTGGAGGCGGTGCTTTCCTCCTCGGTGGCCCGGGCCAGTTGAGAGGCAATACGGGTGACGCGCGAGGCTTCCTTGCCAACCTGCTCGGCCCCGGTGGTGATCTCCTGAGCCGCCCGCATGGTTGATTGAGCCCCCTTGCGCATGAATTCCATCGCTGAAACAATTTGCTCGGCACTGCGCGTTTGTTCAGAAGTGGCCCGCTTGAGTTCAGACGCCAGGCGGGCCACCGTTTGGTTGGCCTTGACAATGTCACGGGTGCCGACCGACTGCTCATTCATCGCCCTAGTTACCTGACCGGTTGCCATCCGAATCGCGCTGACCGAGGCGACAACCCCCTGGACAGCCTGCATTTGCGCGTGGGTTGCCGTGGCAATTTGCTGGGCCTGCGTGCTGACCATATTGACTTCCTTCAGCGCGCTGGCGCTGGCAATCATTTGTTCCTCAGTGGCGCGGGAGACCTGACCGATGGCCGTGGACGTTTCCTTCATGTTGTTTAGAATGTTCTTCAACCCCTCCGAAGCATCATCGGCCAGGCGGGTTCCTTCTTCAGCCACCCGCAGGCTTTCTCCGGTTGTCTGAATGGCCTCCTGAGTGGCTGTCTGAAGAGCGCGGATGATGGCGGCAATATCGCTGGTAGCTTTGGCCGCCCGGTCTGCCAGGTTGCGAATTTCTTCGGCCACCACAGCAAACCCCCGGCCGGCATCCCCGGCCCGTGCCGCTTCAATAGAGGCATTCAGAGATAGCAGATTCGTGCGTTCGGCAATGATGCTGATAGTATTGACAATGGAACCGATTTCTTCGGCGCGTTTTCCAAGCTCGCGGATAGTGACGGAAGAAGTGCCAATCGAGTCACGAATGCGCCCTAACCCATTAATAGACTTCTGCACGGTAGAAGCACTCGTTTCAGCGTCGCGGATGCTTCGCCCGGTCACCTCGTTGATCTGCCGGGCCAGGTCGGCGGTTGATCGGATGGAACGATCTAACTCTTGGACCACCGTCGCCGCTTGCTGACTGGAGGTAGTGATCTGCCCGGCATTCCCGGCAACCTGTTGAATGGAGCCGGCCAGTTCTTCGATGGCGTTGGAGGTGTCATCCACGGAGCGGCTCACCTTTTCCATGGAGGCAGTCACTTCTTGAATGGAAGCGGACATTTCGTTGGCCGAGGCCAGGGTTTCTTCTGCTGAGGAAGCCAGCGCATCGGCGTTGGCGGCCACGCTGGAGGTGGATTTGGAGAGTTCTTCAATGCTGGCGGCAGTCTGATTAATGCTGGAAGCCAGGTTGGTAGTGTCTTCAGAGATGTTTTTAATGCTGGAGCCAATCTGGGTAATCGAAGTAGCCGTCTCTTCCGAAGAGGTTGATAAATCAGAAGCCATCAACGCCACGCTCTGAATGGATGAGGCGATTTCCTCGATGGTAGCCGAGGTCTCTTCCACCGAAGTCGCCAGGCTGGCGGCCATTTTCCCCACTTCCTCAATCGAAGCGGACGTCTCGTTGATGCTGGCTCCCAACTCTTCGGTCGCTGAGACGATAGGCAACGTCTGGCTGACGGTATTTTGAATCGAATTGGCAAGTTCGCCGGCCAGGCTGACCGATCGGCCCACTACCCCGGCCTCATGCTCCATCGCCTCCTGCACCTGACGCAGTAACCGGATCACCTTCATCGGGCCTTTTCCCTTTCGTGTAGCTGGTATACGTTCGTCTGCCATTGGGGTTTCTCCTGCAAAAAATGCTCAAACGGTTAGGTTAAGGGGTTCGTGCGCCGCAGCGCTTAACACCTGAGATACATCCAAAATGATGATCAGACGGTTCGGTTGAGAGATCATCCCCTGAATGATCGTAAGGCTTTCGTCTCCCAACTGAGCGGGCGGCGGGAGAATTTGATCTTCTGAGACAGCCAGATATTCCCTTGCCGAATCAACGGCCAGCCCCACCAACCGGCCAGCCAGGTTGACCACAATCAGTCGTGAGTGCAGGTCGTAGGGAATCGGCTTCATCCCAAACCGGCGGCGCAGATTAATTACCGGAATGACCTGCCCGCGCAAATAAACCACGCCGTCCACAAAATTCGGGGCATTGGGCACGCGGGTAACTTGCTCGATCATTTCCATCTGCTGAACGATTTCGGCAGGAACGCCGAAGGTCAATTCTGCTACTTGAAAGACGATCAATGGAATGTTCTTTGCCATAAACACCTCACCTTAGCCATTCCGGCCCGCTATGGGCTTCATCGTTTTGATCTGGCTGATGAATTCATTGCCATCCAGGATCAAGATGACGCTTCCATCCCCCAACTCAGTGACGCCGCTGATCCCTGGCCGGGCAATCAGCGGGTCGGTGATAGGATGAACGACCGTTTCGCGCAGTCCAATCACCTGATCCACCAGAAGAATCATCTCTCCCTTTCCCTGGCCCATGACCAGCCCGATCTGTCGTTCGCCCGAAGACACAGGCAGTCCGAAGACCCCGGCCAGCCTGAAGAGCGTCAGCGGCGTACCGCGGTAAGGAAGCAACTCACGCCCCTGAAAAGAGGTGATCTGGGCCGGGAAGACTTCGATGATCTCACGGACGGCGCTTTGAGGAACTGCGAAGGACTCTCCCCCCGCCCGCACAATAAAGGCATCCACAATGGTGATGGTAAGCGGAAGCTGGATAACAAAGCGCGTTCCTTTGCCCGGCCAGGTTTCGAGGCTCAAGACTCCACCCAGGTGAGCAATAATCTCGGCGGCGGCATTCATGCCCATCCCTCGCCCAGAGCCGAGATCGGCTGTATCGCGCGTGGAGAATCCCGGCTGGCACAAAAGATCAAGCAATTCCTGAGAGGAAAGCTCGCCCTCTGGAACCGTCCATCCCAGCGCCCGCGCCCGGTCGCGTATCTTTTCCCCATCAATCCCTTTGCCGTCATCTTCAATGGCAATGCAAACGTGGTCGCCTTCTGTTTTCCCGCTCAGGCGGAGCGTGCCTTCAGGGGGCTTCCCAGCCGCCGCCCGCTCCTCTGGCCCCTCAATGCCGTGAGTCACCGCGTTGCGCACAAGATGCATAAGCGGGTCTGCCAGGCGTTCTACGAGCGATTTATCCAGTTCGGTGTCACTCCCCTCCACTACTAACTGGACCTTTTTCCCGCTGGTATGCGCCAGATCGCGTACAGCCAGGGGCATTCGAGAAAAAACTTCTGCCAGAGGAACCAGACGAATTCGCATCACGGCCTGGCGCAGGTAACGGATCTGCCGTTCCAGGGTTTCGGTTGATTCTTCCAATGTCTCTAACAGCGCCGGATTAGCTCCCCCTAGTTGAGGCACCAGTTCCGAAATGCGCGAACGGGTCACAACCAGGTCGCCTACCAGCTTCATCAGGTCGTCCATCCGGCTCAATTCCACCCGGAGCGTGGCCGCTGGCCCACTGCCTGTTCCGGCCGCGGCTGGCGAAGCCAAGGGCGCCTCTGGCGCTGGCGCAGGAAGAGCCGAAGGAAGCTTCACCTCTGGCGCGATCAGCACCCAATCGAGAAACCGAAGTTCCTCAGACGGCGGAAATGCCTCACCGGCCACCACGAAGGCAAAGCGGACCATGCCTTCCTGGATCAGGGGAATGGCTTTGATCAGCGTCGCGTACCGGAGCAACCATTCACGCACCTGGTTAACTTTCCCCCCTGCCTGATGTTCCGATCGGACGGGGTCGTAGTAGGTAATGGCTACTTTACGCCCGGCGGCCCAGGCAGCCTCTACCTTTCGGAGCTCAGCGGGATTAAGCTGAGCGGCAATTTCAGGGGGAAAAGTCTGCCCCATGGAAGGTTCAATACCGCCGCTGGTACTCTTCGGAGCTTCTTCTGGGCGTGCTTCTCTCACTGCTTCCTTTTTTGCCGGCGAATTCAATTCGGCCAGCATTCCTTCGATGGCCGGCAGGCTGGCGGATGGGTCGCGCACGGTTTGAACCACCTTCTCCAGAAGCTGAGCCGCGCGGATGAGCCGGTCGAACAGGGCTGGGGAGAACGAAAGCTGTCCCTGCTCCAACTGCTTTACAACGCTTTCCATGGCATGGCTTAGATCCGCCGCAGGGGAAAGCCCCACCATGCCAGAAATCCCCTTCAATGAGTGCAAAGACCGCAGTAATTGGTGGAGATGACCGGTGACGACTTCTAGGTCTTCTTCGCTTTCGGCTTGCCCCGCCCTCCCATCCGGGAATTGTTTTTCCAGTTCAAGCAAAGTCCGCAGGATGGTTTGCAGATGCTCATCAGCCTCCACCAGAAAACTCTGTAAAAACTCTTCCGAGGTGAACTGACTCATGGTTGGACCAACTCCTTTACAGCACGGACCAGATCAGAGGGCTGGAACGGTTTGGTCAGGTAAAGATTTGCGCCGGCCAAGAGGGCGTCTCTCCGGCTGAGGTCATCCCCGCGCGTAGTCAGCACAATGACCGGCAGGTTACGGTAGCGTTCAGAGCGGCGGATAAAAATTTAAAACCTCCATGCCATGCATGTCGGGCATGTTGAGGTCCAACATAAGGACGTCGTAAGCGTTAAGCGCCAACTGCTCAATCGCTTCCAGGCCTGTGCTGGCCTCTCCAAAACGGGCTTCCAGCGGCGCCAGGGCCGCCATGACCATGCGCCGGATCGTGGGTGAATCGTCAACAACCAGCACCGACAGCTTTTGGGTGTGTGTCATCCGCTCCTCCACCAGAGCGATTAACCAATCCTCGCTCAATTCTGATTTATGGATGAAAACATCCGCCCCGGCAGACAGCGCCTCGTTCCGGTATTCCGCCAGATCATAAAGCGTCAGCATGACGATGACCGCGTGAGGAAGCAGCGCGCGGATTCGCCGGGTCGCTTCGATGCCATTCATCCCAGGCAGGATGAGGTCCATCAGAATCAGATCGGGTTTCCATGTTTCGGCCAGGTGGATCACTTCTTTTCCATCTGTGGCCGTGCCGATCAATTCAATCGCTGGTACAGAAGAAAGAAGACGCCTGGCAGTATTTAAGAATTCGTGGCTGTCATCCACAAGCAAGGTTCGTATGGGCATGTTTTTAGCTTATGACAGAAACAGGGGGTTGAAAATCGGGAATTTCCTGATGGGGAAGGGGGCTCACTCCAGAGAGACCAGGCCGCAGCGAACTGCAAAACGCGTGAGCGATGCCACATCGTACATCTGAAGTTTCTCGGTGAGATGCGCGCGATGAGTCTCAACCGTCTTTGGAGAAACCCCCATCTTCAAGGCGATGGCGGCTGTGGAAAGCCCCTCAGCCAGTAATTGAAGAACCTCTCGCTCGCGCAGCGTCAGACGGTTCAGGCGCGTCAGAGAAGCATCTTCGCCAGATTGAAGAAAGGCCTCCACCTGCTCCCGCTGAATGCCGGCAGGGTAATAGGGTTTTTCATTCCGGCGGCCCGGAGCGCGGCCACCAGTTCCTCAACGGGAGCATCTTTGGTCAGGTAACTTAGAGCGCCCAACTGATAGGCCCGGAGCACGTATTCCTCTGCATTGTGCATGGAAAGCACCACCACTCCAACCCCCGGGTTGATGGCATGAATCCGGGGGATGATATCCAGACCATTGATACCGGGCAGTGAAATATCCAGCAGTACCAGGTCCGGAGAGATTTCAGCCACAGCCGCGAGGACGGCATGACCATCGGCGGCTTCGGCGATGATCTCGAAACCGGCCTGCTGTGACAGAATAGCCCGCATCCCGGTTCGGACCAGGGCATGGTCATCCGCCAGAAGAAGTTTCAGAGGATGGTCCATAGTTCCATTGAAGGTCTACCGTAGTTCCATGGTCGGGAGAGGAAGTGATCCGCAAGTCCGCGTGGATGAGCCCTGCCCGGGCAAACATGCTGTGGAAACCAAAATAATGAGCCGGTAAGCCCGCGGCTGAAGCGAAGCTGGCTTCAAAACCCTTGCCGTCATCCGAAATCCTCAACCCGCCTGAACCCTGTTCCTGCCAGAGCTGTACCGAAACCCTGCGGGCATTGGCATGCCGCAGAATGTTAGTCACGGCTTCCTGGGCAATCCGAAAGATCCCAAATTCCAGTTCTCTGTCCAGGGGCACGTATGCGGGAGGATAGGTGAAATCAACCTGCAAATGGCCCAACTTCTCGGCCCGATTCAATAACCAACGCATAGCTAAAATGAACCCCAAGTCTTCCAAGATTTTGGGGTAAAGTTCCAGAGAAAGCGTGCGCACCTCTTCCAGAAGGGTGGAGGTCAGCCCGATACACTCATCAAGCGTTTCACGGATTTTCGGCGTTGAGCTGGAACACTCCCGGCGGATCGAACGCAGATTCAGGAGCAGGGCCGTGAGCGACTGGCCGATCTGATCGTGGAACTCTCTGGCCAATGTCTGACGTTCACGCTCTTGGGTGTGGATGAGAATCTCCGAAACCGTCTGGAGCCGGCGTGAATCTTCCTGAGAGAGGCGCAAAAGGCGGCTGTTTTCTTCCACTTGCCTTTGCAAGGATCGCATCAACCGGCTCTGCTGAATGGACAGCGCCAGTTGTTCGATGGTGGATAATAACAGATCCGCAGTGGATGAGTGAAAAGCACCGGCTTTCCGGCTGAAAAACGCCACGCCGCCGATCACCGCAGTATTGAGAATGAGAGGGAAGACCAGCAGTGCCCTGTCAGATTCCTCTACCAGACCCTTATGAGAAGAATGGCGGCGAAGGTCTGGGATGAGGAGCGTCTGGCGGGTGATCTGGACGATATTGAGGGGGGTCTCTCGGAGAGAGCAGGTCTGATTAAGGGGAAGGCCGGTGAACCGGTTTACAGCAAAGCGCTGTACCACCTGCACCTGACTCTTGGTTTCATCCAACAGCCACAGCTCCAGGCGGTCAAAAGCCAGAATATCTCGAGTTTGGGTGGCAAAGGCCTGAAACATTTCTTCCAGGGTTGGGAAGCGGAGCAGTACGCGGTTAAGGTACTCTAACCGCCGCAGTGCGCCCTCTAACCGGTGCTTCTCGGTTACGTCACGGTTGACAGCCACCAATCCCGGCCCGCCGCCATCAATCGGGTAGGTCGAGACCGTTGACTCAATGACCAGCGGAGTTCCATCTTTCCGTTTTTGGTGAACTTTGCCGCGCCAGACCCCTCTGGCTAACACCGTCTCTCTGGCGCGCTGGGTATTTTCCTGAGGATCATCGTAGCGGGTTCCCAACAGGCCCGCCAATGGCTTTCCGAGGACTTCTTCTTTCTTCCAGCCGTAAGTGGCCTCTGCGGCTGGATTCCACAGGACAATTGTCCCAGTCGCGTCCAGGCCGATAACGGCATCTCCGATCGACTCTAACAGCCAATAATAGTCCAAAGAAATCCCTCGTTTTTCATTTTTCACTGGCCTGGTTACTTTTGCGGCGTCAAAACCACAGATGGACACAGATGGACACAGATGCAAAGTTGGAAAATCTGTGTTCCCCTGTGACCTCTTGAACAGGTCAGTTACAAATGTAAAACCACTGTTGTTTTATTATTATACAATAACCGGAGAAACCGCAGGGTAACGTGCCTTAGAAAGGCGGGAAATGTGATAAAATTTTTTATCTCATTCAATCGCATTCCCTAGATGGGTAAATCTAATTTCGTGGCTAAGCACTTATTACGAATAATCCATGATTTGTAGGGGAACTATGGCTGCTCATCCATTACAAATCTTTGCGGGCACATCTCACCCAGAACTGGCAATTGAAATTGCTGGGATCTTAAATATTCCGCTTGGCAAGTCCGTCACCACCATTCTGCCCGATGGTGAAATTCACGTGCGGATTGATGAGGTCGTGCGCGGCAAGGATATTTTCTTACTGCAAACCGGCAGTCCGCCGGTGAACGATCACGTCATGGAGACGATCCTGTATCTCGATGCCTTCCGCCGCGCCAGTGTTCACTCGGTGACGCTCGTACTGCCCTACTACCCCTATTCGCGGCAGGAGCGCATGTCGAAGGGGCGCGAATCGATCAGCGCCAGGGTCATGGCAGATTTACTGCAAAGCCAGGGGGTCAACCGCGTGATTTACGTGGATATCCACGCGCCGGCTATCCAAGGGTTTTTCACCGTGCCGGTCGATTCTCTATCGGCGATACCCGTGTTAAGCGCCTATTTCCGCAAACCAGAATTCAGCAACGCGGTGATTGTGTCGCCGGATGTTGGGCGCGCCAAAGTGGCGGGCAAATATGCCGAACTGACCGGCTTGCCGTTAGTGATCATCCACAAGCGCCGCGAATCCTTTCTGGATACCAGAGTCGCCAGCCTGGTCGGCGATGTGCGCGGCAAAATGCCCATCATCATTGACGATGTCATGGCCGGCGGCAGTGTCTTAAATTCGCTCGATGCTCTCTACGAGCAGGGCGCGGAAGGCCCGGCATACCTTTCCATCACCCACCCGGTGCTGCTGCCCAGCGCCCTGCGCATGATTCAGGAAGATGACCGCATTGCGAAAGTGGTCGTCACCAATACCCTGCCGGTCCCCCCCGAAAAGCGTATCGCCAAGCTGGAGATCATCTCCATTGCTCCGTTATTGGCCGGCATTATTGAGGACATCCACGAAGGGCGCAGTATTTCACCCAAGCTGGTGTTAAGCTAACCTCGCTAACGATTATGCGGGCCTGCCATTGCAATCCCTTCTGGCACGCCCAAAGAAAACTGCCTGAAGTTCGCCTCGAACTGCTCGATCAACATAGCCGCCTGGCGGCGGTAGCTCTCCTGGTTTTCCCAGGTTTGCTGTGGGTTGAGCACTTCGGACGGCACGCCAGGGCAGGATTCTGGAATCCACAGGTGAAAACTCTCGTCCTGGTAGAAGCGCACGCCTTCAAACTGGTTTTTGAGGGCCGCGCGGATCATGGCGCGGGTATAGGGCAGGCGCATCCGGCGGCCAATTCCATACGGGCCGCCAGTCCACCCGGTGTTGACCAGCCAGACGTTTACCTGGTGTTCCTGGATTTTCTTACCCAACAGCCCGGCGTATACCTCTGGGTGGAGCGGCAGAAAAGGAGCGCCAAAACAGGCCGAAAAAGTGGCCTGCGGTTCGCTGCCCAGTCCCTTCTCGGTTCCCGCCAGCTTTGAGGTGTACCCCGACAGGAAGTAATAAAGCGACTGCTCCGGCGTCAGGCGGGCAATGGGGGGCATCACCCCAAAAGCGTCGGCAGTCAGCAGAAAGATGTGGCGTGGATGCCCCGCGAACCCCTCGATGTGGCAGTTCGGAATGAACTCCAGCGGATAAGCCGCACGGGTGTTCTCGGTGAAGCGGTCATCGTCAAAATCCAGACTGCGCGTTTCTGGGTGGTAAACGACATTCTCCAGGACCGTCCCAAAGCGGTGAACGGCGGCCCAGATGAGGGGTTCCAGGTTGGCGTTGAGGTGGATGGTCTTGGCGTAACAGCCACCCTCGATATTGAAGATGCCATCCTCGGCCCAACCATGCTCATCGTCGCCGATCAGGGCGCGTTCCGGGTCCGAAGACAGGGTGGTTTTTCCCGTCCCAGACAGGCCGAAGAAGAGGGCCACGTCGCCCTCTGGCCCCACGTTGGCTGAACAGTGCATCGAGAGGACGCCCCGGCGCGGCAGTTCGTAATTCATCACGCTGAACATGGACTTCTTTATTTCACCGGCGTAACTGGTGCCAGCGATCAAAATCAGGCGGCGTTCAAAGTCAATAGCAATGACCGTCCCTGAGCGGGTTCCATCTTCCTCGCTTAACGCCTCGAAGTCGGGGCAGTGCAAGATGGTGTACTGCGGAACGTGCCTCGAAAGCTGTTCGGGCGGCAGGCGGCGAAACAGATTATAGGCAAACAGGCTGGCCCAGGCTTTTTCGCTGATAACACGAATAGGGAAAGCATAGTTCGGGTGCGCTCCAACGGCCATATCTTGCACAAAAACATCCCGGCCCTGGAGATAAGCCCGTATTTTCATATATAACTGATGGAACCGCTCCGGCGCTAAGGGCTGGTTTATTTTGCCCCACCAGATCATTTGCCCTTCCAGAGAACGGGTATTGGAGAGATATTTATCAGAAGGTGAGCGCCCGGTGAATTTGCCCGTGTTGACAACCAAAGCGCCGCCAGAGACCAGCTCGCCTTCTTGCCGGAGGACGGCCTGCTCAACGAGTGCGGAGGGTACAAGATTCCAAAATACAGTTCTCAAATGGTGCAACCCATGATTTTCCAACCCCCATCGGCTGGATAAACCCTTGTTTTGCATGCTTGGTGCTCCTTTGTTAAAGAACTTGCTCTACTTGAAGGTGGTCTAAAGAAAACTGTGGGGTATGCGATTTCACATACCCCACAACGATGCCTATGGTTGGGTCAGGCGCGGGAACCAATACCAGAGTACATCTGCGGCTCGTTTACTGCGCACCGAGGCAGAGGTATCACGCAGGCCGGTGGCCGGGTAATATCCGGCAGAGACGAACCCCGCGATCCACGAACGTTGATTGACGTTGCTCAGGGCGGCGCTGTAAATAACAGCCTGGAGGGCATAATCTTCGGGGCTGCCAGCCTGGGCGGAGGGGCGCTGTAATTCCAGAACCGACCGGCAGCCACTTTCGGCCTGTACGCAGCCAGCGGCGGCCCCCGGAGCCGACGGGTACAGCAGGCTTAACACCACCGGCTGACCGTTGGCCTCTTGCAGGGGTAAGAGACGCTCATCGAACAGCGCGTTAAAAGCGGCTTCTAGTTCGGCCATGCCGGTTGGAGCGTTTTCCTGCACCAACGGGGCCGAGACGCGCACGTACAGTTGATCCACATCCCCGGCAAAAGCCGGCAGTTCCGGCGCGTCCGCCGCGGTGAGGGGAACCAGCCACAACAGCCGCCCGCTAAACCGGGCGCGGACCTCTGCAATCAGACTACTCCAGCGTTCTTCGGCGTTGTCGGGTACGCCCGCAGACGAACCATCCCCCAACTTTCCGCCGGGCAGGGCTGGCGAGATGGCGTCATCTCCAATGATGAGACCTTTGGCGCCCATTTGGGCCGCCAGGTCGGCGTGATAGATCAAAAAAGTGCGGTAGCGGTCGAACCAGCTTTGCCACCAGCCCTCATCGCGCGGGGCACTGCTCCACCATTCCGCGGCGTCACCGGTGACCAGGCTGGTAGGGTGCAGGATCACTTCCAGGCCGCGCTTGCGCGCCAGGTTGTTCATGCCAGAAAGATCATTCCAGAGCGCATCCTGACCGGCAACCGGTTCGACCACCGGAGGCGATTGGTGCGTCCAGTGCCAGGTGGGAGCCAGGATCACGGTATTCGCGCCGATGTCTTTGAGGTTTTGAAATGCCCAGGTGACGTAGGGCTGCCAGCTTGGGTGATAGGCTGGGATAAATTCGGCTCCAGCGAGGAAATCTGCCCCACGCGCGCGAATTTCCTGCGCCGTCACGGTAATCGGATCGCCGGTGGAGCCCAGCAAAGCCCAAGATTCAACGGTATCGTTATAGTTCTTCTGCTCGCCGTTGCTCTGAAAGGCTTTGCCGGCGGCGGTTGGGCCAACCGTATCTGCCGCGTCCGCGATGCCGCACTGTTCACTGCGGCAGTACCGGTAAGTGGCGTTTTTAAGCAAGTGCAGTGGGCTGTACAGGATAAAGAACCAGCGGTTGTTCCCCCCCGGCCACATCGGCAGGGGTTCCGTCCATCCATAGGGGTTGAACTGGATGGAGACTACATCGTTGAGCGGGGTATCTGCCGGGACAGTAACCGTGAACGTGACCGGCGGAATGTCGTTGACCGTCCAGGTTTCGATGCTGTCGTTCACCACCACGTCTTGATCTGGCACGATCAACTGGCGGGTGATAAAACTGCCGTCGGCGCGGTGTTCGGCGTTCCAGAAGCCATCTCCCAGGGTGTATTTATAGCGCAAGTCCAGCCCGGCGGGCAACTGGAGCGTGAGCGTGTAACTGCCGTCTTCCTGCACGGCCATCAGCGGGGCGCGCGACGCGGTGACGCTGACACCCCCGCGCAGATCCGCAAAAGTGTTGCCGAGTGAGTAGGTATTGCCCACCAGCCGCACCGGCACGCCCTTCAGGTTGCCGGCCGGTGGTTTTGCCACAAAAGTCACGTTGACCAGGTTGGCCTGCCCGGTTTGGATGAAAGCCGGCGTGGTGGAATCCGGCGCGACCACTGCGCCCTGCTGAAAGACCTGATACGTCCCATCCAGGCTGTAAACGACCAAATTGTGCGTTCCGGGGGGCAGGCCCTCTAACAGGAAAGTGCCATCAGACGCCGTCAGGGTCTGCATCCCTCCCGCGGCGACCAATGCGTTGACGATAGGGGAATTACTGCCGCGCACCGAGACCTGCCCGCGAATCCGCCCTAAGTCTGCTTTCGATGGGGCATTGCGCCAGCCAGCAATGACATCCTGGGCGGTTCCAGGACCATCCACATAATACATGCGGTAGCGCACCTGCTGGCCGCTCGTCGTGTATTCGATGGGGGCGGCAGGGTCATTGTCTCGGATGTAGCGGTACTTGACGACTGAGCCGACTGCGAACTGTGCCTTACCGGTATACGACCGGGCCCCGCTTGCTTCCATCTTGATACGGGTTGGGTTTAACGCCAGGCCGGTGACTTCATCCAGAATTTCAATGAACAGGTTCTGCCCCTGTGCTAACGGCTCTGGCAGGCTGACGGTAAAGTTGATCTCTGCCTGGGGAATGGAGGAACCGGGGTGATTCGGCCCGGTAGATGGAGAGACAACTTGCGGCTGGCCCACGACCGAGCAGGAAGTTACCAGAAACGTCATCAATAACAGGCGCAGCAGGATGGCGGTGAGACGGTGGGTAGAGCGATTATGCGCCGGCATAGAGCTTCCCCTTTCGACAGTACAGTTTCGTAATCAACCCCCTGAGAAGGGGAGCATGCGTTCAGCTCGATTTCGGGGTTCTGAAGGCTTTGTGGATCTCTTCATTACGAGCAGCCAGCGATCCTAATACCCCATTGACAAATCGGGGAGTGCTTTCAGACCCAAACATTTTTGCCATCTCAATGGCCTCATTAATGGCGACTTTAACGGGGGTACAGCCCTCTACACCGAACTCCCACAGAGCAATTCTTAGAATGTTACGATCAATAACCGCTACCTGATCCAACGGCCATTCGGGAGCGTGCTGTGCGATGAAGTCGTCCAGCTTTTGAACAATGGGGAGGACGCCGTAGACGATCTGCCGGGCAAAGTCTGCCAGGTTATCTTCTAAAGGTTCAGCGGTCAGGCGCTCATCTATTGCCACCGCAGGTGAATGCCCCGAAAGATCAATTTCGTACAATACCTGCAAGGCGAGACTCCGCGCCTTGGTTCGAGACTTCATAGGCTACGACTCGGCCTTGGATGAATAATCAATATCCTCAATGTGGACATTGACCTTACCAACTTCCATGCCAACCATTTCCGAGATGGAGCGGGCCACCAGCGCCTGAATCTGGCGGCTGACCTCACGGGCGTTATAATCGCACTTAATCACCACGTAGATGTCGGCATACACAGCGTCATCAATTACGTCAATGCGCACGCCCTCAGCAGCGGTTAACCCTCTCTTTAAAAATTGGTTGACGTCAGCGGCCGTGGTGCTCATATGGCTGACTCCCTCGACACTGCTGGCCGTTAACCGCGCAATGGTCGTGAGTACATCAGGCGATATCGTTGTCTTTCCAGGTGGGCGAACGTTATGATCCATTAACTCTCCACAGATGCGGATGAAATCTCCATATCTTACTACAGCTTATGAAGCAATTATATTCATACTACGGTCATACTGCAATTGTGTTCGTCGCGCGCGGCAGTACCGCCACGCGCAGGCGGTCTTGCCGAGAAGCCCCCAACAGGGCCAGAGATTTTTCAACCGCCTCGTCCAGCGTGGCGGCGGGGGTCATCAGCAGTTTGGTGACCAGGCCGGCGGGGATCTGCGAGAGCAGTACAATGTGGACGCGCGCGGCGTCGCGGGCCACCTGGAAGGCTTTGTGCGGCCCAACCTTAAAGCCCATGCGCCGGAATTTCTCGAAAACCTCTGCCGGAGAAGAAACCCCTTCCATAAACTGCTCGTAGCTCTGACTGCCGCTGCCTTCCGGACAGGCCGCGGCCAGCAGAATTACTCCGCCGTCGCGGGTGAGCAGTGAAGCATGGGTGATAGCTTTTTGCGACTGGTAAAAATTGATGTCTTTAGGTGCGCCGCCCACCGAAGCAATGACCAGGTCGTAACGCTCGCCCGGTGCGCGGGTCTGGCAGATGGCCCGGCTGATGGGAATGCCCGTGTTCATCACCGCTCGCGGAGCGCCCGCCACGGCCTGCACGACCTTCTTCTCGCCGTTGAGGATCACATTGAGGGCCAACTGTACGCCAATGCGGTCGCCCATCTCCTCAATGTCCTGGCGCAGTGGGTTGCGGTCGAACTCGGCAATGCGCGCATCTGGATCAACCAGCATGGCGTGATTTTGATTGATGGTCGCGCGCGCCCCCAGGCCAATCGCCGCCGTTTTGTAGCCTCCCGAAAACCCTGCAAAGTGATGCGGCTCGATGTTGCCGGTGACGATCTTTAAGCTCGATTCGTAAAACAGGCGGTTTACCTGCACCGGCGTTCCGCGCGACGTGACGCCCAGCGAGACGTATTCGGCCCCGTCAATATTATGCGAGACCACGCAGTAACGCTCGATAATTTCACGGGGCAAGATGCGCTCGAACTCGTCCGGCGGCATAGGCAGGTGCGTTCCGGTAGCGATGAAGAAGCGGATGGCGCTGTCTGGAACGCCTAGGGAAGCCAGGTGATCGAGCAGGGGCGGCAGCATGTGTTCATGCGGCACGGGCCGGGTCTTGTCGTTGACAGCAATCGCCACGCTGAACCCAGGGAAGCTGGCGCCCTGGATATAGTGGGCCAGAGGAATCCCATCCACCGGATGTTCAACCGCTGCGCGCACCACCGCCAGCGGGTCGGCGGCCGCGGGAACGTAAGCTGGCTCGATCCGGTCCACCTGAAAATGTTCAGGCAGGCGCAGGGTCAGGGCTTCTTTGCCATAAGGGAGTGTAAAAATATTCATAAGAGATCGCTTCTCAGTAAATTGGGCCGCTCTTCAACACCGCCACCACTTCATCTCCACGCAGGCCCATGCAGTTCACACCCTGGACGACGCCTTCGGTGGTGGGCACTTCATCCGCCGGGAACCGCACCACTTTTCCCAGGCGCGAGAACAGGAAAATATCATCGTTCCTTTCGATTGTCACCGCGCCTACCACGCGGTTGCTCTTGATAGCAGTCTTACCGCTCCCGCCCGGCGATTTATTGGCCGCAAACCCGCTCATCTGGCGGATCGTTCCCCGACCATCCGAGCTGACCATAAATACGCCGCTGTCTTCGCTTACCGGAGTGATCGCCACCACCCGGTCACTGCCCGACAGGCGAATACCCTGATCACCCTGCGGGGAGATGGCTTTCTCCGCAAAGCGGATGCCGATACCCTCTTGGGTAAGGATGAATAGTTCCCCATCGCCAGAGGTCCAGCAAACCGAGGCCAGAGGTCCCACCTCATTATAGTTAAACATAGCCGTCCCCGGGCGCATATGCTCGCCGAAGAGGTGGTGGCGCAGGCTCCGCACCCGCCCGCTTGCCGTTACCAGGGCTACGTAGCCTCTGGCCTGCTCCGGCAGAACGGCAACCAGCGTTTCGTCCTGTTCCAGGTTAAAGCGCCCGGCCAGCGAGCTGCCGCGCGCATTGAGCGGCCCATCAACAATCACGCTCAACGGCTGGCGGAAGACGCGCGCCCGGCTGGTAAAAAACAGCAGGTTCTGATTTTCCTCAGCACAAGAAAGGATGGCAGGTTCATCGTCGCCCATCAGATCAATACCAAAAACGCCCATTCCACCGCGGTGCTGGCGGTGGAATAAATGCCGGTAGGTCCGTTTGGCGTAACCTTCACGCGTGATCGTAATAATACTGGCGGTCGTCTCGCGTTCCGCGGGCAGCGGCTCAGCCCGTTCCGGCACAGCCGGTTCTTCCTCTCGCACCGCGGCGCGCGAAGCCAGAGGCCGCCCTTCCCCTGGCCTGACCCCTGCTTTGCGTTCCAGGTATTCGATATAGGCAACAACCGCCGGATCGACATTGCTTAAGTCAGGTCGCTGCATAAATTGATTCTTTCTCTCCAGGAATGATTTGTCGATTCCTTCACCGGGTATAATTGTAACATCATTATGAAGCCAGAAACACTCTCCATTCATATTCGTATCGCCACTGCTGAAGATGCAGCCTTACTCGCCGAGATCGGCCGCCGCACCTTTTTTGAGGCCTATGCCGGGCAAAACACCCCAGAAAATATGGCGGCTTACCTGGCCGAATCCTTTTCCGCCGCCAGGCAGCGCCAGGAATTGGCTCAGCCCGGCTCCACTTTCCTGATCGCTGAAAAAGACGGCCTCCCGGTTGGATATGCACGTCTGCTCGACTGCCCGGCCCCAGGCTGTGTCAACGCCAGCCGTCCGCTGGAACTGGTGCGCATCTACACCCTGCGCCCCTGGATCGGCCAGGGGGTAGGGGGGCAGATGATACAGTACAGCATTGACCTGGCCTGTGCAGGGGGCTACGATGCGCTTTGGTTAAGTGTTTGGACGAAAAACCCCAAAGCCATTGCTTTTTACCGCAAATGGGGGTTTGAGATTGCCGGGACGACCACTTTTACGCTGGGCCAGGAAGTGCAGGATGACTACGTGATGGTAAGAGGTCTGGTGAGAGCGCCTCGCCAAACCACGGCCTAATGGCAGATCAGCACCGGCCGGCGGGTTGAGGCCAGAACGCGGTCTACTGTGCTGGGATGGAAAGATTCTTGCAGTGGCCCGGCCTCATAGCCGCCCATCAGGATCAGGTCGGCCTGGCGTTCTTCGGCTGAGAGCAGTAGTTGGCGCGCGGCGTCGCCATCCGCGGAGATATAAGCGGCCCGAATGTTTTTGTCTTCCAGATAGGCGCGGGCACGCGTTAATAATTGTTGTGGCCCAAGCCGGCCCGGCCGCTCGGCCGACAGCACGGTGAGTGCCACCCCCCAACGCGCCGCCAGGTAAGCGGCGACGAACAGGGCTTCATCGGCGTTATGCCCACCCCCATACGCCAGCAGAGCGGTGTTGATCTGCGCGCCGCTGGCGAAACTCGCCCCGCCGGGCAGTAGTAAGAGCGGCGCTCCAGATTGGCGAATCAGCAGGCGCGCCCCAGAGCGCAGCCGCACGAGGGGTTTTAGCGGCGGCGGATAGCGATTACGGAAGATCACCAGGTCCGTCCGGTGAGAATGGGCCGAAATCTGCCCGGCGGCGGAGCCGGTGTCAACCAACAGGCGTCCAGCCACCCCGGCGGCGGCACAGCGGCGAACAAACTCCTCGCGCATGGCCCCCAAAGCCGGTTCTTCAGAATCCTGGTCTTTGGCTGTCACGTGTAACCCGGTCAGGCGGGCTTCCTCGCGCCTGGCAAATTGAATCGCGAAGTCAACCACCGGCCAGCGTTGGGTATCCGCCGCTGGCATCCCGGGGACGGCTACCAGAATGTCATCGAAGAGGTGGTCAATGCGATGCGGCGGAGCCGCCGGTTGTTCCAGGTGTTCGCGCCGCCAATGCCCGCTGGGGGGGCCGCTCTCTAAAGGCGCTGGCAGGAACCATTTTTGCAGCCGATGCAAGAGACGCGGCACGCGCCGGCGTGCTGTGGGCGAAAACCGTGAGGTCAAATCCTCCGCCGCAATCTGTGGAGAAACCTCCCAACCAAAGCCGCCGCCCAGCTCTACACGGTGCTCCATAATCCACAGGTACAGGTCGGCCTCGGTACGGCCAGGAAAATCGCGCAGAAGGTTGCGCTGACGGATGAGTCGGGCGACCGGCTCGTATACCTGGTCATACCAGTCGAGGACCGCTTCACTTTCAGAGACTTCGCGCTTAAGCTGTATCCCCATGAAATAGCGGTGCACCGCAATATGCTCCAGCAGTTTTTGATACTGTCCCGGAGCCGTTACCAGCAGGTTCGCGCCAGGGCGCAGCTCGTCAATGCGCGTTTTTTCCAGAAAATCGGCATACTCTGCTTTCAAGATCACATCATCAGGGCGGTCGCCAGGCGCAAGGGGAACCCGCGTCCGCACCTGGGTGACATAGGCCTGAATCGTTTCCAACCCCAATTCGCGGGCGACTGAAACGCGGTGATGGCCGTCGAGGACAAAGTAGGCTTCTCCAATCTGATAGACCTCAATCGGGGGCAGTCCTTCCATTTTATCAATGCCCAAACGCACGCGCGTCCAGCGGTCGCGGTCCGATTCGTGACGCGGCAGGAAGGAACGCGAAAAATCGGTATAGCGGTTGACACTGCCAACAATTGCGTTGAGGGGGATCATTTCCAGCCGGCGCGAGGCCGATTCAATCGCGCGCAGTCGGGTGCGGACTTCATCGTAAGAAAGCAAATCAGCGGGGCGGCCCGTCAGACTCGCCAGGAACTTTTCTAACGCGGCCTTCTGGCGCGCCCGATGAAAGTCCTCAACCGCATCCTGGATTTTGGCAGGCGAGTCTGGCTCGTAGAGACTCACGCTCTACCATCCTTTCGCGGCTTAGTTCCACAACGCCAGCCGCCCGGCAATGATGCGCAAACTATTGCGAACGGTTTCAAAGTCGGGAGCATTAGAGGCGCGCCGCAGGTATTCTTCGAGGTATTGGGCAGAAAGGCGCAACGAACCGGCGTACATATGCACATACCCCAGATCGCGCAGGTGTTCATAGCTGTCTGGCTGGGCCAGAAGCAGGTGTTGAATGACCGAGATCGCGCAGTTCCACTCTTCTCGTTGGATGTAGGCATAACACAGGTTATTCAGCATCCGCGTCAGCAGGTCAATCGGGCGGATGGGGTTCAACCACTTGGTCTGGAAAGGACCTTTATACCCGGTGCTTTCGCGTACCAGGCGGTCACAGTCTGGAACCGTCAGGCGCACGCCAGAATGGTAGGGATCAATGTAAATCTGCGTTGCGGTATTGTCGCTGTGCTCAAAAATGCCGACAATAAAATGGCCCGGCAGGCCAATCCCATAGGCTGGCAGTCCTAACTTTTGGGCAATCGTAATCCACAAAACCGAAAGAGTGATCGGAATCCCCAGGCGGCGGTCGAGGACTTCATTCAGGTAGCTGTTGCGCGGGTCATCGTAGGCTTCGCGGTTGCCTCGAAAATTCATGTCGTTAAAAAGAAAATCCGACAGCGCATCAACCCGGTCCTCGATTGGCGCGCGCGCGGGCACAGTCCGGCGCGCCAGTGCAACCATTCGTTCTAGACGCGTCAGATAGTCGTCAATTTCCAGGTTGGGGTAAGCAATCGAGCGGGCAAAAACCAGCGCCGCCCTCGGAATATTGACCACGGATTGATTGATTTCATCTACAAACGCTAAAGTCGTCATGCGTAATCAACTGCTGTGCTAAAGACACTTCTCGATCTGTAGCGCACAAGGTACGCGGGAGTTTTTTCAGGGGAAAACCTGATCTGCGCGACCCCAAAGTGGCGTAATTGTACCAGCTTTTTATTGAGATGTATGAACAATATGGGCAATCTCGATTGCGGATTAATGCGATAATAGATCTGTGAATATTCGCAACATTTATCATCATTCAGGCTCGCATGGGAGGCTGCAATGCAGTTGCCGGAGAAAAATGTGGTGCTTTTAAGCCTGGGGCAGGCGTTAGGCTCCACCGGTTCTTCATTAATTGTCTTTGTTGGGGGTATGACGGGTACGGAACTGGCTCCGTCACCGGCCCTGGTAACTCTGCCAGTAACCATGATGGTGATCGGTACGGCTCTTGCGGCCATCCCGGCGTCGCTGTTCATGGCAAAGGTTGGCCGCAAGCGGGGCTTTTTGATGAGCGCGGGCCTGTCCATTGCAGGCGCGCTGGCGGCTTCTGGAGCTATCCTCTTACACAACTTTGTGATGTTCTGCGCCGCCGTACTGCTGTTAGGCACGAATTCGGCCTTTGTACAGCAATACCGTTTTGCCGCCGCAGAAAGCGTGGCTCCAAAGCGGGTAGGGGTGGCTGTCTCAACCGTTCTGGCCGGCGGGATTGCCGGCGGCTTTTTGGGGCCGCAGATTGGGAAAATCACCTGGAACTGGCTGCCGGCGGCCGCTTACAGTGGATCTTTTGCGGCCCTGGCGGGCGTCTATCTGCTCACCATCCTGATTTTACTGGCCCTCAGCGACATTCAGACGCAAACCACCTATGACCCACGAGAAGGCACAGCCCGGCCTTTAAGTGAGATCCTGCGCCGGCCGCTCTTCCGCCTGGCAGTCTTTTCTGGCATGGTGAGCTACGGCGCGATGGTCTTGTTAATGACGGCTACGCCCATCAGTATGCACGTTATGGACAGGCATTCACTGGAAGCGACCGGTTGGGTCATCCAGAGCCACATTGTAGCAATGTACCTGCCATCGCTGTTCTCAGGCTGGCTGTTGGCCCGGCTCAAACCGCTCCGGCTGTTGGGGGTTGGCATCGCCGCTCTAACGGTCTGCGTCGGCATTGCAATGAGCGGCCGCGCGCTGACGAATTACTGGTTTGCCCTGGTTCTGTTGGGAGTGGGTTGGAACTTCCTGTTTGTCGGCGGAACGGTCTTGCTGACCGAGAGCTACCGGCCAGCCGAGCGGTTTCGCGCCCAGGCGTTTAACGATTTTTCCGTGTTTGGGATACAAGCCCTGGCTTCGCTTTCTGCCGGTGCAATTCTCCATGCCGCCGGCTGGCCGGTCCTGGCGGCACTGGTCCTGCCGTTCCTGATAGCCCTGGGAGTGGGAGCCTGGCTGGCGGCGCGGCAGGAACGTTTCGCCCCGCAGGCCGGCCAGGAGGTCTGATCGTCTCGTGTTTTTTACGGCGATTTCTGTGGATAGGTTCCCAACAGCGGCAGATCTTCTGGGTCGAGGATGCTGTAAATTTCTAGCGGATCGCCGGCAGTTAGCATCAGCCCGTCGCCGACCGATACATACGAGGCCCCATCAACCACGGAACCGGACTGAACAGATTGGGTCAGGGCGATGATTTGCTGGAAGCGCTTCCCGTCCAGGGTTTTGCCGGCGGCGTAGATGCGCGTGGGCCGCAGTTCGAAGCCCAAGACCAGGCCGGGCAGCCCTTTTTCATCCACCCGCTGTGACAGCCATGCCCCGCCGGAAGTCAATGGGGCGGTGACCCGGTAGATCACCAGTTTTTGCGCCGAGCCGATCACCAGAGTATCACCGCCGGTAATCGTCATGCTGTAGACCGGCGTACCGGGGAAAAGCAGGTCTTGGGGCGCGCCAAACTGATCGCCGCCTACTGGAAGGATTGTAACCTTTGGCTGGCCGCCGTTGTGAGCAACGAACAGGGTCGAACCGGTCAGCGCCAGGCTCTGTACCGGGGCTTCTAGCTGGATGGTCCCCAGCAGGTCCAGCGTATCCGCTGGCGAGGGGTCCATAATGACCACAAAACCTTTGGTTGAGTCGCTGTTGAGCGCACCGCCCGCATAGAGACGATTGGTGCTGATATCGAGGATCAACGCGTAAATTGGGCCGGGCAGTTTGCTCTGAGTGATGAATCCCAGATCGCCGGGGGTATCGGTACTCAGCACGACCAGGTAGCGCCCGGCGGAGACTACGACCCGGGCGCCAGGGGCATTCGGAAGGGGCAGTACTTTCAAAACGCGGCCCGGTAATTCCTGGCTTTCAGCTTTCCATTGAGGCGCTTCAGGTTGGCTGATATCCACGGCAATCAGGCGGTTGCCGGTTCCCAAGTACGCCGTTTGCCCATCCCTGGCAACGGACGGTATGGACGGTATGATGGTAATCTCCGGTATGGCTACAGTCGCGGTGGGTGCCGCACGGGTGAGGCCGGTTGCAGGGGGTTGGGCCGCGCGCGTGGAAGAGGGTGGGGGAGGGGGGGTGTCGGCGGCGGTTGTTGTCATGGCCTTCTGGGCCGGCACATCGTCATCCAGCCGGGCAGTAGCGGCCGCCGCGGGGCCGGCATCTGAGGCTGGCTGGCCGATGGGCATCCAGTAGGGGAGGGATCTGAAAATGACAAGCAGCAGTACCAGGGCGGTGGCGGCGGCTGATAGAGAAAGCGCATTTTGAATGAAGCGCGTGGTGCGGCGGCGTCTTTGAAGTTTTTGCTGTACGCGCCCGGCTTTAGCGCGGATATCTTTCGGTGAGTGCTGTACCGTTGGATAAAGCGCCGGCAGTGCTTCACTGAGCTGGCGGTGAAAGGCGGCATATTGGCGGCATTCCGGGCATCCGGCGAGGTGTTCGGTCAGCGCGGCCTGTTCCTCGTGCGTCAGTTTGCGCCCCGATTGGATCTGATCCTGGAAGAAAGTGTGGTTATTCAGGCTCATTGAATCCCTGCCTGGTTGTGGAATGTCTGCTCTGCAAGACTGCCTAAGCGATTGCGTAATTTATGGTGCGCATAGTGGAGACGAGAGTGGATCGTCCCTTCTTTCTCCTCTAAAACCTGGGCGATCTCCGGCACCGATAAGCCATGAACGTAGCGCAGTAAAACCGGTAGGCGGTGCTTCTCATCGAGCGAGTCAACCGCCTGTTTAAGCATCCGCTGCTGTTCCGTTTTGAGGACCGTATCTTCTGGAGAAGGCATAGCTGCATTCATCTGAAGGGTAACCAGTTTAAGAACCTGCTCCAACCGCTGGCGCGCCTTGTGCTTGCGAAACTTCATCCGGCAGGTGTTAACGGCAATACGTGCAATCCAGTTCTTGAGACTGGTTCCAACATGATACTGCCGGATATGCAGCGCGGCCTGCAAAAAAGTCTCTTGGGCGGCATCGTCGGCATCATCAGGGTCTCCCAGGAGAGAACAGGCCAGGTGATAGACAAAATCATAGTAAGCCAGCATGAGCGCCTCACAGATGCGCGGTTGCAGGCTCAGCGGCTCATCTCTGGCTGTTTCTTCACTTCCAGATGCCTGCCGGATGAGGTCATCGAGATCGGCCATACAGGTCGTTACCATTCTGTAAAATAGAATGCATTTCAGCCCCAGACCCTTCAAAAAAAACGAGGTGTTTCTATCAATCCTATCATATCAACTTCGATCTGAGGGTGGGGCAAGTTCGAGGGAGAAGTAATTCGGGCTCTATGGGATTTGATCCTTTTGATAACTATCATTATCAAAAGCATATGGGCGCGCGGCTTCCTCACGTCCAGCCGCGCGCCCTGTTTCAATCCCCGCAGGAAGCGCGCCGATAGCATCCACCGCGCCGCTTGATCCCTTACCCGAAAACTCCACCCCCATACTTATAGCGTCAGCCGCGCCGATAGCATCAGCCGCGCCGCCTGGTCCCTTACCCGAAAACTCCACCCCCATACTTATAGCGTCAGCCGCGCCGCCTGATCCCTTGCCCGAAAACTCCACCCCCATATTATCAGGGGGGGGTGTATTCAGCGTGACCGGACTGGTACTCATATTGGCATCAGAGCCGCTCGCCGCGGAGGCAGGCCCAAACGCTGGACGCGTTTGGGAAGCAGACGATTGTCTGGCGCCTGGTCGGTCAAGGGTCTTCGCTTCGCTCCGATCCGCTGGCGCGGACGGCTTCGCCGCCCTTGACCTGCCTAACGGGTCAGGCGCAGGCAAGTTCTCACCACCCCGCAAACGCTCTATCAACTCGAACGGTACTTCCATACGCCCAGTATAGCACCGCTGGCTTGCAGCACGCTTGACAACCTCACGCACAACCCGCGCATAGGTTTGCTGGCTTTCAGCCGCCCGCAACAGCCACAAGCGCCCAGATACGCCTTGTACCTGAGATACCCGCTCTAATGCCTGAATAGCCGCCCTCACGACCGTTTCAGCGGCCCCCCACTCCACCCCTATCAATTCCTGAACCGCCGCGTCTACCAGCCGGGTTCGCTCATTCTCACCCCGCCGCCCAGGTGGACGACCCCGCCTTATCTGTTTCGATATGTATGAAATTGGTTCGATAACTTTGCTATCATTATCAAAAACATTCTAGGAAACACTTTGACAGACCTTCATCTCTTAAAGCAGCCGGCCTGAAAGGCCGCGAGAATGCCAGAAGCGCCGGCCATCCATTCTTTCTCCCTGTACGCCGCCCGCCATAGGAATACTCCCTTCTGAGAGCGCCAACCGCGCCAGCCGGAACGCCCTGCCAACCCCTCTCCCAGCAGCCTCCCCTACCCCACCCACCGATATAATACGATGTAATAATTATAGTTACAAAATGTAAATTATTTTTTATCTATCTTTAGTGCCTCTTCGAGGTGGTGGGGGGCAGATTTATGCAGTATTCGATGTACCAATCCGTCACTCGGGTGGATTCTACAAACGCCTGCCACTGCAAATCCGTCAGACTGCGGGCCTGTTCGCGCGTGGGCAGGCCCGTATCGAGGCGCAGTACCCGCCCCCGCGTTTTTTGCAGCAGGCGCGCGTACAGGTCTGGGAAAGGCATATTCCACCGGCGCTTTTCGGCGGTAGCACGGTCTACCGGCAGCATTGCCACCAGATCTTCGCTCATCATCAGCTCCAAACCCTGATCGCGCAGCGTGGCGTTATGACTGCCGTGATGGCCCACTTTGTACAATACCGTGCGTTTTAACAGACTCTCCACCGTAACGGCCACCGGCATCCCGCGGCCATCGTCTACAGACCAGGTCAGGCCTTTCCACGAAAGCCAGTTCCCCACCTGGGCATCTGCCGGGAAGAGCAGTACCTTGCCGGCCCCCGGCGCGCCCAACTCAATCGCCAGCGCCAGGCTGGTATTGTTGGTATCGCTGTCAAGGTTGAGCGCCAGCCCTCCGGTGACGCTCAGCCAATCGTTGTCAATCCGCCGCCAGGCGTTTTCGCTGTTGCTGTCGGAGAGATAATATTTCTGAAAAAAGCCATCCGTCCCGGCCTCTTCCAGAGAGATATGGTAAAACTCGTCAAACGGGTAACACTGTGATTGGATGCGCCCATACAGCGAACCTGAGTTGGAGGGCAGCACCGAGGCAAAAAAGCTGTCTTCGGCGCGAATAGAGGCCGCGCCATACGTCTCTTTGCCTTTGCGGGTAGGGTCGCTCATTTTCAAGAGCGTCAGATCTTCAGGCGGGCCGAATATGTACACGCGCACATCTTCAACCCCCGCCAACTCGTGCGGGGTCTCGCGGCTTGGGTAACAGTAATGAACCTCCGCGTCTTTCAAGCCGGTCAGGTAGCGCAGAGCTTCGCGAGTCGTTCCCCCTCCCCTACCCCGCGCGGACAAATCCGGGCAGTCGGGGTCGCGCTCGATTTCTTCTTCAACCTGTGGGCCATAAAAGCCCAAAATCTGACGGATGCTCTCGCCATCTTCCGCCAGCGCCCCCGCGTTGATGCGCTGGACGGCTACCTGTAAAGCTTTGATCTTTTCCTGACGCTCAGCAATCAGGGCCTGGGCAGTGGGGTTGTCGGGGTCTTCTGTCCACGCGAGCCATACCCTTTCGATGCGCAAATCGCGCATCTCTTTGAATTTCTCCGCCAGCAGAAAGCCAGAAACGTGATCCCAATGCTCATGCGTGACAACCACCAGGTCTAAAATGCCGCCGGTCACAGCCGCGATATCATCTACCACAGCATTGATCCGCGCCTGGGCGTTTTCAACGCCCGATAATACCCCGCAGTCAATGAGCATATGAAACTCCCGCCTGGGCGCGGCCTCGGCGCAGGGAAAGGTGAGCAAAAAGCAGTCACCAAACCCCTGGCGGTACATGCGAATGCGGACAGGGCGATCAGCCATGCGGTACTCCTTATGAATCAATCACGGTGCAGCAGGGCAAAGGGTTCCTGAAGGGCCGCCCGGTCGTAGGGCGAAAAGTACGTAGCGCGCAAGGTTCCACTCAGGTTTTGTTTGGCGAAGTTAAGCTGACGCTGTAAGCGTTCTTCGTCGAAAATCGGTTTGACAATCCGGTAGCTCAGACGCATATCATCCAGGTCGAGGATCAGGGTACAGCCCCCGCGGAACTGGATGGACGGACTGCCCGCCACGCCGGGGTAAAACGGAATCTGGCGTGCCTGGATGATGGAAATTACCAGCTGCGAGAGCAGTTCTTCTTTAGGTCCAACCCGTTGAGCCGGGCGCACCGAGTGGACTTCAAACCGGGGCGTGCCATCGGGATTGGTTTCGAGGCCAAACAGCGGCGTTTTGGGCGGTTTGAGTACCAGGCCCGTCAGCCGCTCGAAGGTAGGCAGGTCGCGCAGGCTGGTTTGTAGGATGGTATGCAGATGGTTGCGCAGTGCCTTCATCTGGTCAAACGTATCTTTGCGCGAGCGAAAGATGTGAGAGCGGTCCAGCACAGACTGCAACTGGCTGGCCAGCCGCTCAAAATCCTGGTTTTCAGCCGGTCGGGCACTGGGCCAGCGCAGACTCTCGATAGACAGGTTGCGCACATCCTGCGGATAAATGCCCCGGCGGCGGAATGCTTCGATAAACGCCACCCGATAGCCGCGCTCATCGTTAGGGACCAGGTCTGAATCCGCTGTGATGACCGCGCGCAGATAGTCGCCAAAGGTCAGGTCAACCGGCGGGCAGTAATCCAGCGCGCGAATGCACATCAACAGGATGTGCTGGGCGCTTTTGGCGGCTTCTTCGGCCAGGCGGTTGACCAGGTCGGGGTGGAGCGCCCCGCTGGGCAGTACGCCCGTCCCGCCGCTGGCAATGCGCATCAGGTCGGCGATACGGCTTTTATAAATGGACGTAAAAGCGTCAAACACTGCCGCGACCAAAATAGAGCCGCGCGCGTGGGGTTCAAACACCTTGCTATAATCGGCCGGGTCGGGCTTCAGCGGTTCCCAAATGCCCGTCTGCGGGTTGACGCGCCCCAGGGCATCGCGCAGTGAACCGTAACTCCCCACTGCCGTGCCAAATTCCTGCGCCAACTGCCCCAGCAGGTTCTGGGCAGACAAATCGCCGCGCGTCTTGGCAATCTGGTGGTACAGCACTTCTGGAAAGGTAAAGTGCTGGAACAAAGCAACAATGTCCGAGAAAGCCTCGTGGAAGGCCAGCGAATCGGGATGGGTGGGGTCAATAAAACGACGGTGCATCCCATCGAGCAGGGCGTGAGTCGTCTCGTGTGTAATGATGTCGTGCGACAGGCAGGTAAACACCGTTCCCCCTGCTAACTGCGCGCCCGGCTGGCTGGAGGATGCCGGAAAGTAGCCAAACAGCAGGGCTTTCTTCTTGGGGCTGTAATAGGCGTTGGCCTCGCGCATGGCATGGGGGTAAATGCGCAGCCGCTGGACAAATTCTTCATCGCCGCCCCCGTCTTTCTCTACTGTGTGCGAGCGCCACAAAGCCTTGCGTCCCAGCGCCTTTTCAAAATTGCGAATGGTGGTCATCGCCACGGCGTACACCATCTGCTGGTGAAACTGCGGGTTGCCCTGCGACGGGGCCAGCCCATCTTGAGCCATCAAACTGGGGTGATCCAGGTTTACCGGAGCGTAGAAGCAGTTGCTGGCGGGGTCGTAGTCCACCACCTCCAGGTATTCGCCGACCGGGCCGCTTTGCAGGTTCGGCTCCCAGGGGACTTTAAATACAATCTCGTTGATTCCCATCGTCTCCAACTGAATCGAGAGGCTGGGATCAAAAGCATAACCGCGCAGACGGCGAAACGGCGGGGTTGGAATTGGGTCCATGCGCGCCAGCGTCCGCCGGATCGAAATTCCACTTTTTCCTGCGCGCCGGGGCGTTCTGCGCGGTGGATTGGGTTGGTCACTCATCGCCTGAAAACCTTCCCGGCAAAGACTGCCGATGGAGAGCGGATGTTCGTAGCTAAATTATATGCTTTTGGCAACCCCCTTGTGTTAAAATAAGCCTCGATTCTGGTTATACAATGAGAGGCCAATATTTATGTATAAAACCCATACCTGCGGTGAGCTTCGAGCTTCGCATATCGGCCAGACGGTAACGCTGGCCGGTTGGGTACACCGCCAGCGCGATCACGGCGGCGTAACCTTCATCGACCTGCGTGATCGCTTCGGCATCGTCCAGATTGTCGCCAATCCCGGCGACCCTAACACCCAGGTCATTCAGGATGCGCGCTCAGAATGGGTGCTGCAAGTGACCGGCGAGGTGCGCCGCCGCCCAGCCGGGGCTGAGAACCCAAACCTGCCCACCGGCGAGATTGAAGTCGAGGTAAAGACCTGCCAGGCGCTTAACCCGGCCAAGCCTCTGCCCTTTTTGATCAGCAAGGACGAAGATACGGATGAGAACGTCCGCCTGAAGTACCGCTACCTCGACCTGCGCCGCGAGCGGATGCAGCGCAACCTGTTACTGCGGCATAAGGTGATCAAATTCATGCGCGATTACCTCGACCGTCAGGGCTTTATCGAAGTCGAAACGCCGATCCTGTTTAAAACCACTCCCGAAGGCGCGCGCGATTATCTCGTCCCTTCGCGTGTGCACCCCGGCTGTTTTTACGCTCTGCCGCAGTCGCCCCAGCAGTTGAAACAGCTCTTACAGGTTTCGGGCATCGAGCGGTATTTCCAGATCGCCCGCTGTTTCCGCGACGAAGACCTGCGCGGCGACCGCCAGCCCGAATTTACCCAATTAGACCTCGAAATGTCGTTTGTCCACCGCGATGACGTGCTGGCAGTGGTCGAGGGCCTGTTTACAGCCATGCTGCCGGCCGTGGCCCCGCACAAGCGTCTGCTGGCTTCGCCCTGGCCGGTGCTGACTTACAACGAAGCCCTGGAACGCTTTGGAACCGATAAGCCCGACCTGCGCTTTGGCATGGAGCTGTATAACGTGGGCGATATCTTCGCCAACAGCAGCTTTATGGTGTTTCAAAATACGCTCAAAGCCGGTGGGATCATTAAGTGCCTGGTCGTACCGGGATGTGCCGAGTATACCCGCAAAGAGGTGGATGACCTCACCAACTTTGCCAAAGAACAGGGCGCTAAGGGCCTGGCAACTCTGGCGCTGACCGCCGAAGGCGTGAAGGGTACGGCGCAAAAGTTTATCCGGCCAGAAGAAGTGGCCGCGCTGCGGGCGCGCACCGGGGCGAAAGACGGCGATCTGATCCTGTTCGTGGCCGATCAGAAGAATGTGGCGAACAAAACGCTCTCTGCCCTGCGCCTGCTCTTCCGTGACCGCCTGAAGTTGGCCGATAAAGACGTGATGGCCTTTGCCTGGATCGTAGACTTCCCCATGTTCGAGTGGAACGAGGAAGAACAGAAGTGGGACGCCGCCCATCATCCCTTTACCATGCCGAAGATGGAAGACCTGCCCAAGTTCGACACCGACCCCGGCTCGATTCTGTCAGATGCGTATGATATGGTCTGTAACGGCTACGAAATGGCCTCTGGCTCCATCCGCATTCACCGCCGCGATATTCAGTTCCGCATCTTCCAGTTGTTGGGCCTGAACGAAGAGGATATTCAGAAAAAATTCGGCCATATGCTCGAGGCCTTCGAATACGGCGCGCCGCCGCACGGCGGCATGGCCCCCGGCATTGACCGCCTGGTCATGCTGCTGGCCGACGAGCCGAACATCCGCGAGGTGATCGCCTTCCCCAAGAACCAGGCGGCCCGCGACCTGATGGCCGATGCCCCCTCCCCTGCTACCGACAAACAGCTCCGAGAACTGCACATCCGCGTGGAGCTTCCGAAAGAGTAATCTCTCTCTGCATGGTGAAGTTATCAACCCCATTCCTCGTTGCCAATAACGAGGAATGGTTCTTTTAATGACATTTTAATTGTGTCTTAAGTCACATGATGTACCTGTCTCCCTTCCATTATAATTAGAGTGGCAAATTACCGTTTTTGTGACATCTGGAGCCTGTATGTCTCGAATCTTGTTGGTGGATGACGAGCCGATGATTACCGACTCGCTGGCTTACAGCCTGCGCCGCGAGGGGCTTGAAGTCGCTGTTGCCAGCGATGGTACCCAGGCATTGAATTTGTTCGATGAATATAAGCCCGACCTCGTGGTGCTGGATATTCGCCTGCCTGGGATTGACGGGCTGGAAGTCTGCCGGCGACTGCGCGCGCGCAGCACGGTTCCCATCATCATGCTCACTGCCCTCGGCAATGAATTAGACCGCGTGGTAGGGTTGGAGATCGGCGCGGATGATTATCTCCCCAAGCCTTTTTCCTTCCGCGAACTGCTGGCGCGCATCCGCTCAATGCTGCGCCGCGTGGAGTTGGACCAGCGCACCAACCGCCCGGCCATCATCCAGGTGGGGGCGCTCCGCATGGACCCCACCAGCCGCCGGTTGTTTAAAGGCGGCACGGAAATTCAGCTTTCGGCGCGCGAATTTGAGCTGTGCTATCAATTGATGTCTCAAGCCGGGCGCGCCATCAGCCGCGACGAGTTGATCGCGCGGGTATGGGGAAGCGATTGGGGCGGCGACCCCCGCACGCTCGAAGTTCACATTCGCTGGCTGCGCCTGAAGATCGAAGACGATCCCACCTCTCCCCGCTTTATCCAGACCGTGCGCGGCTATGGCTACCGTTTCATCGGGCCAGACGAGTTGGAATGAGGAAACCCTTTCCCCTGCGCATTACAACCTTCCTGGTTCTATCGCACTTCCTGATCGGCGCGGTTGGCGTTGGCATTGTTGCCAACGCGGCCCTCTACGCCATTTTCAAAAGCGGCGAGACCGCCCTGGTGCGCGAAGCCGAGGATCAGGCTTACGTCATCGCCGCAATGCTGGCAAATACCTACCCTCCAGAGCGCCTTGCCGCTGGAGAGTTCGACGCGCCCACTCTGGAAACGCTGCGCAAAACCATTGACGTTCACCTGGCGCGGCGCACAGACGTGCAGTATACCCTCTACCGCGCCGATGGAAAGCTGCTGATTACCAACATTCCCGGCCCGGGGGGCGGAGGCCAGCCCTCGTCTCTGCCGGTAGAGGTGCAAGAGGCGCTCTCTCGCCCGGCGGCCTCTGCCATCCGCAGTGATGCCAGCGGAGTGCGGCGGGTGTTCGTGGCCGTGCCGGTGGGAAGCGCTGGCGCGCCGGGCGCTGTACTGCAATTAGGCATCCCTTACTTTGCCGCTATGGCCCCCACATTTCGCACCATGGCGGTGATCGCGCTGGTGGGCATCTCGATTGCTTTTGTCATCCTGTGGGTGGGCTGGCGGAGCAGTATCTACCTTTCCAGGCCGGTGGTCAGCCTCGCGCAGGTAGCAGAGCGCATCAGCAGAGGCGACCTGACCGCCCGCGCCGACCCCCAGGGGCCGCTGGAAGTGATTCATCTGGCTGTTACGCTGAACCGCATGACCGCGCGCCTGCAGAACACCCTCGATACCATGCAGACATTTGTCGCCAATGCCAGCCACGAACTGCGCACGCCGCTGACCGGCATCAAGCTTCAGGTTGGGGCTCTGCGCGCCGGAGCCGTTGATGAGCCGGATATCGCCGAGCGGTTTTTGTCGCAGATCGAAAGTGAGGTGGATCGGCTGGGGATGCTGGTCAGCGACCTGCTCGACCTCTCGCAGTTAGAAAGCGGCGACCTGGGCGCACCCCAGGCGGTAGACCTGGCGGAGCTGGCCCGCGAGGTCGTCTCTTTTTGGGAAGCGCGCTCACAGCAGGCCGGCCTGCGCCTGACCACGCGCAGCGCGGGGGGGCCTTCTCTCGTTTGGGGCGACCCGTACCGCCTGCGGCGGCTGTTAGACAACCTGGTGGATAACGCTATTAAGAATACGCCGCCGGGCGGCAGGGTGGAGATCGCGCTCGGTCCGGGACATCAGCCCGGTTTTGTCCGCCTGGAAGTGATGGATACGGGCGTCGGCATTGCCTGGGAACACCAGGCCCGCATCTTCGAGCGTTTCTACCGCGTCGAGCCGCGCCGGCCAGCCGGAACGTCTACACCGGCCGGCGGCCCGGCCTCTACCGGCAGCGGCCTGGGGCTGGCGATTGCCAAAACTATTGTCAGCGCGCACGGGGGCAGTATCGGCGTCCACAGCGTCCCTGGCGAGGGTTCAACCTTTTGGGTAGAACTCCCTGCCGCTCCAACCAGGGAATAATTACGCGCCAATCTTTCCCTGCCCCAATCCCAATGATGTATACTTACCTCCAATATTAACTGGAGAATTACGAATGTCTATCGCTGAACTCTCGCACGTTAGCAAATCCTTTGGCGCGGTCAGGGCCGTGGATGACGTTTCATTCTCTGTTGGCAAGGGAGAATTTTTTGGCCTGCTCGGCCCCAACGGGGCGGGGAAAACCACTTCGATCCGCATCCTGCTGGATATTTTCAAGCCCGATCAGGGGTCTGTTGCGGTGATGGGCGGGCCGATGACCGAGGAAAAGAAGAATCACATTGGGTATATGCCCGAAGAGCGCGGTCTGTACCAGGATATTCCTCTGGAGCGCGCCCTGGCGTACCTGGCCTCGCTGAAGGGCCTCACGACTGCCCAAATCCGCGCTCGCCTGGGTGAGTATTTAGAGCGTTTTGACCTGGCCGCGCACCGCAAGAAAAAGGTGAAAGAATTAAGCAAGGGCATGCAGCAAAAAGCCCAGATCATCGCTACCATTATCCACCACCCCGATCTACTGATTATTGACGAGCCCTTCAGCGGCCTGGACCCGGTGAATACGCAAATGGTCAAGGACTTGCTGCGCGACCTGCACCGCCAGGGTACAACCATCATCATGTCCACCCATCAGATGCACCAGGTAGAAGAACTGTGCCAGCGCATCCTGCTGATGAATCACGGCAGGGTGATGCTGTACGGGCCGCTGACAGAGATCCGCCGGCGCTTTTCGGGTCACGCCCTGTTGGTGCGCACCCCCGACGGCCTGCCGGACCTCCCCGGCGTGATCAGCGTGGAAGCTCTTAACGGCGCACACCGCCTGAATCTGACCTCTACCGCCACCCCCCAAGAGATTCTCAAATATCTGGTGGACTGCAACATCACCGTGGAACAGTTTGAAATTGCCCTCCCCACGCTGGATGAAATCTTCATCCGCGTGGTGCGCGACCAGGAGCAGAGCGTCTAAATGAACAAAATGTGGCGGGTTATGGCTTATGAATATTCAAGGCACGTCCTGCGCAAGCGTTTTCTCTTTGCACTGCTCAGCGTGCCGCTGTGGCTGCTCGTGATGATTGCGGCCGCCTTTCTGGCGGTTTTTTTGATGACCAACCGCACGCCCCTGGGGTATGTAGATTATTCGGGCGTGCTGGCGAACCCTGTGCCAATTGACCTCGAAGAAGGCAGTCCATTCACCAATATTCCCATTTTGCCCTTTGCCGCCGAAGACGAGGCGCGCGCCGCCCTCGAAGCGGGGCGCATCCAGGCATACTACGTTTTACCAGAGGATTATCTGCAAACACGCCGGGCGCGGTTAGTGTATAAAGAAGAACCTTCCAGCCGGATTGAAGACAAGTTCAGCGCTTTTGTGCGGCGCGGCCTGCTGGCCAGACAGCCGGAAACGGTGGCGGAGCGCATCCTGGATGGGCCAGAGTTTGTAATCCGCGCCGAGCAGGAGGGCCGTGAGGTGCGCAGTAAAGAGTGGATGAAAATTTTCGCGCCCGCTGCCGCCGGCGTCATTTTAGCCACAGTGGTGTTTTCGACCGGCGGCTATCTCATGCAGGCAGTGGTGGAAGAAAAAGAAAACCGCACCATGGAAATCCTGGTGACTTCGCTTTCTCCCATGCAAATTATGGCCGGCAAAATCATCGGGCTGATGGCCGTCGGTTTAACCCAGGTATTCACGTGGAGCCTTGTACCGGCCGTTGGCGTGGCGCTGGCGGCGGCCTATCTCCCTGCCTTCCGCGCCAGCATAGACTGGGGCCTGGTGGGGTTGATTTTCCTGCTGGTTATGCCCACCTTTGTGATGATCTCCGCTCTGATGGCCGCCATTGGCGCCACTGTAATCGAGGCAAGCGAAGGCCAGCAGATAACGGGGTTGGTCTCACTGCCGGTGATGCTGCCCTATATGCTCATAGGCGCGCTGATCACCAACCCGGGCAGTCCAATGGCGGTTGCCCTCAGCCTGTTCCCCTTGACCTCGGCCCTCACCATTCTCATCCGCATGGCCGTTGCTACTGTTCCCACCTGGCAGATCGTAACGGGGGCGGCGTTATTGATCGTGAGCGCGGTGGGTTCGCTGTGGCTGGCGGGGCGCATCTTCCGCCTGGGGATGCTCCGCTATGGACAGCGCATCCGCTGGAGAGAACTTCTTGCTTCGTTCAGGAGTGCCAGATGAATAAGACCTTCCTTGTACTCCGTCACGAAATCTATATACTGGTCAGCCGTTTTTCCTTCTGGTTTGGCGTGTTAGGCATTCCGCTGATCGGCTTTCTGATATGGGGCGGGGCCGTGCTCATCAACCACAGTCAGGCCGGGGCAGGCGACGTCGGCGCGATGTTGCCTATCGAGCAGGTCCGCGAAGTGTTCACCGAAGAAGAAGATGAGCGCCCTCAGGGGTACGTAGACCGCGCCGGGCTGATTACCGCCTTCCCGCGCGAATTTTCCAAAGATCAGCTCATCGGTTATGCCTCTGAAGCCGAGGCCGAACGAGACTTGCAGGCTGGCCGGCTGAGCGCCTATTACGTCATTCCAGAAAATTATGTTGAAGAAGGTCAGGTTTTCGTGTATGCGCACGAATACAACCTGATCAACACCACAAACCGCTCCGCGAACCTCTCCGCGCTGATCACCTATAACCTGCTCGGCGGCGATGAAGCCCTGGCGCGGGCAGTGCGCTCCCCGCTGGCCGAAGTGGAACATGTAAGCATTGCCCCTGCCGCAAGCCCCGCGCGCGACCGCGATGATATGTGGTCTTTCATACTCCCTTACGGAATTATGATGTTGTTTTACATGAACATCCTGGGGTCAGCGGGCCTGTTGTTGAACAGCGTCGCCAAAGAGAAAGAAAACCGTACTATGGAAGTGCTGTTGGTTTCTACCCGGCCGCTGCAACTGCTGATGGGCAAAATCACCGGTTTGGGGCTGGTAGGGCTGTTCCAAATGGTGATCTGGCTCGTCAGTTCGTCGGTACTGCTGACGCTCACCGGGCAGAACTTCACCATCCCGGCGGGCGTAGAACTGCCGCTCAGCACCGTCGCCTGGGGAGCGGCGTTCTTCGTCCTCGGCTACCTGGTATATGCCAGCCTGATGGCCGGGGTGGGCGCGCTGGTTCCCAACCTGCGCGAAGCCTCGCAGGTAACCGTCATTGTCGTCATCCCGCTGATGGTCCCGCTGTTTCTGATCTCTTCTCTGATCGAATCGCCCAACAGCGGCATCGCGGTGGGCCTCAGTCTCTTTCCTCTAACTGCTCCCACCACCATGATGCTGCGCCTGGCCGCCGTCAATGTGCCGGTCTGGCAGCCGCTGGTGGCGCTTGCCGGGCTGGTTCTCACCACGTATGGGGTTATCCGCGTGGCGGCAGGCATGTTCCGCGCGCAACTGCTTCTGTCAGGCCAGCCGTTTAAGGTGAAGCGGTTTTTCCTGGCGCTGATTGGAAAGGTATGAAGCCATGACTTCTTCCCGCCGCTTTGCGATCCTCTCCAAGCGCGATATTCATAACGACTCTTTCGTGGAACCCTGGCCCGAAGCCGGCTTATGCGTGGCCGACAGCCCCTACGATCCGCGGCCTTCTCTGCGCATGGAGGGCGGGCGCGTGGTCGAGATGGACGGCAGGCCGCGCCAGGATTTTGACGCCCTCGATTACTTCATCGCCGACCACAGCATTGACCTGAGCACAGCCGCAGAGGCTATGTCCACCCCGGCCTTACAGATCGCCCGCATGTTGGTGGATATTAACGTCCCTCGCGCGCCCATTCAGCGCCTGGCCGGCGGCTGTACGCCGGCCAAACTGGTGGAGATCGTGCGCTCGCTGAGCGTGCTGGAGATGATGGTAGGGCTGGGCAAAATGCGCGTGCGCCGCACCCCGGCCAACCAGGCGCACGTCACCAACTGGCGCGAACACCCGGCCTTGCTGGCCGCCGACGCGGCCGAAGCCGCCCTGCGCGGCTTTGCCGAGGTTGAAACCACCGTGCGGGTCGCCCGCTCGGCCCCGCTCACCGCCCTGGCGGTGCTGGTGGGCAGTCAGACCGGGCGCGGCGGCGTGCTGACCCAATGCGCGGTTGAAGAAGCCCTGGGGCTAAGCCTGGCGCTGAAGGGCCTCACCTCTTACGCCGAAACGCTCTCGGTATACGGCACGGAGCGCAGTTTCGTTGACGGAGACGATACTCCCTGGTCGAAAGCCTTCCTGGCCTCGGCCTATGCCTCGCGCGGGGTGAAAGTCCGCTTCACTTCGGGCAGTGGGTCAGAGGCGTTGATGGGATTGGCAGAAGGCTGTTCCATGCTCTACCTGGAGGCGCGCTGTCTTTTGGTCACGCGCGGGGCGGGCAGTCAGGGGGTGCAGAACGGCTCGATTTCCTGCATTGCCCTGCCCGAATCACTGCCCGGCGGGGTGCGGGTCGTGCTGGCCGAGAACCTGTTAGCCTCAATGCTTGGGTCAGAAGTCGCTTCGGGCAACGACGCTCTGGCGTCGCATTCCAGCATCCGCAAAACCGCCAAGCTGATGCTCCAGTTCCTTCCCGGCACCGACTTTATCTTCTCCGGTTACAGCGCCATTCCCAAGCGCGATAACCTGTTCGGCGGAGGTAACTTTGACGCCGAAGATTTTGACGACTATGCCGTGCTTCAGCGCGACATGGTCGTGGATGGCGGTCTGAGGCCGGTGACGGAAGAGGAAACGCTGGCTGTTCGCCGCCAGGCGGCCCGCGCGATCCAGGCAGTCTATGCCGAGATGGGCTTCCCGGCTATTACGGATGAAGAGGTTGAGGCGGCTACAGCGGCTCATTCAAGCGATGATATGCCTGAACGTGACCCCGTAGCCGACCTGGAAGCCGCCAGCCGCTTTTTAACCGGCGAAAAGACTGTGATTGACGTAATCCGGGCCCTGCACCAGCGCGGGTTTCAGGCGGCGGCGGCCAGCCTCTTAGAAATGGGCCGACAGCGGGTCTGTGGAGATTATTTACAGCCCGCCGCCATCTTCGACCGCAACTTCCGCGTGTTGAGCGCCATCAATGACCCCAATGATTACACCGGCCCCGGCAGCGGCTACCGCCTGGAGGGCCGCCGCTGGCAGGAAATTCAGCGCATTCCTCAGGCCAAATCGCCGCGCTCGGTGATTGATGACTGCATCGGCGAACCGTGTAAAAACCTGGTCGAAATTGGCCCGTTCAAGCCGGGCAGTGGGCCAGAGGTGGTCGTCGCCGTCGGACCGGCTTTCGGTACGGATCTGTCGCGGACGATCAACGGTCTGGCCCATGAAGACGTGCTGGCGGCCATCCTGACCGGCATCGCCAAAGAAGGCTTAATCGGGCGAATTATGAAGGTTTACAGCAGTTCCGACCTCGGCCGCATCAGTCACATCGGCGCGCAGATGAGCGGCAGCGGCATTGCCGTTGGACTGCAATCGCGCGGTACGACCATTATCCAAAAACGCGGCCTCGCCCCACTCAACAACCTCGAACTCTTCCCCCAGTCTCCCAGCCTGACGTTGGAGACTTACGAGGCCATCGGCCGCAATGCCGCCCGCTATGCCCTGGGTCTGCCGGCCAAGCCGGTGGCGGTGAAGATTGACAACACCGCCCGCCTGCGCCTGATCGTCAAAACCGCGCTGCTTCACCGCCGCGAGACCGAGGCCGTGCGCAGTCAGCCGCCGGTGGAATTATTCTTCAACTGGGAGCCAGACGTATGAGCGCCAATCACAGCAGCCGCTACCCCCTCGGCGAGACCGCCGCGGACGACTTACAGGCCGCCAGCGGGCGGGCCTTCCGCGATCTTTCGATGGAGGCGGTCTTAAGCGGAACCATCACCGCGGAAGACCTGCGCATCCGCGCCGAAACACTGCAAGCCCAGGCAGAGATCGCCCGACAGGCCGGCTACGAGCGGCTGGCCGCCAACCTGCTGCGCGCCGCCGAGCTGACCCGCGTGCCAAATGCGGAACTGCTCGCCATGTATGAGGCCCTGCGCCCCAACCGCTCCACCTGCGAGCAGCTTTTAGAGCTTGCCGCCCGCCTGGAAAAGCAGTATCAGGCCCCCAACACCGCCGGGTTCATCCGCGAGGCGGCAGAAGTTTACCGGAACCGAGGGCTGTTGAAGTGAAGCCGTTCAATTCTTTGCCGCAAAACCAGAAAATTTTGCTCACTTTCCTGGCCGTATTGGCCGTCATCGCGCTGGTCACGTGGTTTGGCCCCGAAGAAAAGACGTTGGGGTCGAATGTGCGCGTCGTCTACCTGCACGGCGCGTGGGTACTGGCGGCTGAAGTAGCATGGGTGGCCGCGGCTCTGGCAGGCGCGGGCGGACTGCTGGCGCGCTTTCTGCCGCCCCTGGCCCCCCGTGAAAGCGCCCTGCACCGCTGGTCTGCGGCGCTGGGGAGGGCCGGCATCGTCTTTTGGGTCACTTATCTGCCCCTTTCGCTGTGGGCCATGCAAACCAACTGGAACGGCCTGTTCCTGGCTGAGCCGCGCTTTCGTTTCGCCGCGAACTTTGCCATCGCTGGCGTACTGCTCCAGGTGGCCCTGTGGATTCTACGCAGGCCGGCTTTCACCTCAGCGGCCAACATCGCTTTCATCGTCACCCTGCGGGTAATGTTCGCCCGTGCTGAAAACATCATGCACCCGCCGCCCTCGCCCATCTTTTCCAGCGGCTTGTGGAACATCATCCTCTTTTTCATCGGATTAAACCTGCTGGCCTGGCTGGCCGCTTACCTGTTGACCCGCTGGTTTTATTACAATGACCCCGCCGGGTGAGCGCCGCATCAGGGGGATAGAGTTCCAGGGCGGCGCCCTGAATAAACGCCGCCCTGGGTGCTGAATCTACCTGCGTGGGTGCTTACTTGGTCACTTCAATGATCTGACCGCGGATTTCGCCGCTGGCAAAGTCGCCGGGGCCGGTGTTGGTTGGGGGAACGTTATCGTTGGTGTGGACGTTCACATAGGTATCGCCGCTCATAATCGCGGCCAGCACGTCCCAAAGCGTGGTCCAGCCGCAGGCGTTATTGGCATCGGGCGCGGTGATCACGCCGCTCGCTAACACGCCTTCCGCCGGTCCAGAACCCGCCGTACCCCGGAACAGGGTGACGCCCACCGGCCCGTTCACCCCCGCCGCGCCGCAGTGAATATGCGCGGCAAACGCGTTGTTGATGTTCGATACCAGCAGGGTGTACTGGATGGACGAACCATCCGGGCTGACGACAAACCCGGCTTTGCCAATCGCGCCGGTTTCGCGGGCCGGCACTTCATTGGCCCCGCTTAACCTGGCGACAAAGAATTTTGACATCTCCATGTCTGCTGATACCACGTTGGTGAATACCAGCAGCGCCAGAACCACGAGAAGGGTAATCCGAATCTTGCGCATGATCTTGCTCCTTAGAATTGAAGTCTAACCGGGTCAGGGTCGGTAAATTTCGTAAATGGTCCCGTGCGTGAGGGACACGACAAACAGGTTGCCGTTGGGTCCGGTCACGATATCCGTCACCACCCCAAAGTTGCGCCCAAACAGCAGGCTTTCGCTCTCGGTGACGTCGTGCTTCGCCAGGTTATCGGCCACCCGGTCGCGCAGGCGCGGGTCGTCGGTAGCGATGCGCTTGCGGTTGCCGGTCAGATTGAAGTGGAAGAGATACCCCCCTTGCAGGACCGGGGTAGCCGCCCCCATGAACAGGTCTCCTTCATACTGCGGCCCTAAAGCGCGGCTGTTCAGGAAGCCTATGCCGCCAGGGGCCACTTCCCATACCCAGCTAAATTCAGGGTCTTTATACGTGGCTCCAGGGAGCATATACAGGCGCGCCAAGGCTTCTTGAGGCGTGTTGGCAATCAGGGTTGGAGGCCAGCGGATCTGCTGTAGGGCCTGCGCGCCAAAAGTGGTTTCGATCTGTTTGAACTGAGCAATGCGCTTCACCGGGCCGGCGATCTGCACCCAGCCGCCGTTCATGCCGGGGTCAACCCGGTTCAGCTCGCTGAACGAGTCGTCCCCATTTTCTTGGAGCCACAGCATCCCCGATTCTGGATCCACCGCCAGGCCGAAGCTGTTGCGGTGACCATAGGAAAAGATTTTTTGGATATTCCCGCCCACTTCGCCGCCCATCGCGGCCCCCGCCGCGTAGAAGGGATTATCCGACGGGGTCGAGCCGTCGTCGTTCAGGCGCAGGATAACGCCGGTCAGATGGGCGTCGTCTGGCTCTGGGCCGCCGAACTGGTCATCGGCGACAGTCGGGCCAGGGCAGGTGGGGGTTGGCCCGCACGGCAGGTTCTGTAAGTGGCCGCGCCGGCCCACATCACCGATAAAGATATACAGTTTTCCGTCCGCCCCAAAGGTGAGTACCCCTCCGTCATGGTTGCCGCGCTCCGGCTGGCCGGCATCTTGCTGGATGGCCCGAAGCTGGATGAGATTGTGGTCAAATGCCAGGGCCGCGCCATCCCAGACGAAGCGGTCTACCCGGTTACCCAACAGCGGCGTGTTCGCTAACACGTTGGTATCCTCTCCGGTGGAGCTTTCCGTCCAGTACAGATACACGCCGGGGTTAGCAGGGAAGTCTGGGTGCAGCACCAGGCCCAACAGCCCGCGCTCTGAGCCAAAGTTGACGGCTAGGTCCAGAACTACCCCCTGAACCACGCCGTCAATCACTCGAAAGACCTTACCGCTGTTCTTCTCCATGACCAGCACATCGTTGGGGCCAATAAACGCCATCTGAATAGGCGTGATGAACCCCGTGGTGACGGCCCGCACGGCCAGATTGGTATCTAATACCTCTGGCACGGGCGTTTGCGCCGCCGCCGGCACAACCGGGCCAGAAGCAATCAGCACGCACAGCGCAATGATCAATAAGCGGTTTTTCCACACGGTGAAAATCTCCTTTTGCATCACACACTCCTCTCACTATGGGTGGTTTACAAGGTGTTGATTTGGTTTTCCGGTGAACTGCTGATAGGAATTGTAAAAAATAGGGTCGCTCAATCGCTCGTTATTACCCTCCTTTCAGGAACGATCGAACCGAACTGAACCTAGTAATGCATACGTAAATTTGCTGTTTTTGGATTAAAATTATCTAAATATTGCCAGCATGGGCGACTTCCGCCATCTCCCGGTAGGGAGATTCAGCCCACAGCAGCGTTACATCCCCACTTTTCCATGGTTTAAAATCCGGTACGCTGGTGGAAAGGAGAAGCGAATATGCACGTTCCTTTCATTATTCCACCCAAATATCTGTGGTTTCAGAGCGGGCAGTCTGACAGCGCACTGGCGTGGTTGTTAGGGGCGTTTCTTCTGGTGGCGGTAATCTTCTTAATCGCCTGGCTGGCGGCTCGCCGCCGCAAAGCCAAAGAAGAACAACTGGAAGAGATCGCGGCGAGTCAGATTGGCTCGCCGATTTCTGGCGCGATCCCCTCGACCGGAGCAGAAACGACTACGCCCGGCGAAGCGGCGGTCATCGCCAGCCAGGTGATCAGCGTCCCGCCGGATGAAATTGTCGAGGAAGTGGAACGCCGGCAGATCGGTGATGATCTGACCCGCATCGAAGGCATCGGCCCAGTCCTGCAAGAAATCCTGCACACAGCCGGCATCTTCACCTACGAAAAGCTGGCCCAATCTTCCCCAACCCTTCTGAAAGACATGCTCATCAACTCGGACCTGGAATACATTGACCCCACCCACTGGCCGGAGCAGGGCCGGCTGGCTTCTGAAGGGCGCTGGGACGAACTGGAAGCCTATCAACGCCGACTGCGCGGGGAAGAGATCTAGGCAAAGCCTCGCTGCATCTACAGGCCGCGCGCGGTTAAAGCCGCCAGTGAAACGTATTGACATGCATGGGCGATTGTCATAGAATTGTTTGAGAGCGCTCCCAAATCTTATCTAACTCTCTATCCGGCCCCTTCCGCGCCAAGCGGACTCCTGGCATCCTGGTTCTCAAGCGAGGTTCTCCATGCGTTATGGCTATTTTGACGACAACAGCCGTGAATATGTCATTACTCGGCCCGATACCCCCTTGCCCTGGATTAACTACCTGGGCTGTGAGGAATATTTTGGCCTGATCTCCAACACCGCCGGCGGATATTCCTTCTTCCGCGATGCCCGCCTGCGCCGCCTGACCCGCTACCGCTACAATAACGTCCCACTGGATGGCGGCGGGCGCTACCTCTATTTGCGCGATGATGAGACCGGCGCGTTTTGGTCGCCGACCTGGCAGCCCACCCGCCTGCCCCTCGAAGATTACACCTGCCGGCACGGCATGGGTTATACCCACATCCAATCC
>Ga0073932_1000938_pt1 | contig 62971 bp, 51 predicted proteins | sample DewCreD2012metaG_FD_76967 | JGI IMG/M metagenome (GOLD analysis project Ga0073932, IMG submission 76967) | Hot spring sediment bacterial and archeal communities from British Columbia, Canada, to study Microbial Dark Matter (Phase II) - Dewar... ...
AGGTCGAGGAAAGAAGGGTTGTGCTGGAGGGAGGAGCGCAGCACGAGGGTATTGACGAAGAAGCCGATGAGGTTTTCGATCTGGGGGTAGGCGCGGTTGGCGGTGGGGACGCCAACGGCGATGTCGGTTTGTCCGCTCCAGCGCCACAGCAGCGCCTGGAAGGCGGCCAGCGTGGCCATGAAGAAACTGGCGCTCTGGCGGCGGCAGAGAGCGAGAAGTTCGTTACCCAACGCCGCCGGCAGATCAAATGTTTCCGTGCCGCCACGGCAAGAAGGCGTCGCGGGGCGGGGATGATCCAGCGGCAAGATCGATTGGTCCGGGAGTCCGGAGAGCCGGTCTTTCCAATACTCTAACTGGCGCTGAATTGAGGGATCACGGCCTATACGGTCCTGCTCCCAAGCCGAGTAATCGGCGTAACCCACCGGCAACGGAGGCAGAGCAGGCTGTTCGCCGCGCTGGAAAGCGGCATAGGCGGAGCTGAGCTCTTCACAGAACACTCCCACGGACCAACCGTCAAAGGCAATGTGATGGAACACCAACACTAAAGCATGGGTGTGTTCAGCGGACCGAATCAGGCAGGCGCGCCAGGGGAGATCACGGCCGAGATCAAAGCATTTTGTGGCGGCGGCGCAAAGCAGCTCATCCATCGTCCCATCCGCGACATCGGTGACTGGGAGTTCGATGGGAGGCGCAGGGAGGATGGTTTGCGTCAACCGTCCGTCCTGGAACGAGAACACCGTCCGCAACGGCTCGTGCCGCTCAACCAGAAATTCCAAAGACCGGCGCAACGCTTCCACATCGAGCGGACCGCGCAACGTGATTTGGTAAGGAAGGTTGTATTGAGGGCTGAGGGGATTAAGCTGATGCTCCAGCCACAAGCGAGTTTGAGCGGAGGAGGCGGGACGCGGGCCGGCGCCTTCGCGCCGTGGGATGACCGCGCAGGAGGACGCCAAAATCTGGGCAGTGGAAGCGTCCATCAGGGCGGCCAGTGCAGCAACGGAAGGATTCTCATAGAAGCTCTGGATCGAAACGCCCGGGAGCCCTTCGGCGGCGATGCGCGCCAGACACTGCATGGCCAACAGGGAGTGGCCGCCCAGGTCAAAGAAATTGTCATGGATGCCCACGGCGGGCACGCGCAGAACTTCGGCAAACAGCCGCGCCAGGCGCTGCTCGGTCCGGGTGCGCGGCAGGTGTTCGGCGGCGGGGGCGGCGGGGATGGGGCGTTGGGCTAAAGCCTTGCGGTCAATTTTGCCGCTGCTCAGGCGGGGGAGCGAGTCGAGCGGCACAAAGTGGTTGGGGATAAGGTATTCGGGAAGCTTGGCGGCCAGCCAGGCGCGCAGTTCCGAGGGCGGGGCGGCGGCTTGGCAATAGGCCACCAGGCGTTTGTCCTGAGGGCCGAGCTCATGCACCACCACGGCAGCGAGCTGGACGGCGGGGTGGGCGAGAAGCGTGGTTTCGATCTCGCCGAGTTCAATGCGGTGGCCGCGGATTTTGACCTGGTCGTCGCGGCGGCCGAGGAACTCGATGGCGCCGTCCTCGCGCCAGCGGACGATGTCGCCGGAGCGGTACAAGCGAGCGCCAGGAACGGCGCTGAAGGGGTCGGGGACGAAAGCTTGGGCCGTGAGTTCGGGGCGGTTGCGGTAGCCGCGAGCCAGGCCGTCGCCGCCGATGTAGAGTTCGCCGGGCAGGCCCGGGGGCACGGGCTGCATGTGCTCGTCCAGGATGTAAACGGTGGTATTGGCGATGGGCTTGCCGATGGGGATGGAAGAAACGCCTTCGACGTCTTTCGCCGTGACGGTGTGGCAGCAGGTGTAGACAGCAGCCTCGGTAGGCCCATAGCCGTTGATGAGACGGATGCCGGGCAGCGTCCGCAGGGCGATGGCGGCAGCTTGAGGAGGCATGGGTTCGCCACCTACGAGGAACTGCCGCAACCCGAGGAAAGCAGTGGGCGCTTCCAGCATCATGGAATGGAACAAGGAAGCGGTGAGGCGCAGCGTGGTGACACGGTGGCGTTGAATCAACTCCCGGATGGCGGCGGCGGTGGGGATGCGATCCGCATAGACCACACAAGTGCTGCCGTGAAGGAGAGGTCCCCAGATTTCGAGCGTGGAGGGATCGAAAGTTTCCGGGGCCAAGTGCAGGAACACCTCGCCGGGACCGAAGCGGATGGCGTCCACGCCGAACAACAGGCGGACAATGGCGCGGTGGGGGATTTCGACGCCTTTGGGCTGGCCGGTGGAGCCGGAGGTGTACATCACATAAGCGAGGTTGTCGAGTGTCGGTTGGGGTGAAATGTACGGCGGTCCGGATTCAAGCGGCGAAAAGTCTTCCAGGTAAAGCCAAGCGGCGGAAGACAGGCTGAATGGGAAACGACGGCGAAGCGCCCGGGTGGTCACTATAATTGCGGCGCCGGAATCCTCAACCAGCATGGCCAAACGCTCGGCGGGGTAGTGGGGGTCAAGGGGTACATAAAAGCCGCCGGTTTTGAGAATCGCCAGCATGACGGCGATGGCTTCGAACGAGCGTGGCAAGCAGATGGCGACCGGAGTCTCAAGTTTTGCCCCTAACCTCTGGAGGCTTGCCGCCATGCGGTTGGCCCATTGATCAAGTTCCGCGTAACTGTAACGCCTGTCGCCGTCGATTACGGCAATGGCGTTGGGATTGCGCGCCACCTGAGCATGGAAGATCTCATGAACGCAATGTGACGGATACTCCCGGTGGGCGCCATGCCAACTGGCCTGAATTTCGTCCTGTTCATGCGAGCGGCCGAGCATCCCCCCTCCAACGCGTGTCAATGTCACGGTACCCCAGACCGCAAGAACGGGTCAACCCGGGCTCAATTTGCCCGAAATTACGGGAGTACTAGGAGGCTCATACTGGGCTGTTTTTGGAATTGAGCCTTGTTGAGGTCATCGGGGGCGGTTATACTGGAGTAGATTCGTAAGGGCAATCGCTGAGTTTGCCTATAGGGTTTAGGAGGGGCAGAGGGAAGTTCGGAGACCTGCCCGGAAGTTCAACCACGAAAAAGATCCATCGAGCAGAATGAATCTGCTACCCGCAAAGGAGGAGGGGAGATAAATGAGTTTCCATCAATGGAGTGGCGCGGCGTTGCTGCTGTTGAGCAGCATGGCAGCCAGCGCCGGCACTGTCACAATCAATCTGTACGCAGGCAACCCGAAGAACGACGCGGCGAACAAAGTTGTAGGCACAGTCACAATCGCGACGGGGCCTCCCACCAGTTCGATTGCTTTTAACATCACGAAATCCGGCTATTGCCTTACGGGCTATCACATCTATGTGGGGAGTCAGCCCCCGAACACGTCGGCGCCGGGACAGTATCCATACAAAAAGACTTTGCCTTGTGTGACCAGCCACACGGTGACGCCGGCGATCAACATCCCGGTTGGGTATTATGTGGCTGTTCACGGTGAGGTGAACTACGGCTGCGAAGCTTCGCCGCTGCCGTCGAGTCCAGTTACAATGTGCAGCACCGGTTTTAAGACAGATAACGCGTACATTGACAAGCTTGTGCTGAACCCGCCTCTTCCAGGGACTGCACAGTACGAAGCATGGTGCGCTGCCCGGGGGATCTTCCTGCCCAGCGGAAATATCTTCCTCTGCGCTACTCCATATACGGCCGCTGTTTACTCTTCGTTGGTCACGCCGCCGGGCGGCTGGGGGGCGCTGTTGAATGTTGTAAATCCAAACTGGAAAGCCATTAGCTATTTGCTGTCGAAGATCGACACGCCGGGGTACATGGTTCCTGGAAACTATTCGACCTGCGACATCCAAAACGCCATTTGGGCGTTGGAAGGTTTTAGTATTGCCCCCACGAGCTGCACCCAGAATTACGATTCAGTCAAAACGGCTGCGCTGGTGGCAGAAGCCATCGCCAACGCTCCAGTGCTCGGTTGTGTGCCAGGGAAAAAAGCGGCGGTGGTCTTGATCCCGAAGCAAGGGAACGACATATTCCAGCCGGTTCTTTACGGCGCCACTTGCAAGTGCAAGGACGATACCATTTGGGCGATTCCGGGGCTCTTGAATACGCCTGCTTACTCCTTCGTCGGCTTCAAGACCGGCTGGGGTGGCTACTTCCTGATGCCCTAAGGCGGCACCACAGGCAAACTCTCAAGCCCGGCGGGGTGGGATAGCCTCGCCGGGCTTACTACGGTTTCTTGTCCAGGATCTGGATGATCACGCCGATGGTTTCCTGGGCCATGGCGCGGGCTTGCCGGGCGTCGGTTTCGCGATAGAAGTCCATGGGGGTGAGGTCTTCGCTGCCATAGAACGCCAGTTCGCGGTCGCGGCGGAGGCAGCGGGCGTATTCCGCCAGTTCCTCGAGACGTGAGCCACCGTATTTCGAGTGACACATGCACCCCCTGTAGCGGTAGACTGGAAGCGATGGCAAACAGTGGCATCCAGTTCGTCTCGGATGAGGACGGTCAGCCCGTCAGCGTCATCGTGCCGATCGAATTGTGGCGAGAGATTGAATCCGAGCGAGAAACGGCGTATCTGCTGAAAAGCCACACCATGAAGCGGCGGCTTTTGGAAGCCAAGGAGCGCCAGGGCGGGATCGGATTCGAGGAAGCGCTTGAGAAGCTTGGAATTTGATCCGGCCGCCTTCGAGGATCTAGCTTGGTGGATTCAGCGCGACCGGTCCCAGGCTCTCCGCATCATTAAGCTCATTCGTGAGATTCAGCGCGACCCCTTCACTGGCGTTGGGAAGGCAGAACCGCTGAAAGCTGAGCTCAGCGGCTGTTGGTCGCGCCGGATTGACCGAGAGCATCGCCTCGTATACCAGGTGCTCGAGAAGAAAATCCGTATTCTGGCTTGCCGCTACCACTACTGACATCCGGCCGGTAGCTGTTATGAGGGTTGCTTGCCCAGGAGGGGGATGATCACGCCGATGGTTTCCTGGGCCATGGCGCGGGCTTGCCGGGCGTCGGTTTCGCGGTAGAAGTCCATGGGGGTGAGGTCTTCGCTGCCATAGAACGCCAGTTCGCGGTCGCGGCGCAGGCAGCGAGAGTATTCTGCCAGTTTCTCCACATGCGGACGGACCCGATCCGGGATCAACTCCCGGTTGTCCAGCAAAATCTGGCTGACATCGTGGATCCGGGGCGCGTCGATGCCCGCCATCCGGAGTAGTCCCTTCAAAGCCAACTCCACCAGTTCCTGAGACTCGCGGACGACGTCCGCCCAACTGCCTGCCTCGTAGAGCGCGTCCAATACCTTCAGCCGGACGTGCGCCCGGCGGATGTAATCTTCAGCCAGTTTGGGATTGCGCATGGCTTTCCACCCAATAAGGCACTCCATACGCCGAGCGGCGGATGCGCCCGCCGGCGAGGAGATAACGGCGTACGGACGCCAGGAAGCGGGAAACGGCCAAGGTTCGCTCCCACAGCAGGATGCCGTCGATAGCGACCTCAAACCACAAACTGCCGGCGTTCTCCGGAGCGGCAGGCAACAGGCAGAAATGGGGGGATAGCGCGCCAGGCATGGCCTCCGGGTGCGCTTCCACGAGCCGGTCCCATTCCGCGTACAGATCCCGCGTGAGGGCCATTCCATGGCGGAGGCACAACAGCAGGTCCGCATCCGAGCCGGCCGTGGCGTCGCCACGCGCCTGGGAGCCGAACAAAGCCACCGCCTCCAACTTCGGACCGAGGCTGCTTTGGAGAATGTAACTCAGAGGTTCGAAGGGCGCTTTCGGGGGAGCGGCAGAATCCCTCAGGTAGCGCTGGAGAGCCTGAAGGCACAGGTCGTTGAGGGAGACATCCCGGCGTGCGGCTTCGGCCTTGAGTTCCGCATGCAACGGGCGGGGGAGGCGGACCAGAATCTTGCTAGCGGATTTTGTACCATCCGGCATGCGTGCTAGCAATATGATAGCAGACTAAGGGTATGATGGTGGAGTTGAAACGCGGGTTGATTTTGTTCGGGTTGGTGTCGGTGGGCGCGGTGGCCGCGAGGTGGAAGGGCGCGGGGTTACGGTATGAGCTGGATTGGGCGGACCGGCGGCCTATCGGCGCGCTGTTTATCTCCAGTTCGGGGCATCAATCGCGGACCAATCCCCGCGGCTGGCTGAACGACCCAACCATTGACGTGACGGCGCCGGCGGGCGTGCGCGCTTTCGAGGAGCGGCTGCTGCGGTGGGCCGATCAGAGCGTGTTGATTTTGAAGGAAATAAATGCTCAGGGGATGGTTGTCTGGGACATCGAGGGCCAGCAGGATGATGGATATGTGGGAGACCCGCGGCAGGCCGTGGCGCTGGCGCCCGAGCTGGCGGGCGTGGTGGACAGGTTTTTCGGGCGCTTCCGGGAGGCGGGCTTGCGGGTGGGGGTGACGGTTCGCCCGCAGCGGTATGAAGGCGGGCGGCAGCGGTGGGCTTGGGATGCGGCGGGGGTGCTTGAGGAAAAGATACGGTATGCGCGCGGGCGCTGGGGGGCGACGCTGTTCTATATCGATTCGAACCGGATAGGGCCGCTGCCGCTCGATCCAGGGGTAGTGCGGCGGGTGGCGAGGGAAAACCCAGGCATCCTGCTGATTCCGGAGCACGAAACGCCGGCCTATTTCGCGTTTTCGGCGCCGTTGCAGATTTCCGGGCGGGACCGGGTGAGGCAAGCGCCGTGGGCGCGGAAGGTTTGGCCGCGGGCGTTCAGCGTGATCTCAGTGAATGATGCGGATTTCGCCCGGGAGGGCAGGGAACTGGCGGAAGCCGTAGAGGCGGGGGACATGCTATTGGTGCACGGGTGGTTTCGCTCAGAGGCGAACCGGAAGGTGAGGGAGCTGTTTCAAACAAAACCGCAGGGACGGTTCTGAGCCGCCCCTGCGGCGGGGTTGGAGATCTTTCAGTCCAGCAACTCGATCCGTTAGTTCGTGCGGCGGCGCCGGAAAGCCAGCACCAGGCCCGAGAGTCCCAGGGCGAGGACGCCATAGAAGCCGGGTTCGGGGACTTGGTGAACCGTCTGACGGACCAGGGAGAGAGACGCCGTGTTGGCTGTGCAAGGCGGTTGTGCGCCATCCTGGCAAGCGGCGTTGGCCACCAGGAGAATGTCCTTTACGACATAGACCTTGTTCAAGGGCGGGTTGATGACCAACTGGTCGCCCTGTATGATCTCACCGGGCGGATCGTTCTTGTCCGTGAGTTCGAGTTGCGACGAAGCTATCGGGCTGCCTACCAAGTAGCCGCCGGCATAAACCTGTTCATTGATCAGGATGCTGCCTCCGCCCGAAGCGACGCCGCCGACGTAGGCTTGACCGATGCCGTTGATGAGGGGCAAGCCGTTAATCGTTTCGACCGTGTACTTCAACAAGAAGTCGGCCACAGCCGGCAGCGTGCCGGTGGAAGTGGCGTTAAAGCCGGAGATAAACTGGATCCCGTAAGGGTCCGGCACGGTGCCGGTCCCGACGCCCTGCACCGTTACCTGGCTGGGGCTTGTCGGGAATCCGGAGCATCCGGTGGTGGAACTGCTGCCCTGGCACCCGATGGTGGGAGTGAACCAGAAGTCGTAAAAGACCTTGTCACCGACCAGGAGACCAGTCGTGTTTGTGGTTCCGATGAGCTCATCCAGGGTGACCGTCCCCGTTTTGTAGCCAAACGCCATCGTTGCGCTTAAGAGCGCGACGAACAAAACCAACCCCATTCTTTTCATGATGGTGAAATCCTCCTTCTCCTCTTCGTCCTCCGTTGGGAAGGCTTAGAAAGAGTATAGGGCAAATCTCCTATAAACGCAAGGCAGAAAAGAATTTACACATCTGTTACGGTACTAGTACGGATTTCCCAGAACGCTTCAGCTAAGCTGTTTCTTTCCAGCCGACAAAAAAGCATGAGAGAGACTTAGTACCATAAGTACTAGTACAATGGTTGGGATTGAGGTATAGGTGGTAACCCTGCCAAACGAACCAGTAAGTTTGCCCTCTCGCCGAATCCCAGCTTCCTTCCGATGGAAAGGTCATCGGGCCGAATGCGAATAAGAGCGTGGTAAGCAATGCGGCAAAATAGACTTTTTGGTACTTTTCTCGTGCGTGGGACTCTGGTGTGGAGTCTGGTGGGTGGTTTAGGGGCGCAGGTCATTAGCGCCGAGCCCCCGTTAACGGTAAGGATCGCTCCCGGCGATGTGGTATTGAAGCCGGGGCAAAGCCAGCAATTCACAGCCACGGTGGCCTCGGGCGCGAATCCGAATTCGCGCAACGGGGGGGCGACGTTGGTAAATCAAGCGGTTACGTGGACTTTGAGTTCCCCGGTGGGGACCATCACGCCGGGCGGCTTATACACGGCGCCGGCGGCGGTTCGGGCGACGGTGACCGTCAAGCTGACCGCCAGGAGCGTGGCGGACTCCCGGGCGGACAGCACGGTGACGATTACGATTGAGGCGCCGCCGGCCGCCCCGGCGGTGTCGGTGGCGGTAAGCGTCAGTCCGGCTCAGGTGAGTCTGGGGCAGGGGCAGACGCAGCAGTTTGCGGCGGCGGTGACGGGGACGGCGAACACGGCGGTTACGTGGAGCGTGAGTCCGGCGGTGGGGATGGTGTCGGCGGCGGGGTTGTACACGGCGCCGGCGTCGATTGCGAGCCAGCAGGTGGTGACGGTGCGTGCGGTGAGCGTGGCGGATCCGAGCAAGAGCGCGGCGGCGTCGGTTACGCTGATTCCGCCTGCTCCGGCGCCGGTGTCGGTGAGCGTAGCGCCTTCAAGCGCGACGCTGACGGCGAGTCAGACGCAGCAGTTTACGGCGGCGGTGACGGGGACGACGAACACGGGGGTGGTATGGAGTTTGAGTCCGGCGGTGGGGACGCTCTCCACCAGCGGGGCGACAGCGGTGTATACTGCGCCTAGCAATATAGTTCAGTCGCAGACGGTGGAAGTGCTGGCGACGAGCATGGCGGACGGGAGCAAGGTGGGGAAGGCGATATTGATGCTAGTGCCGGTGGTGGCGGTGGCCGTGAGTCCGGCCACGGTGACGCTGGAAGCCGGCCAGGCGCAGCAGTTTACGGCCTCGGTGACGGGGACGACGAACACGGCGGTGGTATGGTCGGTGGACCCGGCGGTAGGAACGATCACAGCCGACGGCCGGTATGTGGCGCCGGGGGAAGTGAGCGGGGAGCAGGCCCTGACGGTCGCGGCTCAATCCTTGGCTGACCCAACCAAGAAAGGAACGGCTAGCGTCACCATCAAGCGGCCACCGGACAAGAGTGGGGTCAAGTTCACGATCGACCAGAACCGGTTGACGAGCCTTTCCTACAACGGGCAAGATTATTACGTTTTTGCGGATTATTTGGTCTACGCAGCGGTTTTTAGGTCACCAGACGGCACAGAATTGAACGAAGCATGGCAAAGACCGTCGATCACGAAGCGGGGAACCAACCCCGACTACTTTGAACATGTCTACCGCAGTGGCCAACCACGGCAATACACTGTGCGCCTCACCTGGACGACTCCGGACACTCGAACCTTGAGGGTTGACGCGGACGTCACAAACAACGACTCCAGGGCCGACCTTGTCAACATTGGCTTACATTTTGTGCCATTCAAGACCCCTGGCCCAGCGCGTGAGTATAACCAAAACATTCCAATGGCGGTTAATCAATTCTATGGAAAGCCCGCCGAGATTGTAAGCGGCCCATGGGGCAGCGTGGCTTTCTGGCAAGGGGGGTATCCGCACTGGGCCAGCTTCGGATGTTTCTATGGCAAGCCAGACCTTACTGAATTCGACCTCATATTGAACAGTTCCAGTAGGCCGAAAAGCCACGAAACGATCATTCGTCCCGGGCAAACCCAGCGGTTTACGGTGTATCTTCGCTTTGGAAGCGCAACGGATACTGTCACTACGCTCGCGCCAGAAGCGTTTGAGGAGTTTCGCCGGGCGTTCCCGTACACGTTGCAATGGCCGGACCGGAGGCCCATCGGGACTTGGTTTATTGCGGAAGGCACCAAACGAAGCCCGAGCAATCCGCGAGGATATTTAGGAGACCCAGGCCTCGATGTAACCGATCTGGGGACGTTTCGCCAAACGTTGTTAGCGGCGGCGGACCGGACCATTGGGCAAATGAACCAGATTAACCCCCGCCCACAAGGACTCATTATTTGGGATCTGGAGGGGCAGGAGTTCGAACACGCTTTCACGTATGTGGGAGCACCGCAGCGTCTTGCAAGCTTGGCCCCGGAAATGGATGCGGTAGCGGATGAACTCTTTGCAAAGATTCGCGCCAGCGGCTACCGCGTGGGTGTCACGATCCGCCCGCAGACGTTTGCAATGGGGGTAGAGCTTCCCCGGGGGTGCAGTTACGGCGGCAGCGAGTGGGTGGCTGACAAGTTCGTGAAGTTGAACGCTCCGTACTCGTATCGGTTATATGTGTGCGCCACGGACAACACATGGCAGCCGAGGGTCATGGCCTGGGCCGCCCAGAAGAGTATTGACGAGGACCAACAAATCCTGGACATTTTGAGGGAGAAGATTTCGTACGCCAAGAACCGCTGGGGCGCTACACTGTTCTACATAGACAGCACTGCATACGCAGGGTCGGGGCCCTTCAGCCATACGATCATGCGAACCCTTGCGGCGGAGTTCCCGGACTGCCTGCTCATACCGGAAATCGCCCACGACTACTACTGGGGAAGCACCGCTCCGTACCGGCAGGCCAATATGGGCGTGTTGGGGACTGCGCCACAGCATAGGGCCATCTACCCCAATGCCTTTTCGGTGGTGAATATTGCGGACGCTGATTTCCAGAAGAACGGCAGCACTTTGATCGAAAAGGTGCGAAGCGGAGATATTCTGATGTTCCGCGCTTGGTTCGGCTCTCCTGAGATCGGACCAATGCAGGCGATCTACAGCGCGGCTCAGGGCGCCCAGTAGACGCAGAGCGGCTTCATTCAGACTCTATAACGGCGGGGCCGCGTGGCCGAGTTCGGCGAAGGCTTTCCGGTCTCCGCTGTGATTTAGGTTTTCGGATTTGTAGAGCAGATAAGAGCCAAGCACGAGTACATCCATGCGGGTTCGCAGGAAACAGTCCAGGGCTTCCTGCGGCGTATTGACGATCGGCTCGTTTTCGTTAAAAGAAGTGTTCAGTAACACCGGAACTCCGGTCATCGCCGCAAAGCGATCGATTAACTTCCAATACTGCGGGTTGACGTCCCGCTCGACGGTTTGGAGACGCCCGGTGCCATCACCGTGCGTAACCGCAGGAATTTCGTCGCGCCGGCCAGGTTTGATCTTGTACGCCACAACCATGAAAGGTGAAGGATAATCCACTTCAAAATAGTCCCCGACCCGCTCGGCAAGGATGGACGGACAAAAGGGCCGAAACGGTTCACGATACTTTATGCGGGTGTTGAGGATCGCCTTCATGTCCGCGCGGCGGGGGTCCGCCAGAATGCTGCGGTTGCCCAGGGCACGCGGGCCGAATTCCATACGGCCCTGAAACCACCCGACGATCTGCCCGTTTGCGAGCTCCGTAGCTGTGCGGCTGAGGAGTTCTTGTTCTTCGAGGCGGTGGTAGACAACTCCAGCGGCATTCAGCACGGCCTCAATCTCAGGGGCGGCGTAGCCTGGCCCGTGATAGACGTGGCGCATGACATAGCAGCGGGGGTGGCCGAGGATTTGGTGATGCACGTACAGGGCGGCGCCAATGGAGGTCCCGGCATCGTGGGCAGCCGGCTGGACATAGAGATCTTGAAAACCGGTGCGGTCGAAAACCATCCCGTTCGCCACGCAATTGAGAGCAACGCCACCTGCCAAGCAGAGACGTTTCTGGCCGGTCTGGCGCTGAACGAAGTTCAGGAGGGCAAAGTAGTTTTCTTCGAGCACGGCTTGGACGGAGGCGGCTAAGTCCATGTCGCGCTGGGTGATTTCGCTGCGGGGGACGCGCGGCGGTCCGAACACCTCCACCATCCGCGATGAGAATACCGGCTCAAGGGCTGGCTCACCGCCCTCCCAAGTCATCGTCACGCCGGATTGATCGTGAATGAAGTAATCGAGGTTGAGTCGAATTTGATCGCCTTCAGTCCGGACGACATCGCGCACTTGCTCCAAGAAACGAGGTGTCCCATATGCCGACAGGCCCATCATTTTATATTCGTCCCCGTACTTCGGAAAGCCAAGGAACTGGGTGAAGGCCGTGTAGAACAATCCCAGAGAATGAGGGTATTGGACAGAGCCTTTGATCTCGATTTGATTGCCTCGCCCCACGCCCCACATGGCGCTGCTGAAATCTCCAAAACCGTCCACTGATACAACGGCCGCTTCCTCAAACGGTGAAGCGAAGAAGGCGCTGGCCAAATGGGCGCGGTGGTGCTCGACAGTATGAAAGTTGCTCTCTTGGAAGGCGGCAGGATGGAGGGTGCGGAGTTTGCCCATAAGGGCAGCCACCGAGACAAGGTTTTTGGTTCTGGCAAGGGCGGCGCCCCAGATTGCAGGCCTCGCGGCAGCGCGGCGGATCTTCTTCCAAAAATGCGCGCTGGGATCCCGCGAGACAGCCACATGCTCTACGGGCCGGCCGTTGGAAGCCGACAAGCAATAGGTGATGGCCGCTTCGGGCATCCCGGCCCAATGTTTGATGCGGTTAAATCGCTCCTCTTCTACTGCCGCTTGTAGCTGGCCGTCTTCGAGCAGGGCGGCAGAAGAATCGCCGTGATATGCGTTGATGCCTAATATGGTCATGAGATTCCTTTCTACGATCCTGGATTGACTGGCAGCGCTCCCACGGATTCTAGAGCTTGCCTCAGCCCGGCTACCGGGTCGGAGCGTTTGCGCCATTCGGCCAGCACTTTGGGCGAGGCGGCTTTGAAGGCGTCGATCCGTGACTCGTCGGTGACTTCGCGAAGCGCGGCGATCAAGGAAGGCAGACTTCGGTTTTCGAAAAGCTTTCCGTTCACGCCATCCCGCAGGACTTCGGCGGCGGCGCCCACCACGAAGCTGGCCACCAGCGCCAGCCGCACCGCCGCTTCGGTCACCACCACGCCCCAGGGCTCGTATTCGCTAGGGAGCACTAGAACATCCGCCAGAGCGTATAGGGCAGCGAGGCGCTGATGGTCATCAATAAATCCGGTCCAGATGACACGCGGCTTCAAGTCCGCAGGGACGAGCGATGGAAGAGATGCGCGCAGTTCGCCGTCACCGGCAATGATCAAGTCCCAGTGGGGGCGGTCGGCGGCGATTGCGGCGAAGGCATGGAGAAGCAGATCTACGCGCTTCACCGGGGTCAGGCGACCGCTATAAATCAAATAGCGCCTGCCGGCAGGCAGATGGTAACGGCGCCGGGCTTGTTCGATTTGGGACAGGGGCACATCCTGGACCGCCTGGTAGTCCGGCTCATACGGGAAGGGGAACATGCGCGCAGGATCGGCGCCGTACCTGATGAAATACTCGCGGCCCAAGCGCCCGCAATAGAGCACTCCCGAGCAGCGTTTGAGGATCCGGGGCAACACTGCTCGCTTTAAAAGCGCCTTCTCGCCTGAGGGGTTGTCGCAGAGGATATTGCTGTCGCCGAACAAAAAACAGGGCACGCCGCTGCGGTGGCACCAGCCGATGATGCGGAGCCGACCCAGATCGTTATATCCCAGCACGACCACCGCCCGGATGTCCTTGTCTTGCATCCACCGCAGGATGGCGCCGCCTTTGCGCCACTCCTTGATGGCGTGAGAGAGCTTGGCTTGGTCCTGGCTGGAATCCCCAGCGCCGAACCAAAGCGGGTTGATCTCAGGGCACTCGGTAAGCTTCCAAGGGGAGCTCGCCTTTTCGTGCGTGAAGAGGCTCCAGAGGCGCAGCTCAGGCAACTCGGTGGCGATGCGGCGGTGGAGATGCAGCCGGTAGGGGGTCTGGGCGTTACTAATAATGGCTAGAATTGGGCGCTGGCCCGCAAGGGCGTGAACCGTCATCTCACCTAACTAAAGGGCGCGTTTAGCGGAGATCGGATGACAAGCGATGCTTCTATCGGAAAATCCACGCGTACAAATGCACGCCGTCATCTGGAAGGAATCTTCCATCAACTCCGGACCCAGGCTGGTTTTGAATGGCCTCCGAGCATCCACTCATAAACCTCTTTGAACTGAGCAACTACGGTTGGCCACGTAAACTGCTGCTGCACTAATTGCCGACCGCGTTCTCCCATATGATGCCGGTCCGCATCACTCATTCGGAACAGCTCCCGTAATCCCGTCGTGATTCCTTGTACGCTTGGATCCACAGGAATCGCAGCCCCTTTTTGAAAACCTTCTGGAAGATTGCATTGGGGGGTCATAATAACTGGTAGCCCATACGCCCATGCTTCGAGTACAGTAATGGGCAAGCCTTCGCTCAGAGACGGAAGGATGAACGCCGAGGCTCTGCCAAAACTCGCCTCTTTGTCTTGGCCAAACTGGGGGCCGACGAAATAAACCTTTCGGCGGATGCCCAAAGCAGCGCCTAAACGCTGAAGCGTAGCTTCGTGACGTCCTTGATCCCAGCCAGCGACTACTAGGTGCCACGCCTCAGCCTCCGGCTCACCTTCAACTGCCGCCCAAGCCCGCATTAAGTCAGGCAAACCTTTCTTCGGGTGAAGGCGTCCGAGGTAAAGCAACGCTTTGCCATCCTCCGGCAACAGCGAATCCCAAGACGGGGGCGCGGGAGCACAATTAGGGGGCAAGTTGATGCCATTCGGGATCACAGCAATGGGGTTGCTTAGGCCGTATTCTCGGATTGCCTGAGCTTCATGGTCGCACAATGCATGAAGACAGGTTGCAGAGCTCAGGTGTCTTTGCTCGTAAAGCCCCGCTGCTAGCCGCTTCTTCCACGCAGAGTTGCGTAAGGCCCAAGGATCCAGCATTCCATGTGGACTAATAAGATATGGCTTTCGGCTACGACGGGACCAGTAAAGGGACGCCACCGAAGGGTACATCCAAAGACCATGCACATGAACGAGGTCTGGGTTCTCTTGCACCAGGGCGGACTTTAGCCCCGGTGCATAACCCCAGGCCCGAGGGCCGATAACCCGATAGGCCCGCATTTTCACATGGCCCCAGAGCGGCAGATCCTTCTGTGTATGTGCATCTTCGAGGCCTAGCACCGACACTTTGACAGAGGGCAATTCGCAAAACTTGGAGGCCATCTGAAGTAGTACGGGAAAGAGTCCTCCTCCCATGCTTGACACAGAAGACGTCAAGAACGTTACAGTCATAAAAAGACCACACGGCTTGCAGCAGCTTGTTCGAAAATCGCCTTCATCCGGCGGGCGTTATGGTCCCAGCGCAGAGACGATTCAAAGAGCTGCTTGGCGGCGGCGCCCATCCGTTGGCGAAGTGCGCTGTCGGCAACGAGCCGTTCCATGGCGGCGGTGGCGGCAGCGGCGTTTCGGGGCGGCACGGCGAAACCGTGGACGCCATCCTCAAGTACGTCGGCGAAACCGCCGTCATTGGCGCACACAATGGGCTTGCCGGCCGACGCAGCCTCGGAAAAAACGGTGGCAAACGGTTCGTTCCAGCCGACCAAGGCGAAGAAATCGGACCATACCATCTCTTGCAGCACGGCGGAATGATCCAACTTGCCAAGGAGAATGACGCGGCCTTGCAGGTTGTGCCGGTCGATGGCCTGGATCACCTGTGGCCGCGTTGCGCCGTCTCCTGCAATGCGCAGCACGGCTTGAGGGTGGCGCGCCGCCACAGGCGCGAAAGCCTCAACTAGTAAAGGAAAGCCTTTGCGTTCATAAAAGTGCCCGCAACTGAACACGACTACCTTGCCCGCGAGCTCTTGTGGCCGGGGTGCATTCCAGAAAGCTTCGGGCACCGGATCGGTTCCGTTGTGCACAGTGCAGGTTCGCGCGTGGGGGAAAAGCGCGCGCAGTTCGTTTTCCATCCGGCGGGCCACTGCGACCATGGCGGCGGAGCGGTCAACCACAAACTGAAACAATCGCTTTCGGGCGGGCCACTGAGCGCACGCCGCAATTTCACCCAAGTCATGGTCGGTGACCACAAACGGAAGGCCGACGCAAGGGAAGAGGCGGGCGGCTAGGAAGCCGTTTACGGCGGTGTGGTGCGCGTAGAGAACGTGGGGCTGGAAAAGTCGTATGCGTCCCAATAAGGCGCCGCGAGCAGCGTGCCAGCCGACAGTCATAAACGGCAGCGGATTACGGTCCGACCACGTACGAACAGGACGCACGGGATAGACGGGCCAGCGTGGGTAATAGACCGGCAGGCCGTCCCAATCGTGGAAGGGTGGGCAAAGCGCGTACGCCTTCGCGCCGGGAGTTCTCGCCAGCCAGCGGGGCACCCAAGCAGTGAGGGAGATGACCTCTACCTCCATCCCTTGGCGTTGGAAAGCGCGCGCTTGCGCTAGCGCCCAATTTCCCATCAGCGTATTCCGGGGTTTGGGGAAGTAGGTGGCCAACATCAAAACGCGCAAGGGATCGGGCATGACAGGATTTGTTTATCGGACGGGCGCGGCGTAGGGGACACGAGCAGGAACAAAGGGCAGGGCGGCTTTGCGCCAGGCGTACAGAGATGGGACGGAGAGAATCACTAGCCGGAAGATAACGGCCTCGCCGCTCTGGCTGATAAAGTACACTGAGAGCAAGCAGAAAATGGTGAACAGGGTGGTCCAGGGGCCGCCTTGCCACACCGCCCGCCGCCAAGCGTACCCGTACCCCCAGCCTACCAGCGCCAGAAACGGGAATGCGAACCAAGAAAACTCCACCCAGACATCCGGGATCATGGTGGCGGCGGCTCCCGGAACTTCCCGCCAGCCCATCACGGCCTCCAGCCCGGCGCCCGCCACGCCGGCGTTTTGCTCGATCTCCGGAATGCCGAAGTCGACATATTTCGTAGGCCAGATTTGCCGGGGGATGGGACGAACGATAATTTGCGCGAGATAGCGGCGTCCCCAGAAATAATCTCCGCTTTGATGAGCCGCCGTGATGCAGCCTGCTCCGAAGATGTATTCGTTCGCCTCGTTAGCAGTAAGGAATTCGTGGACGTCCGTTTTGAGTTCCTGGTCACTGCCTATGTAAATAGCGCCGCGGTTTATGACCAGAAAGAGCATCAGGAATCCAAGGCCGGCGCTTGCGGCAAGCAGCGTGACTAGCGCCGGGCGCTTGCGGCGGGCCAAGTACCAGGACAGGCCCAGAGTCGCGAAGGCCAGAAAGGTGGGGCCACGTTGGGCGCCAAGCAGTCCTTGAATCATATACGGAGTGGCGAAAGCCGCCACGGCAATTCGCCAGCGGCGATTCTTGGGATCGTAACCTTGGGGGGAAAGCAGCAAGAGCAATCCAACAATCATCAGATACGCCGCTTCGCGGACGTACCCGTAGTAGCTCCAACCCATCCCCTTCGGACGCGAAAAGACATCGGCGATACCGCCTGCATTCTGGACGGTGAACATCCAGGCGGCAAGGCCAATGCCGCCAAGCAAGTAGCCGCTTTTCTGAATGAACTTGTGGTCGTAAACCGGAGCGTTTTTCCAGGAGGGCTTCGGGCCGTAGTGGCTGCCCAAAAAACACCCCAGTACAAAAGCGATCACTCCGCCGAGAAGCACCGCCTGCACAAACGTGCACTGACTTTCGCTCACATAGGAAAAAATCTGCCCGTCTCGAATCAGGTACAGCGGCATGAGAACGTAAAAAAACGCAAACATCGGGACGGTGAGAATCAGAGGATGAAACACATCCCGAAAGGCGCGCCACGCAACAAAGAACGCAACTACGCAAAACAGTCCTGTCGCCCAAACGAGGGGTTCAAACATGAGCGGCCTCGAATTCCGCGCACCAGCGGCGCAGGGCGGCGAGACTGAACTGAGGCGCTACGCCTGAAGCTCCCGACATCGCCGCCAGCCGCGCCGGCGACTCCAGGCAGCGCTCGAGTGCGGCTTCAATCGCCTCGGGTGTCACTTCCGGCAGAAGCAGTCCGTTGCGACCGTCCTCGACCACTTCGCCGCAAAAGCGGGAAGCGATCACCGGCAGCTTCCAGGCTTGGGCTTCGAGCTGCGTCAAGCCAAAACCATCCGAATGGGTAGGGAAAAGAAAAACATCCGCTTCCTGATAATAACGTTGCGCCTCGCTGCGCGGCACAGGCCCGGCCCAATGAACGTTTTGCTGGGTGCGCAGGTCTCCCGGCACGACGATCGAAAGCGGTCCGGCAATCACGAATTTTACGGGTGCGGTCTTCATTCGTCGCATGACCTCGAGGAGCGCCGCCATTCCTTTCCGAAGATTGACTTGGCCCAAGAAAAGCGCCCTCAACGGACGGGCGCCAGAGAAAGATTTCGGATATATGCGCTCGAATCCACGGGCGGCGGCAGGCGGCTCGTAGACCAATGGCACAACGGCGATTTTGGCGCCGGGAACGCCGGCTTTAAGCAGAGCTTCTTTTGACCAGAGTGAGTTGACCAAGATTTGGTCCGCAAGCTCGCATTCGGCGCGCCAGTCTTGCCAGTAGGAGGTGGGCGCTGGATGCCACGCAGGCTCGACTTCGGGGAAGCGTTCGCAAAGCCGGGCGACGATGCGCTCTTCCTCGATGCCCGGGTCCATCTGGCCGAGCACTGTGGACCAGCCACGTTGGCGGGCGAAGTCGAAAATGCGCCGCGCGGCGTAGGTGTAGGAAAACAGAACCCGCCGCGGGCGGTCCGGGAGGCGAGATAGGGCCGCCAGAACACAGTCTTGAAACCAGGCGTTGCGCTTGAGAATGAGCGGCCAGCCGGTTGCGCCGCGCAGGCGCTCGGCGGCCTCGAAGGCCAAGGCCCGCCAGTTGAAAGCGTGAACCGGCGCAGCGTGCAGATCCTCGTGGTAGCGGTCCCGGATGCGTTGGAACGGTAGGGCGGCGAGCAGACTATGCGGGGGCGACCAAAGGTCGGTGTAGAGGCAGCCGAGGTTCCCATTTGCGGCGAGCGCCCGGGGCATGGAATAATGCTCCCGGGCCCCAAGCTGGCAACAAATCCACTCCGGTCCGGGCATGGGCATTCAGTCCGTGTGGGGCGCCTGCCTGCCGGGCGGCATTTCGCCGCCGGGGCGATATTCATGCGCGAAGGCGACCGTGGGACTCGAGCCCATGTCGCCGGGGCGGCGGTCCCAAAAGCTGCGCTGGCGGGGGCGGTTCTTCCAGGCTTTTCGATACCAGCGCCAGATGTCGCGCAGGCTGCACACAGGCGGATTTTTTAGCTCCGCTTCGGTGAAGACGCCTCGCCAGCGGAGGGCGTCGTAAAGCCGCAGGGTGTCCGGAGACATCGGCTCGCGTAAAGAAAGCGCACGAGGTAGGCCCAGCAGGAATTCCGCGATGCCGCGAATTAGGTAGTGGGGGCGTAGCAAACGAATGGAGTCCCACACAGCCACCGCCAGCGTCCAGCCCGTTTCGAAAGGCAAGCGGCGGAGCGGGGAGTGCATGATGTGCGACCAGAGCTTGTTGCGGAAGCCGCGCATCCACGTACGGGGGGTGCGGCGGTTCCTCGGGGAGATGTGGTGGTGGATGAGGACGTCCGGAAAGAAACGAATAGCCCACCCACGTTTGAGGATCCGCAGCGCCAGCTCCTCCTCTTCCCACTCGTTTTGAAAAAACGGCTGATAGCCCCCGGTATCCGCGAGGGCTTGGCGGCGAAATAGGACGCCGCAGCCGACAAAGGAGGCCGTGTAGCGGGCCTCGGGTTGCGGTAAAACAGCCGGCAATTCGGTCCCGTTGAATATGTGAAAAGCGAGGGCGCCGACGCGGGGTGAGCGTTCCAGAAAACCAACGGCAAGTGAGAGGGCATCCGGCGCGGCCGGATAGGAGTCGTCGTCAAGCTGCAAGATATATTTGCCTTGCGCCTGGGCAAACCCTTGCGTGCGGCGCAGGGACTGTCCGGCGCTGTATTCCTCGCGCAGGTAAATCGCCTCCGGCCAAACGGAACGCACCACCGGCTCCAGCGGGGTGGCGGACCCGTCGTCAATGACCAGCATCTCGAGGTTGGGGTAAGTCAAGCGCCGCAACTGGCGCAAGGTGTGCGCCAATTCCTCAGGCCGGTCCTTGGTTGCGATGAGAATTGTAACTAGAGGGGGGGCAAAAGGTGTCACGCGTTAACCGAGAGACTCTGCGGCTGCATTTTTCGTGTCGCGGCCAAGTTTTTGCCGCAACTGGAGGTTATCGCTGCGAGAGAACCTGCCCCCGAAGAATACGCCACGCACCACGGAGTTTTCCGAGTTGTAGCTCGAAGACCTGACGGAAATTCGGACGTCGGCCGCCGTTCCAAAGCAGGGCGAGGGTAGTGTAACCGAGTTCATATCCGAACAGTGCGCACAGCGCCCGGAAACCGCGACGGCCGAGAACATCGAACGCGACGGCGTGACGACTTAGGATAATGCCCTCGCCAGTTCGGAACCAGTTGCGCTGGGTTTTGCGTCCGGTATCACAATGGAAGAGTCGCGCTCGACTGGTATTCATCAACTGGTAGTGTTGTGCAACTCGCACAGAGAGATGTAAATCCTCAAGCGGGTAGGGAATTTTTTCGTCAAACCAAAAGCGGACAAACACTGACCGCCTGTACGCCGCTCCAGTGGTCGGTAACCATTCAACTTGCCTGACACCGTCCCCATCGTCATCGGGCAAAAAACACACCCCCGGCCCAACCACTCGGCCCGCTAAGTTGGACGACCAGATCCCAGTAAATAAGAACAACAGGACGCGGTTTAGGGGAGACAATGGAACAAACGGCTGATTTGTGATGGTGCCGCTAACAGCGCCGACGCGACCCTCCTGGTCGCATTCGAAGACGTGGCTTAGTTCTTTGAGGAAATCTTTTTCGAGGATCACGTCATCGTCGAGAAAGAAAATCAAGTCGTTTTCGGTTTGCTGAGCGCCTAGGTTCCTCTGGTACGCCGCGCCGCGAATGAGGGTGTGGGTATAGACGAGCGGGAACTTGAGCGCAGGCTGGAGGCGGTCAACGACAACCCTGCTGTCTTCGCTGTCCGAGGAATCCACGATCACGACCAGATCGGGCAGCAGCGATTGGCGGTTCAGGCTTTGCAGTGTTTCCCGCAATGGATCGGGGCGGTTCCGGGTGGCGATCACCACCGTGGAGGTAAGCTTTGGCTCTAGACGGGTTGACATGGGTGGTTATTGCGGGATTTCGCCCATTTTCCGGGCTGGGACCCCGGCCACAATGGCGCCAGCAGGAACGTTTTTCGTAACCACCGCTCCTGCCGCGACAACGCAGCGGTCGCCGAGAGTTACGTCTTTCAAAATGACAGCCCCCGCCCCAATCCAGCATCCATTGCCGATGATGACCTTGCCCCTGTCCATAGGGCAGTCCCCAACCCACCGACCAGGCAGAAGGGTGTGATTGGAGTCGGTGATGTAGACGCCCGGACCGAACATGTTGTAATCGCCAATTTCGATGTAGCCGCAGGCGTCGATCATGACATCGCGGTTGAAATAGTTGTGATTGCCGATGCGGATGCGGACACCGTCGTGGGCCTCATCGGCTGGCCAAAGCCAGCAGCCCTCCGTGAAAGCATTATGAGCGCCGAGGACGATTTGACGTGGTCGGCGGATGCGGATGCGTTCAAGACGACAGGACAGGCCGATCGTCATTCCAAAAAGCCGAAAAGTGGCAATCCGCATGCGGCTGGCGATTCCATAACGCGATCGGAAGAAGAACGTTTCCAACGACACGGCTGATTACTGGAGTCCCATCATCCGAAAGAGCTGCTGGAAGCGCTGGTGGGCTGTGTGTTCCCCCAAGGCGCGGCGATAGCCCGCCTCGCGAATCTTCTCGGCTTCCACCGGATGGCTGAGGTAGAAACCCAGCTTGTCGGCGCACTCTTCGGGATGACGCCAGCAGATGACCTCTCGTTCCAAATCGTAATACTCGCTCAGTTCGTCACAGTACTGCGGAGCGTACAAGGCCCGACAAAGCGGAGCTTCGAACTCACGTAGGCGAACATGCGCCTTCAATATGCCACCGGGGCGGCCCCCATCATACACATGACTCAAATTCAAAACGATGCGGGTTTTGGCAAAAAGTTCAACGAGATTGGGTGCTGGCGGGCAAATATGTGGCTTCAGATGACGAAACGCGCGTTGTGTCGCGAAACCTCGAACAGTGCGGCGGGCAGCTTGCATGAAGCCACCGTGAACTAGCTCGTCGACAATCCGGCGCGCACGTTGCAGCGTCGCCGGGATCCTGCCATCGTCGTTCCCCGTCAACGCAGGCCGCGCCGAAGTATAAATCTGTAACGGGACGTGTCGGCGTATCAGCGCGGAAAGCACAATGGCCCTATCAGCATAAAGGCTCCCTGCGAAGGCTACATCTATGGAATGCTGGATGTGCGGCAGGGGCCGGTAAAACTTCGGGTTCGCCCCCATCTGGACATGAAGCGGGCTGGCGCCAGCTTCCTTGTAAGCGCTTAAGGCTTGTTTTTCCGGCACCCAACAGAAATCAAACGCGGGTGCAATCTCCGAAACCAAGTGAAACTGGTGCGCCGCGTTGCAGTAGAAATTTACCGTCGGAATACCAAGAGCCCGAATTTGGCGCACTACTCCAGGCTCCACATGAACAGAGTAGAGGTATGAGAAGAACAAGTCCAAAGGCCGGGCGTGATGAGCCTTGCGCACCTCGTCCCAAAGAGCCTGACTGAGGCGCGGCCGATTTTTACGAATCCATGCCGCATCCTCGACAAACGGCATCGCAGACTCCCAGTCAATGTCGCTGACCACGACCTCATGCCCCAGGTCCTCAAGAGGATGTATCAGATTAACGGCCCAAGCCGTGGTTGCGAAATGGAAGTTACGAACGCCTATGCTCGCGATGAAGATTCGCATAAGAGTAAGTGCCAGTCATTTGGTGAATTCGAACAGCCCGCAAGAGTAGGTTGAAGCCGCAAAGGCCTCCGGAGTGGCTTCCGGGTGAAAACGATTGCCGTCATCAATCGCCGCGAACGAGGCTAAACGTAACGTTGAGAATGCCGACAGGACCGTCTGTGGCGCAAAAACTCGGTGGGCGTTGAATTCCACACGTTCGACACCCAAGGGAACCGAGTAGTAAAGATGGCCCCCAGGTTTCAGCACCCGGGCCAGTGCTCGAGCCAACCTGAGCCACGCGTCGGGAGCAATTGGGTCGCCATAACGCCCGAGTCCGAAATGTTCTGCGGCATGCAGGCATGAGAGCGATTCGACGCTACAATCGGGGAAGTTGCGCATCTCGGTAGCGTCGTCCTGGATAAAAGTCAGGTCAGGAATTACGGGAGGGAGTTGGCGGATGTCGATCTGAATCACGGGCATAAACGTCAAGAGATGGGCAACGAACCCGTCAAGACGAGAGCCAATATCGATGTGCTGAAGCGGACGGCGCTGGAAAATTTTGCGGGCCGCCCAAAGGTCCTGGTAAAAGTAATGATATGTAACGCTTCCTGCGGGCGCGTGGAAGTCGGACAGGACCGGATAGATCTTGTTCCATCGGGGCCAGAATGTGTCTTGAGGTGAGAGTCCCGACCTGTATCGGTAAAAATCCGAGACAAAGCGGGGCGTAGAGCGCAAAGCCTCAATAGACTTGCGGATATCAATTCCGTATAGTGCCATCAAGGTTAGGAAAGGGCTGCTCTTCGCTTTCAGAAGTCTATACACCCTTTCAATGAACATCGGCGCAGTGCTTGTGTCCTCCACAGAACACGATCTCCTAGCAATGGGGACAGAGGACGTTCTCTGAACGCTTCCGGTCATACGTTGGTAACCGGCGCCCCAACCACCCCCGCACCCTCCCCGGCAAATTCTGCACCAGCAGCACGCCGCTCAGCGGCACGAGCAGCCATTCGACCAGTTCTTGCGTGGCTCGCGAAGCGGTGTGGTTCCCGTCGTAGGTAAGCCAGAGGGCGGCCAAAAGCAGCGCAAGAAACAACCCTTCCAGGCAAATCCAGCGGCGCTGCGCGGCAATGGCGGAAAGAGCGGGGATGGCCAGCAATAAGTGAATGTGCTTGTAATCGTAATTCCGGCCAACCGCAAAGGAGATAAGAAACATCGCCATGGCGCAGATGATCAAGCGGCGGTCACGTTCGGTTGCCAGCGCGCCGGCAGACGGCAAACACCTTGCCAGCCACGGGGTCGAAATCAGGAGCCCGAGGAAAATCATAATGGCGCCCACGCGCAGAAGCGGCTCAATGCGGACGCCTCGCTTGCTTAACGAGTCGTTGAGAATTTCCGGCAGAACTTGGTGGCCAAACGAGGAGTTCGTTGATAGGTAAGCGAGATTCGATCCGAGCACCCCGCCCCAGTTGGCCAGTGGAGTCACACAGAAGCCCGCAAACAACAGCGCAGCCAGCACCACCGCCACCAAGGTTCGCTTCCGATTGTCCAGAATGGAAGCTAAGGCGGCGGCCGGATAGACCTTCAATGTCCCCGCCACAACAATCAGCGCCGCTCCAGCCCAACAACCGGCAACGCAGGCCAAATATAAGAGCAAAAACACCCAAATGTCAGTATTCGCCCGCTCCAGCGCCAGCAGCAGCGGCGGCGAGGCCAGCGCCCCGAGCATCGGCCACACGGCGGCTTGAGCATACGGCCGGACCAGCAACACCGTCACCCAAAAGAGCAGCGATTCCATGATCACCGCCACCGGCCAAGCGTGCTTCCACCCGATGGGCAATGCCGCCAGCGCCAGCCAAGTCTTGGGATAGTTCAAGGGAAAGTGCGAGTATCCGAAGTCGCACGGCTGTCGCATGTCGCGGCCCGCCCGGTAACAGTCCAACCAAGCCAGCACGGCTTCTGTATCGGCAAACGCAAACGGCATCGCCGACACGCCCACGAAACGGAATACTTGCCGCTTGCTTTCGGCCGTCAGCGCCGAAGCGCCCCATACCGCCCCAAAAATCGAGGCGGCGACTGCAACGTAGATCAGCAGCGCACGCTTAGAGGACATGCTTCAATGAGCCCGCCACTCGAAAATCGGGGCGATGGCGCCCGGGCGGCTATTGTGATCGATGGCGGCCCAGAAGGGGGACTCGCCATGGTCCAGCACGACGTGAAAGCTCACCACGTCGTCGGTATGGATGAGCCAGCGTTTGAAGTGCTCCGAAATCCGCAGCGACAGCAAATACTGCCCGCCGTTCAGCAGGCCCGCCGGCAGCGTGCACACCAGAACGTTCCGGCCCGCCTGCACCGGCGGCCAGGCCTCCCGCGGCAGATCGTTGTGATAGCTGCGCAGCAGCGTGCCGCCGTTGGGGCTGCGCAAATCAAAGCCGATGCACAAATCCGCCGTGGGTTTTTCGATGTCCAGCTCGAAAACCACATAGATCGGCTGCGAGCTTGAAAAAACGGGCAGGCAGCGGCCTTGCGCATCCTCCACGCGCACCGAGCGCACGCGCACCGAGCCGTCCGCGCTGGCGTACTGCTGCGCGCCGCCCTCGCGCCCGTGGTGGCTGGGGATGGACGACAGGTAACGCGTGGTCACCGCCTCCACGTCGCCGAAAGCGGTCATGCGGCCGTTTTCGAGCAGCATGGCCTTGGTGCACAGCATCCGCACGGCGCTCATGTTATGGGACACGAAAAACACCGTCCGGCCCGAGCGGGCCACTTCGCCCATCTTGCCCAGACACTTGTCCTGGAACTGAGTGTCGCCCACCGCCAGCACCTCGTCAATCAAGAGAATTTCCGGGTTGAGATGCGCGGCCACCGAAAACGCCAGGCGCATGAACATGCCGCTCGAGTAGCGTTTCACCGGGGTGTCCAGGAACTTCTCGATTTCGGCGAAGGCTACGATTTCATCGAAGGCGCGGCGAATCTCGGCCTTCCGCATGCCCAGGATGGAACCGTTCAGGTAGATGTTGTCGCGGCCGGTGAGCTCGGGATGAAACCCGGTGCCCACTTCCAGCAGGGACCCGACACGGCCGTACAGTTCCGCTTCGCCCTCGGTCGGTTCCGTGATGCGGGAGAGAATTTTGAGCAGCGTGCTTTTACCCGCGCCGTTGCGCCCGATGACGCCCAGAATGTCGCCCTGATAGATGTCAAAGGAGAGGTCCCTGAGCGCCCAGAAGGTAGCGTCGCTTTCGGGCGCATCTCCGTTGCCGCCGCTGAAGCGCGATCGCAATGCCCGCCATGGCCAAGTGGCGGCCTCCGCCAGCACGTCCCGGAAAGCCTTGTAGCGGAAGCGCGCGCCGTTGTGCTGGAGAGCGCCGATGTGATACTGCTTGCCGATGCCGCGGACGCGGACTGCAAACTGACTCATGGGATTATACGATGTCGGCGAAGGTGCGCTCCATGCGCCGGAAGTAATACGCGCCGCTGATCAGCACCAGCAGGGCGATGGCGGTGGACACCAGAATCATCGGCCCGGGCGCCGTCTTGGCGTCCAGCAACGCCCACCGGAAGCCTTCCACCACGCCTGCCATGGGGTTGACGCCGTACAGCGTCCGCCAGGGCTGCGGCAGCAGGCTGCTCGGATAGGCAATGGGCGTGGCGAACATCCAAAACTGCGTCAGAAACGGAATGGTGTAGCGGATGTCGCGATACTGCACGTTCATGGCCGCCAGCCATAAGCCCACCCCCAGGGCGGTAGCGAACCCCAGCGCCACAAAAAACGGCAGCCAGATGACGTTGCGGCCGGGGACGATGCCTTCCACCAGCATCAGGCCGCCCAGCAGCGCCAACGCAAGCAGGAAATCCACCAAGCCCGACAGCACCGCCGAAATGGGGATCGCCAGGCGGGGGAAATACACCTTCTGCAACAGATTCGCGCTCCCCACCAGACTGTTGGCGGATTGATTGAGGCCGTTGGAGAAAAACGTCCAGGGCGTCAGCGCCGCCAGCGAAAAGACCGAATATGGGATGCCGTCGGAGGGCATCTTCGCCAGGCGGCCGAAAAACAGCGTGAAAACCAGCATGGTGAACAGGGGCTGAAGAATGGCCCAGGCCGCGCCCAGCACGGTTTGCTTGTAGCGCACCTTGATCTCGCGCCAAGTCAGAAAGAACAGCAGCTCCCGGTACTCCCAAAGCTGCTTGAGATCCAGGCTGATCCAGCCCCGCGACGGCCGGATGCGAACCGTGGGCGTGGCCGCCCCCGCCGCCTCCTCCGATACTCGAACTTCCGCCTCCACAGTGCTCACTGGATCCGCTCCGCTCTACTCGTGGTAATACGCGCTATACCGGTCTGCATAATACCGCCCATACTCCGGCGTCTTGCTCGGGTCCCAGTCGTTCAAAATCGTCCCCAGGATCGGGATGCCGTCGGCGGCGAGGCGCTGGGCGGCGGCCGTGGCGTTCTCCCGGTACGTCACCCCCGAGCGCACCACCAGAATCACCCCGTCGGCCACCCGCGCGAGCAGGCGCGCGTCGGGCAGGTTCAGAATCGGCGGCGTGTCGATTAAAATGACGTCGTACTCCGCCCGCAGCCGCGCAAACAGCGCCGGCACCCGCTGCGAAAACAGCGCCGCGCCCACCTGGTCCAGCCGCTCCATGCCCGCGCCCAGCACAAACAAACCTTCAAACGGCGCCGGGGCGATGTATTCGATCAGGTTCACCTGGTCCACCGGCGTGCTGTCGATGAGCAGTTCGGCGAAACCCCGCTGCTCGCCGAGATGGAGCCGCTTGTGCAACCCCCCGCGCCGCAAATCGCCGTCCACGAGCAACACCCGGCGCCCGGTTTCCGCCGTGGCGATGGCCAGATTGCTCGCCAGCGTCGTCTTGCCTTCGCCCGCGCCGGCGCTGGTCACCACCAGCATCAGGCGCGTTCGTTCGGTCTGCTGAGCGAGCAGCGACGCCAGCGCGTAACGGAACGACTCGGCCAAAAACGACGGCTTGTCGCGCCACATCACCAGAGCGTCCTGGTTGTCCGATGCCACCGTCACCGCGCCGTCTCCGTTGCTGCTCGCCGGGCGTGTGAAACCAGGCAGGTAGGATCGCCGGACCGGACGCGATTCGAGCGCGGGGATGACGCCCAACTCCGGCACGTTCAGCGCCGTTCCGGCATGGCCCGGGGCGGCGAACACGCGGCTCAGCCGCTTGAGGCGAATCTTTTCGAGCACAACCACGAGCCCGTAGCCGAGCGCCCCGCCGAGCGCGGTGGAAACCGGGATGTCGCGCGCCGGAATCGGCCGGCTGGGGATGCTGAGCGGCGCCGCGGTTTCCACCACGCGGACGTTGTTGGCCGGCACCGCCGCCACCACGGCGGATTGATTGTACTGCTGTAGCAGGAGATTATAAACCTGCCGCGCCATTTCCACTTCGCGCTTGAGCAAGCCGTACTGCGCCGCCTTATCAGCCTGCCCGACCACGGAACGCGATTGCGCGGCGTAAGCGTTGGCCATCAGCTTCTCCCGGCTGAGCGCGGCTTCGTATTCGTTTTGAATCCGCTTGATCAGGTTGCCCTTTTCGCGCTGCATGGTTTGCTCGATTTCGGTGATTTGCGCGTCAATGCGCTTCACCTTGTGATGTTCCGGGGTGAGCGTGGCCAGAAGCTGCGCCCGCTCCCGGCGGAGTTCGGTCAACCGGTCGCGAAGGCTCTTCAGCGTGCCGTCGTCGAGAATTTCAGGCACAGAATCGATGGGGCTGTTTTTGGCCAGTTCGAATTTGGTCTGCTTGGTGATGCGGTCGGCTTGCAGAGCGGCGAGATCGTTTTGCAATTGGCGCAGCTTGCTGTCGGCGAGCGTGTTCTGGTCCAGCACGAAGGCGATGCCTTCCTTGCGGATGAAGTCTTGCAGCTTGGCGTCGGCTTGCTCCAGACGGTTGCGCGTCTCTTCCAACTGGCTTTCGAGCCACTGCGCTGTGCGCGTGGCCGAACTGGCGCGGAACTGGGAATTCTGGGCCACGTATTCGGTGGCCAAGGCGTTGACGAAGCTCGCGGCCAGGTCCGGCGAACTGGACTGGCAGCTCACCTCGATTAAACGCGAAGCTCCCAGCCCGCGGGCCGAAACGCTGCGCGAAGCCGACCGCAACGCCTCTCGCATGAATTCGGCCGGTTCCTGCGGCACCACATGCAAAGCGGCGCGCAGCTTGCCAAAGATGCTCGATGGGACGGGCACCATGGGAGTCAGCTCCAGGTTCACCCGTTCGGCGGCGCGGTTGAGAAGCCCGGCGCTTTGCAGAATCCGGACTTGGGTCTGGATGTTGGCCGCCGTGGCCGAATAGTTGCCCGTGCCCGCTTGAGGATCGTACTGATTCATCCCCATGAAGCTCTCGTTGAAGCCCACCACTTCGAGGATGGCCGCGGCGCGGTAAACCGGCGCGGTGAACACCACATAAGCGACTCCCGCCAGCAGCCCGAGAAAGGCGGCCAGCGCGATCCAGTATTTCCGCTGCCAGGCGAGATTCAGATAGTTGATTTCTTCGCCCGGTGTTTGGGGGGGCTGCGGCTCAAAGTAAGGCCGGGGCTCGTACATGCCCGCCGGGACGATGCCGCTTTGAGGCGGACGCCACGGTACGGGGGTCAAACCCGGTTTGGGATCCCGGTATGCCATAATCTCCTACCTAACGGACGGCGACATAAATGACCGTCGTGATGATGGGCATGCTGATCAGCAGACCGCGCCCCAGGTTGCGCTTCCAGGAAGAAGCTTTGGGCAAAAACAGCAGGTCGTTCGGCAGCAAGGGGAAATCGCTGTCCTTGCCTTCGAAAATACGCTTCACGTTGACCGGGATTTCCGCCCGGCGCGAGGTGTTGAGAATCGGGCGCAGGACCCGCGCTTTGGCCGGGTCGGCGTCGCGGCTCAGCCCGCCGGCCATGGTGAGCAGTTGAATCACCGACACCGATTCGCGCTCGCCCAATTCGAAGGCGCCCACCTTGCCCACTTCCCCATTGACGTAGACCATCTCCGCCCGTTCCACGCTGATTACGTCGAACGGCTGGAGCACAATGTCTTCGGCCGGATTCACGTTTTCGCGCAGACTGCCCATGCTGATCACCACCGACGTCACCTTGCCGTCGGCGGATTCGGCGGCGCTAGGCAGCGGGATGGGCCCGAATTCCTTGCGGCGGGTCACCTTGATGCGGCGGCTGGCGTTGGGCTGCAAGCCGCCAATGGCCGAAAGCATCTCCACCAGCGTCCGGCGCCCCTGTAGCGGATAGATGCCGGGCGCCCGGAAGGCGCCCACAAAGAACACCGGTTCGCTGCGGAACTGCACCACCGTGACGGTGACCTGCGGCTGCCGTATGTACTTCCGCAACAGCTCCACAAGATTGCTTTCCAATTGCTCCACCGACAGCCCGCCCGCTCTCACCCGCCCCAGCATGGGCAGGTTGATAAAACCGTCCCCGTCGATGCGGAACGGCCGTTCGCTGATTTCTTCGGCTTCGAACGCCCGGATCAGAATCTGATCGCCCGGCCCTAAAACGTAGTTGGGCCGCAACCGCTCGACCGAGGTTCCAAACGCCTGCATGCCGGGCGCCTCTTGCCCAGCCGGCGTGAGCGACGGCGTCTGCGCCTGCGGCAAACTCTGCTGCGTGCCCGCCGCCATGCCCGCTGCGGTCGCCCATAGCAGGAAACCGGCAACCTGGGAAACACCAAACCAGCGCGGCATTACCGTTGTTCTCCCTTCATGGTGGATGTTCTTTTGCCCGCCGCTTTGGCGGCCGGCAGATATTTCTTGAGTTCCCGGTACAACTCGGCTATCGTCGCGTCCAGTTCCTTAATTTTCTGCGCCATCTCCTGCTCCCCGCCTTTGCCATTGTTTTGCAACATCTGGTACATGGCTGCGCGGGCGAGATCCGACAGGCTCCGCTCGCCGCGCATTTGACAGAGATCGTTGAATTGCCGGAATTCCTCTTCCGACACCCGGAAATATACGACGCGCGTACGGGGTCTCAACACTGACACGGAATTACTCCACTCAATCCGTTGATCGGGGGACGTTCAGGGGTTCTGGCCGGGGCGTTGCGTATGCTACCGCCCTTTCAGCCACATTCCCCAGGGCTTTCTTTGGCGTGCAACTTGTATGCCGTAAAGCTAACACGCTTTGTTGACATTTGTCAATAGAACCAAAGTCCCGTTACTTGCGTTCCTTGCCTCGCTGGCGCTGCCGGAAGGCCGCCGACACCGTGGCCGACTCGGGGGCCGTAAGCAGCATGGGATCGCAGGAGTTCAAGCCGTCCATGCAGCGCTGGAAGTTACGCTTTCGGACCGCCTGTTGCACGGCGGCGGCTTCCGGCGCCGTCAACTGCGACGGGTCGCAACCCGCCCTGCCTTCCAGGCAACTATCGAAATTCCGCCGCCTGGCCGCCGCGCGGGCGGCGTCCAACTGCTCCGGCGCGAGGTCCAGCGGATTGCACGCCGCCGCGCCCAGGCGGCACTCTTCGCTATTGCGTTGCAGGGCCGCGGCGCGCACGCGCTTGGCTTCATCCGGCGTCAACTCGAGCGGATTGCACTTGGCGGCGCCTTGCAGGCAAAATTCCAGGTTGCGCTTCCGCGCCGCCTGCCGCACGGCTTCCAATTGAGGAGGGCTCAGGGCCAGCGGGTCGCATTGCGGATGCGCGTTCATGCACCGCTCGAGATTCCTCTGCCGCACTTTTTCGTTAAACACCTTGACCTGCTCGGCGCTGAGCATGGCCGGGTCGCAGTTAGAGGAAAAGTTCATGCAGCGCTCGTAGTTGCGCGCTTTAGCCGCGGCTGAGACTTTGCTCAATTCCGCCGGCGCAAGCCTGGAGATGTCGCAACTCGGCAAACCCTTCAGGCAGGCGTCGAAATTGAGGTCCGCCTCCGCGGCCGCGGCCGCCGCGGCGCACGCCGCCAGCCAGGCTGCGCACCGGAACGCGAAATTAAGCCGGAACCGGAACCGGGACATGATAGCGAGGCGCGGGCGCCGGACGGACCCACTCGGCGTCTACTTCCGCCGCCACCGAGCGCTGCAACAGAGTGATCGAAACCACCAGCCGGAAGCCCCCTTTATCGGCCACCAGGATGCCTTCCACTCCGCTCAACGGCCCCCGCTCGATGCGCACCCTCTGGCCGATTTTGAGGAACACATGCGCCATCGGCGGGATGCCGGAATCGAGCAGCCGCCGCACGGATTCGAGTTCGGTCTCATCCACCGGGGTGAATTCGCCGCTTGCGCCCACGATGCTTACCACGCCGGCCGTGCGCACCACCGGCAGCCAGTCGCGGGGGTCAAAGCGGCAGAACAGATAGCCCGGAAACAGCGGCCGCTCTATGACCTTGACCCGGTCCGACCAAAAGCGCCGGGACAGGTAGGAAGGCAGGAAAACGGGCAGCCCTTTCTGCTTTAAGAGGTTAGCGGTGGTCCACTCAAAATTCGAGCGGACGCGGATCGCATACCACGGGTGTTCCGTCATCGGTTCCTCCGGTCCGAATTGGCCTCTTCCGAGCATGCTATCGCCCTTTCGGTCCCATTCCACTAGTCCAGGAATGTTCGATGAAGCCTCCGAGACCTCTCAATAAGCATCATAGGGTATCCATGACAAATGTCAATGAGCCAAAAGTCCTGGTACGCGATCTAAGTGTCTTTCCTATGTCAACGCCGCATTTCCCAACTTTCGTTCTGGTGACTTCCCTGAGCCCGGCGGGTAGAATTGGGATAAGTCCGGAGGCGTGCGGTTCCGTCTGCGGGAGACAATGAGAGGAGAGATCCGCGAACTCTGAGTTATGGCCGTGAGCCCCAGTGTTTCCTTGGATCGGGAGGCCACCGGCCAGGGTGGCTACAGCCCCCTGGACCGGGCGCTCATCGCCGCCATGCTGCTTTTCCTGGCCGGCTGTTATTGGGACACCCTCGTTCTCACCGCCAAGATGCTGACTTTCAGCGAGGACATGGCCCACGGCTTCTTTGCGCCCATTGTGGCGGCTTATATCGCCTGGCAGCGGCGCCACAGCGCCTTCCCCTCTCCAGAGATTACGAGCCCCTGGGGCATTGCCATTCTCACCGCCGCAGCCCCGCTCGGACTGGCGGCTATGCTGGGCGGTTCCTCTACGGTTTCGCGCTTCGCTTTCCTGATCTCCCTGTCGGGCTGCATCCTCGTGGCGGGAGGGTACCGGGCGTTTCGCACACTCTTGCTCCCCCTTTCTCTGCTGGTGTTCACATTCCCGCTTCCAACCGTGCTTTACGGGGACGTGACCCTGCCGCTCCAGCTATTGGCTAGCCGCTTGTCGGAAATCGTGTTTGAAATCATGGGATTCAGCGTCATCCGGGACGGCAATATCCTCGAACTGCCCCGCCAGCGCCTCTCTGTGGTTGAGGCGTGCAGCGGGTTGCGGTCGCTCATCACGTTAGGATTTTTCTGTATCGTTTACGCGCATTTTTTTGAAGCCCGGCGCTGGGTGCGTTTCGTGATCATCGGCGCGGCGCTGCCGGCGGCCATTTTTTTGAACGTGGTGCGGATTGTAACGACGGGGCTGCTCGGACAGTGGAGACCGCAGTACACCGTGGGCGTCTATCACGACCTGCTGGGGTGGTTGTGTTTCGCCCTAGGTTTCGGCGCGGTGCTTTTTACGCATTGGGTGGTTTCCAAGGCAGCGTCCCGGGGCGCCGCACGGCCCTAAACTCGGAGGGGGCATGTCCCGAAAACGAAAAATCGTCTCTTTGGCGGTCTTGATTGTGGGGCTGCAACTGGCGGCTTCCTTTGCTTTGTCGAGGAAGGAATACCTGCCTTCGCCCCGCCCGCTGGCGGAGTTTCCCTGGGAGATGGGCGAGTGGCGGCGCGTGGAAGACCAAATCCTCGAACCGGGGGTATTGGAAATGCTGGCCCCGGACGATTTCTTGAACAGAGTGTACGTCAGTCCGCAGCACCCCGCCGGGGTCAGCTTGTTTATGGTGTACTACAAGACCCAACACCGGGCTTCCAACGCCCACGATCCCAAGGTTTGCCTTCCCGGCGCCGGCTGGAACCCACTGGATTCCAAAGTGATCGACGTTTCGTTGCCGGAAGCCGGCGTGACCCTTCCGGTCAACCATTATCTGGTCGCCAAGGGTTCAACCCAAGCCTTGGTCTTGTATTGGTATGAGACCCACAAGCGAGCCTTCGCCCGGGAGCAGTGGACGCGCCTTCAAAGAATTCTGGACACCGTGGCGGAGAACCGCACCGATATTGCGCTCGTCCGCCTGGTGGTTCCCATTGTGGACAACAATACCGCGGCAGCCGCCGAAGCGGGCATCCGGTTCATCCGGCAAAGCTACCCCTACATACGGCGGCAGTTCCCGCCCAAGGACAACAGGAGCTAATGTTACAAGTCGTTCAGAAAACGAAACTTCCGCGATGTTATCCTGACAGGTTCAACTCCATGACGCCCCGTTTCGCTGTGCTATCCGGCCGTTCGTTGCTTGGTCTGGCGCTCGCAGGGTTGCTTGCGGCGCCCGCATGGCCGGCCGCTCCGCCGGCCGCCGCTCCCACGCCGGGCGAGCAACTGAAAGTCTTTGTGCTCGAAGGGCAAGGGGCGGTCAACTATCTGCCGGAAAAGCGCGGCCGCACGCCCGTGGTGGAGGTGCGCGACGAAAACGACCTGCCGGTGGAAGGCGCCGATGTGTTGTTTGAATTGCCGGCCTCCGGGCCGGGCGGCGAGTTCCCCGGGAGCGGGCGCTCGAAAACGGTCAAGACCGGCGTCGGGGGCCAAGCCGCTGCGCCGTTCACGGTGAACAATGAAGCCGGGGCCTTTCAAATCAAAGTCACGGCCAAGATAGGCGACAAGATCGGGCGCGCGGTGATCGGGCAGGTGAATTCCGCCACCCCCGCCCTGATGATGCCGCAGAAGAAAACCGGCTGGTTCACTACGCGGAAGATGCTGATCCTCTCGTCGGTGGCGGCGGCGGGAGTGGTCGCCGGCGTTATGGCCTCCAACGGCGGAAGTTCGAGCGCAACGCCCGCGGCGCCCGCCGCCCCGCCCACCATCATCATTACTCCGGGCAACCCCACGTTTGGCGGGCCGAGGTGAGGAGGGAAGAAGATCATGCGAATGCGAACCGCGATTGCTTCCCTGACGCTTCCAGTCCTGGCCGTGGTAGCCGCAGGACAAAACTCGACGATTCAAGGACCCGGCGGCGGGTTTATTTTCGATGCAGCCGCCGGCGCGATCCGGCCGGTTATCGGAATTCCGGGCGCCTCCTATTTAGGCCCCCCGGCGCTGAGCGGACTCTCGCTCGCCGCAGTGGCGCCGGACGGCAAGCGGGCATTGGTTGCCGGTCAAGACGGAGTACGATTCATCGCTGACCTGACAGACATTACAAGCAGTGCGCGGTTCTTGCCGGGGGTTTTGGAGAATCCGGACCGGATGCTGTGGGGCGCCGGCGCCTCGGCTGTTCTCTACTCCGCTCAGAACCGGCAACTGCAATTCTTGCGGGATGAAGGCGCCGGACTTGTTCCCGGCGCAATATGCGACCTGTCTTCTTTGCCGCCTCCGGTGGCATTGCTTGCCGCCGACGCCGGCGCGGGCATCGCGGCGGTGGCTGCCTCCAGCGAAGGGAGGTTGACGATTTATCTCATTCGGGAGGGGGCGGCGCCGCAAGCCGCCATCACCGTCGGCGGATCAGCGGCTGCGGCTTTCGGCAGCCAGGGGACCGTTCTCTATGTAGCCGACGCCGCGTCTTCCTCCATTTGGGTCCTGCGCAACTTAGAGGGGGACATTCAGGCGGGAACGCTCTTAGAAACCGGGAGCCGGATGAAAGAGCCCGCCGCCCTGGCTCTGCGGAGCGACGGAAAACTGCTGTATCTGGCCGGAGCCGCTTGCCGTTGCGTGCGGTCATACGACGTCGAAACGCGCCAACTGCAACAGGAATGGGAACTCGACAGCGCGCCCTCGAGCTTGGAGTCATTCTCGCCCACCGCCTTCTTGGTCAATGCCCGCCGGCCGGCCAAAGAGCCGGTCTGGATCCTTGAAACGTCGCCCCAAGGGGGCGTCTTGTTCATCCCCACCGGAGAGTGAGTCAACCATGGAAAAGCGTCCCTTTCTCATCCTGCTCGCGGCCGCCCTTGGTCTGGCTACGCCCGCCGCGCTGGCGCAAACCAATTTCCCGTTCCAAATCCGCGTGGATTTGGAGGGCTCCTCGAACACCGTCCCCAACTTCACCACGGTGACGCTGGCCACTGCCGCCGTGGGCAAGCCGCTCGTGGTGTCGGTGACGCTTACCTACACGGGCCGCACCCAGGCCGTCATTACGGCTACGCCGCTGCTGCTTGGCTCGTCCGATTTCACGATCATCAGTCCGCTGCCGGAACCTCCGATTCCGTTTACTCCTGGAGATGTGTTCCGGGTTCAGGTGAAGTATGCGGCGTCGAGCAGCCGTCAGGCCAACGGGCAACTGAGTTTCATCTACAACGAAACGCCCCCGCTCAAAGAGCAGCCCATCGTCACCGGGACGATAGCCGTGAATTTCGCCGGCGTGGCGCCGGAGTTTGCCGCCAGTTACGCTTTACAGACCGACGCCAACGTGGTCCCGCTGGCCGACCGGGGCATACTCCAATTTCCGCCCACGCCGGTCAATAGCACGAATACCGCCACCGTGTTCATCCTGAACAAGGGCAGCGGGCCGGGCGTGGTCGATTCGGTGACGCTCAGCGGCAGCGCTTTCCAAATTCTGGCTTTGCCGCTGCTGCCGGCGGTCATCCCATCGGGCGACAGCCTGCGGTTTCTGGTCCGCTACTCGCCCAAAGCCCGGGGCAGCGACCAGGGAACGCTCACTGTGGTGATGGGTGAAAAAACCCTCACCGCGTCCATTGACGCCACCTCTATTTCGCCGGGCTTCGCCTACACCCTGCTCACGGCGGACGAAACGGCGCCCATGCTCACCACCCAACCCGTGGTTCTCCCGGCGACGCGATTAGGGGAGACGACGAGCGTCATTGTTCAGGTGAAAAACAACGGCAACGCGGACGGCGTCATCAACGGCATCGCCATTACCGGCGCAGGCTTCACCCTGACCGATTTGCCCGTGTTCCCGTTCACGTTGACGCCCGACACCTTGACGACGTTCGTCATCAACTTCACTCCCGTTCAACCGGGGCGCAACGCCGCCCGCTTACGGATCGGTAACGATATCTTTGAGTTGACCGCCACGGGCATCGGCTCGAAACTGACGTTTTCCTACACCAACGGCGCGACTACCAATACGGTGAATTCGCCCGGGCTAGTGCCCTTCACTCCGGCGACGGTGGGGCAATCCTCCTCGCTCGAATTCAGCGTGCGCAACACCGGGACCATCTCCGCGGTGATCGGCAGCATCGGCATCACCAGCGGCGCCGCCACAGGCGCCGCAAGCAACGTATTCCGGCTGGAAGGTCCGCCCCCGCTGCCGGTGACGCTCGAGCCGGATAAGTCCATCAGTTTCACCATCCGCTTTTCGCCGCTCACCACCGGACAGAGCACGGCTACGTTGTACATAGACGCCACGCCGTTCACCCTCGCCGGATTCGGCGCCGACCCGCCGTCTTTGCCCCCGTACCGCTTCACCGGAGCTTCCGGCACGGTGGAGCCTTTCGATCAGCCGGCGGTCGGATTGACCTTGGCTTCCGCCTATCCGCTGCCGCTGCGCGGGACCTTGACTCTGACGGTGGACTCCGATCTGCCGTCCACCGATCCGGCGGTGCAATTCGCCACCAGCGGACGGGTGGCTACGTTCACCATCCCCGCCGGCGCCACGCAGGCGATTTTCCAGAACGGTTCAACCAACCTGAGGCTCCAGACCGGGACGGTGGCGAGCGCCATTACCCTTACCCCGGCATTCGCCACTGAGGCGGGCTTGGATCTCACACCCCGGAACCCGCTCACGCTGCGGCTTCAGGTGCCTAAACTGGCGCCGCGGCTGCTATCGGCGCAGGTGGTTTCCCAAACCGCTGCCGGCTTCGTTTTGTCGATTACCGGATATTCCACCACCCGCTCTCTGTCCCGCATGGAGTTGACCTTTACAGCAGCCTCCGGCGTCCAATTCCCGAACCCGAAATTGACTATTCCTATTGAGACCGAATCGGCGGTGTGGTTCAAGACGGCGGCGTCGCAGGCTTACGGCGGGCAGTTTTCCATCACGCTGCCTTTCAGCCTGCGCACCGAAGGACAGAGCGAAACGCCGCTGCTTACGCCTATTGAGAAGCTCGAATCCGTGGCGGTGACGGTGAGCAATGAGGTCGGGGTGTCGAACTCCGTAGGGACACGTATCCGCTGAACCGCTAGCGGCTGAGTTCGGCCAGCGCCTCCTGAATCCGTTTGGCCTCCTGCCCGCGGGGGTTGTTCTTCTGCGCTCTTTCGAAACTCGCCCGGGCTTCGGTTTTGCGTCCCTTGGCTTTTTGCGCCATGCCGAGGTGATACCAATAAACGGGGTTGTTCGGATCTTTCTGGACCAGGTTTTCGAAAATGCGCAGGGCGCTGTCGGGCATGTTCCGTTTCAGGTAGACCCATCCCAAGGTGTCGGCGAAGGCTGTAGCGTTGGGCGCGCCTTTGGTGGCTTTTTGCGCCAGTTGGGTGGCTTCTTCCAGATTGCCGCCCGTTTCGGCGAGGATGTATGCCAGGTTGTTGACGGTATTGAGGTCGTTCGGGCGCAGCTCGAGCACGCGGCGAAATCTCTTGATGGCTTCCTCCGGGCGCCCCTGCTCTTGCAGCAGGAAGGCGAGCACGGAAATGGCCGCCGGGTCATTGGGATCCAACTGTTCCGCTTTTTCGAGCGCCGCTATGGCGCCGGGGATATCGCCGTTCGCCCGTAAGGCTTGTCCCAGAAGGAAGGCGTCCACGGCGGATTTGGGGTTCAGCCGCGTGAGTTCGGTGAATTGCTGCGCCGCCGTCTCGTAGCGCCTGGCGGCGAGATTCACCTGCCCGAGCAGCCGGCGCAGTTCGACGGAATCCGGCTGGGCTTTCAACTCCGCGCCCACCAACTCCAAGGCGCGCTGCGTCTGCCCCCGCGCGATATAGGAATCCACCAACCCCTTCACCACGCGAGGGTCTCCCTTGCCGGGCTGGTAGAGGCGCTTGAAAACCCCTTCCGCCTGGTCGAAGCGGCGCTCCGCCATGTGGAGAGCGCCCATTTGCATATGCGCCGCCGCCATATCCGGGTGAGACGCCAGAAGCCCGCTCAGCTCCGTGCGGGCTTCGTTCCTTCTCCCGGCGCGCAGGAGCGCCGTGGCGTATAGAAGCCGCACTTGCGGGTCGGAGGCGTCGGCGGAACGTGCTTTTTGAGCGTAATCGAGCGCGGCGTTGGTTTGCCCGCTCTGCATGCTCAATTCCGCCAGCGCCACCCAGGCGGGCTTGAATTCCGGATTCAGCTTGACGGCTTCCTGGAGGGCGGCGGCGGATTTTTTGCTGTCCCCCTGGCGTTGATACCCCTGGCCGAGAACCAGCCAGTACATGGGTTCGCGCTCTTTCGCCTTCCGAAGCTGCTCCAGTTCTTTCACTGCGGCTTCAACTTTCGGTTGCTCGCGGGTGTCCATCCACAACGAAGCGCGTACGAATTTGATCTCGTCGTCCCGCGGGAATTCCTTGGCCGTTTCTTCAGCGATTTGAATAGCCTGCGCGAGCTTGTTTTGCCCCACCACAGCCTGGATCAGGCGCTTGCGCGCCAAAAGGCGGTGCGTGGCGTCGGCGCGGGCGGCTTCTTCAAACATCGCCTGCGCCTGTTCCCACCTGCCCAGCCGCATGTAAAACTCCCCCGCCTCGATCCTGCCGGTGGGGAACGTCTTGGCGTCCTCCCGCAGGGGGCGCAGCGCCGCTTCCATCTCGGCGCTCTTGTTGTTGTTGGCATAGTGGGCGGCGAGTTGCAGCCGGTAAGCCGCCACCGACGGGTTGTTTTCGACTTTGGCTTGGAAAATCTTCTCCGCCTCCGCGGGACGCTTGGTGACCAGGTAGATGGCGTAGAGATCGTCGTAAATTAAGCCGTAGGTTTTATCCTTGGAAATCAATGCCAAGGCCAGTTTTTCCGCTTCTGCGGGCTGGTTGAGCGCCATGTGCGCTTCCACCATCCCACGCACGACCTCTGGCTCCAACGGCTTGATTTCGTTAGCCTTACGAAACAACTCCAACGCCTCGGCGGGCTTGCGGTCGAGTAAAGCCAGGCTGCCTTGAATGCGCAGCCCGTCCGCCGAGCGCGGATCCCCGGCAAGGAGCCCGGCGGCAAGCTTGGTCAATTCCTCGTAAAGATTTTGCGGACGCCGCGGGTCTGCCCGGTAAGCCGCCAGTTTCAGATCCGCCAATTGAACTTTGGCCTCGGTCAACTGCGGCGCCGCCCGAACGGCTTGGCTAAAAGCCTGATGCGCTTCCGAGCGCTTGCCTTCCTTGACCAACGAGAGCCCCAGGCGATAGTGCGCTTCGCCCAGATCCGGTTGTTTTTGAATGGCCTTGCGATAGTTGAGACTCGCCTCCGCATACTTGCCTTGGGCGAAGAGTTCGTTCCCTTTCCGGAGATAATCGGGCGCGCTCGCGCACCCGGCAAGCAGCGCCAACCCCAGCCAACCGATGATCCTCCGATACCACACCTTCCGGGCATTTCTCATCTTAGTCACCAAGTATAATGCGTGCGGCGAATCCGGGGAACATGGATGAAGGGGGACGGAGGCGAGATGGAATAATGGTAGACCAATAGGTTGAGAGGTGTAAATATGCCCCTGAACCTCAAGAACAAAGAGGTGGATGCGTTAGCGGCGGAGCTGGCATCTTTGGCCAAGGAATCCAAAACGGAAGCGGTTCGGAAAGCTCTTCTGGAACGTAAGGCTCGTTTGACCTCGCTGTCGCTACGCCAAAAACGAAGCCGACGCGCGGCCAGCATCCTCGCAGAGTTCCGGAAAACGCTGCCTCCTGGTCTGCTTGGTAAACGGCTCAGGCGGGAAGAAGAAGATGAGATTCTGGGCTACGGTCCGGAGGGGATCTGAAATGGTTCTTGACACTTCGGCCATTGTGGCTATCTTCAAGCAGGAACCCGGCTATGAAGCGCTCGAACAGCAAATTGACGAGGCCGAAACGATTTCGGTTGGAGCGCCGACCCTGGTGGAAGCCCCGCTTTGGTCCTTTCACGTCTGACAATGAGGGACCAGCGGCCCGCGCTCGAAGCTTATCTGCGCCGGATTGACGCGCAGATTGTTGATTTCACCGAGCACCACTATTCTGTAGCCGCGGAGGCGTATCTCCGGTTCGGGCGGGAGTTCAATCCCCGAGCTAGTCTCAACTACGGGGATTGTTTGGCGTGCGCTGTGGCCGTTTTGGCTGGGGATAAGCTGCTCTTCATCGGAGAAGACTTCAACAGAACCGACGTCCTTGGCGCGTAGGTTGAGAGAACCCTCCGGTACTGGTACCGTTTTGCCTTTGAGATTATGGCATTAGCGGAAAACAAGTCGTACAATTGGTTGCGTAGATAGTGGGGAGGTGTTTCCCTTATCCATCGGAGGCTCGAAAGGAGGGTGCCCTATGCGGACCTTGGTCTTTTTCATCGTAATGCTGCTGGCAGCCAGCCAGGCATTCGGGGCAACATGCGCTGTAAATATCAACCCTTGGGGCGATTACTCGGGCGAGGTTAACCTGGCCTGGGACCTCACGGGTTGTCTCCAAGCGACCACCGGCTTGACGGTCAGCTCCAATCCCGGGCCGTGGGACACTGCCTACGTCGCCTGGAACATTACGCCCACAGTGGACGGCTACCTTTACGAGTACACCTGGAACGCCGCCAGCAAGGACCTCAGCCATCTCATCTTGGGGGTGAGCGACAATTGCGCCGACTCCACCTGCATATGGAACTTCTCCGGAGCAAGCATGGATTTTGGTTGGTGGGGCCCCCAGGGCGAAAGCAACCCGGGCTTGCCGTCCCAACTTTGGGGCATCAAAGTAACTCCTCCCAGCAAGAACACATCGCTGACCTTCAGCTTCGAGTCCAACCGCGTGCCCGTATGGCAGAACTTCTATGCCAACGATGGGCAGGATGGCGGAACGAAAGTCTACGCCTACAACGCGGGGTTCGGCTCCAACGCCGGCGGCTATTTCGTGGCTGCCCCGGACTCCGTCGTTCCCGAACCTGGTTTTTACGGTTTGCTGTCGCTCGGCTTGGCAGGGTTGTATCTGGCAGCCCGCCGCCGAATCGCGCAATAGTCCCTCCTCCGAAAAGCGCATTTTCCCCATACGCCACCGTGTCCTCAAGGGGCGCGGTGGCGTTTTTGTTTTCCCTTCGCTTGTTTATAGGAGTAATAGTACTATTGCGCGTTTTCGCCTAAGGGTTTAACATTAGGGCAGACTCCACGAGCATGGCTTCGGCTTGCAGTGGGGCAGGAAGGCAAAATCGGAGGCCGGAATGGAGGGGGGAGTATGGCGAGAATCCGCGGCTTGATGCTGCTGCTCGTGGCTAGTTATGCCTTCGCGGCGGTCACCTGCACGACGAACCTCAATCCTCAGGGCGTTCTGCGGGGCGACGCCAGCGGCTACTTGAGCGGCTGTCTGACGGAAGGCACGGGCTTAACCGACAACCCAGCCACCACCCACTGGAACGGCGCTTACATTGCGTGGCAAATCTCCCCCACCGCGGGCGGATATCTTTACGAGTACAGTTGGAGCGGTGCGCGAACCGACGTTAGTTATCTCATCGTAGGATTGAGCACTTGCTGCAACCTTTCGAACGGGTGCTTATGGGACGTACAAACCCCGGTGTGGGTCGAGCGTTGGGACAGCACCGGCAATCCCGGCTTCCCTACGGGAATCAGCTTTGACGGGATCAAGCTCGGCGACATCCCCTATCAGGCACAGACGTACTCGTTCAGCTTCAAATCGAACCGCGTCCCGGTGTGGCAGAACTTCTACATCAAGAACGGTCCCGACCCAACGTCTGAGGAACCACTTTACGCTTACAACACCGGCATCAGCCAAACAACCGGGCTAAGCTACTACATTGCCGCCCCGGACACTGTGATCCCCGAACCGGGCTTTTATGGTCTCCTGGCGCTAGGTTTGGCGTGGCTCTACATGGCCGCCCGCAGCCGTTGGACCACCAAATAGCCAGCCGCCCGGCGGCCAATATTTGACATTTATTCGCCCTAGATTAGGAAGAGGGGTACTATTGCTTGTTTCGTCATAAGAGTTTACTATTACGGACAGGCGCCTGGATGGCGCTATGCATCCAGGGCGCGCCCGAGAGAGTCGGAGGCTTTTTGGAGGAACGGATCATGGCCAAAATCCCTGTTTTGATTGTGCTGCTGGCGGTCAGCCCCGCATTCGCAGCGCTTACCTGCACTACCAATGTGAATCCCCAGGGAATTCTCGGAGGCGACGCGAGCGGCTACCTGACCGGCTGCCTTCAGGAACCAACTGGTCTGAAAGACAACCCCAGCACTCCCGCCTGGAACGGAGCGTACATTGCGTGGCAGATCACTCCTTACCCAACTCACTTCCACTATGAGTACACATGGTCCACAACCGAGAAAGAGCTTAGCCACCTGATCCTGGGCTTAAGCTCCAATTGCAAAACCGACCCCGATTGCATCACAAACTTTTCAGCCGGAGCCAGTTATCAGATCGATACATGGGGTGATGAGGGCGGGAGCAACCCGAACATACCAGCTCCCTTATGGGGCATGAAAGTCACTCCTGCGGGGAACGCTACGTCCTTGACGTTCAGCTTCGATTCCAACCGTGTGCCCGTGTGGCAAAATTTTTACGCCAAAGATGGAAGCGACGACCAAGCCCCCGTTTACGCCTATAACACCGGCTTCGGACAGACAGGAACGAGCTACTATGTAGCCGCTCCGGACACCGTGATCCCCGAACCGGGCTTCTATGGCGTGCTGGCTCTGGGCTTGGCGGGGCTGTATATGGCTGCCCGCCGCCGTTCGATCGCCAGGTAGGTTTCCCCGGCGCTTTTTCGGCCGCCAAATCCGGGGGCATCCTCCGTACGCCCCCTCTCGGTACTAGGAAATCTCTACATTTTGGTCCATAGATTCCCCGCCACTTAAACCCTATTCTGAAATTGGGCGTTGATACGGAACGCCTTAACCGAAAATTTCGGAGGGGGGAGAAAAAGCGACCCATGCGTATCGCTGTTGCCATATTTGCGCTGCTGATAGCCGTTCAAGCGTTTGCGGGGGTGACATGCCCTAGCGATTTCAATAAAGTCAATCCTACGGGGGTATTGGGAGAAGACGCCAGCGGCTACTTGAGCGGCTGCCTTACAGAAAGCCAAGGCTTGGTTGATAACCCCGGCACCCCTTCCTGGGACAACGCTTACATTGCCTGGAATATCACACCTCTTACGAGTCACCCCGGCTACCGTTACGAATACACGTGGAGCGCCACATCCAAAGCGGTGAGCCACGTCATCCTGGGCTTGAGCCAAAACTGCACAGCCGCGAGCGGTTGCATTTGGAACATCGAAGCGCCCGCCGGCACTACAACGAGTTTTGGCAATTGGGGTTCCGGTCCGGGCAATCCCGGGTTCCCCGCCGGGGCAAGTTTCTGGGGCATCAAGTTTGACGGCGCCAGCGGCACCACATACAGCTTTAGCTTCGAGTCCGACCGCGTGCCCGTGTGGCAGAACTTCTATGCCAAAGATGGGAAAGATGGCGGAGCGGACGTGTACGCCTACAATGCGGGATTGGGGATTTCCGGAGAAAACAGCTATTACGTTGTCGCGCCGGACACCATCGCCACTCCCGAACCCGGCTTCTATGGCCTCCTGTCACTCGGCTTGGCGGGGTTGTATCTCGCCATCCGCCGCCGCCAAACCGCCAAATAAGCATCCCCGACGGACCGTCAGGATACACGCCATCGCGCTTCGGGCGGAGCGCGGTGGCGTTTTTGTGTTACCTTGAACCTTCATGCGCGTTCTCCTTTTGAATCAGTTCTTTTGGCCGGACAACGCGCCCACCGGAGTGCTGCTGGAGGACGTCGCCCGCGCGCTTGTGGCTCGCGGTTGCGATGTTACCGTATTGTGCGGGCGGGCGGCTTACGTAGACGCCCGCGATGAAGCCCGCCCGCCTGTGGCCATTCTCCGCACCGGAGCGCCCACTTACTCCCGGGGCGCATTCGAGAGGATGTCGAACTGGCTGTCTTTCCTCGCCGGCGCCTTCTGGCGCTCCATCGCCAGCCGCCGCTATGACCTGGTGGTGGCGCTCACGTCGCCTCCGGGACTTTCCGTGATCGCCGCCGCCGTGTGTTGGTTGCGCGGAGGGCGTTTCTGGATTTGGGAGATGGACGTATACCCCGACGTGGCGAACGCCACCGGCGTGGTTTCGGAGCGGTCTCTGTTGTCGCGGTTCGCGGGCGCCGTCCTCGACTGGTCCCGACGCCGCGCCGCCGGCGTCATCGCTCTCGGCGAGTGCATGCGCGAGCGCCTGCTCGCGCACCGCCTGGATCCGCAGAAAGTTCATGTTGTCGAAAACTGGGTGGACGGGCGGCTGCTGAGTCCCCTCCCGATGCCCGCCTGCCCGCCGCTGACCGTGCTGTATTCCGGCAATTTCGGCGTGCCCCATGAAACCCGTACGATCGAGCAAGCGCTTGTGCGTCTGCGGGGGCGCGATGACATCCGCTTCGTGTTCACCGGCGGCGGAGTGCGGTGGAAAGAGATGCAGCGGTTCTGCGAATCGGAACATATCACCCATGCCGAATTCCGCGGCTATGTCGACCGCAGCCTGCTCGGGGAAAGTTTCGGCGCCTGCCATATTGGCTTGGTCACCCTGCGCCCGGAGTGCGTAGGCACGGTGGTGCCGAGCAAAGCGTATGCATTCCTGGCCGCCGGGCGCCCGTTTTTGTTCATCGGTCCGGCAAGTTGCGCCACCGCCCGCTTGGCTCGCGAGGGCTGCGGATGGGCGCGCGAAGCAGGCGACGCCGATGGCGTGGTGTCGCTGCTGGAATCCCTGCGCGCCAACCCGTCTCAAATCGAGCAAGCCGGCGCCCGCGCCCGCCAACTGTTCGAGGAACGTTACGACGCTCCCGCCGGCGCCGCTCGCGTGGTTTCGCTGCTGTTGAACACTGGCGGACCATCCGATTGACCAGCACCACATTAGCGCTTTGTGTTACAAGTATTACTAGATGGACAGGACGATTCGCAATCTTGACGAGGAAGCATACCGGGCGCTTCGTGCACGAGCTGTTTTGGAGGGCCGGACCGTTGGCGAGTTGATGACAGAAGCGATTCGCCAGTATTTGGGACGCCGTTCTCCCAAGCGCGGTGGCGTCAGTTTGCGGGATCTGAAGGCCGAGCCATTCCCAGAGGGCAATGAAAACCTTAGCGCCGAAATTGACGAGATCGTCTATGGCCTGCGGCCGTGATTGCCCTTGACTCGAGTTTTCTAATCAGCTTCTTTAACGAGAGGGACGTTCAGCACGTTCGGGCTAGAACGCTAATGGATCGCTTTCTGGCCGGGGAGTGGGGCAAAGGGCTGCTTCTCGAATACATAGTGCTCGAAGTAGCGACTGTGCTTATGGTGCGCCGGGATATCGCGGTGGCAGCCCGGGTAACCAACCTCCTTCTCGATGCCGAGGAGCTTGATTTCGTGCCCTGCTCAGACCTCTTTCTGGAAACGTTGGAGATCTTTACCACTCAGAAAGGCACGAGGCTTAGCTTTGCGGACGCGGCTTTAGTGTATGTCGCCCGGCAGCGTGCAAACGGGTGGGTGCTGAGTTTTGACGAAGAAATCCGAAGAGTCCCCGGGATCCGCTCACCTGAACTGTCCAATGGACGCTCGTGTAACTCTGGCCCCAGGGAAGCCCTAAAGCCGCGCCATTAGTCCGGTCGATGTGGTGAGTGGGGACCGGCGGGTAAGAATGTGGTTTCATGTTGCTAGAGGGATCCGCGACGGCGACCGGCCCGGCCGGCGTACCTGGCAGATGATTCGTGTCCGCCTACAGATCGGAGGCAACGGCCGCAATGGGGACGCCAACGGCTCTGCGATTTATCGCCCCCGTCCGCTGGTATTCGCATTTTCTTTTTTGGCCCACGCGGCTTTCGGATTCGGCTTGCTCCACACGCCTCCCATCCGCCCGGCTCATAATTCTCCCGTCTTGCGCTACAGGGTGACCATGCTGCCGCCGGAAGAACGCAAGATCGTTTACTACCCGCCGCGCCACCGGTTACCTGACATTTCTCCCACGGAAGCCCAAAAGGGGCCGTCGCCGCGCGGGCGGATCCAAAGTCCGGATACGCTGATTGCCACTTCCAAGCGGCCCAACGCCGGCAAGCAACTCATCTGGCTGCCCGCCCCGGAGATTAAAACGCCCATCGAACGCCCGTTACCGAATCTGATCGCCGTGGCGCCGCGGCAGGAGGTGGCTCCGCCCCCGCCACGAAAGGTCTTCACGCCGCCGGCGCCCGGTTCTCCCCCGCCCTCCCCTGCCCCGCTTGTAGACGCGCCGTCACTGAACCTCCAAGTGAAGCAAGCGCCGCCAGCGCCGTCCGCGTTGCAGGGGAACCTTCAAGGTGTGCCTAAGCCCGCACCCCGCACTTTTACACCTCCTCCGGCGCCCAAACTCACCTACGGAGAGCCGGCTGTGATCAGCGACGCTCCTCCCGAGATTGCCAGCGCTAAAACCGGCGCCGCATTAGGCAGCGCTCCGGGCATTCCGGGCGCCAACCGGCGGCGTTTCATCCCGCCTCCGCCTTCCGGGACAGGCACGGGTTCGGGCCCCGGAGCCGGTCCCGGAGCGGGCAGCGCCGTGGTGGAAGCGCCGCCGGAGATTCAGGCTTCCGCCGGAACTCCGGGCGTCAACATGGCCATTGTCGGACTCAATCCGGCGGCCAAACTCGAAGGGCCTCTGCCGCAGTATTCGCAGCCGGGCAATTTCTCCCGCGCGCCGAACACCGGCCCGCCTCGCGGCGGCGTCGCCGGCGATGGGGACCTCAGAGTGCCCGGCCTGACGGTCCGGGCAGGCGGACCGGGAGCGCCCGAACCGGCGCCGCCCCCGCCCCCGGTGACCACCGCCCCAAAAAAGGTGGTGGTGTTTGAAACCCGCATGTTGCAATCCGCCTTGCTGCTTTCCGCGCCGCTGCGTCCGGCGGCGCGAACCTTGCCCGCCGCCATTGAGGCGCGTTTCGCCAACCGCCTGGTCTATACCGTCGTGCTCGAAAAACCCAAGCTGCCGGAGTACTCCGACGATTGGGTGCTGTGGTTCGCCGAAAGCGAACCTCAGCCCGGCGCCACTCCGCAGATGCGCGCCCCGGTTCCTTTCCGCAAGCTGGAAGTGGCTGAGCAACCACCCAAGCGCAACGGCCCCCGTCAGGACCATCGCGTGCGGCTGGCGGCGCGCATAAACAAGGAGGGCAAGTTGGAGCAGGTGGCGGCGCTCGGCAGCCGCGCCTCGCCTTTGGATAAACAAGCCGTTGAAGATTTGCGCAAATGGGAATTCCGCCCCGCGTTGCGCAATGGCCAACCGGTGACTGTGGACGTCGTCCTGGAAATTCCGCTGTCTCTGGAGGCCGGCGCGCAGTAGTACTCAAGTACTCTTCCCGGACGGCAGCCGGGAGCCATTAGTAACAGCCCCGTTGGGACGATTGAGCTATTTATGGTTAATGTATTTTACGGTATGCTTCAATAGCAGTAACGGACGGAGGCTGCGCACAGAGTTGCCGGCATGTGGATCCTATTCGACCTGACGTGCATTTCCTTCCTGGCGGCGCTGCTGTTGACCCCGCTGGTGCGGAACATCAGTGTGCGATGGGGGGTGGTGGACCGTCCCGACGGCAGGCGGAAGATTCATGGCCACCCCATCCCGCGCATGGGCGGGGTTGCCGTAGCCGCCGCGTACACCTTGGCGCTGACGTTCATCCTGTTCGCGCCCTACCGCAACGTGGAAATCGACATCCCCAAGGCTATCCGGGGCGCTATGGCGCTGACGCCCCCCGCCCTGTTGATTTTCCTCACCGGACTGCTCGATGACATCGTCGGTTTAAAGCCTTGGCAGAAGCTGAGCGCGCAGATCGTGGCGGCTCTGGGCGCGTATTACAACGGCTTCGGCATCTATCTGCTCCGCGGTCACTCGCTGGAGACATATGTCAGTGTGGCGGTCACGGTGTTATGGATTGTGGGCTGCACGAACGCGCTGAATCTCATCGACGGGATGGACGGGCTGGCTTCCGGCGTGGGCTTCTTTGCCGCCACCACGACGCTGTTAGCCGCCCTTACCCACCAAAACGTAGAGCTGGCGCTGGTGACGGCGCCGCTCGCCGGAGCGCTGCTCGGTTTCCTGCGGTACAACTTCAACCCCGCATCGATCTTCCTCGGCGATTGCGGCAGTTTGACGGTGGGGTTCCTGCTGGGTTGCTATGGGGCGCTGTGGAGCCACAAGTCAGCCACCCTCCTGGGCATGACGGCGCCGCTGATGGCGCTTGCCATCCCGCTGCTCGACACCGGCCTTTCGGTAGTGCGGCGGTTCCTGCGAAGCCAACCCGTGTTCCGGGCTGACCGGGGACACATCCACCACCGTTTGATCGAGCACGGATTGACGCCGCGCCGGGCTGTGTTGCTGTTGTACGGAGTATGCGGACTGGCGGCGGCTCTTTCGCTGTTGCAGGATTTGGCTCACCAGCGCTTCGGAGGCCTGATCGTCATCCTGTTCTGCGCCGCCGCCTGGATTGGAGTTCAGCACCTCGGATACGCGGAATTCGGCATCGCCGGACGGTTGGTGTTCCGTGGCGCTTTGCGGCGCATCATCGACGTCCAGGTGCGGCTCCAGCAGTTTGAACGGAGTCTGGGCGCCGCCCGGGAAATGGACGAAAAGTGGTCCGTGATTCTGGAAGGCTGCCGCGAGTTCGGCTTCCGCGGCGCACGGATGAAAATAGGCGGCCGCATTTATGAAGATATCGCGCCCGCCAGCGGCACGGGCGCCGTCTGGCAACTCCGCATTCCTCTGCCGGACGGCCAATATGTGAACTTCTACCGGGACCTGCAAACCGATATGCACCCCATCGCCTTGAACGGTTTCGCCGAAATCGTTCAGAAGAGCTTGCTCCCCGGCGAAGAAACCGCCGCCGAACAGCCGCGGGCGCAAGAAGAGCCTAAGGATGCCGCGTCCGGCGCTAGATTTCCAGCATAAGAGGCATGGTATGAAAAACTCTTTCCGATGGTTTGCCGCTTTGTCTTTTGCGGCGCTGGCAATGCTCTCCAGCCCGGGCTGCAAACGCAGCCCGGAATCCTACGTTCAAACCGGCAACCGGTTGTTTAAAGAGGGCAAGACCGAAGACGCCGCCTTGAACTACCGCAAAGCCATCCAGGCCAACGCCAATTACGGCGAAGCTTATTACCGGCTCGGCCTGGTGGAAATGGAACGGCGCGACATCAAGTCCGCCTATGCCTCGCTTTCGCGCGCCGTCGAGCTGATGCCGGATCATCAGGAAGCCAAAGCCAAGCTCGCCGACCTGCTGGTGACCGCGTATCTGGTGGACCGCAACCGCCCTCAATCGCTGTACGACCGCATCAATCAACTAGCGGCGCAATTCCTGGCCAAAGATCCCAACTCGTTCGACGGCTTGCGCCTCAAAGGATACCTCGCCCTCACCGACAAGAACCTGGATGGCGCGCTTGAGTACTTCCGCCGCGCCTTGGCGCAGCGCCCGGATGAACCGGTGGTGCAGACCGCGCTGATCGAAACCCTGTTTCTCAGCGAGAAGTTCGCCGAAGGAGAGAAGCTGGCCGCCGCCATGGTGGCGCAAGGCAGCAAGCACGGTCAAGTCTATGACGTTCTGTACCGCCGCTACATGAACACCAAGCGCACCGCCGAAGCCGAACAGGTGCTGAGAAAAAAGATTCAAAGCCTCCCTGGTTCAACCGAGCCGGTTCTGCAACTGGCCCGTCATTTCTTCAACCAGAAAAACCCGGCGGAGATGACTCGCGCTCTCGATATGCTGGCCCAAAATCCCAAGGAGTTTCCCGACGGGCGCCTGCAAGCGGGCGATTTCTATCTCGCCATCGGCCGCGTAGAGGACGCGGTGAAACAGTTTCAGGAGGGCGCTCGCTCTAACGCCAAGAGCAAAAACGATTGCCAGCGGCGCCTGGCCGGCATTCTCCTGTCGCAGGGGAAGAAGGATGAAGCGGTCAAGCTGATGGAGGATATTCTCAAGCAGGACCCCAAAGACGTCATTACCCGCCGTGCGCGCGCCTATCTGTGGCTGGAAGCCGCCAAGCCGGAGATGCTGGATAAAACCGCCGCCGAATTCCAGGCGCTCATCAAAGAAAAACCCGGCGAGGCCATTTTGCACTTCGACCTCGGCCGCGTCTTGCTGCTCAAGGGCGACTTGGACGGCGCGAAAAAAGCCTTCCTCGAAGCCCGCCGGCTCAAAGAGGATTTCCTGGCCCCCAGAGTGGCTCTGGCTGAAATCGCCATCCGGCAGAATCAACCCAAAGAGATCATGCAGTATTCCGAGGAGGTGCTGGCGCAATCCCCGCGCGAGCCGCGCGGGAGACTGCTGCGCGCCATCGCTCTCATGGGCGTGAAAGATTACAGCAAAGCCCGCACGGAATTAACCCGTCTGGTGCGCGATTTCCCTCAATATTTGGACGCCCAATTACAGCTCGGATTGTTGCACCTGACCCAAAAGCAGTTCAAAGAAGCCGAGCAGATCTTCCGCCGCCTCCAGCAAGCCCGGCAGACCGATTGGCGTCCGGTCGAAGGCATGGTCGAGTCCCGGCTCATGCAGCAGCAGTTCGACGACGCCATCAAGCTCGTGGAAGCCGAGATGAAAAGACATCCCGAATCGCGCGCCATTCACCTCGCTTATGCCAATACCGCTGCCCGCGCCGGGAAGTGGGATCTCGCCTTAGACACGTACAGGAAGCTCGCCGCCGCCGAGCCTAACTCCGCCGACTTGCACATGCAGTTAGGCGCGCTGTTGCTCCAAAAAGGCGACGCCGCCGCCGCGATGGAGTCCTTCCAAAAGGCCGAAAAGCTGGCCCCCAAAGATCCCCGCCCCCTGGTGGCGCACGCCGAGGCGCTGGACCGCACCGGGCAGAAGCAACAGGCGGTGGAGATTTACCGCCGCGCCTTGAAGATCAACCCCAACCACCCCGCGGCGCTGAACAATCTCGCTTTCCTGCTCACCGAGACCGGCGGCAATCTCGACGAAGCCCTGCGCCTGGCCCAGAAAGCCGTCCAATTGGACCCTGACAGTCCTATGGCCACCGACACCCTCGGATGGGTATACCTGAAGAAGAAAATGATCGATAGCGCCCTCCAGGTGTTCGATCAACTCTCCCGCAAGTTTCCTAACGATCCGATCATTCGCATGCACTACGGCATGGCGCTGATTGAAAAAGGCGACCCCGCCCGGGCGCGCAAGGAGCTCGAAGCCGCCCTGACGCAGCAGCCGCCCCGGGAAGAGGAAGCCCGCATCCGCGAGTTACTGGCTTCGCTTGGCTAGGATTCCCCGTAGCCCGCTCTCTCCCTAAGGGGAGCTAAGTGTATATGCCTAAATATCCTTGGCCTAGTCCTTAGGGAGACCGCCAGTAGTACCTAGGATGGCAAAGAACCCGACAATGTTCTTCCCGTAAGAAGCGGTGTCGATTATACTGCCTAAGAGAAGGTGGACTATATCGATGCGACTTTCCTTGCGGCTGGCGCTATGCACGGCGGTGATGGCGTCAAGCATGGCGGCTGGGACCATTCATTTTGTAGTCACTGATTTGGGCGGGAATTCTTACCGTTACACCTACCTGCTCAGCGGGTTCACGTTCCTGGCGAACCAGGAATTGGACATCCGGTTTGCTCCGGATCTTTACAGCAATCTCACCAACGGAGTAGCTGGCCCTGGTTTCGACCTGCTGCTCCTCCAGCCTGATAACCCTCCGGGGGTTGAAGGGGTGTACAGCGCCTTGGCTTTAATCAACAACCCGCCGCTCGACGGACCTTTCAGCGTCGAGTTCACCTATTTGGGGGCGGGCTGGCCCGGTCCTCAACCGTACTACATTAATCAGTACGACGAATCAGGCGGCTACGTGGCGACTTTGGAGAGCGGCTCCACCGCTATACCGGAACCGGCTACGTTCGGCCTGGCGGGGGTAGGATTGCTCGCCTTCGCCGCCGCGCTTCGTCTTCGCCGAGCGGGTTAACCGGCGGCTTTACCTTTTCACCACCACTCCCAGCTTCAGGGTGCGGGTAATCGAGCCCGAGACTGCCGTCACCAGGGGATAATACCATCCCGCCGGCGTAGAGGGAGGGCTCACCACGGCCAGCAGGACCGAGCCGGGCCACGCCGGGTTCGCGCTGAAGGCGCAGATCGCATTCGGAGGGCAATCGGCCACGCTGAGGTTCACCGGGCTGAAAAAGGTGCCCGAGGGGACGATTTTGATTTCGATAGTAACCAACTGCCCCTGACGCGATGCCCGCGAATTCGAGGGCGCCGTCAAGGTGAAATCGGGCGCAGCGGCGCAGTTGGATACCGCTTTGTTTACGTTCAGACGCCCGGCAGTGAGTACTTTCCCGAAGAGCGCCGGCGCGGTGTCCACGCTATTGAGCAATACGTTTTTCAACTCGCCCACCGTCAGACTTGTGCATCCCGCGGCCGACAGCACCAGGGCGGCTGCTCCCGCGACGTGCGGCGCAGCCATCGATGTGCCGCTTCCGAGCGAATACGAGTTGCCGGGAACCGTGGAGCGGATTCCCACGCCCGGCGCCCCTAAATGGACTTTCGTTGCGCCGTAATTCGACCACGAGGGAAGCGCATCCGCCGAATCGGTAGCCGCCACCGCAATCAGATTCGGCAGAGAGTAGGCTGCGGGATAAAACGCAGCCGTATCGTTGTTCGAACCTTGGTTGCCCGCAGCCGCCACGAACAGAATGCCGTCCTGTCCCGCCGATTGAATCTCATCGTACAGAGCTTGCGAATAGGAGCCCCCGCCCCAACTCGCGGAAAGGACCCGGATGTTCACGCCCAGTTTCTTCAGCTCCCGGGCGAAGAAAATGGCCTCCACGGCGTCGGAAGTGAATCCGCTGCCGCTTGAATCGAGGAATTTGAGGGGCAAAATGGCGGTGAACCAGTTGGTCCCCACCACTCCGGCGCTGTTCGCCTCGGCGCCGATGATGCCCGCAACGTGCGTCCCGTGGTTGTTATCGTCCATGGGGTTGCAGGTGCTCGTGATCGCGTCGAAGCCGCGCGTTCCGGCGGCGCAGGTGACGCGCCGGAACGGGAAGTCGATGGAAAACGAAAAGGGACTGCTCCATACGTTGGCGGCGAGGTCGATGTGGTTGTAATCGACGCCGCTATCAATGACGCCAATGACCACGCCGCGCGAACCGGTGGTCTTGTCCCACGCGGCGGGGGCGCTGATTTTCGTGAGGCCCCAAAGTTCGTCCAGGCTTTCGCCGGGCAGCCTCTGCCGCTTGAAGACATAGTTCGGCTCGACATGCCGAACGTCCGGGCGCTGGGAAAGGGTTTGCACGAGCGAGCTCGTGTCGCGGGTCCGCGACCGCACGCGGACATAGCCGCTCGAGCCCACCGCCTTCACAAGCTCCACATCCAGGCCTGGCGGCAGGTTGTTTGCCGCCGCCGCCCCGGCTGTAAACTTCACCAGAACTTCTCGGGTCGCGTATGGGGGCAAGCTTTGCGCCTCAGCGGCATATCCGAAGATTCCCCATACCGCTAGAGACACAAATACCCTAGCGCTCATTCCCCCTCCCGTAGACGATTGGTCTCAGGAAGAGTATACACCTAAACCGAATGAATTCAGCCGGTTTGTTGCGCCTGCCGCTAAATAAAGATTCGCGCTTTCATTCCCGCACCGTGACGGGGACCCAGGTTGCGTTTTCCGGCTTGCCGAAACCGGGCGGCTGGCTGATGGAAATGATCGCTTCCCCCACTGCCAGGGGGGTCAAGGTGGTCTCCATGGTTGCTTTCCCGGAAGGAATCGTGACCGGCGAGGCGACCTTAGCCACAGCCGGATTGCTGCTGGTCAACTCCACTGTTATGGAAACCCCGGCCCGCAAGCGCTGAAGAGTGATGTCGGCCATACGCCCGGAGACCGGATGGATAAAACCGGTAAACAGCGCCAACCGCACCGGCTTGGAGCGGGACTCCCCCAAGGAAGCGTAGAACCGCCTGGTATCGTGGAGATCACTTTTGCGCAGGACGGCCGCCTCATCCGGAGGACCGTAAGGCGCAAAGGCTACGATGACCCCCGGTTTCGCCAGCGTGACTGCCGCCAGGGCCGAACGGAAGCCGGGCGCTTCGGCTTTATAGGTGATCTTGCCTGAGTCGCCAAGGCCCTGAAGGTAATAACGCGCCGTTACTTGCCCGGAGGGAACTTTGAGAATCAACACCCCCGATCCCAGTTTGTCCTCGGAGGCCGATAAAACCATTCTTTGAGGGTCGCTGCTCGACAGCTTCACCTCCAGGCCTTCCGGCGGGGCAGGTTCGCCGAGGTACACAAGTCCTTCTTCCTCCATATCCTTCGCCAATATGAGGTCTTGGGTAATCGCCAAGCCGGGCCTTTCGACCCAAGCCGTGACTGAGCTGAACTTTGTGGGGACACTGAAACCGGGCAACGGTTCGACTGTCAGTGTCGCTTTCCCTAAAGCCGATGGCGTAAATTCCGTCTCCGCCTGGCTCGACCCTCCAGGAATCCGCAGTGTCGCATGCCTCAAGGTCCCGGCGCCTGGATCTGAATTCCGGAGCTTCAATTCTGTGGTCTTGGCCATGTACTGCTCTTCCATGACTTCCAGGGCCTCATTCAGCCGCGCGGAAACGATGGTGATCCTGACCCCAGGAGACCGGGGAGTGGTCGAGAAACTCGGCGCCCGGAATGGCCCCAAGAGAAGCAAAGCCGAGGGTGTCACCGTAACGGTTCCCTTTGCGGAGCTATAGCCCGGCGCGCTGACGGTGTAGGTGACAGGCCCGGGATCTCCGGCCGCCTGGACCCAGAACTCCGGGGTTAAAATCATGCCTGCTCCTACCTTCAGCGTGATGCTTTCCTGCCCTTCGGTCTCGGGATTCAAGGCCAGCCGGAGCCGCTTGGGATCGTCGCTCCTAATAGTGACGGGAAGCCCCGTTTCCGGCGCTCTTTCACTTAGCCGGACGCTGATGTGCATCTGGAGATTCCGCCCCACCTCGATAGGTTCGGGAAGAAAGGCGGGCGCGCCCATGCCTACCAATGGAGTCATCAGCCAAACAGCCAGCTTGCTGGCAAAAGCAGTGTGCCTCATGGTTCACCTCGTCACGATCTGGGATACCCACACCACCCTTTAAGGGGCGACAGCCGCCGTTTCAGGCGCCTCTTCACCGCGCCGCACGGTGATATCCAGGCTCGTCATGTCGCCGGGAGAAGCCCAGCCCGGAGGCTGCTCTACCGAAATTGACGTCCGCCCCGCTGCGGAAGGAACGAACTCCAAAACCCCCGTGTCGGAGCCTACTGGAATCACCCCTGCCGAGGGGATGATCCCTACCGACTGATTCCCATTCCGAACGGTGATCGTCAGCGGCTTGCCCCCCGTCAGCGGTTGCGCGCACACCGGTTCCCGATTCGACTCGGGGTCCAGCGCTACCGTGCGCAACAGTATCTTTTGGGCGCCGCCTTCCAAGGTCACTTGTTCGGGACCTAAGAGCACCACGCCAGACGGCGCAAACCGCACGGTCCCGGTCGCCGGAGCAAACCCCGCGGCTTCCGCCGCGTAAGTCGCCGTGCCTGAATCCGCAAAAGCCTGAACGTAAAAATGCGCGCTTCTCGTCCGCCCCGCAAGCACAACGGTGATGGCGCTGGAGCCTGCGTCCAGAGGATTCAAGGCAAGCTTCAGGGAAGGCGAATGGCTGCGTACCGTCACCCGGACAGGCGGGCTGTCATCTGGAGCCTCCAGGGCCGCTTCGCTTGATTCCTCCCCTTCCTTAGGCGGCGCACTCTGTATATGGCTTAGCGGTCCCAGATGGACGATCACGCCCGTTTGCAAGCTGCGCCCCACCAAAATTTCTTCGGGCAAGATAAGCGGCGGCTCGGCCGCCCGGATCATGAATCCTGAGTAGCAGGCCAACGCCAACGCTGCTCTGCACAGCCGACACTTCCAGAGCTTCGCTCGCTGTACCATGATCTTCTCCTCTCAGTCCCTGTGGCCGGAAAACCGGCCCCGTTCATGGCGTCACTTGCACTGCTTGGGAAACATACGCACTGGGCGTCGTCCACCCAGGCGGTTGCGTAACCGAAATAACCGTGGTCCCCTGCGCCAGCGGCGTGAAATTCACCGTGCCGCTATCGGCCGCCGAAGCTATGGAAGCGGTAGCCGGGACCGTTCCTACCGCCGGATTTGAGCTCGTAAGCCCGGCCACTACCGGCGCCAGGCCTCCGGCGACAGGCATCGACTCCAGAGGCAGCATGGTGATGCTGTCGAGAAGGGCCGCCAGCACCGTTACTGGCTTCGCTCCCCCAGCCAGGGAGACGGGCGTCGTAGCGAATACCACCACTCCTGACGGACCAAAGTAGACGGTGGCCGTGGCTGGTGCATAACCGGCAGCCGTGCCTGTATACGTCGCGCTGCCGGCCGAATCAAACGCCTGCATGTAATAGGTCGCGTTATTGCCGCCGGCAGGAATCGTGAGCGTAATTGAGCTCGAACCGGCGTCCGTCGCCTGTTTGGCGAGCTTTAACGACGGCGAATTGCTGATCAAAGTGACGGTGGTCGCCGGAGACGAAGGCGTCCTGCCGGGTAAGATCACAGTTCCGCCATACTGTAGGTACTTGCCAATCGTGACATCGCCGGTCAACAGGAAGCTTGAGGAAGCCACTGTCGCCGTGATGATGCCCTGAACGGCCGGCGTGTAACCCGCGGCGCTCGCGGTCAGCGTGGATGTTCCGTTAGCGAGCGGCTGGAACTCCGTCGCCGCCATATTGGACCCTCCGCCGATCGTCACCGGGGAGATTGTGATCACGCCGACAGACGGGTTGCTGCTCGTGACGGCCGCGCTCACCGACATGCCGCCTGCCACAGCCTGGGACTCCACATAATTCCCCGAGCCATCCAAACGTGCGGTGTAAATCTCCAGCGCCGCGTTGCCGATGCCGAGCGTCATGCTGAAGTTAGCGCCGATGCCGAACGGCGACTTGATCACTACTCCCGACGGCGCCAAAGTCACCGTGCTTTCGATGCTCCCATACCCGCTCGCCGACACCCGGTAACGAGCCGTGCCGGAGCTGTCGAGAGCCTGCGCATAGAACGGAGGGCTGCTGACTTGTCCGGCGGGTTGCGTTACGGTGATGGACGTCGATCCGGCCGCCGTGGGCGTCGCCGCGAATTTCAACTTGGCCGGGTCGAGACTCTCAATGAGCAAGGAGACGCTCGAGGACGGCGGCGCGGTCAGAGACGTAGAGACGGCCGTCTGAAGATTCTTGCCGATGGTCGCGCTGAAGGGCAAGATCCCGCTGGGCTGTACGGTCGCCGTCACCGTAGCTCCCGTCGCCGGAGAAGTGAATCCTGATGGCGCACTCACTACGATGTCGGTAGTCCCGGTGTTCACGCCGCTGGCGATGAATTGGACGTTTCCGCTATCCATCCCGCCGCTGAACACCACCGTCGGAGAAGAAACCGTGCCGACGCTGGTCAAGGTAGTGCTGACCGGGACGTTTACGGTCATGCCGCCCCGCACTTGCTGTGGTTCCGCGAACACGCCGCCGTTCAGGCGCGCGGCATACACAGTCAGGTTGGTCGTCACCCCTTGGAATGTCGCAAACGGGGCGCCAATCCCGTTCGGGCCGGCAAGCACGAATCCGGACGGCGCCAGAGTGACTGTGCCGGTTCCGTTCGTGTATCCCGGCGCCGCCGCCGTGATTGCCACCGCCCCCGACCCCGCCAGCGCTTTGGCGTAAATCACCACCGAAGTCGTGCCCGCGGAAATGTTCGTGGTGACGGAAGAAGTGCCGGTCGCCCCGGGGGTGCCAAGCAAGACCAAGGCTGGATTCCCGGACGTAATGGTCAGCGTTACTTCGGCGGCCGGAGGCGGCGAAAAGCCGATCGTAACCGGCGCCTGAAGATTGGACCCGACGATCGCATTGCTCACCGTGAGCGTCGTTGGGCCTGTCGGCGTATTGATGAGCAAAGTGAATTCTTTCGAAACGGACTGCGGCGGGCTCGCCAGGTCGCTCACTGTCACCGTGACTCTGTAAACGCCCGGCACGGTTGGCACGCCCGCCAGTAAGCCAGTGTTGGTTTCCAGCGTCAAGCCGTCCGGCAGGATGTCGGTGAGTTCGTTCGTGGGCTTCCATTCCCACTTGTAAGGCGGGGTGCCGCCTGCCGCCTCAAGAGTCTGCATGTAGTAGATGCCTGCCGTCCCATTCGGCAGCGAACCCGTGACAAGGGCCAACGGCGGCGCCGCTATGGTGATCCACAGCGTCTTGGAAACAGATTGGGGGGTGGTGCTGTTGTCCGCCACGGTCACCATGACCGGGCTTGTAGTCACCGTGGTTGGAGTGCCGCTGATCTGCCCTGTGCTCGGATTGATGCTCAGCCCCGGGGGCAATCCGGTCGCCGCCCAAGTATAGGGGGCCACGCCGCCCGTCGCCGTCACCGTCGCTGCATACGGCGCTCCCCTCACTCCGCTTGGGAGCGATGTGGTTGTAATGGTAAGCGGCGCGGCAATGACCAGCGAAAACGCCTTATTCACTGTCTGCGGATTCGGCGTGCCGGTGTCGGTCACCGTTATGGTCACTGAACTCGTCCCGGCCGCCGAGGGCGTGCCCGTGATCTGCCCGGATGCGGCGTCGATGGACAGCCCTGCCGGCAGTCCCGTGGCGCTGAAAGAGTATGGAGCGACACCGCCAGCCGCGGCGACGGTTGCGCTGTAGGCTGCCCCCACCAGACCAGTGGGCAGTGAAGTCGTGGTGATCGTCAGCGCGGTGACGATGTTGATCGATAGGCTCTTGGACGTAGTAAGCGCCGGGGAGGAAGAATCCGTCACCGTTATTGTGGCTGTCACTCTGCCTACCGCTGTCGGCGTCCCTGTAATTTGGCCGGTGGTGGGATTGATGGCCAACCCGGCAGGTAAATCCACCGCTGACCAGGCATAAGGCGCCGTTCCACCGGCCGCCTGCACCGGCGCGCTGTAAGCTGTATTCACAACGCCGTTCGGCAGCATCGAAGTCGTAATTACCAGCGGCGGAGGAACGATAGAGAGCGAAAAGGTCTTGGTGGCGGTCTGCGGCGTTGGGATGGACGAGTCCTGAACCGTGATGGTCACAGAACTGACTCCCGCCGCCGCCGGCGTGCCGGTGATCTGTCCGGTTGAGGTGTTGATCGTCAAGCCTGCCGGCAATCCGGTAGCCGACCAAGTGTAGGGCGGAAGACCGCCGGTAGCGATGGCTGCTGAGCTGTAGCCGGCGCCTACCATCCCGTCGGGCAACGACGTCGTGGTAATCGCCAGCCCGGCAGGATTCACCACCAGGTTGAGACTCTTCGTCGCAGTCTGCGGCGTAGGCGCCGCCGAATCCGTAACCGTAATCACGACCGGGAATCCGCCCGCCGCCGCCGGCGTACCACTGATTTCGCCCGTGGCGCCGTGTATCGTCAAGCCTGCGGGCAATCCTGTGGCCGACCATTGGTACGGTGTCGCGCCACCTGTGGCCGCCACCGTGGCAGAATAACTCGTCCCAACCATTCCACTGGGAAGCGAGGCGGTGGTGATGACTAACTGCGTCAGGACGGTCAGTGTCAGCGTCTTTGAGGCGCTCTGCTGGGGCACGGTCGAATCTGTGACTGTGATCGTTACGTTGCTCGCGCCGGCCGCAGTAGGTATGCCCGATATGACGCCCGTCGCCGCGTTGATCGTTAACCCGGCCGGGAGTCCGGTAGCCGCCCAGGAGTACGGTTGCGTGCCGCCCGCAGCCTCCACCAGGGCCGCGTACGCTGTCCCGGCAATCCCATTCGGCAAAGACGCCGTGGTGATCGAGAGTCCCGAGCTAATGACCAGCGACAAAGTTTTGGTCGCCGTCCGCGCCGTGGGCGTGGAGCTGTCGGTTACGGTGATCGTCACCGACGCCGAACCCGCCGCTGTGGGCGTCCCCGTGATCTGCCCGGTGGAAGCGTTGATGGCCAGACCAGCGGGCAATCCCGCCGCCGACCACGAGTACGGCGGCACGCCTCCGGTCGCGTTGACCGTGGCGCTATAAGCCACGTTGATCACTCCCGACGGCAATGCCGTAGTCGTAATGGACAGCGGCACCAGTATCGTCAAGGAGAAAGTTTTCGAGACGGTCTGCGGCGTGGGCGAGCCCGAGTCGGTCACTGTCACTGTCACTGAACTCGTTCCCGCCGCCCCCGGCGTCCCCGTAATCTGTCCGGTGCTCGGATCGATACTCAGGCCGGACGGCAACCCCGTGGCGGACCAATTATAAGCAGGCGTCCCACCGGCGGCTGCCACCGTGGCGTTATATGCCGTTCCAGCCACGCCAGTGGGGAGCGCCGCCGTTGTGATGGCCAGCGGCGCCGGCGCGATAACCACTGTAAACGCCTTGGTCGCGCTTTGCGGCGTGGGCGTGCCGGAATCAGCCACCGTTACGTTCACCGTGCTTGTCCCTGCCGCCGTGGGTGTCCCGGTGATTTGCCCCGTGCTCGGGTTGATGCTCAGCCCAGCGGGTAATCCCGTGGCGGACCAGTTGTACGGCTGTATGCCTCCCTCTGCCGCCACCGTGGCGTTGTAAGCCGCCCCCACTGTGCCGTTGGGCAGCGTGGCGGTGGTGATGGAGAGCAGCGCCGGCGCGATGACCACCGTGAATGTCTTGCTCGTTGTTTGCGGCGTGGGCGCGCCGGAGTCTGTCACCGTCACCGTCACTGAAGTCGTCCCCGGCGTGGTTGGCGTCCCCGTTATCTGGCCCGTGCTGGTATTGATGCTGAGCCCTGCCGGTAACCCCGCCGCCGACCACGTATAGGCCGGTGTGCCGCCCGTAGCCGCCACCGCGGCGTTGTAAGCTGCGCCCACTGTGCCGTTGGGCAGCGTCGTAGTGCTGATGACCAGCGGCGCCGCCGTGATGGTTAGGGAGAAAGTCTTGCTCCCCGACCGCGGCGGTGCGGCGCTGTCAGTCACTGTCACCGTTACGGAACTCGTCCCTGCGGCGCCTGGCGTCCCAATGATTTGCCCTGTGCCAGCGTTGATGCTCAAACCGGCGGGCAGTCCTGTGGCGGACCAACTATAAGGCGGCGTTCCGCCCGAAGCAGCGACATTGGCCGCATAAGCTGTTCCAACCGCACCAGACGGAAGCGTTTCCGTCTCGATCACGGGCGCCAGAGAGGCTATCGTCAGAGTGAAGGTCTTCGAGGCCGTAAGCGGCGCCGGGTTGGAAGAATCCTGTACTGTTACGGTCACTGTGCTGACCACGGGTGCGTTTACCGATCCCGTAATCTGTCCCGTGCTCGCATTCATCAACAGTCCGGACGGCAGACCCGATGCGGACCATTGATAAGGCGGCGTCCCGCCTGAAGCGCTCACTGTGGCGCTATACGCAAGCGTTGCCGTGCCAGTCGGCAAGGAAGTGGTTGTGATCGTTACGGGCGGCACTGTAACAGTCACCAAAATGTTGCGGGAAGCCGTCTGGGAATTGGCGTCCGTCACCGTGAACGACGCGGCGTAAGTCCCCGCATCAGTCGGGACGCCCGTGATTTGTCCGGTAGACGAATGGATCGACAATCCTGGCGGCATTCTGGAGCCGGCCCACGTGTAAGGCGGCAAGCCTCCTGTCGCCGCCATAGTGGCGGAGTACGGCGTCCCTACCATTCCGTTGGGCAATGACGCCGTCGTGATCGTGAGTTCCGCCGCAGGGCCAATCGCCAAGCTGAGCGTTTTCGAAGCGCTTTGGGGCGTGGGCGACGTGGAATCCGTCACCGTCACCGTCACCGTGCTCGTCCCCGCCGCCGTGGGCGTACCCGTAATCTGCCCCGTGCTGGCGTTGATCGTCAAGCCCGCCGGCAATCCCGCCGCGCTCCACGCGTACGGCGTTGCGCCGCCCGCCGCCGCCACCGTCGCGCTATAAGCTGCCCCCACGGTTCCATTGGGCAGCGAAGTCGTGGTGATGGTAAGCGTGGCGGAGTTAATCGTCAGCGAGAGAGTCTTTGACGCGCTCTGCGGCGTGGGCGACGTGGAATCCGTCACCGTCACCGTCACCGTGCTCGTCCCCGCCGCCGTGGGCGTACCCGTAATCTGCCCCGTGCCGGCGTTGATCGTCAAGCCCGCCGGCAATCCCGCCGCGCTCCACGCGTACGGCGTTGCGCCGCCCGCCGCCGCCACCGTCGCGCTATA
>Ga0073932_1000940_pt1 | contig 62868 bp, 43 predicted proteins | sample DewCreD2012metaG_FD_76967 | JGI IMG/M metagenome (GOLD analysis project Ga0073932, IMG submission 76967) | Hot spring sediment bacterial and archeal communities from British Columbia, Canada, to study Microbial Dark Matter (Phase II) - Dewar... ...
ACCCCCATCCCGTAGGGATGGAATGTTTATAGACCGCGCCCGCAACGGACGCACTAGCCCCGATAGGGGCGGCATGTTTGGGGTCCGGTTGCTCGCCATTAGTCCCATGCCGCCCCTACGGGGCTGGCTTTCCCTCGGTCGCCGGTGTTCTATAAACAGGTCATCCCTACGGGATTCCGCCGGAAACAACGAATAGGCCCGAGCGCCGATCGGTCGTTTTCGCTGCGATTGCAAAAAGCGCCGCCAGTGGTTTTTCCCTCTCCCCAAGAGAGAGGGATCAAGAGTGAGGGGAAAAGGCGTCACCGACAACCCAGGGAAGCGCCGGCCTCACGGTTGGGCCGATTTGGCGGCGGTCGGCTCCGGTCCGGAGTTTTGCGGTCCTTGGCCGCCATTGATGAGGAAGAGCACCGCCATGCGCACCGCCAGCCCGTTGTTGACTTGCTGGAGGATGAGGGAGCGCTCGCAATCGGCCAGTTCGTTGTCAATTTCCACGCCGCGGTTGATGGGGCCCGGATGCATGATCAAAGCGTCGGGCTTGGCCATGGCGAAGCGGGCGCGGTTCAAGCCGAAAAGCGCGGCATACTCGCCGGTGCCGGGAAACATGGTTTTGCGCTGGCGCTCATGCTGGATGCGCAGCAGGTTGATGACATCCGCGTTGGCGATGGCGTCCAGAAGATCGTAAGTAACGCGGCAGCCGAGGCGTTCAAAAGTTTTGGGCACCAGCGTGCTGGGCCCGCAAAGGGTGACGTTGGCCCCCATTTTGGTCAGCAGCCAAATGTTCGACCGGGCCACCCGGCTGTAAAGGATGTCGCCCAGGATGGTCACGTTCAGGCCGGCCAGCCGTCCCTTGTTTTCCAGCATGGTGAAGGCGTCCAGCAGCGCCTGGGTGGGATGCTCATGGGCGCCGTCCCCGGCGTTGATGACGCTGGCCTCGAGCACCCGCGAAAGAAAATGCGGCGCCCCGGCGGCGCTGTGGCGCACGATGATGATGTCCGTGTTGAGGGCCTCGAGGTTGCGCGCGGTGTCTTTGAGGGTTTCGCCTTTTTTGAGCGACGAGGCTTCGGCGGTGAAATTGATGACGTCGGCCGACATGCGCTTGGCGGAGAGCTCGAAGCTGGTGCGGGTGCGGGTGGAAGGTTCGACAAACAGGTTCACCACCGTTTTGCCGCGCAAGGCCGGCACCTTTTTGATGGCGCGCTCGCCGACCGCCTTGAAGCTGCGGGCGGTGTCCAGCACGGTCTGGATTTCGGCGGCGGACAGGCTCTCGATGTCCAGCAGGTGTTTGCGGTTCCAGTTCATAGGGGCGCTTGGGTTCGGACTTTATTTGGGTTCCGGTTCGCCAGGTTTGCGCCGCAGATACACGGCATCGTCGCCGCCGTCCTCGCGCAGGCGCATTTCGATGTGGTCCGTTGGGGAAGTGGGCAGGTTCTTGCCGACGTAATCGGCTTTGATGGGCAATTCTCGATGCCCGCGGTCCACCAGGACGGCCAATTGGATTTGGCGGGGCCGGCCAAAATCAACGATGGCGTCAAGGGCCGCCCGGGTGGTGCGGCCGCTGAACAGCACATCATCCACCAGGACCACCACTTTGCCGTGGATATCGAAGGGTATGGTGGTGGGATGGACGGTGGGCGCCAGCCGCCCATCCAGGTCGTCGCGGTGCATGGACACGTCCAGCACGCCCACCGGCACCGGCCTGCCGAGGAGGCCCTGAAGCAGTTTCGCCAGCCGCTCGGCTAGGAAAACGCCGCTCCGCTGCACCCCTAAAAGCACCAGCTCTCCCGTGTCCGCGTTGCGCTCGACGATCTCGTGGGCAATGCGGGCCAGCGCCCGGTCTATCCCCTGCGCGTTGAGCACCAAACTCGTGTCCGCCATAAAAAAATAACCGATCCCCTTGGGATCGGCCTTTGCATCGTCACGTTGCTTTCATTTGGTTCCTTGGCGACCTCGCCGGATCGCCTTAAAGGATTCGGGCCGGCTCTCAGGCGGCCCCCACTTTTTCCTTTTCCTTGCGTCGCTCCGCCTCTTCCCGCTGCGCCATTTGTTGGCGCCATCGCCGCCATTTGGGGCGATGCTTCACAATCCAATCCGCCAGAGCGCGCTCGAAGCCGATGTCGTAGCCAGCCTTCTCGGATTCGATCCACTTGTGTTTGAGGATCTCCTCGCGTTCCGCCAAGAACTCCCGGTAAAGCAGGGAATTCTTCTCCAAGTCGCTGGCGGTCAGATTATTGTTTGTATCCGTCGGCATAACCGCTCGCCATGCTTTTGGCTTGTTAAATTCAAATTCACCTTGAATTCAAGTAAACCTAACATGCCGCCACGGTCTGGCACAACCAAAAAAACCAAAATAAAGCGGGAACCCCGGCGGCGGCTCAGGCGTTCGCGTAAGCCATCCGGCTCAATTGCGCTTGGGACTGGCGGTTAAGGCCGGTTAGCAGCAGGGAGACGACATAGCCGGCTTGCCGGCTGCCCTCGCAGGCGACCACAATGCCGGTGCAGGCCACCCGCTTGGCATCCCGCGGGGATTCGAGTTCCACCGTCATTTCGGTGTAAGGGGCCAGGGGCGTTGGCGACAGGAACTCGATGCCGCTCTTGCGAAAACTGACCGATTCGGGAGCGAGGTTTAAGCGGGTGTGCCCCGATTCCAGCACCACCGGCTTAAAGAAATCCTTCTCCAATTTGCTTGCACTCATAAGAATATGATAAGTCAAGGTAACACAGCCGTAACAGAAGTCAAACGCCTCCGGCGGCCGGAATTTGGGCGGCTAATTAACAAAGAGATATTTCGAGGCGAACTCCGGATCGCTGGTGGCGTTCACGCCCAGCTTGCGCAAGCCCGCCGCATCCCCGGGAGTGGGGATATGCGTGAGATGCACCTCGCTGCCGCGCAGATTCTTTAGTTGCTCGATGGCGGCCTCTGCCGCGGGATTCATCGTCGCGCTGATGCTGAGGGCAATCAGCAATTCCTCGAGGTCCAGACTGGCCCTTTTGCCCTGCAAAACCTCCTTCTTGAAATGGCTCACCGAGGTCGTCACCAGCGGCGGCAAGAGATGGATTTGGTCGGGGATGCCGGCCAGCACTTTGACGGCGTTGAGCACCAAGGCCGCGGCGGCGTGAAAAAACGGCGAGTTTTTCCCGGTGACCACGCGGCCATCCTTCAATTCCAAGGCGGCGCCGCAAAAAATGCCATCGGCGCCCTTGCCGGTTTGCTGGGCCTCCAGGGCGGCGGCGCGGGCGGGCGCCACCACCAGACGGTCGCTAACGGAAAGCCCGAGCGATTTCATCAGCCCCTCCACGCGATGGACGGTGTCCTTGTCCACCAGGCCCATGGCGTATTCGCACGCGTAGTTGAAATACCGGCGGATGATTTCCTGGCCGGCCGCCGCGCGGCAGGCGGCGTCGTCCACGATGCCGAGTCCCGCCCGGTTGACGCCCATGTCGGTGGGAGATTTATAGCAGGACGGCTGCCCGGTGATGCGTTCGAGGATGCGCCGCAGCAAGGGGAAGGCCTCGATGTCCCGGTTGTAATTGACCGCCGGCTGGCCGTGGGCCTCGAGGTGAAAATGGTCTATCATGTTCACGTCCTTCAATTCGGCGGTGGCGGCCTCGTAGGCGACGTTCACCTCGTGCTTGAGAGGGAGGTCCCAAATGGGAAAAGTTTCGAACTTGGCATAGTTGGCGTTCACTCCCCGCCGGTGCTCGTGATAGAGCTGGGACAGGCAGGTGGCCAGTTTGCCGCTGCCGGGGCCGGGCCCGGTCACCACCACAATGGGCCGTTCGGTTTCAATGCAGGGATTTGCCCCATACCCCTCTTCGCTGACGATGGTATCCACGTCCACGGGGTAACCCTTGGTGGCCCGGTGGGTATAGACGCGAATGCCGCGCCGTTCGAGCTTGTTTTTGAAGGCCACCGCCGCCGGCTGCCGGTCAAACCGGGTGATGACAACCGCCCGCACCTGGATGCCCCATTCCCCCAAATCATCAATGGTCTTCAGCGCGTCCACGTCGTAGGTAATGCCAAAATCGGCCCGCATCTTGTTCTTCTCGATGTCGCCGGCATAGATGCACAACACCACCTCGCAATGATCCCGCAATTTTTGCAGAAGCTGGATTTTCACGCTCGGATGAAAGCCGGGCAGGACGCGGGCGGCGTGGTAATCGAAAATCAATTTGCCGCCGAATTCGAGGTAAAGTTTGCTGTTGAACCCCCGGACGCGCTCGAGGATGGCCTCGCTCTGTTTGGCCAGGTAGCGTTCGTTGTCAAAACCGGTTCTTACGGGCATGGTTATTCTGCCGGACGCGCCTGTAAATTAGGCGCGCCGCGCGCGGGGACTCTGCGGCATCACGCGGGGCCGGTCAAGAAGCGAGATTTTCGCCGCGCCGCTACATCACTCGCCGGACCGCTTCCGCGATGAGGCGGGTGACGTTGGCGAGCCCGGCTTCGCCGTCCACATCCACCAGCAATCCCGCCTGGCGATAATGCGCGATCAAGGGCGCGGTTTGGCTGTGGAAGGTGTCCAGGCGCGCCTTGACCGTTTGGGGATTGTCGTCGGCGCGCTGGTAAAGCTCGCCGCCGCAGGCGTCGCATACCCCGGCTTGCTTGGGCGGCTTGCCGGTCAGGTGGTAGGGCGCCTGGCAGGATCGGCAAATCAGGCGGCCCCCCAGGCGGTCAATGATGGTCTGGTCACGCGCTTGCAGATTGATCACGGCGACAAGCTTGATTTCCAGCTCCCGCAGAATGCCGTCCAGCATGGTGGCCTGGGGCAGGGTGCGCGGAAAACCGTCCAGGATGTAGCCGGCGGCCTCGTCGCCCCGCTTGAGGCGGTCCTTGAGCATGGCGGCGGTCACATCATCGGGAACCAAGGCTCCTTTTTCCATGTAGCCCTTGGCCAGCCTGCCCAGTTCGGTGTTGTTTTTGAGGTTTTCGCGGAACAGGTCGCCGGTGGCCACTTGCACAAAGTTGAACTGCTTGCAAATTTCCACGGCTTGCGTGCCCTTGCCCGAGCCAGGCGCGCCGAACATGACGATTGCTTTATTGGCTTTTCCCATAATGTTTATGTCGTTGAACGGCTGGTTTTCGGTTTTGTGTCTCGCGCTAACCCGACCTTTTTCAAGGCGGCTGGCGCTTGGTATTGACCTTAGCCGATTCCAACACCCCCCCGCAAACTTAATTTTGGGGCAATAATCTCGCGCGGGCGCAGGAATGAAGGGGTTGACTTCGTTGAGGGGTTCAGCGCCCAAAGCAGCGTGACATCGGCGCGGGGAGCCATCCGCTTTTTGGTTGTTTTATGCGCGGCCAAGCGGTCATAATTGGGTCCGGATACTGGATATGCTTCTCCCCCATCTTTTTGTTCGAGGCCAAAGGGGCGCGGGCCGCGACACTCGACGCGAGGGCGCAAAGTCCGCCGCCACAGGCGGCTGTTTGGTCGGGGAAGTCCGCTGGATGCCGACGGCCTGCCGGCAAGGCCTGGCGGCGTTCACCACCGCCGTGTTGCTCGGCGCGGCCGCCGCGGCCGCCGCCCAAATGGAAGCGGGCGCCGCGCGGCGGATGGTGGAGTTGGATTGGGCGCGCCAGGACGCGGTTCGCGTGGCGTCGGCCGCTGGCAAAGCCGGGGCTGTGAAACCGGAGGAGGACGCCGCTGGCGGGGTGGACGGCGTCATCAACGGCAAGTGGGGGTTCCATACCGACAACGAAACTAACCCCTGGTGGCAGGTGGATTTGGGCGAAATCAAGGCGCTTGGCCTGGTGCGGCTTTACAACCGGGAAGAGCTTGCCGCCCGCAATGCGCGCCTCCGGCTCTTGCTTTCCACCGATGGGCGGGAGTTCCAAATGGTGTTTGCCAATTCCGGGCTGGTCTTCAAAGGGCATAGCGACGGGAAACCTTTGGAAATCTCCCTCACGAACGCGGAAGCGCGGTTTGTCCGCCTGGCGCTCGAGGGGAAGAGCTATTTGCATCTGGATGAAGTCCAGGTTTTTGCGCCGGGATTTACCAACAACCTCGCGCTGGGCCGGCCAGCGACCCAAAGCAGTGTCAGCCAATGGTCGGTTCGCCACGAACCGCCGGCCGCCGCCGCGCCAGCCAACTATCCCCTGGCCCAAGTGATTGAGCGCGGTCTGCGTCTGGCCGAAGGCCTCAGCAAGCTGGGAGTCCGGGGGGAAAGCGAGGTCGAATCCCTGAAACAAACGGCGGCGCAATGGCGCCAGTTGCCGCCCGGCGCCGACGCCGAACAGCGGCGTGAGTTGTATTTGCGCGCCCGCTGGAACGTGCGTCGGCTGGCTTTGAAAAACCCGCTGCTCAACTTCGAGCGGCTGCTTTTCGTCAAACGCGCCCCGCCCATCCTGCCGCATCTCTCGGACCAGCATTACGGCTGGTGGTCGCGCCCCGGCGGCGGACTTTTCGTGCTGGAAGGTTTCCGCGAGGACCGCCCCCGGCTGCGCCAACTGACCGAAAGTTTCGCCGCCGGCAGCTTCGGCAGTCCCGATGTTTCTTTCGACGGGAAGAGGATCGTCTTCTCCTACTGCCGGCATTACCCGGACCTGGCCGGCCGCGAAAAGGTGGACAAAGGGCAATTACCAGAGGACAGCTTCTATAAAATTTTCGAGATGAACGCGGATGGAAGCGGGCTGCGCCAGTTGACGTTCGGGCGTTATGATGACTTCGACCCGCGCTATTTGCCCAACGGGGAGATTGTCTTTCTCTCGACCCGCAAGGGAACGGCGCTGCAATGCTCCCAGTCCAGCGCCGAGGCCACCCGCCGGGAGACCTTGCCGGATAGCTATGTGCGTTGTGGCGGCGACACCCGGCGCCCGGTGGCGGTGTTCACGCTGCATGGCATGGATGCCAATGGCGGCAACCTGCGGCCCCTCTCCGCCTTCGAGAATTTCGAGTGGACACCCGCGGTGGCCGCCGATGGCCGGCTGCTCTACACGCGCTGGGATTACATTGACCGGTTCAACGGGCATTTTTTCAGCCTTTGGTCGGCGAACCAGGATGGCACCAATCCACAACTGGTTTATGGCAATTATACCAAGGCGCCGCAGGCAGTCCTCGAGGCCCGCTCGGTGCCCGGCTCCAGCCGGCTGGTGTTCACCGCCGCCGCCCACCACTCGAACACCGGCGGCTCGATCTGCCTGCTGGACCGCGACCGCGGCGCCGAAGGGGAAGCACCGCTAACGCGCATCACCCCGGAACTGCCTTTTCCCGAAACCGAGGCCTGGGGCAATCATTTCTACGCCCATCCCTGGCCGTTGTCCGAGGAGTTTTTCCTGGTGAGCTGGGCCGATCATCGCCTGCCGCCTCACGCCGGCAGCCAGCCGATCAGCGATGGGCGCAACCCGGTCAACGGCATGGGCCTCTACTTGCTCGATGCCTTCGGCAACCTCGAACTGCTTTGCCGTGATCCGGACCTTTCCAGCCATTATCCCATGCCGCTGGCGCCGCGTCCGCGGCCCGCGGCCCAGGCCTCCCTGGTGGACTGGGATGGACCGCCGGCGGGGCGGTTTTTGGTGCAGGATATTTACCAAGGTTTGCCGGGGACGCCCAACGGGTCCATCAAACAAATTCGCCTCGTCGCCGTGCCCCCCAAGGTCCAGCCGTTTATGAATCAGCCCATGCTCGGAGTCTCCAGCGAGGATCCCGGCAAATACGTTCTTGGCCACGCGCCGGTCGAGGCCGATGGGTCCGCCTATTTTTGGGCGCCCTCGGGGGTGCCGGTGTTTTTTCAGGCGTTGGATGCGGAAGGCGTGGCGGTGCAAACCATGCGCACCCTCACCTATCTCATGCCGGGCCAAACGCTGGCCTGCGTCGGCTGTCACGAAAGCCGTGACACCGCGCCCTCCCCGCGCGGCCCGGTCCTGGCGGTCCGGCGCGAGCCAACCCGGTTGGCGACCGGCCCGGAAGGCTCGTGGCCTTTGCGTTTCGACCGGTTGGTGCAGCCGGTCCTCGACCGCCTCTGTGTCGCCTGCCATCATCCCGCCGCCACCAACGCGGTGGCGGCGAAGACGGATTTGCGCCCGGACCAGGCCTATGCGGCGTTGCTGTCGTTTGCCAACGGCGACTTGAAGCGGAAAGCTTTTGAGCGGGACCGCTCATGGCCGGGAGAGGGCGTGTGCGCCACCAGCAAACTGTGGGAGCTGCTGACCGCGCCGACAGGCCATCAAGGCGTGCGGTTGGACGCCGAGGCCCGGGAGCGCCTGGCTCTATGGATGGATACCTATGCTCATCGCCAAGGCCATTTTAGCGAGCAACAGGAAAGCGAACTGGCCGTTCTGCGCGCTCGCCTCGCCCCCTGGCTGGCCGAGCGCGGGCGCTAACGCTATGGACAGCCGCGGCCGATGCTGATAAAAGAAGCCATGCCTGATGGCGCAGCCGGTTTATGGAAGCAGCTCGTCACCCCTCGGCGGCTGTTTTTGATCGCGGGCCCTTGCGTGATTGAAAGCGAGGAACTATGCCTGCGGACGGCGGCTTTTCTCCAAAAACTTTGCCGGCGGCTGGCGATGCCTTTGGTCTTCAAGGCCAGCTTCGACAAGGCGAACCGGACCTCGCCGAAGTCTTTTCGCGGGCCCGGGCTGGAGGCCGGTCTGGCGGTGCTGGCCAAGGTGCGGGCGCGAATCGGCGTGCCGGTGCTGACGGATGTGCATACCGAAGAGCAGGCCCGGCAGGCGGGCGCGGTGGTGGACATCCTGCAAATCCCCGCCTTCCTCTGCCGGCAAACCGATTTGATCCAGGCCGCGGTGCGAACGGGACGGATCGTTAATTTGAAAAAAGGACAGTTTTTGTCGCCGGCCGAGATGCTGCAAGTGGCGGCCAAAGCGCGGGCGGCCGGGGGGCGGCGGCTGCTGTTGACCGAGCGGGGGACGACCTTTGGTTACCATAACCTAGTCACTGATCTGCGGGCCATCCCCATCCTGAAGACCGCGGGTTTTCCGGTGGTGTTTGACGCGACGCATTCGGTGCAGCTGCCCGGCGGCGGCGGGGACCAATCGTCCGGGCAGCGGGAATTCGCGCCGGTGCTGGCGCGCGGGGCGGTGGCGGCCGGCGCGGACGGGGTTTTCCTGGAAACGCATCCGGCGCCCGAACGGGCTTTAAGCGACGGCCCAAACATGATCCCCCTGGCGGAAATGGAAACGGTGCTGAAAAGTCTCGTCCGGATCAAGGCCGCCGTGGCGGGCAAATAAAACGATGCCTTTGACCTTCCAGCGATGGGAATGAACGGCCAATGTTGACCAACGAGCAACTCACCGAGCGATGGAAGCGGGTGCGCCTGTTCCTGTGCGATGTGGACGGCGTGCTGACCGACGGCACGGTGACGTTTTCCGGGCACGAGGAGATGAAACAGTTTCACGTGTTTGACGGTTTGGGAACGCGGCTTCTGCGGGAGCACGGCGGCATCAAGGTCGGCTGGATTTCCGCCCGGCCCTCCGCCGCCACGACCCGCCGGGCGGAGGAATTGAAAGTGGATTTTCTTTACCAGGACCGCGCTCCCAAGGTGGCGGCCATCGAAGGCATTCTGGCCAGGGCCGGCTGCCGCTGGGAGGAGGTTTGTTATATGGGCGACGACCTCGTGGACCTCGGCGCCTTGCGGCGGGCGGGGGTGGCGGTTTGCGTGCCGGACGCCCTGCCGGCGGCGCTGGCCTTGGCGCACTATGTCACCGCCAGACCCGGCGGACGCGGCGCCGTCCGCGAGGTCATCGAACTGATCCTGAAAGCGCAAAACAAATGGGAAAAACTCTTGCGGGATTATTCAGCCTGAGCGCCCCAACGCCAAACCGCCGCCGGTCCGCGGTCATCATCCTGTTGGCGGCGGGCTTATTCGGCTCGGCGGCCGCGTTTCTGGCCCGCTCCCAAACACCGGTGGCGGGACGGGTGAAAAATTTCGTGGTGCCGGATTATGACTTGCAGAACCGGAAGCGGGCGGTGCTCATCGGCGAGGAGGCGGAAGCGGCGCCCAACAACATCTGGAACGTAAGGAACCTGAAAATCGAAAGCTACGACGCCGACGAAAAAGCCGCCTGGCTGGTGGAGGCGCCGGCCTGCCTGTTTGACAACGGCAGCAAGATCGCCACTTCTACCGGGCCGTTAAGCGTGCGTTCCGCCGACGACCGGTTCCAGATTTCCGGCCAGGGTTTCGAGTGGCGCCAGGCCGACCAGCAACTGATCATTTCCAACGCCGTGCGCACCCTGATTCGCGACCGGGGCGGCCCCACCAACCAAGCGCTGGCCGCCATCGGCCGGCAAAACCTCGAAGTGACCGCCGAACGATTTCATTTCCGTGCCCGCGAATATCAGGCCGCCTACCACGGAGAGGTGCGGGTGCGCGAGCAAATATCGCCCGGCGCGACCAACCCGCCGATGAATCTCGACTGCGGATTGCTCCTCGTCCAGATGCCCGCTGGCGGCGGCGGCCTCGAATATCTGCAGGCCGAGCATGACGTGGTTTTTCAGCAAGGGCAAAGCCGCGCCACCGGCGGCAAAGCCGTTTATGCCGCCTCGAACGAGGTGGTGCGCATTTCCGTCGCCGCCAACTGGGAAACCGAGTTGGCGGCGGGCAAAGCCGAGGCGCTGGAACTGGACCGGCGCCGCGACCTGTTTGTGGCCACCGGCAACACTTTCACCCGGCTCAAGCCCTCCCGCGCCGCCGCCCAGAGCGGGACGGGAACCAACGACATCATGGAAATTTTTGCGGACTCCCTGACCGCCCAGCGTCTGGCGCCGGCGCGGGAAGAGGCCCGGATAACCGCCGCCGGGCAAGTCGTCGTAACCCGAGGAGAGCAGCGGGCCACCGGTAACCGCGCCCTTTACCTCGGCACCGCCGAGGATGGCCGGCTGGAAATCACCGGCAACGCGCGCTGGCAAATCCCCGGGACCGAAGGCCAGGCGGACACCCTGATCTTTGACCGCCGCCAGAATGAGTTTTGGGGGCAGGGCAACGGCTACATCCGAACCGCCCGCGAACCGGGGAACCGCGAAAAGGCGGTGGAAATTTGGGCCGACTCCTATCGTTACCAGACCAACGGGGCCAGTTTGAAAGGCGCCGTCCGCCTGCAAGACCAGGAGTGGAAACTGAGCTGCGCCGAGATGACCCTCCTAAGCCAGCCCGCCGGTTCGCGGTGGCAAACCGTGCTGGCGCGGGAAGGGGTGACGGTGGAACAGCGCCCGGCCAGCGCGGCCCAGACCCCCTGGCGATTGACCAGCCGGCAGGCCCGGCTCGATTTTCGCGCGGACGGAAGATTAGTGGAGAAAGTCGTCGCCGAAAACCAAGTCCTCATCGAGCCGGCCCAACCGCCCGCGCCGGGTTCCCAAGGTTTCTCCTGGAAACTCGGCAGTGATCGTTTGACCCTCTACCTGGCCGCGCAAACCAACCGCCTCGAAAAAGCCGTCGCCGAAAACAACATCCGCTTGGAGCAAGTGTTCGGAACCCCCGTGGCGACCGGCGAAAAATGGACCTTCGCCTCGGAGCGGCTGACATTGCAAATTTCCGCCCAGACGGGGGACGTGGAAGCCGCGGTGGGCGAGCAAAACGTGCGGGTGGAAATGATCGAAGTCAACCCGGCCGTCCGGGAAAGGGTCGCTTGGCGGCTGACCTCGCAACGCGCCGTCCTTCGGCTGGCGGCGGGTCCGGAACGGCGCATCGAGTCGGCCGAGGCCGAGCAAGGGGTGCGGGTGGTGCAGTTGGCCACCAACAGCGCCGAGCACGCCTGGGAATTATTAAGCGAGCGTGCGGGCCTCAAAATGGCCGCCAGCAACCGCATCGAACAGGTGACCGCGACCGACCAGGTGCGCATTACCCAGGGGGCGACAGGCCCGGCGCCCCCCATGAAACTGCGCTGTGAGAATCTCCGCATGGACCTGACCCCCACCAACACCATTCGGCAATTGCGCGCCGTGACCCAGGTGGTTTTGGAACAGGGATCCAGCCGCGCCACCGGCGCGGAGGGCCTGTTCGACGCCGCCGCCAATGAAGTGCGTTTAACGGGCCAGCCCTCCCTGGTTTATGCGGACGAGAAAGGAGCCGCCGGCCAACCGCCGCGCAAAGTCCGGGTGGAAGGCGCCGAAGAGCTGATTTGGAACCGCCTGAGCAACCGTTTCAAAGGCCGCGGGCTTTTTCGCATCACGCCCGAGGGCGTGCTGAAAGCATCGCCGGCCGCCACCCAGCCTTGAGCCGTGAACCCCGATAATTCCCCATCCGAGGCAGGGCTGTTGGTCACCGACCAACTGGTCAAGAGCTATCGCGGACGGCGCGTGGTGGATGGCGTTTGCATCCGCGTCAACGCCGGTGAAATTGTCGGGCTGATGGGCCCCAACGGCGCCGGGAAAACCACGACTTTCAACATGGTGGTGGGCGTGGTGCGCCCGGATGCGGGCGCGGTGCGCCTGGCCGGCTGCGACATCACCCGTCTGCCGATGCACCAGCGCGCCCGGCTGGGCGTGGGCTACCTGACCCAGGAGCCTTCCGTTTTCCGCAAGCTGACGGTCGAGGAAAACATCCTGGCGATTTTGGAGGCCTGCCGCCTCAATCGCGAGGAGCGGCGTCTGCGGCTGAAATACCTGCTGGATGAGCTGGATCTGGCGCGGCTGGCCAAAAGCCGGGCCTACACGCTCAGCGGCGGCGAGAAACGGCGGCTGGAAATCACCCGCGCCCTCGTGACCAGCCCCAAGCTGCTGCTGCTGGACGAGCCGTTTGCCGGCATTGACCCCATCGCCGTTTACGAAGTCCAAAAAATCGTCCGCCGCCTCAAGGAGCGGGGTTTGGGGATTTTGGTCACCGACCACAGCGCGCGCGAAATGCTAAAGCTGATTGACCGCGGTTACCTCATCCACAAAGGCAAGGTGCGGTGCGAAGGCAGCGCGGAATTCCTGATCAATGATCCGGGGGCGCGCGACATCTACCTGGGACCGGAATTCAACATGTGAGCCATGAAACGCCAATCCATCACCGTCGAGCGGTTTTTCAAAAAGTTTGGGGCGGAACTGGACCTGAAATTGATCGCCGGCGAGGCGGGTCTGGACCGGATCATCCCCGAGCCGACGGTGAACCGCCCCGGCCTGGTGCTGGCGGGGTTCACCGATTACTTTTCCTATAAGCGGGTTCAAGTGCTCGGCAACGCCGAGACGCATTTCCTGAAATCATGCGCGGAGGCGCAGCGGGAGGCCGGCTACCAGAAACTTTTTTCCTTCCGGGTGCCGTGCGTCGTTTATTCGCGCAACCTGACACCCGACCGGCGTTTTTTGCAAATCGCGGCGGAAAAACAGGTGCCCATCTTCCGCTGCCCGCTGGCAACGGTCCGCTTTATCACCAAAGCCACCCTGGCCCTCGAGAACCTGTTCGCGCCGCGCGCCACCGAGATGGGAAGCATGGTGGACATCCTGGGCGCGGGCGTCATCATCAAAGGCGCCAGCGGCATCGGCAAAAGCGAGTGTGTGCTGAACCTGATCGAGCGCGGGTATAGCCTGGTCTCCGACGACGTGACCAACGTCACGCTGGTCGAAGGCCACGAAATCCTTGGCTCGACCAACGAGCTGACCCGCAACCACATGGAAGTGCGGGGAATCGGCATCATCAACGTGCAGGCCATGTTTGGCATTCGCGCCATTCGCCATGACAAGCGGGTGGACCTGGTGGTCACGCTTAAACCGTGGGAGGAAGTCGAAAATGTGGACCGGCTGGGGTTGGAGGAGGATTACATCGAAATCCTGGGGGTCAAAATCCCGCACCTGGTTATTCCCGTCCGCCCCGGCCGGGATTTGGCGCGTTTGGTGGAGGTGGCGGCTTTCCAAATCAAGCTCAAGATGACCGGCTATAACGCGGCGCGCGAACTCAACGAACGGCTGCTGGCGCACATGGCCGCCACACACCCGCCGCCACAAAAGGATTGACAAAGAGCCGTCCGCGTGGTTTCAAAGGCCCGCCCTGAACGGCGGGGGGGCCGCTGCCAGCGGTTCCCGCAAGTCAGGCCGGACCGGGTGGCTGGTGTTGCCAACGGCAGGCCCTTTGCGCCCCGGGAAACATGGTCGGCGGCCCAAACCGCGGCAGGCGAGTTTTGACTGGCCAAAACGGGGAATCTCCCGATAATGCGACAAGTTGATGTTGAAGGGAAAAAAACAGGAACATGACACGCGCGAGGTGACCAAGGAAATGGTGGTCACCAACAAGCTCGGCATCCATGCGCGACCGGCGGCGATGTTTGTGCGCACCGCCAGTCAGTTCCATGCGGATATTCTCGTGGAGAAGGACGGCGAAACCGTCAACGGCAAAAGCATCATGGGTTTGATGATGCTGGCCGCCGGTTATGGCAGCCGCCTCCAGGTCCATGCCAAAGGAGACGACGCGGACCAGGCCCTGCACGACATCAAAAACCTCTTGGATCGAAAATTCGACGAAGAATGATCTTTCGCTTGGACTCCCGGCGGCCAAACGCCTAGGTTGAAGGCATGGCGGCGACCGATCTCGAGGTTAAATATGTGGCCCACCTGGCCCGCATTGAGCTCACGCCCGAGCAGGAGCGGCAGTTTGGGGCGCAATTGGGCGACATCCTGGGCTACATCGAAAAGCTCAAGCAGGCGGACATTGCCGGCGTTGAGCCGACCGCCCACCCCGTCCCGCTCAGCAACGTCACCCGCGCGGACGAAGCGCGCCCCTCCCTGCCCAACGCCGAGGCGCTGCGCAACGCCCCGGCCAGCGCCAGCGGGTTGTTCTTGGCGCCCAAAATAATCGAATGACCGCCGCTTCACCCCGCCGGCGCGCCTCCCTTTGCCCGCCATGTTGAACCAATTAACCGTCACCGAACTGGCCCGCTTGCTGGCCCGCCGGGAAATCAGCGCGCGGCAAATCATGGCCGATTGTTTGCAACGCCTCGCCGCGGTCGAACCGCGCCTTCATGCCTTCCTCTCCTGGCAGGAACAGGACGCGCTGGCGCAAGCCGAGGCCGCCGACCGCCGCCGCGCGGCGGGCGAAACCGGGCCCCTGTTGGGCATTCCCGTGGGCATCAAGGACGTGATTGCCGTCCAGGGGCATCCGCTGACCTGCGGCTCGCGCATCCTGGAGAATTTCATTTCTCCTTACGACGCGACGGTAATTCAAAAACTGCGCGCCGCCGGCGCGGTGATTTTCGGGCGTCTCAACATGGATGAATTCGCGATGGGCAGCTCCACGGAAAATTCCGCCTGGGGGCCCACCTTCAACCCTTGGGACCCTAACCGGGTCGCCGGGGGTTCATCCGGCGGCTCGGCGGCGGCGGTGGCGGCCGCGGAATGCCCGGCGGCGCTGGGTTCGGACACCGGCGGCTCGGTGCGTCAGCCGGCGGCGTTTTGCGGCTGCGTCGGCTTGAAACCCAGTTATGGCCGGGTATCGCGCTACGGCCTGGTGGCCTATGCCTCGTCGCTGGATCAGATCGGCCCGCTGGCGGGCACGGTGCGGGATGCCGCCCTGGTTTTGCAAGTCATCGCCGGCCACGACCCCCTCGATTCCACCAGCGTGCCGCGACCAGTGCCGGATTACCCGGCCGCGCTGGACGGCGCCATTAAAGGGCTGCGGCTGGGATTGCCCAAGGAATACTTGGGGGACGGCCTGGCGCCCGAAGTCCGGGAGGCGGTCGAGGCGGCGGTGGCCAAATTCGCGTCGTTGGGCGCGACCGTCGCCGAAATTTCCCTGCCGCATACGGAATACGCCATCGCCACCTATTATATCATTGCCACCGCCGAGGCCAGCGCCAACCTGGCCCGCTTCGACGGCATTCGGTACGGTTTCCGCGCCGACGGGCAGGACCCCATCGAACTGTATCGCCGCACCCGGGGCCGGGGATTCGGCCCGGAAGTCAAGCGCCGGATTATTCTCGGCACGTATGTCCTCAGCAGCGGCTATTACGATGCCTATTACCTGCGCGCCCAAAAGGTTCGCACCCTGATCCGCCGGGACTTTGCCAACGCTTTCGAGCGGGTGGACGCCATTCTGACCCCCACCACCCCCACCCCCGCCTTCAAAGTGGGCGAAAAAATTAGCGACCCGCTGCAGATGTATTTGACCGATATTTGCACCATCTCCTGCAACCTGGCGGGTCTTTGCGGGATCAGCATCCCGTGCGGATTCAGCGCCGCCCCTCGCCTGCCCATCGGCTTGCAATTGCTCGGCCGGCCTTTCGACGAGGAGACCATCCTCCGCCTGGCCCACGCCTATGAGCAAGCCACCGATTGGCACCGCCAACGTCCGCTTTGATGGCCGCCGCCTCTTCTTATCCGATACTCCCGGTGAAATCCGGGTTTTCCCGGTAATCCCTCATGTGCGGATGGCTTGGCGGCTCACGACGAAGGCGAACAAATACTAAAGGTTGTCCACGCAAGCCAGGTGTCTTTAGCCGTGGGCGTCAGCCAAACTGGCTGGCACGAATCCAAAGCCGGAAGAACCGATCCGTGATCAGGAATGAACCGTTGTCCCGATCAATGACATCTTTTTCCAGCAATGATCGCACCGCTCGCTGGACGTTGGAGGCGGAGCCTAGCCCATGCCGATGGACAAATTCTCCCGCGAAAACCCTCACCCCGGTCGTCTCCGTTGCCAGGCCTTTCAGAAGGCGTTTTTGGGAAAGGGACAGAGACTCCCACAATGTCGTGTAGGCGTAGGTCTCCCGAGCCAATAACATTCTCGTTGCCGCCCGAAGCATGTTTTGGGTTACCGTGCTTCCGGGCTCGCAAATTTCCCAAAGCGCATGGCAAAGGTGTTGGGTATAAAACGGGTGTCCCTGGGTCATTTCGCAGACCGCGTGGACGTGCTCCGGCGCCATGCGTTTGTCCGCTTTGGTGAAGCGCTGACGAATGAACGGCTGCCAGTGCTTTTCCGCAATCGGCCCGAGCGGATAGTGACCGCCAGCCCGGTATAGTGGACGTTTGCGGTCCAAAACCATCTTCTGAATTAAATGTTTGCGGCTGCCCAAAAAAAGGTAGCTTACCTCGCGATGGTTTTGGATCACGCTTCGCAGCTTTCGCTCCACGTGATCATGGCCATATTCCAACACTTGTTGGAACTCATCAAACACCATCACCACCCGCTGTTTGGTTTTGGCCGCAATCCGGGCCGGAGTTTCCAATACTTCTTCCAGGATGGGGCCGGGCCGGACGTGTTGGCCCAAGCCAAAAGTCAAAGTGGGTTTGCCTTGCTCATCCACCGTTATCACCGGCGCCAGGCTGCCAAAAAAATGCTTGGCGGTTTCCAGCATTTTGTCCACGGACGTGCTCGCCGCCTCCGTGATCGCCTTGGCCATGGCCAAAGCGAAAGCGCCCTCGTTGTCGGTGGGCCATAAATCTACGTATGCGGATAGGCAATCTTTGCGTGACAGTTTGCCCAGCGCGGCGCGCACCAATGAGGTTTTGCCATAACGTCGCTCAGAGAACACGAATAGCTTCTCCGCGTTTTCCATCGCCCGCACCAAGTCGGCCGTTTCCCGTTCCCGGTTGCAAAACGCCTCCCCGCTGACCACCCCGCCATATTCGAATGGATTTTTCATGTTACGCATTATGCGTTACGCAATTTGCGTAATAGCATAACGCGATCAGAGAGGGAAAGCTAATTTTGAGGGAGAAAAACCGATTGCCGCCTTGCCCTTGGTTAAAATGGCCGGGGTGGTGAGATTTGAACTCACGGCCTGGGGATTGTCCCGTTCATAGTTGAAAATCGGCTCATGGTTAAATTCATTACGCGGCTTTTTTGGTTCCTCGACGTTTCCAGTGGAATTGCCGGAAGCAAGTTACCGTGCATAACGCCGGGCCTGGGGTTTTCGATAGCGCGGTTTCCCCTCACCCCTCCCCTCTCCCTTGGGGAGAGGGAGACCCGTTCGCCACGGCTCGAAGTCATCGGGAGCCGCGGTTTCACCAAGCGCCGCCAGCGTGATTTCCCTCTCCTTTTGGGAGAGGGATCAAGCAGGGACCCCTCGCGAGGGGCTGATGATGGAAGAAACTCCACAAGAATTGGCAGAATTTCCCCGGCTGGTGAATCCATTACTTGGTTAATTTTCAGTAACTTACAAAAGGAGTTTCTTAAGAGGGTGAGGAGAAAGGGCGCCAGTGGGGTTGACCCGGTTTGATGGGCGCCTTGGGGGCGGGATTTCCCTGAGAACTGGTTTCGCGGCTTGCCATCCCTGAACCGTGTAGGAGCCGACGTAAGGAGGCTCTGATCTCATGGCCACCACGCCCGGGGACAAATTTGAGCCTCCTTACGTCGGCTCCTGCAACGAGGGTTCATGGAGGGGGTGGCGTAAGGGGGCGCGCGTGGTTTATCCCCAGCACTCCTGAGCAATGGCTGATCCTCAGCGCGCGGCTGCCCGGTCCGTTTTGTTCATGGATACCGTTGCCGGCAAAACGCCTTCCAGTCTTTTTCAAAAGCGTCCCAGTTGGTTTCCAGGATTTTTTCCAAATACAGGTTAAGGTCGGTGGAGTTCCCCTCGCGGAAAGCCTCCAGCAACGCCCGCCTCTTTTGGCTGTAGGGCGGCTGGTTTAGCAGCAAGTCCACCACCGTCAGCGCCTGCCAGTAACGGTTGACGGGAATTCGCCGCCCGCTGCATAGCTCGCGCAACGGCAGGCGGAAGTTTTCTTTCGTCAGCCCTTCCTGGACCAGTTTGTTGAAATTCGACTGGGGAAAGAGCTGCAATTGATAATAGTTGGCGATCCCTTCATGAAGCCAGCCGCCGTCGTCGGCAAAGCGCCCGGCTTTCTCCATCCAGGAATGAACGAATTCATGGTAGTAAACCGGCCGACGGGCGCCCTTCTGCGGATCCCAATAAGAAGTGGCGATGCCCATCATGGTGTAGCCATCAGAACCGGCCCGCTCCGCTTGCGAATTAAAGCGGCCAGCCAGCCGGAGGGGAAAATCCCGATAATGCTGCTCGTGGGCAAAGATGATCAGGGTTGGAGGCGTTGCCGGCGGCGGGAAGAAGGCAAAGTCCCTCCGCAAATCGTCAGCGAGCTTTTGCAGTCTTCCGGACATCTCGGCAAGGTCCAAGTCCGCGCAATCGGTCAGGACCAGCCAATTCGTGCCGGCCTGCAGGCGCGCCTCCGGGCGGTCGCCAAACGCGATTTCGCGCAAATCCGGCACGCCCAGGCAAGCGTTGGCGCCTGGCCGGCTGACAAATCGCAGGTTGTCCACGCTGAATTCCGCGGGGGTCCGCAGGTAAAGGCCAAAAAAACGCAGGCGATCCCACTGTGGCAGGCGGGTTCCGGAGGTGCGGAAATACTTCAGCGGCAGCCGCAACTCACGCCATTCCTGGTCCGCAACCTCCACCTTGCGCCAGAATTTCGATTTGCCGTCCGGTTCAATGAACTGGACCTCAATGGTTGCTGGGGCGTTGCCGCCATGCCCGCGTATTTGCATGGCGAAGATTTCCTGGTCGGCCAGATTGGCGGGTAGAAGGTCCCGCTTGGTATAGGCAAAGCCCTTGGCCGGGCCTTTGATCCTGAGCGCCTGGCCCGCGGGCTTGTCCTCGTCAGCCGGGGCCGCCTCGTCAACCAGCGCCTTTTCCCAGCTCAACCGCGCTTCGCCGGTTGGCTGGTTCCAATCCGACGCCAGGCCAGTCCGCTCAAAATCAAACCACACCTCCGCCGCCGACAGCGACAGTGCGGTCAAAAAAACCAGTGATGCGCAAAGCATCCGGCCCTTGGAGATTGTCCCTTTCATCCAAAAAATCGCAGTTCAACCACGGATAAACACGGATGTACACGGATACCAAAGGCTTGCGAAAGCTGAGGCTTGCCTCCGGCGGGTGAAGGCTATTCCCGCTTCAGCATCGGTGTTCATTGTTGTTCATCCGTGGTTTACAACTTCCCCGCTGTTTTCTAACTGCTGAATCCAGGTTCATTTTTGAAAATTGGCTCGTGGCGGGATTCCTTACGCGGCTTTTTTCATCGCGTCAACATTGTGATGAAACTCAGAGCGAACAAAGGCCGTGAGTTAACGACTCTCTTCTCCCGGTGTCTTTTTTCCATGATGCAACGGGCCTCTTGGTCAGCCAATGACTCGGAATTGCCGCTGCTGGTTTGCTCCCTTACCTGGCCATGTCTTCCATAAGCGCCAGCGCCAACGCCTCGGTGATTTCCGGCGTGGTGTAATTGCCGGCCAGGGCGGCGGGACCGCCCACTTTGGCGGCCAGATCGGCGCTGGAGGCTTGTCCCAGGATGCGGGCGTCCGCCACCTGGATGGCGGTGGCTTGCATGTCGGGCATTTGATAGGTGCGCTCGCCGCCCAGTTCCTTGGCGGTGACCTGGCGGGAAGAAACCAGGATTTCCACGACCACCGGCGCCAATTCGGAAATGGCTTGGCGTTGTTTGGCGCCCTCCTCGCCGACGGCAGGTCCAGCCACGGTTTTAATGGACTTTCCCGCCAGCGCCTGAGCGGCCACCTCGTGGTCCACCAAAATGACCCCAGCCGCGCGGAATGGCCGTCCCACCAGCCGCTCGATGTCGCGCATGGTCTGGCGGTCCGCCAGCGGCAAAGACGCCATAGCGCTTTCGCCGGCGCCGGGCAGTTCGCGGTTGATGCAAATCAGCAGGCGGGGCTGGCCCAGTTTGGCGTGGATTTCCTTAAATTTGGCCACCACCAGTTGGGCTTTTTCGGCGCTGACCAAGGGGACGCGTTCGCTAACGGCGGATTGAGTTTGAACGACGGTCGCGGCTTTGGCCGGCGCAGGGGGCGCGCCGGGCGCGACGAAAACCGGCGGTTGCCGGACCGGTTTCGGCTTGGGGTCCTCGATTTCGGGGAACCGGGCTTCAACAACCAGGACGGTTGCCAACAGGAGCAGAGAAGCGGTTTTCATAAGGGCGATGGAGCGGACCAGACCGCTCTTCGTTAGCGGGCCTCGCGCACCCGCACGGTGAACTGCGTGGGACCGGGTTTTAGAGAGGTAAAAGTCACCACGGTGGTTCCCTGTTCGTCCAGAAAGGCGTTTTGATAGGGCGACTCCTCGATCGGGAAGCCTTGGGCGTCCTTAAAGGAGCAGTTCACCTGCACCTGGATGCGGCGGTTGAGTTTGTTGTGCAGGATGCCCGTGACTTCCAGTCGGCCGTCCTCCAGCTTGCGCATCTGGAGGCCGGGGCTGTCCACCGAATCCTTGACGCGCGCGCCCAGGAGTTCGAGCGGCTGGGCGGCCACGCCCGCCGCGCCTGGCGGCAGGGTTTGGGCGGCGGCGCGTTGGCGCTGTTTTTCGCAGGGACACTCGCACCCGGTTTGGAGCAGGGCCAGCGCGGCCAGCAGGCTGACGGCGAATAATTTTTTCATAGATTTTGGGGAGTTATGGATTGGTCGCTGATAAAAATGACGGTATCCGCCGGCGGCTCTTTCACCCGAATGGTCAACTGCTTGGTGAAAGTGCCAACCGTTTGCTGGTCGGCATTGAGGAACTCAATGGTGACCTGGTGCGGTCCCGGCGGCATTTCCAAGGCGGAAAAAGTCAGGAATTGGGGCAGGTTGTCCCAGGCGCGGGTATCGGCGGCGGGGTTGGCGGCGGAGGCGATGATTTTGCCGAGCAATCCCGCGCCTAGCACGGCCAGGCCGGCTTCGCGGGTGTCGCGCTGGGTGGCCAGAATAGCGCCGCTAACGACCGCCACATTGCCGACCGTGTCGGTGGTGGTCTTGAAAACCGCCTTGTTCGCCAGCACATGGTCCATTACGCGCCCGCCGCGGGTGGTGGCCTGGAAATTCACGTCGTCAAATTTGGCCAGGCGCGCCAACTCCCGGCCGCCGCTTTTGATGACGGCGTAGTGGACCGGCGAGACAAAAGTGCGGAAACGCAGTTCCTGGCCGTATTCGCCGGTGCTGTATTTGTTCGGGCCAGGCCCCAATTCGATGAAAAACAGCACATTGGCTTTGGGATTGTAGGCTGGCAGCGTCACTTGGGAGGCGTTGGCCTGGGCGCGCTTGAAGCCGTCCGAGCTGTCGCCGCCGAGTTTCAAGGTGGCCAGACCGTCGAGGTAGTCGCAGAGGATGAAATCACCCGCGTAAGTCTTGTTTTCCGCGTCGCTGTCGGCCAGTTGCGCGCTGCGGAAACAGGCCCGGGCGTTATCCGGCTGGCCGTCCATCCAATACAAGAGGCCCCGGTAAAAATAGGCCATGGCGCGCTCGTAAGGCTCGCCAATGAAAGTCTTTTTGGCTTCCTCGTTGAACAGGCCGCGGGATTTTTTGGCGGCTTTGTCCGGCCCGAACACGTTGCCGATGGTCAGCAGGGCGTCATCCAATAGTTGTTTGGCGAGCGGGAAATTGGCGCGGCGCATGGCCTGCAGGGCGGTGCGGTATTGCCAAAGCACCCGGTCTTTCTTGGGGGCGCGTTCCACCATCGCCAGGCCGTCGGCCACCGGGTCGCCGGTGGCGGCCGAAACGGCGGCGCGCGGGGCGGGGGAAGTGGTGGTGGCGCACCCCGCGAGGGCCAGGCCGATGACAGCCAAAGTGATGGCGGAATAGTGTTTCATGGGACGGGAACCTGCCGTCGGGAGGCTCAGCGATAGGCGGCGTCCTCCTGCCCCTGCTTTTTGACCTCCATCGAGTCCTTGAACACGATCTCGGTGGTCCGCAGGTCAATTAGCTCGAAGGTGTAGAGGATGTAATCGCTGGTGCCCTTGGAGGTGCGGGTGGTCAGGCCGGAAAGTTTGCCGGTCAGCATGTAGTCGCCGCCTTTGAACTCATTGACCTTCGGGTCGCTGCTCGACAGCACCTGGCCGTCGCGCTTGAGCTGCCGCTCGTGCTCGATGGCCGCCATGCGGTCGCGGGCCAGGAAGCGGACTTTGGCGCCGGCCTTGCTGATCAGTTCGGCCTGCAAGCGCTCAAGGAAAATGTCCTTGTTGATGGGAAACCGGGTGTCATTGACCACCGGGTTCAGAATGATGCGCGGGAGCACGGCGGCTTGCGCGATTTCCGGCACGTTCAGGATGTTCCGGGCGATTTTGTCGGTGACGGCCACCAGGTCCTGGGATTCGATGCCGGTGCCGGCCACAAAACCGGTTTCATCGGCGCGCATGACGGTGACGCCCGTGCCGGAGGGATTTTTCACCCCTTTGGAAGCGCAGCCGGCGACGACCGCGACCAGCAGGACGGAGGCAATAACTTGGATGGTTTTCATATTTGAAATAAGCGGTTTTTCAATGGGTTAAGATGGACGATCAAGCGGAAGGGTTATCTTCCAAAAAGGCTGTTCGCGCCGCTCATGGGCGTCGGCGGCGGGGGGGTGGTGGCTGGCTGCGCCACAACGGGGGTGGCGGGGCTGGCCGGTGGTTCGGAGGAGGCGGCTGGGGCGGGCGGGGGCACCGCAGGCGGCGGCGCCGCCGCAACCGGGGTCGGCGCCGCGACGTTCGCCGCGCTCCATTGGGTTTGTTCCTGTCGGCGCGCCTCGCGTTCCGCCAGGGTGCCGAGCAGCAAGCCCGTGCCGGCGCCAATGGCTATTCCTTCCGCCGTTTGCCGGTGGTGATTATGGCCGATCACGCCTCCCGCGATTCCTCCCAAAATGGCTCCCGACGCGGCATAATTGGGCCGCGGGTAAAGCGGCTGGGCTTGATAGACCGTCACCGGTGGGTGATAGGCGGGCTGGGCTTGGGCTTGATAAGGCGCATATTCTTTCCGGCTTTGGTGAACGATGTTTCCCAGCAGCAACCCGGCCCCGGCCCCGATAGCCGCGCCTTCGGCGGTTTGTCGGTGGTGATTATGGCCAATAACGCCCCCCACAATGCCTCCCAGCACTGCGCCGCCGAGAGACTCGTGGTTAAACAGTTGGGCCTGTCCGGTGCAAACCACCGTCAGGCTTGCCAACGCAATCGTCCATTTGCGCATAACCGCCATATCCATCCCACGGCTATTAGACGTTCGCCGCCGTCATTTCATTCGTTCTGCAAAACTAACACAACCGGAGTCGGTTGTAAATTTGATTCAAGGAGACAATTCCTGGTTCCTCGCTGTTTTCAGTGGAATGCCAAGTGTCTCATTCGTGAGGGGCTCGCCTGGTTTGGGAGGCATCGTTGCGCTCAGCCCCGCCAGGGGCGGCAGGTAATCGCCCAGCGATTTATCGCTGGGAACGACGCCCCGCCTGAGTCCCCAAGCCCCGCCAGGGGCGAAAGAAATCCGCGCGCGTTCGCTGCCAACGACCGCCGCCCCTCCGAAGATCTGCTTTCGTCCCTCCGGGACTTTGGGCCGTCTTGCACCCGCATCCCACCCTTGAAAGGGTGGGCTATTTTCTACCGCCCTGCCGGGCTGGCGGCGTTATTCCACCGAAAACACCGAAGAACCCCAATTGTGTATTGCATTCCGGAGGCTGTAACAGTCCATGGCGGGTGGTGACGCAACAAAGCCGCGGGTCATTTCCCGGCGGAACAACAAGGTCAAGGGTAGCGGGTGCGATAAAACGAGGGGGAGGGTGGATTGAGATTGGTGAAAATGAGCAGGCCGGGCGGGACGGAATTGACGCTGGCGGGCTGGCTGGCGACGGGGAGCCAAACGGCGTTGGTTTCCAGGCTGGAGGCGCGCAGCAAGGTGTAAACGTGGCCTGGCACGCCGTGAGCGGCAATCATGACGATTCGGTTGGCGCCATCGGCGACGAAGGCGATTTGATCCGTATTGAAGGCTTGCGCGGGATTTTCGGTGACGGTTAGCGAGGCGGGCACGCTAAACGCCAAGCCGTGGCGGTTGCTGACGCTGACGGCGTAGAGGCCGGCATCGAGATATTGCAGGTTGGTGATAGTGAGATAATCGTTGGTGCGCCCGGCGAGCGGCTGGTGGTTGAAATACCACTGAAAAACGAGCGTCTCGCTGCCGCAAACGCCCACGCCAAAGGTTGCGTCGCTTCCGCGAGCCGCCACCTGGTTTTGGGGCGCAGCGTAGATGGTGGGGCCGGTAACGCCGGGCGAGGGGGCGGCGGCCTGCCAATTGGCTGGGTCGTTACCGAAGGCGCCGACGGGCTGACGATGCAACGCTGAGCCGGTGCCAAGGGCGTTGGCGGCCCACGGCGGCGCGGAGCCGTAGCGCACCCGGTCCACGGTGATGTAAACGCCGTTCGTGTCGTTAGGGTAGGGCTTTTGCAGCTCCAGGTTTTCGCCGTCGTCATCCAACACACTGCCGGGAGCCGTAAACACGGGCACTTCCGAAGGCACGCCATAGGCGGCGCGGAAAGCGGCTTCGTTGGTGGTGGTGACGATCAGCGTGCCGCAGGCCGCCAGCACCGTATTGGTGGGGAAACGGTAGTTCAACCCGACGATTCGCCAGGAGCTGGCCGGCCGGTCAACGTCATAAAGCGGCACCGGCGTGCCGGTGAGATTTCGCAACTCGACATACTCCACGCCATTGTCCGGCGCATACATGATTTCACTAAAAATCACCGGGCCGATGCGCGGGCCGGCATTGGTGGCGCCCAGGGTAAGCGCCGATTGCGCGACCCATTGCTCCTGCCCGTCGCTGCTCACCAGGCGGCCGAGGGACACATTGGGGTCCACCGCGCCGAACGCGAAGCCGTGATAGGCGCCGGTGAGATTAGTGGCCGCGTCCCCCTCGAACAGATACACCGCCTCGCCCTGTGCGCTGAGCGCGAAGCCGGCGCCGCCCGCGTTAAACTGCGCCTCGGAGAACACCAGGAAACCACCGGCGGGGACGACGGCTCCATCGGGAAGGCGATACTTCTTGGGCAGCGTGAAATTATCGGTGAGAAACCAGCCGCCGACCGCGACGTCGGCGGGGGTGGGATTGAACAGTTCGATGGCGTCCACATTGGTTCCGGTGCTGGCGCTGAGGATTTCATTGATGAGAATGGGCATCGAGGCGGGGGGGAGGATTTCATCGGCGCCGGGGGTGCCCTGCAAGCTGCCGCAGGGGCGCCACTGGGATTGACTGTTCCACGCTTCGGGTTGGGCCTGTTCATCCGCCACCACGAGCGAGAAACCCAGGCCATCGGTGATGGGATGCCACTGGTTGTCATAGCGAAAGTCCAGGATCTCCTCGTTGGCGGCGTCCAGCAGGGTGAGGCGCTCGCCGGCATTGTCGAGCGCGCCGGTGTAAACGCCGGCGACCGGCAATCCCGTGCCGTAGCGGGATTCGAAGGCTTGGCGGTTTTTCACCAGCAGGGCGGCTTGGCCCGGACTAAGCAGCAGGCTGTCGCTGAAAGCGAACTCCAAGCCGTTGCCAAAATGAACTCCGCGCAAGTCAATCGGCGTGTTGGTGCTGATGTTCTTGAGTTCCAGGTATTCGTATTCATTCGCGGCAAAAGCGCCCCCCGGAGCGGGGTTATACATCAGTTCCGTGATGCGGAGAAACTGCTGCGCCGGCGAAGGGCTGCCGGGGTAGGTGTTGGTGGCGACCAAACGGCCATTGGCATCAGCCAGCAGCAGCGTCTCGCCGCGGGCCGAAAGCTGGCCGAGGTAGTTGCCTTGGGCGAAAAGGATTTGGCCGCCGCGCGGCGCGGCGGTTCGGGCGCGAAAAGCGGCGACATCGCGCGCCACATAGAGGGCGCCGGACGCCGGGATGACCGTGCCGGGGTAAAAGCGGTGCTTCACCGCCCCGTCGAGCCGCCAGTCGGAAATGTCCACCGCAAAGGAATTGGTGTTGAGCAGTTGGACGTATTCCTCGAGCTGGTTTCCTGAGACGGGATTGTAATCAATGGCGCCGATTCCGACATACACTTCGGCAGGCTGCGATTCCGGCACGAGCGCCTCCGCTCCGGCGGCGGCATTGGTGGCGGCGAAGCTCACATACAGCTCGGCGCGCCGCTGGGCGATGGCGCCTTTGAGCGCGGCGACACTGTTGGAAACGGCGGCGCTGAGGAACGGAGACGCGGGCGCGAAATAATAATCCACGCGGCTTTCCAAGTAACCGGCGGGACCAAGCTGTTGGTCCATGACGCTGCGCAGCCGGCGCAGATACATCTGGCGGGTCCGGGGATCGTTGAAGATCGCCTCCCACATCATGCTCCATTGCAGGTAAACCGACTTGGCATGGGCGGCGTCGCCCATCAGCGGGTGCTTGGCCAAGACCCCGGCGTCGGCGTCTATGCCCAGCGACAGATCCTTGTCCCACGGGAAAAAGGTCCATTCACCGGTGCTCTCGGTGTCGCGGTAGAAATACCAGTTTTTTCGGACGTCGTCCACATCGCGCACCACGGCCCGGCAAGCGAGATAATTGACAATGCCGGCCAGGTTCAGGTGGTCGAACATGAACACCGCGCGGGCCTCGATGTTATTGGTGAGGAGCAGCGCGCCGACCACCGCCTGCAGGTCGGAGTTGTTTTCGTCCAGGCGGGTCTTTTTCTCGATGCCGTCGGTGGCGTCGCTGAAAGCCGGGGTCAACTGGGCGCGCTGGACAAATTTGTAAAGCGCGCCGTTCCGGTCCAAGCCGCGGCGGTCCAGGAACCGCTCGTCCACCTGCTCAATGAAGAGGCCGACGCGGTCAAAGGCGCCGTTGAAGCGCATCTGGACCGGCAAACACTCGCTGGCCGGGTGGCCTGCGGCGCGGAAAACCTCAAAAGCCACGGGCGTCCGCATGTAGCTCGGGTCACCGCCGTTGCCGTTGAGGTTGGCCTCCTCGACGCGGCCAATTTCATTGTTGATGCGGCAATGGTAGCCGGTGTTGAAATCGAATTTCTGGGATTGCGCCTGGGCGGTGTAACCGCCGCGCTGGCGGACAAAGATGTTGTCGTAAAACTCCCCGTTGAAAAAGACCGCCCCGCGCTGGCCGGTCCGATTGTGCGACGCGGCGTAATCCGGGGCGAACCAATGCCACACCGGCAGATTGGTGGCCAGAGTGGGATCGGCCACCACGGTGCCAAGATATTCGGGCGAGTTCAGGGGATCGTCGAACAGCGGCCAGCGAGACACGCGGTTCAAGCTGTCGGCGGCGGTGACATACCAGCGGATCATTTGTCCGGCCAACGCCGCCCCGCCCGGAATAATCGCGCCATAAACGCCGTCGCCGGCGTCGCCGTCGCCGTGCGCTCCGTCGTCAAGCATGTTCGTTTGATTGACCGCGCCGAACATGACGCGCCAGTTGAGAGTGACCGACGCGACCGGCGCCAGGGTGGGCAGGACCCGGGCGGTGACGGTGAGCGGATCGCCGGCGGCGGGCTGCGCGGGCAGGGCAGGGACACTTTCGATCCCGGTGATGGAAGGGCCAAGGTCGGCGGCGCCGGCACTGTTGGGTTTGCCGGGCGTGGCCGCCACGAAGTAGCGGGCGTTGGTGCTCAGGGAGGTCACTGCGCCAGCGACCAGCTCCGCTTGGACCAAAAAGTCGCCATTGGTGGCCGCGTAATTGAGCCCGTGGATGGCGAGAATGTTGGTGCCGGCGCGCAGGTAGCTCCGGGCGTCGCTGAGGTTGAATTCGACGGCGTTGGTGGCCGCAGTATTAAGCCGCCAACCGGTGGCCGCGGAATTCCAAGCCGGCGCATCCGGGCTATTGGCCCAGGCTGCCGGTTGGCCGTTGAGATAGGCAACGAAACCGTCGTCGTAGCGCATGCGCAGCGTGAGGCTGCCGATGGGCGCGGCATTGGTGACAAAGAAAGGAAGGCGCAGATAGGCGCTGCTGCTGCGGCCGAACATGGCTGGCTGCAAGTCGGTCTTGAGCAGATGGCCAAAGTAGAAATTAGTCGGGTCGCCGCCCCCGCCGACGCCGCTGACCGCGGCCTGGTATAGTTGCAAAACCTCCGCCCCGGAAAGCGCCCGTCCGAAGACGGCGACCTCGTCCACATCCCCGGGGAAAAAATAATCGCCCGCGGGTGACTCGCTGCGTCCCGCGCCGATGCGGAGCGGGCTGACGTTGTTTGGCGAGAAAGCCACAGCCCGGCTGTTGGCCAGGACGCCATTCACATAGAAACTTTTTGTCGCCCCGTCGAAAATCCCAACCAGATGGACCCATTCGTTGAGGACCACCGCCGGGCCGGTCATGGCGTCCCAGCCGCCGCCGGTGCCGGTCTGGAAAGCCCATACGTTGGCGTCGGTGGCGTAGAACATATAACCGCGCTGCGGGGCATCCGCGCGCGCCGTTAGCGGTGAGCGGTAGCGTCCCGCGCCGCCGGCGCAGCGAGCCCAGCAGGCAACAGTGAACACACTGCCATTCAGCGCGGGGGAGAACGGCACGTCAACCTTGTCGTCCGCGCCGTCGAAGCGCGCCGCATAGTTGTCGTTTTCCAAGCCGGCGAAGGACGGCGGGCGGGGACCGGGTTGGGCGAGCGCGACGCCATTGAGATAAGAGCCGTTGCCGGCGGCGCCGTTCGTTCCTTGGTTTTGCGCCGCCAAGCCGCTTGTTTCGTTGAGCCGCCAAAAGCCGGCTGGCTCCAAGGCGAGCACGGCGGTTGGGCCCAGGGCCTGTTCATTGGCGCCGGTTTCGAAACCCGCGCCGTTGGTGCCGGCCAGCCAGCCGCCATCGTTGAACTCTGGCAGGGTCCAGGCTGTGCCTAGGACGCCGTTGGAAGGAACATGGACCCGCAGCGGCGTGTGGGCTTCCACCAGCGGGAAGTATTGCCATTCGGCGCCTAAGCCGAAAGAGACATCGGTGAATTGCGGCGGATACAGGGGCGAAAACTGTGAAGTGATCAGGCCGTTGGGGGCCACCAGGGCCAGGTATTCGCCTCCGGCGTCGAGCCGGAAGTTGGTGTGCAGCGCCTGGCCGGGGTTGCGGCGGTTTTTGTTCGAGGCAAACACCACCAGGTATTGGCCCGGCGCCAGATTGGTCGCGGGGAATTTCCACTTGGACAGATTGCCGGCGTTGTCCGTGAGTGACCAGTCGAGCAGATTCACGGAGAGAGAGCCGGGATTGTAAATTTCGATCCAGTCGGAAAATTCGCCATCCTCATCGGTGAGCCCGTTGTTGTTGGCCGCCATGAACTCGGTGATGACGGGCAGCGAGGCGAGGATTTCGGGGCAGGAGAAGCTGGGATCGGCAACGCTGACGCGCTGATATTTGGTGACGCTGTTGCCGTGAATGTCCGTGGCGGTCCAAGCGACGAGCGTCACGCCGATGGGGAAGGACGCCGGGGCATTGCTGGTAAGCGAGGCCAGTCCGCAGTTGTCGGCGGCCACCGCCGCGCCCAAGGCCAGGTTGGTCACGCGGCATTCGCCGGGCGAAAGGTTGATCGCGAGGTCGGCCGGCGGCGTCAGTGCGGGAAGTTGGGCGTCCACCACGGTGACCGTCTGGGTGGCGGTGAGCGTATCGAGGTTGGTGGTCACCAGCGTCCAAATCACCGGCGTGAGCCCGACCGGAAATTGGGCCGGCGCGTTGCTGGCCAGGCTGAGCCAAGGCAGGTTGATCTCCGGTGTTCCGAGCGCGATCCCGCTGGCGTCGCATTGTCCAGGGTCGGTGGGCGCTACGATGTTCGGCGGGGCAATGAACGGGGCGCGCGGCGCGGCTTGGAAGTCCAGCGACCAGCTCACCAGGGTGGCGGTCAGGCCCCCGGACAAATCCACGAGCAGCAAGGTCCAGGCGCCGTTGACATCCACGTTGGCGAAGGTGTCGAGTGTTGCCACCCGGTTGGCGGCGGATTCGGAGACCACCGCCGGATCGTCCAGGCGCCCGTCCGGCTCGAAAATCCCCGTCAGCATCGTGCCCGGTTGATTGGTGGCGGCCAAGTGAATGTCTCCGCCCGCGCCGCCGCGGCTGAACGTGATGTCAAAGCCGCTGCCGGCGGAACCGACGGGATCAGCGGTGCTCCGGCCGACGCGGTTAAGCAGGACGGTGAAACCATGAGCGCCGAACCCGTCGGCGTGCGTCAGCAGGGCGTAAAGGTCGCCGTTGTAGCCGCCTTGGATTTGGAGACGGACTTGGAGGTCGTGAATTTTCCCCCACGCGGATTGCGACACTGTGAGGGTGCGGGCCAGTCCGGAGGGCTGGTTATCCGGGATGATGATGTTGAGATTGGTCTCTCCCGCGGAGAGGTTCCATTCGGCGGCATGAACCGCCCCTCCCAGAAAGCTCGCCAAGGCGAACGTCAGCGGAAGATGAACAATGCGCATGGTTGCTAATCAAATAGGTCCCGCCCCCGGACGTTTCCGATCAATACGCGGGATGCACCGTCCGGTAGAAGCGGTTGGTGGCCGCGCCAGCCGGCTCGATGAACTCCATGATCCCCACACCGAAGCCCTGGCTGCTCAAGGGCGCGGTGAGATTGGCCGCTTTCCGCCATTGCGGGGAAGTTAAAGTGTCGGTGTATTCCACCGTGTAGGAGCGTCCGGGAATGCCCGCAAAGCGTACCTGGAAATTGCCACCGCTGAGGACCGGCCCGAACACGACATTCATGGTGACGGCGTTGGTGGAGACGACCGTGATGACCACCTGACCAGTGCTGTTGGCCGCATAGCCGTCGGTGACCGTGTAGCTGAAGCGGTCAACGCCGATGAAGCCGGCCTGCGGCGTGTAGGCGACCGTGTCGTTCGTATAAACCACTGTGCCGCCATTGGTGCTGGTGGAGTCCATGCGAAGGACCGTCAAGGTGTCGCCATCCGCGTCCGTGTCGTTGCCCAGGACTTTGCTGGCCGGGAAAACGATCGGGTTGTCCTGCGGGATGGCCGCGTTATCGTCACGGGCGATTGGGGCCTGGTTGCTGAAACGCCCCTTGGCCGCGGCAAAATGGGCGGCAATGCGCTCGGCGGGCAGGGCCGCGGGGAAGATAGCGACTTCGTCCACATCCCCGGGGAAGTAATAATTGCCGGTGATCAGATCGGTGGATCCGGCGCCGATGCGCAGCGGTCTGGCCGTGTTGGGCGCGATGACCACATTGGTGGACCTGACCAATTGGCCGTTGACATAAAAGCATTTGGTGGCGCCGTCGTAGGTGCCGGCCAGATGCACCCATTGGTTATTGACGACCGCCGGACCACCCGCGCCGTCTCCGTCCCAGCCGGTTTGCGCGCCGCTGCCGCTCCAGAATTGCCAGGTGTTGGCGGGCGTGGCGTAAAAGATGAAGCCGCGCTGCGGCTGGTCGTCGCGCGCCGTCAGCGGCGAGCGATGCCCCGCGCCGCCCGTGACCCGCGCCCAACATTCCACCGTGAACACCGGGGGATTGATGGCCGCTGAATAGGGCACATCCACTTTGCCGCTGACGCCGTCAAAACGAGCAGCCGTGTCGGCATCGCTGACCAGCGCCCCCGGCACGTCCAGGGTGACATTGTTCGAGTAGCCGCCGTCATGCGCGCCGGTCATGTCAAAGGCCACCGGCCCGCTGGATTCACCCAGACGCCAGTAACCGGAGGGGGAATCGGCGCCAATTACCGTGGGTAACGAGCTGCCCGTCGGCACGGTAAGCTGGGCAACCAAGCTGGTGCTCGAACCGTAAGGATTGCTGGCTACTGCGGCGTAAGCCCCGGAGAAGCTGGGCTGGACCCCTGTTAGCTGGAGCGTGGTGTTGGTGGCGTCCACGATGGGGATGCCGTTGGACAACCATTGGTAAGTGATGGGCGGGGCGCCCATGGCGGCCGCGGCGAAGGTCGCCGCGTAGCCGGTCAGTATTGTGCGCGACACCGGATTGAGCGTAAACACCGGGGGCGCCATGTCCATGACCAGGAGCGTGCTGTAGTTATCTGGGGTAACCCAGACCAGGCCAGCGTCGAGCGGCGGCAGGTTGGTTTCCGCAAAATCGCCGGCGCGGCTGGAGGCGCTGAACAGCACGAAGGAGTCGCCGGCTTGCAAGGCCGGTCCCGCGTTTGACACGATGAGCGCGCCTCCGGCGGTCAGCGTGGTGATGCCCAACACCCGGCTGGAATTTTGCTCGTTGGTGCGGTTCAGCACGAACAGACTGTTGCCGCTCAGGCTCAAGCTGTTGCTGATGGTGAGGGCGGAAGTGTCGGCGCCCCCCAGGCCCGGCTGGAGGGTGCCGCCGGCCTGAACAACCACCGGTCCGCGGATGGTGGCCCAGCCGCTGAGCGTCGCATCGGCGGCGACAGTGACTCCGCTGGCAAATCTTGGGCAATTGTTCAGGCGCAAGACGCCGTTGGAGACCAGGGTCGCGCCGGAGTAAACGATGTTGGTTCCCGCCAGTTCCTGGATGCCGGATCCTGTCTTGGTCAGGGAAAGGACGCCGGAGGAGTTGGTGAGCGTGCCGCTAAAAGAGCCGCTGCCATGGTCGGCGCCAATCACCAGGGTGAAACCGGCTCCGGTGAACATATCCACGGTGCCCGCGCCGGGCGCCTGGCTATGGAGCGTTCCCATGGTTTCCCAGTCGCCGCTGCCGGTTGGCGCCAGGCGCAACCGGGCCCCAGGGGCCAAATAGGCTGCGGCTGTATTGGGCACCACGCGGTCGCCGATGCTGTCTGCCACGCCAATCTGCAAGTCGGCGTTGGCGCTAATGTAAATGTTGCCGGCAAAATCGTTGGAATTGCCGGAGGCGCGCTGGAGCACGATGCGGCGATTGTTGGCAAAAGGGCTGGTGATGGTCAGATCGCCGACGCCGGTGATGATATTGCCGAAGGTCGTGCGGTCGGAAGAGCCGGCTTGGAGAGTGACCCCGCGGTTCAAGGTCAATAGGCCGCCGAACTGGGTGTTGGCGATGGCCGTAAAATTGGCGGTGCCGATGGTCGCGGCGCCGGTCCCCTGATTAGCCACTAATATCGGGTTGTTGATCGTCAACGGGCTGCTGGCAAACAGAAAGACATTGTTTGAGCCCGTGCCCGCATCGCCCAAGATTACCGGGCCGCCGCCAAGCGCGCCGCCGTTGCCGGCATAAATGGCGCCCTGCGAAATCGTCGTCGGGCCGGTGTAAGTGTTGGCGGCGGACAGCGTCAGCGCGCCGGCGCCGGTCTTGAGCAGCGCGCCAGTGCCGCCTCCGCCAAAGGCGTTGGCCAGGGTGACGCTGTTGGTCATGAGGTCGAGGGTGGCGGTGACGCCGGCGTCAATGGCCAGCCGTCCGGACAAGTCCTGACTGTGGCCCAGCCAGCGCAGAGTGCTGTTGCCGCCGAACCTAATGGCGCCGGCGGAACCCAGGCCGCCGCTGACAAACGCGATGGTTCCATTGCTGAGCACCGTGCCCGCAACGTAGGAGTTCACATTGCTGACCGCCAGGAGACCACTGCCGAGCTTGAGCAAGGAACCGGATGCCATGCCCCGCGTTCCGGTCAGGGTGTAGTTCAAAGAAGTGTTGCTGAACGTGACCAGCGCGGGGCTGACATCCGCCACGCTGATGTCCACCGTTGTGGCGCCGGGCGCCGAGTCGTCGAACAGGACATTGTCCGAACTCAGGAAATCCGTCGGACTGTCATCCAAATTCAGTTTCCAGTTTTTGGGGTCGGCAATGCTGTTCAGGCTCCACTCGGAGCTGGCCAAGCCAGTCCAGATGGGGAGGGGGTTCGAGGCGCTGACGACGACGTCCAGGTAATTGCCGTTGGTCTGAAGCGTATAAATGCGATTGGGCGGGAGAACAAACCCGGCGGCGCCGGCCAGGTTGGCCCACTCGGCGACATGGTAGGTGCCGGCGGCGGGCTGGGACCCGTTGAGGATGTTGATGGTGATCGGGCCGGCAGCCGAAGGGCCGGTCGTTAGGGTTCCATTCACCACCAGCGGGGTGACACCTTCGGCAAGGGTGACATTCAGGCCGCCGGCGCCGCTGAAGGTGAGGTTGGTCAGTGTCAGCGCGCCGGAACCGCCTTGCCCGCCTTCAACGCTTCCGCCCTCGGCCACAGTGACCGTGCCGGCGCTGCCGCGCCCGCCAAAAGTGGCGTTGGCCGCCACGCTGACGGCGCTGACGGGGTTAAGGGCGCCATTGGCGTAAAGTTTGCCGGCGCTAACCACGGTTGCGCCGCTGTAAGTGTGCGCGGCGCCGAGGACCATCGCCCCGGCGCCCTGCTTGGTGAGGCCGCCGGCGCCGCTGATGCCGCTGTTGAGGGTCACCGCCACCGTGTTGCTTAGCTCCAGGGCTGCCGTGGAATTAACAAAAATTCCCGCGCTGGCGAAACCGGCAGGATCCACCAGTTGCAGAGTGCCATGGTTGACAATATTGGAACCGATGAAAGTGTTGGCGCCGGAGAGAATAAGTTTTGCCGGACCGTTCTTGATGAGCGGCAATCCCCCGAGGCCGGTAAAGTCCGTGATGGCGCCGGAGATGACCAAGTCCGCGTCCGCATTTACGGTGAGTGATTTTCCGGATCCGACCACCAGCCAGATCGGGGCGGACCAGACGGTTGGGACCGTTCCGCCCACATTGAGGATGCCGCTGGGTTTGTCATAACCCCAGCGCGGCCCGGAAGTGGTGGTGGCGGTAACGGTGGCATTGGTCAGGTTGAACGTGCCCATGTAAGGGCCATCTCTTCCCGAGGCGCCGCTCAAGGAAAAGTTCACCGTGCCGCCGTTCACGGTGATGGTATTGAGGGGCGAAGCTCCCAATTGGCCGGCGGTGCCATTGGCGCCGCCCACGTCGAGGATACCCCCGGCATTCACCGTGATGACATTGCTTTGCCCCAGGCCGGTGGCGCCGTTGATGTTGCCCGCGGTTGAGCGCAGGACTCCGCCATTGACGGTCACATTGCCGTTGAAGGTGTTTATGTTGGCCAGCGTCAGGGCGCCGGGGCCCGTTTTGGTTAAAGTGCCACTGCCGGAGATGACACCGCTCAAAATCTGGGTGGCGCTGCTGCTATAGACGAACGCGGCATTGTTCAAGATGTTGCTGGCGTATGCGCCATTGCCCAGGAGGCCGGCGCCGCCGATGGCCAGCGTCCCGGCGTTAATGATCGTATTGCCGGTGTAGGTGTTCGTGCCGGACAGGGTGACCGTTCCCGTTGAAGCGCCATTGATGATGAATATGGACGCCGCGCCATAGCCACCCGCACCCGCGGAAGTAGCGATGGTCCCCTCGTTGTAGGTCACATCAAAGTTATTCCCTAGATTGGCGCCGCTGACATACCGGGCATACAGCACCGTGGCCAGGATATCCGATCCCGACTGGGTCAACTGCACCTTGACGCATTTGGTATAGGCGCCGTTCACCGATTGCAACTGGTAGGTAGCTGTCGCGCCATTATTGGTGAAAAAATACGCCATGGCTGCCGCGGGAGAACCATCCACGTAACCGCCGCCCATGGTGCCGCCGGCCCCAGTCACGCTGGCCAGGGAAGTGTTAGGAAAGGCCGCCACGGTCGTCGGCGTGGCGGGCAGGTAGGATGTGTAGGCCGCTGTGCTTCCCACGCCGAGAATGGTGAAGGCCGCGCCGTAGCCGTTGGCTGCCGGGGAGGTGGCGATGCTGTTGACTGTGCCGCCGTTGTCGAAGTTGAATCCCAAGTTGGCAGTATTGAGGAGATACTTGGCATAAACTACATGCGCGGTGAGGTTGGCGCCGGACTGGGCCAGCAGCACCTTGACGCACTTGGTGTGGCCGCCGTCCAACACCTGTAGTTGATAGCTTGCCGTCGTCCCATTGTTGTTAAAGTAATACACTCTGGCCATCAGAGGGGTGCCGCTGTTGACCGATGTCCCCCCCATCATGCCGCCACCGCTCGTCACACTGGCCAGGGAAACATTCTCGAAAACGGTGGTGGCGCTCGCGGGCAAAAACGACCAGTGCGCCAACCCGTTCACACTCAGTGGAAATCCACCTGAAATCCCGCCGGAATGGGTCAAGCTCTTGCCGCCGCCCGCCAACCAAGCTTGGTTCGTGGCCATCGCGACGTTGTTGGCGAGGGAAAGGTTGACTGTGGACCCCGACAGATTGATGCCGTTGCCGCCCAATGTGAGCGTGCCGGCCCCTGTGAGGTCTATGTCACTTAACGCGCCGGAGGCTGAGATCCCCAGCCAGTTCGCGTTCGCCCCCAGCGTCAACCCCGCGCCCAGCGACAAGCTGTCCCAAGCGGCAATATCGGCGGCGGTGGGCGCCGTCCCCCCGATCCAGCTTGCGCCGGCGCCAAGGTCGTTGCCGGTATTTGCCTTGGTGACCGTGGCGGCTTGGGTAACTTGCAGGGGCAGCACATAGGCCAACAGCGTGGCAACCCAAAGACACACTGCTCTCGGGAAACAAGTTTTCATAGGCTTGAGCATCAAATTTCGTTATGCTTCAGCTATTATGATGCCCCTTTTGGTTTTTACAAGGATGATGCGTTGGCAAGATTTGTGTTTTTTTGCGATAGTCGCCGGCACGGGTGGGGGCGTTTCTTGGAAAACCTGGATGCCGCCGCGTTAGCCCCCATGCCAGGCGAACGCATCTGGTGGACCTTTGTTTAAGAACGATTGCCGACGGACAGCCACAGAAATCCAACGGTTTCGCCCGTTAACCGCACCCCCGAAAATTTTTCCGTGCCAAAATTTGAAACATGGTTAGCATCGAAGAAAATTGCATTGAAAATGAAAACGATCACACGCCGGAATTTCACCAAAACCTTGGCGGTCACGGGGGCGCTGACCACTGTGGGCGGCTGGCGCGTCCTGGGCGCGAACGAAAAAGTTCGTCTTGGGTTTATCGGGCTGGGCAACCGCGGCGACCAGGTGCTGGACGCTTTCCTGGCCCAGAAAGACATGGAGGTTATCGCCCTTTGCGACCTCTACCCGCCCTACCTGGAGTCCGCCATGAAAAAAGTTGGCGGCACCCCCCGGTTTTACACGGACTACCGGAAAGTGCTTGAGCTGAAAAACCTCGACGCGGTGGTGATCAGCACTCCCGACCATTGGCACGCGCTGCAGACCATCGCCGCCTGCGAGGCCGGCAAGGATGTCTATGTGGAAAAGCCCTTGTCGCTCCGCGTCGCCGAAGGCCGCCGGATGGTCGAGGCGGTCAACCGCCACAAGCGGGTTTGCCAGGTCGGCATCCACCGCCGCTCGGTGCCTTGGTGTCGGGAAGCCGCCGATTTGGTGCGCAGCGGGGTGCTGGGCAAGATTACCGCCGCCCGGGCGTTCCATATCCAAAACGAGTGGCCCAAGGGGATCGGCAACGATCCCGACAGCACGCCGCCCGCGGACGTTGATTGGGAGGCCTGGATGGGACCGGCGCCCAAAAAGCCTTACAACAAAAACCGGACCTTCTACCGGTTCCGCTGGTTCTACGATTACTCCGGCGGGCAGCTCACCAATTTCGGCGTGCATTACCTGGATTTCATCCATTCGGCCCTCGGGGTCGAGGCCCCGCTGGCCGTGACCGCCATGGGCGGCAAATTCGCCCTCGAAGACAATCGGGAAATTCCGGACACCCTGGAAGTTATCTGGCACTACCCGGGGAACATACTGGTGACCTTCACCCAGCTCAACGCCTCGGCCGCTCCCGCGTCGGCGAAAAATTGCGAGCTGGAAATCCGCGGCACCAAGGGGACGTTCTATCTCTACGGCAAAGGCTACGAAATCGTGCCCGACGCCCTGACCCCCAACGAATTCCCCGCCCGCTCGCCGCTGACACGCGACACCGACCGCTTCTGGCGCCAGGGCGAAAAGGCGGCCATCGAGCCCAAAAAATTCAGCGCCGAGGTTTCCAGCGGCGAAACCACCTTTCATGCCCGGAATTTTCTCGATTGCGTCAAGAACCGGCAGAAGTGCCACTGCGACATCGAGACCGGCCATCGCAGCACCTCGACCACCCTCATCGCCAACATTGCGCACCAGACCCGGTCCTTGCTGGAATGGGACGCGCGCGCCGAGCGCTTCACCAACAATCCCGCCGCCAACCAGCATTTGGATTACCAATATCGTCCGGAATACCAGCGCCCGGTCTGAGGCCGTCAAACGCGGCCCGCGAAACTGCCCCCCCCCAACATCAGCCAAGTGCGGAAAAATGTTCGAATAGGGGAAAAAAGGCTTGGCCTTGTTTCACCAAAACACTCATGGGAAGCGCAGTCGGGAATCGGTCCATAAATCTTTGGTTTTTTGCGCGTTTTGCGCTCCTTGGCGGCTAACCATCGCCCGCTGAGCGGCCAAGTCCCCGCCGCCCATTAACCCCTGGCTTCAGCTTGGTTCCGGGCGCCCGCCGTGGTTTCCCAACGGTTTCATTAACCCCTGGCTTCAGCCGGAGGGGTAGGGCGCGCCAGCATTTTGGCAGGGCCGTCGCGATTCCATTAACCCCTGGCTTTAGCCAGGGGTTGAGCCGGGCCACGAAATCATCGCAACGGTTTTAACCGTTTCTCCCGCCACTCTACCGTGCCGTCTTGCGCCCCGCCAAACCCGCATGAATAAGTTATATTTTCCGGAAGAATAAGTAGAGATGAAGTTTTGTTTTTTCCAAAATAAACCTCGAACCGAAAAACCGCAGTTTAACCACGGATAAACGCGGATGGACACGGATGCCAAAGACTTGCGGAAGCAGCGGCTTGCCCCCGGCAGGTGGAGGCCATTCCTCCTTTTCGTCTTGCGTTCTTTGCGTGCCTTCGCGGCTGATCCTCGCATCTACACCAACGAAACCAGTTGGGCTGGCGCGGCCATCACCACCTGGAATTATGACCAATACCGCGGCTGGCTGAACAGCAAAGCATACCACGGCACTTGGGGTTGACCCGGTTTGATGGACATCCTTTTAGGTGTGGTATCGGGCGGTTCGAGGAGCGCCGCGCCGCCGGGCTGGTGAGCGGGATGCGGGGCCGGTTTCTTTGCCAGGCGGCGAGCGTAGCAAGCCGCGGAAAAGGTCAAGCCGGAGGGAAGGAAAAGGGGCTTTACACTAATTTCACGAATTCTCACGAAACAAAAGAGGCGCGCGACGCGAAACGGTTAAAACCGTTGAGTTTTTTTTCCCGGACGCCCATCACCCCGCTGAAGCGGGGTGTTAATGAGAAAGGCACTTGCGAACACGCGCCAGCGTTGTGGAGTGCGCCAGTCCTCTGGCGCTTTGGCATTGTTGAGGCGTCATCCCTGGCCAGCGGCTGACACACGCCAAGGCCACGCGCCAAAGAAAAGCGGTAGAGGACTACCGCACTCCAAGACCTCGCGGACTTCCCACGGCGCTTGCAAGTTCGCGCTAGCGCGTGCCGCAGACTTCCAGTCTGCTGCCTGCCCGCCGCCAGGCAGGCGGGTGTCGCGGATTTCCAATCCGCAGGGCTGGTGTCAATTCGGTAGCGTCCGAAATGCCCAAGCGCTGCCGACTGGAAGTCGGCGATACAGCAGGTTGGAAACCTGCGGCACACCCTCGCGGAGTTCCCACGACGCTTGCGCCACGCGCGACGCGAAACGGTTAAAACCGTTGAGTTGCGTTCCCGAACTCCAATCACCCCGCTAAAGCAGGGTGTTAATGAGAAGGGCGCTTGTGGACGCGCGCCAGCGTCGTGGAGTGCGCCAGTCCTCTGGCGCTTTGGCAGTGTTGAGGCGTCATCCTTGAGCAACGGCTGACACACGCCAAAGCCGCGCGCCTAAGAAAAGCGGTAGAGGGCTACCGCACTCCAAGACCTCGCGGAGTTCCCACAGCGCTTGCAAGTTCGCGCCAGCGTCGGCACAAGTGCAGCCGGCCAAACGCAAAGACGCTGAGTCGCAAAGTCGCCGAGAAATAAAATTCCCTTCTCCCAACCACCAACTTGATCTTTGCGGCTCTGCGGCTCTGCGGCTTGGCGTTAAAATTCCCTGCGCCCGCTTCAACGCCGCGAACGTCGTTTGCTAAACACCCACTTTCGGGAGCGGCGCTGAATAGACGAGGGAAGGCTCAATTTTCAATGATCAATGTTCAAGGAAATTCAAGATTCCAAGATCCAATACCCAACAGGCGCACGGGACGCCCTCGAGCCTTGGTCATTGAATCTTCCTGGCGACTTGAACCTTGGTCCTTGGAACTTCCTGCCGGGCCGACCTCGCGGAGTTCGCGCGGGGCCTGAGAACTCACGCCAGGGTCGTGGAAAATGCGTGTCGCTTTTCATTAACACCTGGCTTCAGCCAGGTGACCAGCGGGTGAGCGCGGGTCTTAACGGTTTCAACCGTTTAACCGTGCGCGCAGCCTGAAACGGTTAAAAACGTTGAGCTGCGTTCCGGGACGCCCCTCACCCCGCTGAAGCGGGGTGTTAATGAGAAGGGCGCTTGCGGACGCGCGCCAGCGTCCTGGAGTGCGCCAGTCCTCTGGCGCGTTGGCAGTGTTGAGGCGTCATCCCTGGCCAGCGGCTGACACACGCCAAAACCACACGACCATGAAAAGCGGTAGAGGACTACCGCACTCCAAGACCAATGGAATGCGGTCAACGGCTCCATCAGGAGCGGCATGTTTATAGCCCGACCCGGTCCCAACATCCCGCCGCCGTTGGGGGCGGCATGATCTGAATCTCCACAGGTAACGAACACTTTGATCAGGCCGCCCCAAACGGTGGGGAATCTTATTGGCGCGACTTTGCTACAACCATGCCGCTCTTGACGGAGCTGTCGCCGGGCGGGATTTTGCTCTTCGAGCTTCGACATTTCACCCGGCGCCTTGTCTTGTCTCTCTCGCGCGGCGCTCAGGCGCTGTGAAACAAGGCCAGGGAGGCGGTGTAGCCGTGCAGGAAATTCCGGTTGCCAACCGGGCCGATTTCGCCATTGCAAAAAAAGCCGGTCAAACCCAGCGGCCCCAAATGCTGCTGCACCAGGGCGGCGTCATGGTTGTCGGCGCCGAAAAGGCCGCGGCCCCGGCCGCCGCAGCAGAAAAGGCAGCCGCCATACACGGTTCGGCCCGAAAGTTCGACGCGGGCCTTTTCGAGCAGCGCCAGCAGGTCTTCGGTGGCGGCTTCGGCGTCGCGCCGCTGGAATTGCATGGTCTGGCCGGGGCGCGGCAGAGCGCCGACGGCGAGAATGCCGGTCTTGGGGTCGCCGCCCAGCAAGTTGCGAATCAGGAAATCTCCGCGCTGGAATTGCTCGAGATATTCATTGACCACCAGCCCCACGAATAAATTGCCGCGGGTTCGCCGCTGTTCTTTGGCGGCCAAGTTGCCAAACGTGTCCGCCAGCACCTTATAAGCGGGCCGGTTGCCGATTTCCTGGATGAAATGTTGCTGGGCGCGGGTGATGGTCCAGGGCTCGCCGATCGGCGTGCAGCCTTGGGATACGACCCCTTTGAGATGAATGCGGCCGCCTACGGAAATGACCACGGCGCCCTGGTCAAAAACTTCTCCGTCAAGGAAAAGTCTGGTGCCGCTGTCATCCGCGCGGCCGCTGGCCAAGCCGCCCAAAATGGGCCGGTCCGGGTAGGCGAGATTCCATTGCTGGAGCCATTCCTCGGCATTGAAGGTGTAGGGATCGGCGAAAACCAGCCAGCCATTGGCGTCGGCAGGGCCGTCGCCGGTTTTGGCGTGCCAATAGGCGGGGCCCTCCGCCGCGTCCAATTGTTCCGGCGTCAACCAATGCGCTTTGAGCCGGACTTGCGGCAACGAGTAAAGGCCAAGCACCAGGCCGGAGGCGTTTTCCCGCTCCTGGCCGCCTTCGATCAAGCCGGCGCCGGAGCAACCCGCCAACAGGGGGGCGCGCGCGTGGACGCGAATAATTTCCAGCGCCTGGGTCGCGTCGGAAAAATAATCAGGCGTCATGAACACCAGTGCCAAGTCCACAGGGCCGGCCAGCCGTTTCCGCAAGCTCTCCGCCAGCGCGGCCAGTTTGGGTTCGTCAAAGCCCCCCTGCCAATGCCCTGTGACCGCCATTTGGGTCTCCATATCGTAACTTAATCCTTGCTGGTTCGATGGCAAACGCGGCGAAGCGCGCCGCTCCCCGCAGCGGTCGGTGTTCAGAGGTAATTTCCCATGCCGGCGCAGGTGCAGGCCAGGTTGCGATCGCCATGCACGTTGTCCACGCGGCCCACCGCGGGCCAGAACTTGAAGTCCTTGAGACTTGGGACCGGGAACGCCGCCTGCTCCCGGGAGTAAGGCCGGTTCCATTCGCCCGCCAGCATGTCGGCGGTGTGCGGCGCGTTCTTCAACGGGTTGTTGGCTTTGTCCATTTCGCCCGATTCCACCGCCAACATCTCGGCATGAATGGCGATCATGGCCTCGCAAAACCGGTCGAGTTCGGCCTTGGACTCGCTTTCGGTGGGTTCAACCATCAGGGTGCCGGCCACCGGCCAGGAGAGGGTGGGGGCGTGAAAGCCGTAATCCATCAGCCGCTTGGCGACGTCTTCGGCGGTCACGCTTTTGAAGGCCCGCAAATCGAGGATGCACTCGTGCGCCACCAGGCCGCCGGGACCACGATAGAGGGTGGGAAAGAATTTCTCCAGCCGTCGGGCAATGTAATTCGCGTTGAGAATGGCGTGCTGGGTGGCCCGTGTCAGGCCGTCCGCGCCCATCGCGGCGATGTAAATCCAGGAGATGGGCAGGATGCTGGCGCTGCCCCAGGGCGCGGCGGAAACCGGCCCCAAGGAGGTCGGGCGTTCTGCCGGTGACAAAGGATGGCCGGGCAGAAACGGCGCCAGGTGGGCGGCGACCGCGATCGGTCCCACTCCCGGCCCGCCGCCGCCGTGCGGGATGGCGAACGTCTTATGCAAGTTCAAGTGGCAAACATCGGCCCCGAGGTCGCCGGGCGAACACAAGCCGACTTGCGCGTTCATGTTGGCGCCGTCCATATAGACCTGACCACCATGCTCGTGAACTATCCGGCAGATTTCGCGGATGCCTTCCTCAAAAACACCGTGGGTTGAGGGATAAGTGACCATCAGGCAGGCCAGGTTGGGCGCCTGCGCGGCGGCTTTGGCCTCGAGATCGGACAAATCCACGTTGCCGTGCGAATCGCAGGCGACCGGAAGAACTTTCAGGCCGGCCATGACCGCGCTGGCCGGATTGGTGCCGTGGGCGGACATGGGGATGAGACAAAGGTTGCGGTGTCCATCGCCGCGGCTTTGGTGATATTTGCGGATGGCCAGCAAGCCGGCGTATTCGCCCTGCGAACCGGCGTTGGGCTGCAAGGAAACCGCCGCCAAGCCGGTCACTCCCGCCAGCCATTGCTCCAGTTGCCGGATCAATTCCTGGTATCCACGCGTTTGCGAGGGGGGGGCGAATGGATGGATTTTGGCGAACTCGGGCCAGCTCACGGGCAGCATTTCCACCGCGGCGTTGAGCTTCATGGTGCAAGAGCCGAGCGGGATCATGGAATGGCAGAGGGAGAGGTCCCGTGATTCCAGCCGGCGCAGGTAGCGCAGCATCTCGGTTTCCGAATGGTAACGGTTGAACACCGGCGCTTCGAGGTAGGGAGTGACCCGGGCATGCGGGGCGGGCAGGGGAGGGGCGGCTTCAGCCGCCAAGTCAGCCAATGAAAACCCGGGAGGTTGGTCGCCGGCCAAAATCCAGAGCAGGTTTTCCAGGTCTTTGGCGGTGACGGTTTCATCCAGCGCCACGCCCACGTGCCGCGCGTCGTAAATTCGCAGGTTGATTTCTCTGGCTTCGGCCCGGCGGGCGACAACGGCGGCGTCGCTGCCGGCGAGTTCAATTTTCAGCGTGTCAAACCAGAGCGCGTTGGTGACGCGATGGCCCAGCCGCCGCGCGCCGGCGGCCAGCAGAGAGGTCATCTGGCGAATGTATTCGGCGATGCGCCGCAGACCCTGGGGACCGTGATAAACTGCGTAAGCGGCCGCCATGTTCGCCAGCAGAGCCTGAGCGGTGCAGATGTTGGAAGTGGCTTTTTCGCGCCGGATATGCTGCTCGCGGGTGCCCAGCGCCAGCCGCAGCGCCGCGCGTCCCCGCGCGTCCTTGGAGACCCCCACCAAGCGACCTGGCATTTGCCGCTTGAAGGCCTCGCGCGTGGCAAAGAATGCGGCGTGCGGGCCGCCAAACCCCAGCGGCACCCCAAAACGCTGGGCGCTGCCGACCACAATATCCGCGCCAAACTCGCCGGGTGGACGGAGCAATGTCAAGCTCAGGAGGTCCGCGGCGACAATGAACAGCGCGCCGACGGCGTGGGCCTGGCTGGCGAGGGCGGCAAAATCGGCGATAGTCCCGGTGGTATCAGGGTATTGGACCAGCAGGCCGCCGACCTTGGCGTTGGGCTCGAACTTAGTCCAGTCCCCGACTTGGATTTCCAGGTTCATCGCTTCGGCCCGCGTGCGGACCACGGCGATGGTCTGCGGGTGGCAGGAGTCGGCCACCAAAAAAACCTTGCGCCCATCGGCCTCTTTGAGGCGGGCGCACATCATCATGGCTTCGGCGGCGGCGGTGGCCTCATCGAGCATCGAGGCGTTGGCGATGGGCAGGCCGGTCAGGTCGCAAACCAGAGTTTGGAAATTCAACAGCCCCTCAAGCCGGCCTTGGGAAATCTCGGCTTGATAGGGGGTGTATTGCGTGTACCAGCCGGGATTTTCAAAGAGGTTTCGTTGAATCACCGGCGGCGTAAGGCAGTCGTGGTAACCCAAACCGATAAAGGACCGGAACACCCGGTTTTGACAGGCTAGGGCGCGAAGATCGGCCAGGGCCTCCGACTCGGTGCGTGCCGGCGGCAGCGGCAAGGGCCTGGCTGCGCGGATTTTCACCGGCACCGCCGCTGCGACCAGCGCGTCCACGGTGTCGAATCCACAGGCGTTAGCCATGGCAGTGGCGTCGGCCTGGCGGGCGGTGCCGAGGTGCCGGGTGACAAAAGAATCCGGATGCGCCGGCAACTTCACCCGGTCATCTTTTTCACAACCCGTTTTGTTTGGAACCACTACTGCGGATGCTTCAGACATAAAGCCGCAAAATAGGTGAGGCTGATGACAAAGCAAGAGCGAAGTCAAAAAACTACGCACGCTCCGATACGGTATGGTCTCCCGGATGCAATACAAGGTATGTCACCGTGGGCGACGTTCTCCCTCTCCCCCTTGGGGGGAGAGGCGATCAAAGCCGGGCAGAGGCGAAGTTCGCTCTTGCAATTTTCGCGGGAGGGGTTATTGTTACTTCCGGTTAGCATCTCTAGAAGTATCTTCAGCCCAGGGCGGGCGCGTCAGCGCCTCAGCCCTGGGTATTTGTTTGGAAAGGCGGGCAAAGGTCTAAAACCGGCTTAGAGCCTGGTCAAGCCGGCGTAATACCCGCTCCTGGCCAAGTACTTCCATTAGGTGATACAGGCTGGGGCCCGCCGGGCGTCCAGTGCAGGCCAGTCGCGTGGGATGCACCAAGACACCAGCTTTCAATCCCAGCTCGCCGGCGAGGTTTTTCAGCGCCGCCTCCAAACGTCCAGCATGGAATTCATCCGGCTTAAGGGCCGCATAAACGTCGCGCAGCTTTTGGAGACGCGGTTTGTTTTCCGGCACAAAATCTTTTTTGGCCGCCTCTTCCTCGTAGGTGACGTCCTCGGCGAAATAGAACCCCGCAAAAGCAGGCAGTTCGGAAAAAAGATCAATTTTTTCTTTGCAAGTATCGAGGGCGGCCTTGACATAGTTCAGCGGGAAGCGGTTGGTGTCAAAACCGGCGTGCGCCAAGGTGTGGACGGCCAGTTCGTAATACCGGTCGGGTGTCATGCGGGTGATGTATTCTCCATTCATCCAGACCAGCTTGGCATAGTCGAAACGCGCGTTGTGACGGAGGATTTGCGGCAGGTCAAACAGTTCAATCAATTCCTCGCGGCTCAGGATTTCGCGGTTGTTTTTGGGAGACCACCCCAGCAGACAAAGAAAATTCAGCACTGCCTCGGGCGCAAAGCCCTCGCTTTGATACGTGGAGATGCTGGCGCCCCGGTCGCGCTTGCTCATTTTCGTCCCATCCTGGTTCAGAATCAGCGGGATATGAGCGTATTGCGGCGGTTCAATGCCGAAAGCGCGAAACAAGGCGATGTGCTTGGACGTGTTGCTCAGGTGGTCTTCGCCCCGGATGACATGAGTGATGCCCATTTCCAGGTCGTCCACCACGTTCACCAAATGGAACACCGGTTGCCCGTCCGAACGCACGATGACAAAGTCCGGGTCTTGGGCTTCGCGGTCGGTCAACATGCGTTTGACTTCGCCCACCACCAAGTCTTTGATAATGACCGGTTCGCGGGTCATTTTGAATTTAATCGCCCCCGCCTGTTCGTAGGCTAGTCCATGCGACAGGAGGGCCTCCACCCAGCGCTCGTAAAGAGGTTTGCGCTGGGATTGGAAGTAAGGTCCCCGTTCGCCCTTGCTGGGGCCGGTGGCATCGGCGGTGACGGGGCCCTCGTCCCAATCAAGGCCCAACCAGCGCAGGCCGTTAAGAATAACGGCCAGGGCTTCTTCGGTGTTGCGCGCGGCATCGGTGTCCTCGACCCGCAGGATAAATGTGCCGCCGGTGTGGCGGGCATAGAGCCAATTGAACAGCGCCGTGCGGGCCCCGCCAATGTGCAGGTACCCTGTCGGACTGGGAGCAAAACGAACGCGCACTTTCATGGGTATGATTCTTTGTCGGCAACGGCCCGCCTTGGGCCGCTTGGCGCGCATGTTAGCCCTGGGGACTGATGCGCTGCAAGATTTCTATGAGCGCGGCCAGCCGCGGGGTGGCGAAGCCGGCGGCTTTGGCCTGCCGCAACGGTTCGCGGAACAGGCTGTCCAGTTCCAGCGGCTGTCCTCGCTCGAAATCCACCAGTGTCGAGGCCCGATAAGCCCCCATGTTCCGGGTGCGCTCCAGGTTTTCATCGGCGCAGGCGGCGGGAATTTTATGGCCCAGTTGGTTGGCGGCGCCGATGACTTCCCGCATTAACTCGATCACCAATTCGCGCCAGCGAGGATCGGCCAGGAGCGCGTCCGTGGGCAGGCACGCGCCCAGCGGGGCGCCGGCAGTCCACCGGCCGCTCACGACCGCTTCATAGCCGGCGGCCGCGGCTACGCCCAAGCCGTTGAACGGCACATTCCAAACCAGTTTTTCCCAATGCGCGCGGGCCAAGTCATCCGTGGTCTCGCAAGGGGTGCCGCTTTGCCGAAAAAGTTCGGCGACGGCCCGGGTGCGCGGCAGGACGGGGCGTTGGAACTCGCCCATGACCACTCGGCCATGAGCCAAGTGGCGGATCAGGCCCGGCCGCACCCGGTTAAGACAGACGAAACAGAGTCCACCCAGGATATTGTCCGGTCCGAAGAGCGCGGCCAGTTGTTCTTCGTTGCCCAGGCCGTTTTGCAACGTCATCACCAGTGTCCGCTCGTCCACCAGCGGCGGCAGAAGGCGCGGGAATTGGTAATTGGCGGTTGTTTTCAGGCCGATCAACACCAAGTCGCAACGCCCGATCTCTTCCGGTTGCCGGGCGCACTGGGGACGAACGCGAAAGTCCCCGTCCACGCTGGAGATCGCCAACCCTTGGCGGCAGACGGTTTCGTAATCAGACCGCAGCAAAAAATGGACCTGCAAACCCCTCTGGGCCAGCCGGGCCCCGTAAAAACCGCCCAAAGCCCCGCACCCGACCACCGCCACCTTCAAGCCCATGCCCCGGAACGAAAAAGGGCACCCCGAAAATTCAGGGTGCCCTGTGGTGAAAAAAACAACTACTTTTTCTTGCCGAGGATCGCGTCCTTGGCGGCCTTGGCGACGCGGAACTTCACCACCTTCTTGGCGGGAATCTGGATGGTTTCGCCCGTCGCCGGATTGCGGCCGGTGCGAGCCTTGCGATTTACCAACACCAGTTTGCCGATGCCCGGCAGGGTGAAGGTGTTCTTGGCGTTTTTATACGCCATGGTCGCCAGTTCATCCAGAATCTGGACGCCTTGCTTCTTGGTGATGCCGACCGTCTCGGCGAGCGCCGCGGCGATTTGCGACTTGGTCAATGCTTTTGCCATAGTTTTTTTTGTTAAGTTGTGTCCGTGCTTAAGTCGTTCGACTTGGCTGTGTATAAGCCTCCCGCACGGGGGGCGCAAGCATAAAAATGCGATTTTTTTTGAAAATTTTGGGAATCCCTTAAAGCGCGCCCGGACGAGCCGGCGAGCGGTTCGCCGAACGGGCTTGACTTGCCGGCGCTTTTGCCGAGTATCGGCGGGAGAAATGGCGAGCCTGTTTACTATTAATTGCGATTTCCGCTACGAGATCGTTCGCAAGCTCTTCGAAGGGGGCATGGGCGTTGTTTATGAGGCCGAGCAGCACGGCACCCGCGATTTCGTCAAACGCGTGGCCATCAAAATTGTCCGGGAGCATTTTGCCAAACAGAAGATGTTTGTGGATAATTTCATCGGCGAAGCCAAATTGGTGGCGGACCTGATCCATACCAACATCGTGCAGACCTATCACCTGGGTGAATCGCGCGGCACTTATTTCATCGCCATGGAGCTTATCCGGGGCGTGAACCTCGAGCAGTTCGTCGCGCAGTTGGAGCAGCGGCGGCGCACGCTGCCGGTCGAGCTGGCGGTCTTCATCGTCAGCCGCGTCGCGCGCGGACTCGCCTACGCGCACGCCAAGACCGACAAGGACCACAAGCCCCTCGGCATCGTGCATCGGGATGTCAGCTTCAAAAACATCATGATCGCCTTCGAGGGGGACGTGAAGCTGACCGACTTTGGCATCGCCAAGGCGCGCGGGTTTCTCACGGACAACGAAGGCGAGGTGGTGGCCGGCAAGGCCGACTACATGAGCCCGGAGCAGGCGGATTTCAAGATCACCGACCAGCGCTCGGACATTTTCTCGGCGGGCATCGTGCTGGCGCAACTGCTGCTGGGCTACAACATTTTCAAGGGCAAGACTCCGGAGGAATCCCGCCAGCGGGTGCTGACCATGGCCATCCCCGATTTCCGGCTGCTGGACAAGCGCGTCAACGACCGGCTCAACGAGATTTTGCAGCGCGCGCTGGCGCGCGACCTCGCGCAGCGCTACCCGAACGCCGACGAGTTGTTGTTTGATCTGGAGCATTTCATCTATCACACCGGCTACGGTCCCACCAACGAGACGATCGGGCGCTTCATCCGGGATTTGTTCGGCCAATACCACCCCCACCTCGACAAATCCGCCGGCAGCACCATGGTGGTCGAGCGTTCCGACAAGTTTCCCAGTCACCTTTGAAACGCATGAACAAAAAAAAGGCCCCGGTTGTCATTGGCCTCGCGCAGACCGCCTGCACCGCGTGTCCGGCGGAGAATTTTCGCCGGACCGAGCAGGCCATTGAGCGCGCCGCGCGCGACGGCGCCCGCATCGTCTGCACCCAGGAGCTGTTCCGGTCCCTCTATTTCTGCCAGAGCGAGGACCAGGCGAATTTTCGGCTGGCCGAGCCAATCCCCGGCCCCAGCGTCGCGGCCCTGCAGAAGCTGGCCCGGCGGCGCAAGGTGGTCATCATCGCCTCGCTTTTTGAAAAGCGCGCCCCGGGCGTGTATCACAACACCGCGGCCGTCCTCGACGCCGACGGCTCGCTGCTGGGGATTTACCGCAAGATGCACATCCCGGATGACCCGCTGTTTTACGAAAAATTTTATTTTACCCCCGGCGACACCGGCTTTCGGACCTGGTCCACAAGGGCGGGCCGGGTGGGGGTGCTCATTTGCTGGGACCAATGGTTTCCCGAAGCCGCGCGCCTCACCGCCCTGAGCGGGGCGGAAATTCTGTTCTATCCCACCGCCATTGGCTGGCATCCCTCCGAAAAAGCGGAATTGGGGGCGCGGCAGCACGGGGCCTGGGAAACCATTCAGCGGGCCCATGCGGTGGCCAACGGGTGCTACGTCGCGGTGGTCAATCGCCTCGGTCTTGAACGTCCGGCCGGCGGCGATGGCATCGAGTTTTGGGGGCAAAGCTTCGTGGCCGGTCCTTATGGGGAAATCATCGCCAAGGCCTCCGCTGACCGCGAGGAAACTTTGCTGGCGGAAGTGGATTTGGCGGCGGTGGACCTGACCCGCACGCAGTGGCCGTTCCTGCGGGACCGCCGGATTGACGCCTACGGCGATCTTACCCGGCGCTGGCGCGATTGAGCGTTCTCGTTTGGCTGTGAGCGCGGTCAAGCCAGTCCTGTGGATCACCGGCGCCGGCGGCTTGGTGGGCCGCGAATTGCTGCGGACGGCCGATCAATGGGCGCCCGCTTATCGCCCCGTTGGGCTCGCCCGGGCCGATTTGGACCTTGCAGATTTTCCCGCCGTCCGCGCGGCCTTTGAACGCGACCGTCCCGCGCTGGTGATACATTGCGCGGCGATGAGCCGGGTGCCGGACTGCCAGCGCGATCCCGCCGCGGCCGTCCGCATCAATGTGGAGGCGACGGCTTGCCTGGCCGGCCTGGCCGCGAATATCCCGTTGTTTTTCCTTTCCACCGACCAGGTGTTTGACGGACGCGCGGGGCCCTACAACGAGCGCGACGCGGCCAACCCGTTGCACGTTTATGGCCAGACCAAAGTGGCGGCGGAACAGGCGGTGCTGCGCCATCCCCGGCACGCGGTGGTGCGTCTGTCACTGATTTACGGACGCTCCCTCGAGGGCAACCGGGCCTTCAACGAAAACCTGGAACGCGCCTGGGAGCGGGGGGAAACCACCCCGTTGTTCACGGATGAATTCCGTTGCGTGCTGCCGCTGCCGGTGGCGGCGAGGGCCTTGGGCGAGCTGGCGGGGCGGGGAGCCAGCGGCCTTTTTCACCTGGGGGGCGCCGAGCGTCTGTCCCGCTGGCAAATCGGGCAACTGCTGGCGGCCCGACAACCGCGGTTCCGCCCGCTGCTGGTGGAAGCCTCGTTAAGGAACCACCTTGGGCCGCCGCGCCCGCCCGACCTGTCTTTCGATTGCGCCAAAATTCAGCGGTTGCTCTCCTTCCCGCTTCCCAAATTTTCGGAGTGGCTGGCCGCGCATCCCGAGGCCTGAGGACGGGGCTCGCCCGCGCCTCTGCGTTTGCCGGAACAACGATGCTTGGCGCCGAATCGCCGAAATCGTCCGGCGCGGATTTTTATTGGCGGCCGGCTTTGAATAGTCTAAGGCTTGGGCCATGTTAAAAAGTTGCATTTACCGGGGCGTGGCGGCGGCGTTGTGGCTGCTTTGGCTGGCGCCGGGACCGGCGCTGCGGGCGCAAACCACCAATGTCCACGCCCGCTGGGAGGAAAGCATCGCGGCGTTCGAGCAGGCCGACCGGACCAATCCGCCGCCGAAGAACGCCATTCTTTTCACCGGGAGCTCGAGCATCCGCATGTGGAAAACCCTGGCGCAGGATTTTCCGCAATACCAGGTCATCAACCGCGGTTTTGGCGGCTCGCAAATCGCGGATGTAAATTATTTTATCGAGCGCGTGGTGCTGCGTTATGAGCCCCGGCTGATTGTGCTTTATTGCGGGGGCAACGATATTAACGCGAAAAAAACGGCGGAGGCGGTGTTCCAGGATTACCGAACTTTTGTGGAGACGGTGGGGGCCCGGCTGCCCAACACGCGCATCGCTTATATCTCCATCGCGCCCAATCCGGCGCGCTGGTCGCAGATTGAACAGGTAAAGGCGGCCAACCGCATGATCGAGGAGCACGCGCGCGGCAATCCGCGGCTGGCGTTCATCAATGTTTTCCCGCACATGCTGGGGCCGGACGGCCAACCCAAAGCGGACATTTTCCTGAAAGACCGCCTGCATATGAACGAAAAAGGCTACGCGATTTGGAAGGACGTGGTGGGCGAGTTCCTGCGGGCGGAAGCGGGAAAATAGCCCGGCGGCCCGCCTCAACTAAATCCCAGCAGCCTTCCCCCTTGATAGACCAGGAAGGACATCAGCCACGCCAGGGCGCCGAGGTAAAACCACTGAAACAGCGGCCATTTCCAGGAGTTGGTTTCGCGTTTGACCACCGCCACCGTGCTTGCGCATTGAAGGGCGAAGATGTAGAAGACAATCAGGGAAAGGCCCGTGATGGTCGAATAAAGGGGGGCGCCGTCCGGGCGTTTCTGTTGCTGCAGCACCTTCACCAGCCCGGTCTTCTCCTCATCGCTGGCGCCGGCTTGGCCGACGTTATAGACAACGCTCATGGTGCTGACGAACACTTCCCGGGCGGCAAAGGAGGAAAGGATGCCGATCCCGATTTTCCAATCAAATCCCAGCGGCTCGATGACCGGCTCGATCAGCCGTCCAAGCCGCCCCGCGAAACTTTGACGCAGCACGGCGGCCTGGTGTTCGGTTTCCACCAAGGCCACCTGGGCCAAAGCCTCCGTGGCCGCCGGTGTCAATTTGGTTTTGTCCATCCGCGCCAGTTCGGCGAGCTTCATTTCGACCGCCTCCGGGCTGGCGACCGCTGGGAACGCGGCCCGGACGGCGGCGGCTTTCGCTTGCTGGTATTGCTCCTCGAGCGCGGCGTTTTTCGGATAAGAGGCGAAGAACCAAAGCAGGATGTTGATGCCGAGAATGACCGTGCCGGCCTGGGTCAGGAAGAGCTTCGAGCGGTCCCACATGTGACGGAGAATGACCGTGACCAGGGGGCGTTTGTAGGGCGGCAGTTCCATGATGAGCAGCGGGGTCGTGGCTTTGAGCAGCGTTTTTTTGAACACCCAGGCCATGCCGAGCGCGGCCAGCACGCCCGTCAGGTAGGCGCCCAGCATCACCAGCCCGCTGAGCTGAACAATTCCCAAAACCCGCCGCTCGGGAAGGCAGGCCGCAATCAGCACCGTATAAACCGGCAGCCGCGCCGAGCAGCTCATGAGCGGGGCGATCAGGATGGTCACCAGGCGATCTTTCGGGCTTTCGATGGTCCGTGTCGCCATGATGCCAGGTATGGCGCAGGCAAAGGAGGAGAGCATCGGGATGAAGCTTTTGCCGTGCAGCCCCACCTTGCTCATCAGCCGGTCCATGATGAAGGCCGCCCGCGCCATGTAACCACTGTCTTCCAACAGGCTGACGAACAGAAACAGCAGCAGGATTTGCGGCAGGAACATCACCACCGCGCCGACCCCGGCAATGATCCCGTTCACCAACAAGTCGGTGAACGCGCCCGGCGGCAGGGTGTGGGCCACCCACTCTCCCAGGCGGTCAATCCCCGCCGATATGAGGTCCATGGGCGCGCTGGCGAAAACAAAGATGCTTTGGAACACCAACGCCATCAAGCCCAGGAAGATGGCCAGTCCCCAGAATTTGTGCGTGACCACCCGGTCCAGACGGTCGCTGAAGGTTTCCTGGATCTCGGCGACCTCGGTGACGGCCGCCTGGTGAATGGCCGCCACGGCTTGATAGCGGCTTTCGATGGCAACCGTCGCCCAATCCAAACCGGCGGACGTGAGACGCTGGCGCGCTTCCCGGACCGCCGCCACCACCTCTGGCGGGTAGCCCATTTCCGCGTCTTGCAAGGCCGTGTCATCGCTTAACAGCAGCAAGGCTTCGGCCGGCGGCGAAAAAGGGGGGGCGTCTGTTCGCTGGGCGAGCAGTCGAGCCAGGGATTCCACCTCCGTTTGCACAACGGCGGGCAATTGGCAGAAGAAATGCCGGTTCGTCGCGGGCTGAGATTGGGCGGTTGCTTTGAGGATTTGCTCTTTCAGTTCCGCCAAGCCCTTGCCCGAACGGGCCACCATGGGCACCACCGGCGTCTCGAGCAATTCGGAAAGTTTAAGGGCATCCACCTGGTGACCGTTTTGCTCGGCGACATCCATCATGTTCAGCGCCAACACTGTCGGATACCCCAGCTCGATCACCTGCGTGGCATAATACAAATTGCGCTGCAAGTTCGCCGCATCCACCACCACCACCACCGCGCGCGGGGCGGGCACCTCCGCCAACCGCTGAAAAAGCGCGTCTCGCGAGATTCTTTCGTCCAGGGTTTTCGGGCCCAGGCTGTAGGTTCCCGGCAAGTCCAGAATGGTGATGGCCGGGGTTTCCGCAGCCCCGCGCATCCGCCCTTCCTTGCGTTCCACCGTGACCCCGGCGTAGTTTCCAATTTTGGCGCGCAGCCCGGTCAGTCCGTTGAAAATGGTGGTCTTGCCGCAGTTGGGGTTGCCCGTCAGCGCCACAAAAAGAGGGGCGTTTTCCAGCTTTTTCCCTTTGGCCTTGGAGGAAGACATGCCCGGTGGCGGCTTCAGACTTTGGGGGTCACGCGAATCAGCTCCGCTTCATGCCGCCGAAGGGTGAGAAGATAACCGCGAACCTTGATTTCCAGGGGGTCGCCCATGGGAGCGTAGCGAACCACTTCCACCACGGTGCCCGGCACCAATCCTAGTTCCATCAATCGGGAACGGTCTTCCGACGAGGTGTTGATTTCCGCAATGATCGCGCTCAACCCGCCGGTCAATGAAGCCAGTGAAAGGGTGGCATCAGCCATGAAACAATCCCTCAGGCCGCCGGTTTGATCGGCTCCACCAGGATGCACTCCGCCAGTTTGCAGCTTATCCCCAGCCGGGCGTTGCAAACCTGGCAGATCAAGCTGCCGCCTTTCAGCAGCAGCTTAACCTTTTGCTCCTCAAACACTCCCATTTCCCTAAGCCGCTCCGCAACTTCTGGTGGCGCCGACAATTGCTTGACCTTTACCGCCGTGCCCACCCGCACCCGGTTCAGCGGACAAACCTCCGGGTGTGGACACTGCGTTAAATCACAAACGATTTTCAGCCGTTTTCTCACCTGCCCCAACCTTACTTTAATTGAGACTCAGTTGCAAGAAGAACTCGCCGTTTTTTTTCTTCGCGCATTCTGTTTGACGCGCGTCAATTTCTCCCGCGAAATAAACCCGCCGTTGGGTTTTGGAAGGACGGCTATCGCGACAACAATGGATGGGCAGGGTATGCATCGTCCACGAAATGTGGATTGGCGGCGCGCCGGGGCTTTGCTCTACGGTGACTGGGGCACCAGCAAAGCTTATGTCATCGGGGCCGCCTTCCTGGCCGCTCATTATGCCTCGCTGCCCATCATCGTTGCGGTTTGTGTGCTCACCGCGCTGGTTGGCTACAATTACACGGTCATTTGCGCGCATTTTCCCGACGGCGGCGGCGTTTATTCGGCCGCGCGGGGGCAGAGCCGCATGGTCGCGGTCATAGGCGCCCTGATGTTGGTCGCCAATTTTTGTGTTACTGCCGCCTTGAGCGGCTGGGCGGCGATGAATTATTTCCGGGTGCCGCCCGAATACCTGGCGCCGGCGACCATGGGTTTGATATTGATCGTGGGAGCCATCAATTACTTCGGGCCCAAACATAGTGGCAGCCTGGCCATATCCCTGGCGGTGCCGATGGTGGTGGTGGTGGTCTTGATTGTGTTGCTCAGTCTGCCCCATCTTTCCACCGCCAACCTCGAGCCATCCCGATCCGGCTTTGGCGCAAATTGGACCGCTTTTGTTGGTGTCATTCTGGCCCTCAGCGGTGTGGAGGCGATTGCCAATCTTACGGGGGTCATGCAATTGGACAGGGGCGCGAGCGCCGGCCGCCCGATGGTGAAAAAGACTGCCGGCAAAGCCATTTTGTTGGTGGCGATTGAGGTGGTGCTGGGCACCGTGTTGCTGGGCTGGGCCATGCTCTCCCTGCCCAAGGGACTGGCCGGGATGCTTGATGAACGATGGGAGGACATGATCAGTGTCCTGGCGGAACAGTATGGCGCGCTGACGTTTAACGCCACCGTTGGCCATTATTTTGGCCTGGTCACCGGGGTGATCGTGGGCCTTCTGCTCCTCAGCGCCGTCAACACCGCCGTCGGCGCCCTGATTGGCCTGATTTATCTGCTGGCGCGGGACGGTGAAATGCCCCGTTCTTTTAATCGCCTGAATGCCCATGGGGTGCCTTGGATTCCGATGTTTATCGCCGCTCTGCTGCCCTTTGTGGTGGTGGCTTTTTCTCCCAGCCAGCTTTCCCTGATGGAACTTTATGCCATCGGGGTGGTCGGCGCCATAACCGTCAACCTCGGCTCCTGTCTGCTCAACCGCAGTTTGAAGCTGCGCTGGTATGAGTTCCTCGTCATGGCGGCGACTTTCGTGGTTCTGCTGGCGGTGGAGGTCACCATTGCCAAGACCAAGCCCAACGCCCTCTTCTTTATCGTATGCATCCTGATCGTGGGCCTGAGCCTTCGTTCCTGGGCGCAGTGGCGCGCCGGCTTTCGAACCATCACCGTCAGCAAGGAGGTGGCCGCCGCCGTATCTCCCGAGTCTTTTTCCAAGTTCGAATTAAACCTGCAGCCCGGCCAGGCCATCATGGTCGCCGCCCGCGGCCTGACGCCGGTGCTGCGGTTTGCCCTGGAGGAGGCCCGCTTGCGCCAGGCCACCCTCTATGTGCTCTATGTCAAGGAATTGTCCGTCAATTTGCCGGGGCCGTTGGAAACCGCCGAGCGCCCCCGTTGGCAGGATGACAAAAAGGCGGCGGAAATAATGTATGGCATGATGGAACTCGGAAAAAAGAACGAGGTGCCCGTCATTCCTCTTTACATGATTAGCGAAAACCCGTCCGGCACCATTCTTGACATGGCGGCGACGTTGGGCGTGGACATCCTCATGCTCGGGGCCTCCCATCGCCACGCCCTCGAAAAACTGCTCAAAGGCAGCGTCATCTCCGAAGTCGCCAAAAACCTGCCCGACAACATCCAACTGGTCATCCACGGATAAAACCGCCCTTGCGGCGGGATTCAAAACGCCAGCATCTCGACTTGCCGGGCGGCAAAGCGGCAGCATTCGCGGTAGCCAGCCTCGCGGGCCATCGCCAGGGCGGCCGCAAAATCGGCGCCCACTTCGACCGGCGCATGCGCGTCCGAGCCGAAACTGATTTTCACTCCCAGCTCCCGCGCCAGTGCCAAAATGGGCCGGGCCGGATATATCTCCCGGCATTTTTTCCGCCAGCCGGCGGTGTTCAGCTCGATGGCGACTTGTTGCCGCGCCGCCGTTTCCAAGAAGGAGCGATAAAGGGGCAGCATATCCTGTCGCGGAAAATGGCCGAATTTTTTGGGCAGATCGCAGTGGCCAATAATTTGGAAAAGCCCGGACTCGGCTGATTGCTTGAGGCGGGAAAGGTATTCGGTCCAGACTTGGTCCACGTCCTGTTTGTCCCACTCGGCCAGCTTGTTTGGGTTGTCCACGTCCCAAGTGTCGGAAACATAATGCACTGAGCCGATGAAGTAATCCCAGGGATGCCGGGCCGCCAGTTGCCGGACCCAGGCCTCGCAACCGGGCAGGAAATCCACTTCGAGCGCCAGCCGGATGGTCAACTGCGGAAACTGCTGCCGGGCGCATAGCACTTTTTCCACGTAAAGGTCCAATTGCCCGGCCGCCATGCGCCAGTCGTCGAAGTCATCCTGCGGCATGGGGGCGTGGTCGGAAAAACCGATTTCGGTCAATCCCAGCGCCACCGCCCGGCCGGCGTATTCGCTGGGCTCCCCTTCCGCGTGCCGGCAGAGCGGGGTGTGCATGTGGTAATCCGGCGGCCAGATCATGCAAATAGTTAAACGCCTAAATGGTTTTGCGCCAAGGAGAAATTTGCGCGCGGCGTTAGCCGCAAGAATTTTTCTTTCCCAGCGGACGCATTTTTCTTATTATGCGCCGAGATGCGACTGGCTCGCGTCGGAAACGAAAGCAAAAATATGCCACTGACACATACGCGTGAATTGTTCGCCAAGGCTTTGAAAGGCAAATACGCCTTGGGCGCTTTTAACGTCAACAACATGGAGCTGATTCAGGCTATCGTGCAGGCCTGCGAAGAGGAAAAAGCTCCCTTGATCCTCCAGATTTCCAAGGGGGCGCGGCAATACGCCAACCCGGTGTATCTGAAGAAGCTCATCGAGGCGGCGGTCAGCTTGTCCACCATCCCCATCGCGGTGCATCTGGATCATGGCGACACCTTCGAGCTTTGCAAGATGTGCATTGATGAAGGCTTTACCAGCGTGATGATTGACGCCAGCCACGAGCCTTTCGATAAAAACGTCGAGATTTGCAAAAAGGTGGTGGACTACGCCCACAAGCATGATTGTGTGGTGGAGGGCGAATTGGGGCACTTGGTCGGCGCCCAATTCGACGAGGGCGAGGAAGGCGGAAACTATTCCACCAGCGGACATTACACGCATCCCGAGGAAGCGGTGAAATTCGTGAAATTGTCCGGGGTGGATTCCCTGGCGGTGGCCATTGGCAATTCCCACGGGGCTTACAAATTCAAAGGTGAACAACACCTGGACTTGGAACGGCTGAAAGCGATCAAGAAGGCGCTCCTGGACGCCGGGTTGGGCGATTACCCCCTGGTTTTGCACGGGGCTTCCAGCGTGCCGATCGAGCTGGTCAAGGAAATCAACAAATACGGCGGCAAAATGGGCGAGGACACCGCAGGCGTGCCCGAGGCGGATATCGAGGTGGCCCGGCGGGTTGGTTGCACCAAGGTCAATATTGACACCGACTTGCGCCTGGCCATGACCGCCGGCATCCGCAAGGCCTTTGCCGACAATCCCAAAGAGTTTGATCCGCGCAAATACCTGGGTCCGGCGCGCGAAAAGGTCAAGGAACTCGTGCGGCACAAAGTCAAGAATGTGCTCTGCTGTGCGGGCCATGCTTTTGATTAAAAGTTGAAACGGCCTTTTGCTTGGCGAGTGGCGGAGTCTCCTCCGCCACTTTTTTTGCGCCAATGCAAACTGGCGGAAAATCAAACCGTGATTATCGTACCAATTCCAAGCCGCCGGCTGCGGAAACGCCCGACCGGGTTTTGGATTAACCCCTGGCTTCCGGGGGTGGGCCGCGCCTCGAAAGCATCGCCACGGTTAAAACCGTTGAGGTGCGTTCCCGGACGCCTATCAACCCGCGGAAGCAGGGTGTTAATGAGAAAGGAACTTGTGCGGCGCGAACCTCGTTTTCAAAACACCCACTTTCAGGACAAGCTCTAATGCTGTGCCGCAGACCTCCGAGTCTGCTGCCTGGCGTCGGTCAGGTCCGCTGCGGGTTGGATTTTCTCTGCTTGGAATTTCGCCGCCCAAGAACGCCAAAAGCGCAAAGCCACCCATTCATACTCATGAGTGCTTGGGATAAATGACACGCGCCCCCTCACCCTGGCCCTCCCCATGAACCCTCTGGTTGTAGGAGCCGACGTAAGGAGGCTCAAATTGGTCCCCGGGCGTTATGGCCATGAAATCAGAGCCTCCTTACGTCGGCTCCTACGCGGTTCAGGGGTGGCAAGGCGCGAAACCGGTTTTCGGGGAAGTCTCTCCCCCAAGGGGGGGGAGGGAAAACGCCGCCCACGGTGACAAATTGTGTATTGCATCCCGGAGACCATACAGTAATTCAGCCTTCATAACTCATCCTTTCCGCTCCCCGTTTTTGCTGGGGGTTGGCACACCGCCAGCGGAGCGACGTCTCACCGGGCGTTGGGTCTGAAAAAATTTACCTTTTGCGAGGGGGCCTCAGCACCTTAACGCGGTTTTTCACCCCTGGCTAGTGTAGTGTCTCATAAACGACTGGCGTTATTTTTATCAGAAAGCTCTCTCAAATCTTGGGTTTTCAACGGGAAAAGCGCGAACCATAACACCAGTCTATTGAGAGACACTACACTAGGGATTGCGGAATCTTCGCGCCGCGTGAAAAACTGCTTGTCACCAATTTTGTCCAGCGTGTAGCTTCGCGCCATGAATGTTGCATTCTACGGACACGTAAGACAATACAAGAACATCAAAAAGGAAATTGACGCCAACATCCGCGAGGTGTTGCTGAGCGGGCAGTATGTCATGGGCCCGATGCTCAAGCGCTTCGAGGCGGAACTGGCCGCTTACCACGGGACCAAATACGCGATTGGCGTCGGCAACGGCACCGACGCGATTTGGCTGGCGCTGATGGCGCTGGACATTGGGCCGGGCGACGAAGTCATCACGCATCCCAACACTTTCTTTGCCACGGCCGAGGCGATCTGGATCGCCGGCGCCAAGGCGGTGTTCGTGGATTGCTGCCCGGTGACCAAGTGCATTGATCCCACGAAAATTGAGGCGGCCATCACCAAAAAGACCAAAGCCATTATTCCGGTCCATCTCTACGGGCAATGCGCGGACATGCCCGCCATCGCCAAGATCGCCAAAAAGCACAAGTTGCGGGTGATCGAGGACAACGCCCAAGCGATTGGCGCCCACGGCAAGGGCTTCAAGATCGGCGAGCTGAGCGATGCCGCCACCACCAGCTTTATCATCCAGAAGAACCTCGGCACCTTTGGCGACGGCGGCGCCGTGGTGACCAACAACCCCGAGATTGACGCCCGGGTGCGCAAGCTGCGCAACCACGGCTCCACCAAGCGCAACGTCCACAGCTTCGGCTTCAACAGCCGCCTGGACGACCTGCACGCGGGCATCCTGAGCGCCAAACTCAAGCACATTGACGCCGGCAACGACCTGCGCCGCCAGTGGGCCGCCCGCTACGACGCCGGGCTCAAGGGCTGCCAGTCCATCACCCTGCCGACCCAGCTTCCGGGCTACCGCCACGTCTATCACCTCTACGTGGTCGAGACCAAGAAGCCCGAACAGCGCGACGCGCTGGTGAATTTCCTCGTCGAGAACGGCGTGGACGCCAAGACCCATTATTCCATCGCCATCCATCAGCAGGAAGGCTTCCCGTGGGGCAAGCAAGCGCGCATCGTCGGCCGAATGACCAACGCCGAGGCCAACGCCGCCAGTTGCGTCAGCCTGCCGATGTTCCCCGAGCTGACCGCCAAGGAAGTGGACTACGTGATCTCCAAGGTCGTGGCTTGGGACAAGGCCAACAGCGCCGGCGGCCAATGTTGCGCGTGCGGCAAGTAACCGATGGGAATCTCAACGGGCGTCATGGGTGATCCCGTGGCGCCCTTTTGCTTAACCCGGAGAGGATGATTTATGAGCAATCAAGTCTATACGGTTCTCGTTGTCGGCATGGGCAAGCGCGGCATGCATCACGCCGCCGCCTTCAACGCCAATCCCCGCTTCAAAGTCACCGGCATCTGCGACATTGACGCCAAGCGGCTGGCGGATGCCGCCGCCAAGCTCGGCAATCCGCGGCAGGGCACGGACGCCGCCGCGCTCGCCAAGGAGCTGAAGCCCGATGTCTTTTGCTTTTGCACCCTGCCACACCTGCGGACGCCTTTTATCCAGGCCGCCCTGGACGGCGGCGCAAAACTGATCGCCTTCGAGAAGCCGGTGGCCCTCACCAGCGCCGAGTTGTTCGTCATGCGCGAGCTGATTCGCCGCGCGGGCGTCAAGGCGGTGGTCAGCCACCAGCACCGCTACGGCCCGCATTACCGGAAGGTGAAAGAGATCATCGCCAGCGGCGCGCTGGGCCGGGTGCATACCGTTTATGGCTCGGCCACCGGTTGGATGACCCACATGCTTTCGCACCTGATTGATTACACCTGCTGGTTCAACGATTACGCGCCGGCCAGTTGGGTCATGGCCCAAGCCGCCGGCCGGGCCAAGCTGGCCGACAACCATCCCTCCCCGGATTTTATTTCCGGGGTGGTGCAGTTTGCCAATGGGGTGCAAGGTTTTTACGAATGCGGAGCGGGGGCGCCGGACCAGCCGGAAGTGGCCAAGTGGTGGGGCAAAAACCGCATCGGCGCGCAGGGCACCGAAGGCTTCGCCGAACTGCTTACCAACGGTGGCTGGCGCGCGGTGACCAAGAGCGGCGGTTATCAGAGCGGCGATGGCGCGATGAACTACGATCAGGACATGCCTCCTTACATCCAGGAAATGGCCGATTGGCTCGACGACGACCAAAAGACGCATTCCTGCAACTTTGAGCACGCCTGCCTGGGGGCGGAGATCATGCTGGCGATGCAGCGCAGCGCGATGGGCGGCGGGCAGGTGGCCCTGCCGTTAAGCGCCGGCGCTGACGAGCAGGCCCTGCTCAAAGCCGGCCTCGCCGACCGCCCCGTCCTGGTCTCCTGCGAGCAGAACCGCAAAGAATTCGGGCTCTGAGCCGGAATTACGCTTTAGTCTCCGGGACGCAATCCCCCATTTGCCGCCGTGCGCGGCGTTCTCCCTCACCCACTTGGGGGGGATAAACTGCGCCGAAAACCGGCGCGGTGGCGGACCGCGTTTTTGACCTGCTCTGCTCTCACCTAGCCGGCTTGCTTCCGTCCTGGGAGAAGCCGGGGACAAGACGCGGCGGCGGACGTGGCCGGTAAGCGTGGATTCGCCGAAAGCCACGGCACGCCATGTACCGCAGACTTCCAGTCTGCCGTATCGCGGATTTCCAATCCGCAAGGTTTGAGGGTTTTCCGAAGGTTTCCGGTTTGTACAGGGCCTTGCCGACTGGAAGTCGGCGACACAGCAGGTTGGAAACCTGCGGCACGCCATGTACCGCAGACTTCCAGTCTGCCGTATCGCGGATTTCCAATCCGCGAGGTTTGGGGGTTTTCCGAAGGTTGC
>Ga0073932_1000951_pt1 | contig 62243 bp, 55 predicted proteins | sample DewCreD2012metaG_FD_76967 | JGI IMG/M metagenome (GOLD analysis project Ga0073932, IMG submission 76967) | Hot spring sediment bacterial and archeal communities from British Columbia, Canada, to study Microbial Dark Matter (Phase II) - Dewar... ...
GCTCCCTCCAGCGCCTGAGTTCCGATCCAGAAGGTGGCCGTGGTCGCGGGAACGCGCCCGCCGAGGCCCCAGTTCGAGATGCTTGCGGTGAGCGCCACCGGGTCGCTGTACTGTGGCGAGCTGTCCGGGGCGTCCGGTTTGAACGCCGTGACCGCCACTGTGGTCAGGGCAGGCGTCACCGTCAGCGTGCCTGGATAATAGGCCGTGATGGTGTAATTCGGAGCCACGCCGCCCGTGCAGGCGATGGCGTAGCTGCCCACCGTGCTCGCGGCGCCCGCCGCGGTGGCGCATTCGGGCAGGGAACTGAACGCCGCCGCTACCGTGTCGCCCAGGACCAACCCGTCCGCCGAGACAGTCAGCGTTGGATTGGCTGCTCCATACGGCCTCGACTGGTTGTCGGCCGTTACGGTCATGGCAGCCGGCGCGGCGAGCGTGGATTGGGTGGCCTTGGCGGCTGTGTGGTTGCTGTCGGCTAACCAGTCCGCGGTCAGCTCGCAGGTCCCGGCGCCGCTGGTCATGGTCACCGTCGTGCCGCTGATGGAGCAGGCCCCGGAGGCGCTGAGGAGCACCGTGGTATTGACGTCGGTGGTGGCGGAAACGGTGAACTGCGACCCATACTCCGCGCTGGCGGGAGCGCCGGTAAAGGTCAGCCTGGAGAGCTTGAACAGGGTTCCGCCGCTGCGAGATCCGCCTTGGGATGTTGTGCCGTAGAGATTCCCTGAGGCATCCAGGAGCAGTCCTGCCCTTGGGCCCGCCCCATCGTCCCAATTAAAGCTATGCAGAACGGTCCAGTCACCGGAAGGATCCAGTTTGAACACCGTGCCGAGGCCCCCGGCGCCGCCGTAATTCGTGGTGCCATAGAGGTTTCCCCCGGAGTCTATCACCAGGCCCGCCAGTGGGTAGACGCCGTCATTGTCGGCCAAATGGCGCAGCACGGTGAAGTTGTTGCCGGAGTCGTCCAGCCTGAACACGGTCCCTCCCCCGAAAGAACCGCCCTCAGAGGCAGTGCCGTATAGGTTGCCCGCCGTGTCCATGACCAGATCCGACTCTGGGGATGACCCATCGGTTGCGCCCTCGAAGGAATGCAGCAAGGTGAAGTTGCCGGTGGGCTCCAGTTTGAACACGGTCCCTGCGTCGAATTGGCCCCCGTAAGCGGTCGTGCCGTACAGGTTGCCCGCGGCATCCATAAGCAGACTCCCCGCTGGCCTTCTTCCATCACCTGGCCCACCTGCGAACTGATGCAATATAGTGAAAGCCTCGGTGGAAGGGTCCAGCTTGAACACGCTCCCTCCCGAATCCCGGCAACCAACATCTGTGCCGTAGAGGAGTCCCGAGCCGTCCATGATCAAAGCCGCCCGTGCGCACACGTCCTTCGCCAGGAGGCTGAAAGCGCCGGATGGAGCCAACCCGAATACGCCTCCGAGGTTGTTGGGCCCACCCGCAGCGGCCGTCCCGTAGAGGTTGCCCGAAGCGTCCATCAGCAGACCCTTGGGCGATGCCAATGGTACGGGCGTCCCGAAAGTACGCAGCACGGTGACATTGCCGAACGGATCCCGCTTGAACACGGTCCCCCACTGTAAAACCCCGCCGCGGGCGGTCGCGCCATAGAGGTTGCCCAGAGGGTCCAGGATCAGACTTCCCCATGGAAGAGACCCTTCGGCTCCGCCGCCCCCAAAATTATGCAGGATGCTGTGCGTGTAAGCCTCTGCCTTCGCTGGTGGCGCAGAAGCGGCGAGGGAAAGCAAGACCGCGCCGGCGGCCGCCACGAGCCGCGCGGCGTGGTTGTTCATAACGTGCATGGCGATTGTCCTTTCGCGTGAGGCGTCAATTTCGCGATGAGCCCTTCGGCCGTCAGTGCCCTCGCTGGTTCGCCGGAGAGGACCAGCATCCGGTCCGCGTCGAGGTCCACGCCGATCAAAATCAGTTCCGGCCGGGCTTTCCAGAGCGCCATGACGGGATCGGGCTGGGTGGTCCCCAGATCCACCAAGACGACGTCGGGCTGGAGCGCGCTCAGCCGTTCGATTGCGCCGGGCAGCGCCGCATCGATGGTCAACGGGTGCAGGCCGGTGCGCCGCTCGACACGCGCCCCGATGCTGGCAAGCACCAGCGAGTTTCCGTAGAGCGCCACCGTGAGCATGACACTCTCAAGTTTACGGAGAAGAAGGTCTGAAAAGAGGTACAATCCTGGTACAGAAAAAGGACAGTTGTACTTTTCCAGAAAAGTACAGTATGGGGACTGTACTTTTTGGGCGGCGGGGTGACTACCCGGCCAACCCTGTGCGGCGCGCGTACTCAACCGCCTGGGCGCGGTTCTTCGGGTGCAGGCGTTCAAGTATCCGGCCCATGTGGTACCTAAGGGTGCGCTCGCTGAGGAACAGGGGCCCTGTGCAGGCGCTGCGCTCGTGCGGGACCGCTGCAAGGGGGACAGCCCGCTCGGTGCAGGCAAGGGGGACAGCCCGCTCCGCCCACTCGCTTCGCTCGAGGCAGAGTAGGCAGTCCCCCTTGCGCTTGAGGCAGAGTAGGCAGTCGCCCTTGCGCTCGAGGCGGAGGATGCAGTCCTCGGGCGGGGGTGTCAGCTCTGGCGCATTTCGCGGCGGAGGTCTTCGAGCGCCTCATCGCGCCGTTCTCCGCTCAAGTCCCGCTCAAGGCGGCGCAGGGCCACGCCCACGACGTCGCGGTGATGCAGCCGGCTGCCGATTTCGGGGATGGCGGCCAGGTCAAGCCAGAGGTCGTGCAGACGGTCGAGGTCCTCCGGCCAGAGCCGGGGCGGGTGCGGCCCCAGATTGACGTAGATGGAAGGCCGGCCTGGGCTGATAACCTCGAGGGAGAAAGGGTGCCGCGGCTCGGGGAGTTTCTCCCAAGCCAGACCGATGCGGCGGGCCAGCTCCTCGGAGGCCATTTTGGGGGAGACGCCGGTCACGAGGCGGCTGGCCTGCAAGCGGGCGGCGGTCTGGACCATGGCGTCGAAGGGGTCCACGGCCGGAACGACGAGGAGCTCGACGTGTTTGCCCTGTTTTTCCGCCAGGGTTACGACGTTGCTGAACAGTTCCTTTTCGTAATCGCTGAACATCTGGCGTTCGGCGAGCTCGAATTCGCCGGCCCCGGCGGTAACCGGACGGACGGTCATGACCACGATGTCGTGCCGCTTGAGGTTGGTCTTCTCCAGGACTTTCTGGAGATGCACCATGCGCGTGTAATCGCGCACGGCGACCAGCACGCAGCCAGAGCGGGCGTTGATGGTCTGGGCCGTGACCTGCGGCTGCATCTCGAGATTGAACTCCTCGAGACCGGACTTGCCGGCCTGGCGCCGGACGGCGTTGAGACGCTCGGAGACGGTAAAGATCAAGTAGAGGAGGACTGTGAACGAGAGGCCATAGATGGTGGCGATTCGCTTTGAGAAGAGGTTGGCGATGGCTGTGAGGATAAGGACGGAGGTCGTCAAGACCAAGCCGGCGGGGATCTCTTTGCCGCCGATGTGGAAGTTGAAGGGGGTCTTGTATTCCTGGTCCTTGCGCTGGAAGCGGAGGGCGAGCACGCCCAGCCCTTTCATGGAGAAGCTCCAGACAACGCCGAAGGCGTAGGCTTCGCCGAGCAGGTAGACGTCGCCGCGGCTGGCCAGGATGGTGGCCAGTTGCAGGGCCACGATCATGGTAATGATGCGGTGGGTCGTCCCAAACTTGCCGTGCGGCTTGCGGAACCAGCCGATCAGCACGCCGTCTTCCGCCACGCGGTTGAGCACGCCGTTCGCGCCGATGATGGCGGTGTTTACGGCGCCTGAAAGGATCATGGCGCCCACGATCACCACGAAGACATGGAAGCCAAGGCGCATGAGATAGGGTCCGGCGAGATTCATGGCGAGCCCGCCGATGAGGTTGTCGTAGTACTGCTGCCGGATGTTGTCCGGGATGATCATCACGGCCAGCAGCGTGATCGCACCGGTGGAGAAGACCGCGTAGGTGCAAACGATGTTGGCGGTGATCTTCAGGTTCTTCAGCTTGGGGTAGGCGATCTCGCGGTACACCTGGGCCAGGGTCTCAAAGCCGCTCATGGCGAGCAGGGAGTGTCCGAATGCGATCATGATGGCCACAAAGGGGATGCCAGGCCAGAAAGTGCCGTGAAACCAGCCCAGAGATTCCTCGGTGAATTGCAAGTTGGAGGGAGCCGGGGACGGCGGGAGATGAACCTCGTCCTTCAGCAGCAGAGTGATGGGGCACCAGATGAGGAGGATCACCACCATGGCGGTGGTGATCTGCATGATTCGCAACGCCTTGGAGCTGGACTCCTGGATGCCCTTGACATTCGAGCGCCAGAAGTAGAGCGTTACGGCCACGCCGAACAGGGCGGCGAAGGCGTTCGGGGGGACCCGCCACGATTGATGCAGAAGTTCGGCGATCTCGTTGAGGAGGCGGCCCAGGTACTGGCCGGCGCTGACGGAGCTGATGGGGCCCGTGAGCACATAGTCCACGACCAGGGCGGAGACGGAGACCTTGGCGAGGGCGGGGCCCATGCTGTCCCGCACGACGACGTAGACGCCGCCGCGGACGAACATGCTGCAACTTTCGAGGTAGATGGAACGCACGGCGAAGCTGAAGAACATGACTCCGAGGACGAACCATGGGGCGGACTTGCCAATGGCCTGTTCGGAGATGCCGCCCACGTAGAACATGGTGGAGGCCAGATCGCTGAGGACGATGGCGGCCCCGCGCCAGAAAGAGATAAAGGAGAGAGCGACGGTGGTGGCGACTACGATCTTCGCCGTCTGCGCCGGCTGGCCGGCCTCACTGGACATACAAGATTCTTTCCAAGGGACCCCAATCGCTTATTCTACGATCATGGGAGCCGTGGACACCAGCGCGGAGCGACTGGCGCACCACATCGTGGCGCGGTTGCGCTCGGCGGGGGCGAAGGCGTACCTGGTGGGCGGATGCGTGAGGGACCTGCTGCTGGGCCGGCGTCCCAAGGATTTCGATGTGGCGACGGACGCCACGCCGGACCGCATTCTGACGCTGTTTCCGGATGCGCGGCCGGTGGGGGCGCATTTCGGAGTGATGCTGGTCAACCGGGGCGGGGCGCAGGTGGAAGTGGCCACGTTCCGGAGCGAAACCTCGTACTCCGACGGGCGCCGTCCGGGGCAGGTCCGCTTCGAGTCCGATCCCGGCAAAGACGTATTGCGGAGGGACTTCACGATCAACGCGCTGCTTCAGGATCCTCAGACGGGGGAGGTTCTGGACTTCGTAGGCGGGCGGAAGGACCTGGAAGCGCGGGTGGTCCGCACCATCGGCGATCCGGAGCAACGGTTCCGAGACGACCACCTGCGCCTGATTCGGGCGGTGCGGTTTGCCGGCGTGCTGGGGTTTCACATCGAGCCGGCGACAATGGAGGCGGTCCGCCGGATGGCGTCCCTGATTCTGCGCGTGGCGGCGGAGCGGGTGCGGGACGAATTGTGCCGGTTGCTGACGGAAGGCGATGCGCGGCGGGGCGCCGAATTGCTGGAGGAATCCGGCCTGCTGATCCAATTGCTGCCGGAGGTGGCGGCGATGAAAGGAGTCCCCCAGCCTCCGCAGTATCACCCGGAGGGCGACGTGTGGATCCACACGCGGATGATGCTGGGAATGATGCGCGAACCCACGGTGACGCTGGCGCTGGGGGTCCTGCTGCACGACGTCGGGAAACCGGTTACGTTCCGGGTGGCGGAGCGCATCCGCTTCGACGGGCACGACGCGCTGGGGGCGCGAATGGCGGCGGAGATTCTGGGGCGGCTGCGGTTCGCCAACGAGCAGATCCGGGTGACGGAGCGGCTGGTGGCCGACCATTTGCGGTTCAAGGACGTGACACAGATGCGGGAGAGCACGCTGAAGAAGTTCCTGCGCCAGCCGCAATTCGAAGAACTTCTCGAACTGCACCGCCTGGACTGTCTCGCAAGCCACGGCCGTCTGGAGAACTATGAGTTCGTGCGTCGCAAGCTGAGCGAGATACCGGCGGAGCGGCTGTCGCCGCCGCGGCTGATCACGGGGGCCGATCTGATTCGCGCCGGCTACGCGCCCGGGCCGCTATTTCGCGAGATTTTGGACGCGGTGGAGGAGGCGCAACTGGAGTCGCGAGTGGAGACGCGCGAACAAGCCCTGGCGTTTGTGGCCTCCCGATTCGGCCCAGCCGGCGAGCCTGGCCTTCAGACAGGCCGGTAGGTGAAGACCATGAACAGGACCAGGACGATGATGGAGAAGATGGCCGAGGCCGCGACCACTTCCAGCAGAACGACCCGCCGCTCCTCCTCCCGGTCGCTGGATTGACGGCTTCTCAAAGGCATGGGCAATCCCTGCCTCCGATCCCAAATGTACGTCTGAGCGCGGGGCGTGTCAAGACAGAGGGGAGATCGTCGAGGGGGCTACAGTTTGTCGGGCCATCGGCCCCGCAGACACCACATATAGGCGTCGGTGTGGAGATGTTCTCGGGGATTTGCCGGAGCAGCGGTTCGGCAAAAAAAGAATGCGAATTTTGTTGCAATCACGGCGGGGTTGCTGCATAATCGAAACGAAGTGGCCGAAAGTGGTTTAAAGTGGACAATCAGCCAGACAAGCCGACCTCCACGGTAGAAGCCCCGATGGGGACTTTTACGGCCAAGGTGGACGAGAAAGGGCGGCTGAAGCTTCCCTCGGCATTCAAGGAATACATCTGCGGTTTCGGGTCGAGCCGGGTGTTCGTGACGAGCCTGGACGATGCCACGCTGCGACTGTACCCCATCACGGTGTGGAAAAGCAACCTGAATTTTCTCAAGAGCTACAGGAAGGAACCAAGGTGGGCGGAGCACGTGGCGCGGGTGGCGAACGCCAACGGACAAAGCGGAGAGGTGGATGAACAGGGGCGGGTGCTGCTGCCGCAGGAGATCCGGCGGGTGCTGGGTTTGGAGAACAGCATGGTCCACCTGGAGTGCATCAACAACCGCATCAACATTCTGGGCAAAGAGGTGTTCGAGAGGGAGCTCAGGGAAGCGAAGGCGGACATCGGCACGAAGGTTGTCGAGCTGGAGCGGGAGGGTTTGGAGTAGTGCATGAGCGTGGCGCACATTCCCGTGATGGCGGCGGAGGTTTTGGAACACCTGGCGCCGCGCGAGGACGGGGTTTATGTGGATGCCACGGCGGGCCTGTTCGGCCACACGGCGGCGATTGCGGCCCGGCTGGGGTCGGGGATGGTGCTGGCCTGCGACCGGGACGCGGAATCGCTGGAGCACGGGATCCAGAACGCCGGGGCGTGGGCCGGGCGCATCCGGACGGCGCGGACGAGTTTCTCGGGGTTGAGGGAGACAATGGACCGGCTGGGGATCGGGATGGCGGACGGCCTGGTAGCCGACTTGGGCGCGAGCCGGTATCAATTGACGGACCCGGCGCGGGGATTCTCGTTCATGGCGGACGGTCCCCTGGACATGCGCATGGACCGTTCGCAGTCCGGGACGGCCGCGGAGATCGTGAATTATTCGACGGAAACCGAATTGGCCAACCTGCTGTTCGACTACGGCCAGGAAAGGAGGGCGCGGAAGATCGCCAGAGCCATCGTTCGGGCGCGGCCCATACAAAGCACACTGCACCTGGCCAGGACAGTGGAGCAGGCCGCGCCCCGGACGAGCCGGTTGCATCCGGCGACGCAGACCTTCATGGCGCTTCGCATCGCGACCAACCGGGAGTTGGAGGAACTGGAGAGTTTGCTGGAATCGCTGCCGCGGCTGGTGAGAGCCGGGGGGCGGATTGTCATTATCACTTTCATGTCATTGGAGGACCGCAAGGTCAAGCGCGCTTTTCAGAATTTGGCCCGGGAGGGGCGGGTGACGATCCTCACCAAGCACGTCGTCAGGCCCACCCGGGAGGAAGTTCTTTCGAATCCGGCCAGCCGGTCCGCGAAGCTGCGCTCGGTTGAGGTCAGAGAACTGGGAGATTTCGATGGCGACTCAGGCTAACGCATACGATGGATGGGAGCGAAGAAGGGAAGCGGAAGCCCCTTCCGCGAGTCCCGTCCGTGGCAACCGGCCGGACCCATACCGGCTGCGGCCGCTTCCGAACGAGGAGATCTACTTCTATCGGAAGCGCATCGACAACTCCGGCGTCGTGCGACAGGCGGATCCCGCCACAAGGCGCCGCTGCCTGCACGCGATCTTCCTGGCGGTGACGGTGGGCGCGGGCGTGGGGGCGTTTTTCTACCCCAGTCTGTACGCCACGGAGTCGGGATACGAGATTGAGGCGTTGAAGCAGCAGCAGCAGCACCTGCTGGCCGAGAAGGCTTCGCTGGAGGTGGCCGAAGCACGGCTGAGCGACCCGGGCCGTCTCCAGGGACTGGCTCCGAATCTCGAGTTTCAGGACCCGAGCCCGGACCAGGTGGTGTATCTCAATCCCGGGGCCGGCGATACGTCTCTGGCCTGGAACGCAGCTTCCTCGAAGTGACGCGCAGAGAGCGCGGTGAAGTTCATGGCCTGGCGACCGTTGACATCGAAGGGAAGAGCCCAGATCCTGGCGGCGCTGGCGATGGCCTGGACCTGCGCGGTTGCGGGACGACTGGTTCAACTCCAGATTGTGGAGCATGGGAAGTACCGCAGGCAAGCCGAATCCCAGGCTCTTCGCGATGTTGAGTTGCCGGCGAGGCGGGGAGGGATTTACGACCGCAACGGGAGACCGCTGGCGCTCTCGATTCCCGTGGACTCGGTGGCGGTGAACCCCAGGCAGGCCCCCGATCCCTCGGTGGCGGCCGGGATTCTGGCCCCCATTCTGGGGTTGGATCCCAAGGCGCTGGAGGCGAAGCTGGCAGCGGCGGGAGCGTCCAGGAGAGGCTTTCTCTGGGTTCAACGCCGGATCAGTTTCGAGCAAAGCGAGCGGCTGAGGAAGCTGAAGCTGGGGTGGATCCAGCTTCTGCCGGACAGCATGCGGGTTTATCCGAAAGGGAGCCTGGCGGCGCACGTGCTGGGGAGCGTGGACCACCAGGAGCGGGGAGACTTCGGAATCGAGAAGGCGCTCGAAGGTGAACTGGCCGGAAGACCGGGCCGGGCGCAGGTAATGTCGGACGTGGTGAAGAGAGCGGTCGAATCGAGGATCCAGGACGCGCCGGAGCCGGGCAAGGATCTTACGCTTACGATCGACGAGCGGCTGCAATACGCGGCCGAGCAGGAACTGGCCAAGGCGGTGACCGCGCGGGGCGGGCAATCGGGAAGCGTGGTGGTGTTGAATCCAGAGAACGGAGACGTGCTGGCGCTGGCCAGCTATCCGCCCTTCGATCCGAACAAGGCGGTGAAATCCGAGGAGGAGCTGAAGGCGCGGATGAACCACGCGGTTTCGGCGCCGTTCGAGCCTGGGTCGGTGTTCAAGGTGGTGACGCTGACGGCGGCGCTGGAGACGACCAGCCTTCGGCCGGAGACCGTGGTTCCGTGCGGCAATGGATCGATCAACCTGTTCGGCAGAATCATCCGCGATCACAAGGCGTACAGCTCTTTGAGCATGGCCGATGTATTGGCCAAGAGCAGCAATATCGGGACGATTCAGATTGGGCTGAAGGTGGGGGCGCGGAACCTGCTGGACTATGTGCGGCGGTTCGGTTTCGGGCGGCCGACGGGGTTGCCGCTGCCGGCGGAATCCGGAGGGAGGGTCTGGGACCTGCCGGCGTGGGGCAAGACGTCGATCGGCTCGGTGGCGATGGGTCACGAGATCAGCACGACCACGATCCAACTGGCGCAGGCGATTGCCGTACTGGCGAATGGCGGGCGGCTGGTGCGCCCGCGGCTGATCGCGATGCGGCAGCGGCCGGGCGAGCCGGCGGTCGAGGAACCGGTCCCGGCGGCGGCGCAGGTAATCCGGCCGGAGACGGCGATTACGATGCGGCAGATGATGGAGGGGGTTGTGCTGCACGGCACGGGGACGCTGGCCCGCGTGGGGGGATACACCTCGGGCGGGAAGACGGGGTCCGCGCAGATCTACGATTCCGCGTGCCGCTGCTATCGTCACTATTACAATTCCTCCTTTGCGGGATTCGCGCCCGTGACGCGCCCCGCCGTGGTGGTTGTGGTGACCGTGAACGGCGCGCCGGTGTTTGGCGGCGCCATCGCGGCGCCGGCCTTCCGGCAGGTGACGGCCACGGCGTTGCGGCTCTTATCCATTCCTAAAGATCTTCCTGACGCTCCTCCCCCGCGGGAAGAAAAGCCGGCCGCTTACAGCGACCTGGCGATTGCTGACCTGGGTCCCCCGGTTCCCGCGCTCCCGGAACCGGGGGGCCCGGCGGATCCGGGGCCTGTGCAGTTGCTGGGTCCGGCGGTGCCGGACTTTCACGGGAAGACCGTGCGCAAGGTACTGGAGGAATCCGCGGAGATGGGGCTTCCGGTGGAGGTGTTCGGCAGCGGGCTGGCCCGGTCGCAGAACCCTCAACCCGGCGGCATCCTGCCGCACGGGGAGCGGGTTCGAATACAGTTTGCGCGCTGAACGGAATGAGGCTAGGGGAACTACTATCCGGCGTCCCTCTCAGGGCGCCCCTGAGCGAGACAGCGGCGGCGCTGGAGATCGAGCAGATCGAATACGACTCGCGCCGGGTTCAGCCGGGCGCGCTCTTCTTCGCGTTTGAAGGCAAGCGCGCGGACGGGCGCCGTTTCGCCGAGGAGGCGCTGCGCCGGGGCGCGCGGGCGGTGGTTAGCGACAGCGCCCCGCCGGAGGGTTTCGCCGGCATCTGGATCGAGGCGGCGGAGGGCCGGGAGGCGATGGGTCTGGCCTGCCGCAACCTGTATGCGGACCTGGCCGGCCGGCTCTGGATTACGGGCGTGACGGGCACGAACGGCAAGACGACGACGGCGTTCCTGCTGGATTCGATCCTTCGCGCGGCGGGGCACACCACGGCGCTCATTGGGACGGTGCGGCACTTCGTGGCCGGGCGGTCTCTGCCCGCGGCGAACACGACGCCGGAATCGGCGGACCTGTACCGGATGCTGGCCGAACTGGCAGGCGCGGGCGGGTCCCATGCAACAATGGAAGTCTCTTCCCACGCGCTCGCGCTGGGGAGAGTGTACGGCCTTCAGTTCCACTGCGCCGTGTTCACGAATCTCACCCAGGATCACCTTGATTTTCACAACACGATGGAGGCGTATTTCGCGGCCAAGCAACGGCTGTTCGAGGGTTGCGGCGCGCCTCCGCCGGCTTACGCCGTGATCAATCTTGACGATGAGCATGGCGCGGGCGTGCGCGTGGCGGAGCGGACCCGGCTTGTCACCTACGGGATGAGCGCCGGGGCCGGGATCCGCGCGGTCAACGTACAGATTTCTCCGCAAGGGCTGGCATTCGACGTGCTGACTCCCGAGGGGAGCCGCTCCGTGCGTTCGCCCCTGACCGGCAGATTCAATGTGTACAACATACTTGCGGCGTGGGGGGCGGCGCGGGCGGCAGGGATCGGCGCGGAAGAAATTACCGCGGGCGTGGAAAAATGCGCAACGATTCCCGGACGTTTTGAGCGCGTGGAGGAAGGCCAGCCATTCATGGTGGTGGTGGACTATGCCCACACCGACGATGCGTTGCGGAACCTGATCCAGGCCGCGCGAGATCTGAAGCCGGAGCGGGTCATCACGGTGTTCGGCTGCGGAGGGAACCGCGACCGCAGGAAGCGGCCCAAGATGGGGGAAGCGGCCGCCGCGGGAAGCGACTTCGTGGTGCTGACGTCGGACAATCCGCGCTCTGAAGATCCGCTGGCGATCATGAACGACGCCCTGGTGGGCCTGTGCCGGCACGACACGCCCTATCTGGCGGAACCGGACCGGAAAGCCGCGATCCACAAGGCGGTGGAGATGGCGAGACCCGGCGACATCGTGCTGATCGCCGGCAAGGGACACGAGGACTACCAGATTCTGGGGGACCGGACGGTTCATTTCGACGATCGCGAAACGGCCAGAGATGCGCTGAGGAGGCTGGGCTACGGGAGGGAGGCGACGTGAGGCTCTCTCTGCCAGAGGCGGCGCGGGCGGCCGGCGCGGATCCGTCCGGCTTGCCGGACACGAGGATCGGCGGCTGGAGCGTCGACACCCGGACGCTTCAGGCCGGCGACCTGTTCTTTGCACTGCGAGGCGAGAACCGGGACGGCCACGAGTACGTGGCGGAAGCATTCGGGCGCGGCGCGGCAGCGGCGGTTGTGGAGCGGGAGGTGGCGGGCTGGGGGCCGCAAGTGCGGGTGGCGGACACGCTGGAAGCGCTGCAAGCTCTGGCGAGGCGGGCGCGGGCGCAGTGGGGCGGCAAGTTGATCGCCGTCACGGGGAGCGCGGGCAAGACTACGACGAAGGAGATCATCGCCGCGCTGCTGGCGGGAGTCATGCGGGCCGGGAAGAGCGAGGGAAACCTGAACAACCATGTCGGGTTGCCGCTGTCGATCCTGCGGCTGCCGGAGGACGCGCAAGCGGCGGTTGTGGAGATGGGCATGAACCACGCGGGCGAGATCCGCATTCTGGCGGGGATCGCCAGGCCGGACGTGGGAGTGGTGACGAACGTGGGGTTCGCCCACGCGGGTTTCTTCGAATCGGTGGAGGAGATCGCACGGGCCGAGCGGGAACTGATCGAGGGACTTTCGGAGGAAGGTGTCGCCGTGCTGAACGCGGACGATGCCCGCGTGCTCCGGTTCCGGGAGATTCATGCGGGACGGACGGTCACCTTCGGCTTCGGACCGGAGGCGGAGGCGCGGGCGCTGGAACCGGAGTGCCGGCCGGGGCTGGTGCGTTTCCGGCTGGCCGGCGGGCCGCTGTTTGAAGCGCCGCTGGACGGGCGGCACGGGATTCTGAACCTGCTGGCGGGCATCGCGGCGGCGAAGGCTCTGGGCGTTCCGCCGGAAGCCCTGGTGGAGCCGGCCCGCGGCCTGGCGCCCGCCGCGGGGCGGGGCCGGCGCCTTTCGCACAACGGAATTACGGTTTTGGACGATTGCTACAACTCCAACCCGGAGGCAGCCAAGCGAATGGTTGAGCTGCTGCGGGCCGAACCGGCGCGGCGCAGGATCGCCGTGCTGGGGGAGATGCTCGAGCTCGGACGCTGGTCCGAGTCCTTGCACCGCGAGGTGGGCCGCCACGTCGCCGGTTGCGGGATCGATATGCTCATCGGAATACGCGGCGCGGCCAGCCACATGGTTGAGGAAGCCGTAGATGCCGGCGTGTCTCGCGGCGCCGCGTTCTTTTTCGAGGATCCCGCAGACGCAGGCGAGTTTCTTCGCGCGGAGGCGCGCCCGGGCGACGCGGTGCTATTCAAGGGCTCGCGAGGCACGCATGTCGAGATTGCGATGGAGAGGTTTCTGAAGCAGGCCCTATGCTCTACTGGCTGTTCTACGAGGTGATGTACCCGAAGATAATCCCGTTTCAGCTGTTCCGATATGTCACCATCAGGACGGCCTTCGCGGGGATCACGGCGCTGTTCCTGTGCCTGACGATGGGGCCATGGATGATCCGGAAGCTGCGCGAGTTGCAGATCGGGCAGCACATTCGCGAAGACGGGCCGCAGTCGCACCTGAAGAAGGCGGGCACGCCGACGATGGGGGGGGTGCTGATCGTAACCTCCATCTTGATCCCTTCGCTGCTGTGGGCGAACCTCAAGAACCCCTATCTGTGGGTCGCGCTGTTCGGCACGCTGAGCTTCGGGGCCATCGGATTCTGGGACGACTACGCGAAGGTCCGGCGGCGGAAGAACCTGGGGCTGACGGGAAGGCAGAAATTCCTGCTGCAAGTTCTGGCGGCGCTGCTCATCGGGCTGCTGCTGCTGGGGCTGCACGCTCTGGGGATGTACTCGACGAGCATGAACGTTCCCTTCTTCAAGCAGCTCAAGCCGGATCTGCTGGTGGATCGCTGGCTGGGGAGCCCGCTGACCTACCCGCTGGCGTTTCTGTTCTTCTTCGGATTTCTGGTGTTCGTCATCGTGGGCAGCTCGAACGCGGTGAACCTGACGGACGGGCTGGACGGCCTGGCCACGGGGCTGACGATCATCGCCGCCAGCGCGATGACGGTGCTCGCTTACGCCAGCGGCCACGCGCAGTTCGCCAACTACCTGGACCTGGTGCGTCTTCCTGGGGCGAGCGAGCTGACGATCTTCTGCGGGGCGATGACCGGGGCGTCGCTGGGTTTCCTTTGGTACAACGCGCATCCCGCGGACATCTTCATGGGGGACGTAGGTTCGCTGTCGCTGGGCGGCTCCATCGCCACCGTGGCGGTGCTGATCAAGCAGGAGATCCTGCTGATCTTCATCGGCGGCGTCTTCGTGCTCGAGACGCTGTCGGTGATTTTGCAAGTGGGCAGTTACAAGCTGCGGCGAAAGCGGATATTCAAGATGGCCCCGCTGCACCACCATTTCGAGGCGCTGGGGTGGCAGGAATCCAAGATCATCGTGCGCTTCTGGATTGCGGGGCTGATCCTGGCTTTGTTTGCGCTGACGACGTTGAAGCTGAGGTGAGCGAATTGGACTGGAAAGGCGTCAAAGTTGCCGTGGTGGGCCTGGGGAGTTCAGGGCTGGCGGCGGTGGAACTGCTGGCGGGCGGCGGAGCGAAGGTCACAGCCGTGGACGCCAAGCCGCTGGAAGAACTGGGCGGAGCGGCGGAGGCGCTGAGCCGGCACGCGGTTCCTTTCCGTCTCCAGTCCGCCGAGGCTTTGGCAGGCGCGGATTGGATCATCGTATCCCCCGGAGTGCCGGCGGACCTGGAGTTGCTGAACGAAGCGCGCGAGCGGGGCGTGCGGGTCATTGGCGAGGTGGAACTGGCGTCGTACTTCCTGAAGGGGGAGACGATCGGGATCACAGGGTCCAACGGCAAGACGACGACAACGGCGCTGGTGGGGCATCTTCTGAAGGAATGCGGCATTCCGGCGCAGGTGGGAGGGAATATCGGCACTGTTCCGGCGACGGCCATGGCCGCAACGTCCGAAGAACGGCAGTGGAATGTGCTGGAGCTGTCCAGTTTTCAACTGGAGACGATTGAGCGGTTCCGGGCCAGGATCGCGGTGGCGCTCAATGTGACCGACGACCACCTGGACCGGCATCACACATTCGAGAGATACGCCGATGCGAAGGCCCGGCTGTTTGAGACGCAAGCTCCGGAGGACTGGGCGGTGCTAAACGCCGACGATCCGGTGACGAGCGGGTTTTCGTCGAGAACGAAAGGGCGCTGCCTGTGGTTCAGCCTGACCCGGCCGGTTGCGCCGGGGGCCTGGCTGGAAGGGGAGAACCTGGTTCTGGGCGGGGCGCCGCTGATCCCGGTCAAAGATGTGCCGCTAAGGGGCCGCCATAACCTCGAGAACGTGATGGCGGCGGCCTCGGCCGCGTTTCTGGCGGGAGCTCCGGGGCCGGGGATTGCGGCGGCCATCCGGACGTTTCGGGCTGTCGAGCACCGGCTGGAGTTCGTGGCCACGGTGAGGGGGATCCACTTCTACAACGATTCCAAGGCCACCAACGTGGACTCGGCGTTGAAAGCCGTGGAGGCTCTCGATGCGCCGCTTTGGATCATTCTTGGGGGCAAGGACAAAGGAGGCGACTACTCACCGCTGGCCGCAGGGCTGAGGGCAAAGGCGAGGGCCGCGCTGCTGATCGGGGCGGCCGCGCCCCTGATCGCCCGGGCGCTGGAAGGCGCCGTTCCGCTCCTCCATTGCGGGACGCTGGAGAACGCCGTGGCGACGGCCATTCGGGAGGCGTCTCCGGGAGACACGGTGGTGCTGGCGCCGGCATGCGCCAGCTTCGATCAATTCGAAAGTTACGAACACCGCGGACGGGTGTTCAAGCAGGCCGTGGCGCGTCTGGCGGAAAGTTCCGCGCGGGGAGCGTGACTATGGCTCAACGGGTGCGGACGGACTGGGTGCTGTTCGGCACGATCCTGGCCCTGGCGGCCGGGGGGATGATCGTCCTCTGGAGCGCGGCCTCGGTGCTGGGAGAGAGCCGGCACGGATCGAGCCTGTTTTTCGGCCTGCGCCAGTTGCAATGGGCGGTGGTCTCGCTCGGGCTGATGATGCTGCTGAAGACGATCGATTACCGGCGGCTGAACCATCCGATTTTCGTTTTCCCCGCCGTGTCGCTGATTCTGGGGCTGCTGGCGGTCGTGTACTTGCTGGATTCTTCGCACCGGTGGATCCGGCTGGGGCCGTTGAATTTGCAGCCCTCAGAATTCGCCAAGCCGGTTCTGATCCTGTTTGTGGCGTACCTGGTCAGCCGGCGCGGCGCGGCGATCAACGACCGGAAGTACACCCTGCTGCCCGCAGCGGCCATCGTAGGGTTGATTGCGGGGCTGGTGGTGCGGCCCGACTTAGGGACGGCGGCGGTGCTGGCGGTGACGGCGATATCGGTGTTTCTCGTGGCGGGGCTGAACTGGCGGAACGTGCTGGTGGCAATCCTGATCTGCCTGGTGTTCGGGGCCGCCGAGATCGTCCGGAAACCTTACAGGATCGGCAGAATTTTCGGCTTCTTCGATCCCACGTATTCGGTGCTGGATACACGACTGGCGCACCATCTCGATCCCGAGGGCCGGCTGAAGGCATACCTCCAGCGAAATGCTCCGACCGACAATGCGGATTACCATCTGAAGCAATCGCTGATTGCGGTCGGCTCCGGCGGAGTTCTGGGGAAAGGACCGATGCGCAGCACGCAAAAGCTGCTGTATCTGCCGGAAGCGCACACGGACTTCATCTATGCGGTGCTGGCGGAGGAGTACGGGCTGCTGGGGTCGCTCTTGGCGATGACGGGATTCCTGATCATTTTCTGGCGGGGCCTGAGGATCTATTTCCGGACCCAGGACGAATTCGGCAAGTGTCTGGCGCTGGGGGTGAGCACCCTGATCTTGTTCCAGGCGCTGATGAACATCAGTGTGGTCATCGGGCTGGGGCCCACCAAGGGCATTCCGTTGCCCCTGGTGAGTTACGGCGGGAGTTCGCTGATGAGCACGCTGATCTGCCTGGGGTTGCTGCAAAGCGTGGGCGACCACTCGGCATGAAAGGCGGGCATGCATTCCTGATGGCGGCGGGAGGGACGGGCGGCCACGTGGTCCCCGCGCTGGCGGTGGCGCGTGAGTTGCGAAAGCGAGGGCACGAGCCGTTCTTCGTGGGAAAGCGGGAGGGCATCGAGGCCAGACTGGTTCCGGCCGAGGGGTTTCCGATCGAGTGGATCGAAATTGGCGGACTGAAGCGGGTGGGTTGGAGGCAGGCCGCGCGCAGTCTGGGGCAGATCCCCAGGAGCGTTTGGCGCGTCTGGCGATTGACCGGCGAGCGCCGGCCACGGGCGCTGTTCAGCATGGGGGGGTATGTGGCTGGCCCATCCATGGCGGCGGCCTGGCTCAGGGGCGTACCCATGATCCTGATGGAGCCGAACGCGGTGGCGGGCATGACAAACCGCTGGATGGGACGGTTTGTGAGGAGAGCGCTGCTGAATTTCGAGAGCGCGGCGGCGGGGTTTCCGCGGGGCAGAACGGAGGTCACGGGCGTGCCCGTGCGGGAGGAGTTTTTCCGGATCGGGCCCAAGAAGCCCGGGGGAAAGTTCACGCTGCTGCTGACGGGCGGGAGCCGCGGTTCGCGGCGGCTGAACGCAGCAGCGCGCCAAAGCTGGCCGCTGTTGAGGAAGTCCGGCCTGCCAGTCCGGGTCCTGCACCAGTGCGGCGGGGAGGAGTACCCGGAACTGCGGCGGGCGTTCGAGGAGAGCGGAGTCGAAGGCGAAATCCGGCCGTTCATCGCGGACATGGCGGCGGCCTTTGCCGAGGCGGACCTGGTGGTCTGCCGCTCCGGCGCGGGATCGGTGGCGGAACTGGCGGCGGCGGGCAAGCCATCCATCCTGGTTCCGTTTCCCTTCGCGGCGGACCAGCACCAGCTTCGGAACGCGGAGGAGATGGCGAAAGCCGGCGCGGCGCGGCTGCTGCCGGACAGCGAGCTGAGCGGCGAGACCCTGCATCGCGAGGTTGCGGCGCTGGCATCGGATCCGGCTCTGCTGGCAGGCATGGGAGAGGCGGCCCGGCGCCTGGCGCGTCCGGGCGCGGCCGCGCGCGCGGCCGATTTGCTGGAGGAACTGGCGGCGGAACCGGCCCGGCGTTGACAAGCGGGCAAAAAGCCGAAACAATACGAGAACAAAATGTTTTTTAAGCGCCAGCCTATTCACTTCATCGGAATCGGGGGGATCGGGATGAGCGGCATCGCGGAGGTGCTGCTGAACCTGGGATACCCGGTGAGCGGCAGCGACGTGAAGCTCAGTCCGATCACGGCGCGGCTGGCGGGACTCGGAGCGCGCATTCGCGAAGGCCACGCGGCGGAGAACATAGGCGACGCCAGGGCGGTGGTGTTCAGTTCCGCGGTGAGCCCGGGCAATCCTGAGCTGGAGGAAGCGCGAAGGCGGCAGCTTCCGCTGATCCCGAGGGGGGAGATGCTGGCGGAGCTCATGCGGCTGAAATTCGGCATCGCCGTGGCGGGCAGCCACGGCAAGACGACCACGACCTCGATGGTGGCGACCATTTTATTCCACGCCGGGGCGGATCCGACCGTTGTGGTGGGGGGCAAGGCGGCGCTGATGGGAGGATCGAACGCCAGGGTCGGCAAGAGCGAGTTTCTGGTGGTGGAATCCGACGAGAGCGACCGCTCGTTTCTGAAACTGGCTCCCATTCTGGCGGTGGTGACCAATATCGACCGGGAGCACGTGGATTGCTATTCCTCGATCGAGGACACGCGCGAGGCGTTTCTGGAGTTTGTGAACCGGGTGCCGTTCTATGGCGCCGCGATCCTGTGTCTGGACGATGAGAACGTGCAGCGCATTTTGCCCGCGGTCAACCGGCGCGTCGTCACCTACGGGACCAGCGCCCAGGCCGGTCTGTGCGCCGGGCAGATTGCCTGCGGGCCGGCGGGCAGCACGTTCGAACTGCGCCGGCCTTCGGAGGAGTTAGGGCTGTTCTCACTGCCGGCGCCGGGGCCCCACAACGTCCTGAACGCCACGGCCGCGGCGGCGGTGGCCCTGGAGCTGGAGATTTCGCCGGAGGTGATCCGGCAGGCGCTGGCCGGCTTTACCGGCGTGGAGCGAAGATTCCAGTTGCGCGGTACGGAGGCGGGGATCTCTGTCGTCGACGACTACGGCCACCATCCCACCGAGGTGCGGGCCACCCTGGAGGCGGCGCGTTTGGGGGGGTATGCGCGCGTGCATGTGTTGTTCCAGCCACACCGCTATACGCGCACGCAGCAGCTCATGGAGGAGTTCGGGCGCTCCTTCCATCAGGCAGACTCGGTGCTTGTGCTGGACATTTACGCGGCCAGCGAGGAACCGATCGAGGGGGTCAGCGGGGAGGCGGTGGCGGACAAAATCCGGGCCTTCGGCCATCGCGACGCCGGTTACGCCGGCACGCTGGAGCGCGCGGCGGAACTGGCGCTGGAGCGCGCCCGAAGAGGAGACCTGATTCTGACCTTGGGCGCGGGCAACGTCTGGCAGGCGGGGGACATGATTCTGAACCGCTTGCGAGGGGGCAGTCCAAATGGGCCGAAAGCAGGAAACTGAGAGAGGGGCGAGGTCCCGCACGTGGTGGGACTGGGTGCGCTATGCGGCGCTCTCTCTGGCGGCGATGGGTTTTCTGGCCGCCGGCCTGCTGCTCTATGACCGCGGAGACCGGTTTCTTGCGTCAGCCAGACAGTTTCAACTCGCGCCGCCCGGGGCGGACGGGGAGAGTCCCTCGTTTCAGATCCGCGGCGATCACTACACGTCCCGCAGCCGGATACTGAGCGTCTTCGCGCAGGATTTCAGGCAGAGCGTTTACCTGGTTCCGCTTGAGGAACGGCGGCGCGCGCTGCTGGAAATCGACTGGGTCAAGGACGCGACTGTCTGCCGGCTGTGGCCGAACCGGCTGGAGATCAGCATCCGGGAGAGAACGCCGGCCGCCTTCGTGCAACTGGCGCCGTTGCGGGGCCAAGGGCCCGCGGAAGTCGCGCTGGTGGACGAAGAGGGAGTAATTCTGGAATTGCCGCCCAAGGCGAATTTCAAGCTGCCAGTGCTTGCCGGAATCCGCCGTGATCAAAGCCTGGCCAGCCGGCGCACGAGAGTTTCGGCGGCGCTGAGCCTCCTTTCGGAGGCGGGCCCGGTGGCGGGGCAGATTTCGGAGATCGACGTCAGCGAGCCGGAGAACCTGAAGGTGCTCCAGGAGGTCGGCGGGCGGGTTGTGCTGCTGTATCTGGGCGACCGGAATTTCCAGACGCGGCTGAGGAATTTTCTGAATCACTTTGATCAGATTCATCAGCGGATGCCGGAGATCATTACGTTCGATCTCCGCCTGGATGACCGCATCACGGCGGTGAAGGAGGGTTCACGCCGTGGCTAAGGTGGAGTATGTGGCGGCTCTGGATGCGGGGAGTTCGAATACCCGTTACCTGGTGGGAGCGGTGGAGGACGCCAGGCTGCGGCTGCTCGGCGCCGGGCAAGCGAAATCGGAGGGATGGCACCGGGGGCGGATCGCCGACCAGCAGGCAGTCATTCAAAGCATGGGGCGCGCCATCCAGGAAGGGGAGCAGGCAGCCGGGGTCTCCCCGCCGACGGCGGTCCTGGGGATCGGGGGCAACGGTATCGAGGGTCTCGAAAACCGCGGTCTCTATGAGATGGGGCGTCCGCGGGTGATCGAACCGGGCGACACCCGTTACGCGGTGGAGCGAGCGATTGACGTCAGCATGCCGGCGGACCGCATCCTGTTGCAAACGGCGCCCCAAAGTTTCTGCGTGGACGGAAAGACGAACTACTGGAACCCGCAGGGCATCAGGGCGTCGCGGTTGGAGTCCTTCGTGCATCTCGTCACGGCTTCGCGCCTGGAGCACGACTGTCTGATCGCGGCGGCGCACCAGGCGCATCTGGCCGTCGAGGAGACGGTTTTCGAGCCCTACGCCGCGGCGTACGCCGCCGTCACCCCCGAAGAGAGACGCGCGGGCGTGGCGGTGGTTGACATCGGGGCCCAATCGACAGGGATTGTCGTGTTTGTAGGCGATGCTCTGGTGGTTTCCGCGAGTCTTCCCATTGGAGGCGATCACTTCACGCGCGACGCGGCGCACGGGCTTTGCATCTCGCTGGAGGACGCGGAGAGGCTGAAGGTGGAGTGGGGATGCGCCATGATCGGCCTCACCGCCGACAACAGCATTATCGAAATTCCTTCCCCGGACGGCCGGCCGCCCAGGGAGGCGCCGCGTCTGGAGTTGAACCGGATACTGGAGCCGCGGGCCGGGGAACTTTTTCTGCGGGTCAGGAACGAAGTATCGAAGGCCGGCATGGACCAGGGACACCTGGGCCTGACGGTGCTTTCCGGCGGCGGCGCCCTCATGAACGGCATGTGGGGGATGGCCGAACGAGTGCTGAATTGCCAGGCGCGGTTGGGCCTGGCGGATTCGATTCTGGACTGGCCGGCGGACATGCGGTCTCCGGCCTGGACCACCGCGGCGGGACTGCTCATGTACGCCGCACGGCTGCGGTGTCAGGAATCGGAGCCGGAGCGGCCAGGTTTCTGGGGCCGCCTGTTTGGGTGATTCCGAAGCCGCGGGGCGGCAGGCTGGCCGCTGGTTCAGCGGCCGAGAATAGAAGGAGGTTGCGTCATGGCGCTGATCGATATGAACCCGGAGGACCTGAAGTTCGAAATTGAGGACGAACCGCGGCAGGGGACGCGCTTCAAGGTCATTGGCGTAGGGGGAGGCGGGTCCAGCGCCGTCGCCCGGATGATGGGCGAAGGTCTGGAGGGCGTGGAATTCTGCGTCATGAATACGGATCTGCAAGCGCTGCGGTCTTCGCCGGCTCCCCGCAAAGTGCAGCTCGGCGCCAAGCTCGTGGGCGGTCTCGGCGCAGGCTCGGACCCCAATCTGGGCAAACAGGCGGCTCTTGAGGATACGGAGAAGATCATCGAGTGTCTGGGGCAGGCGGACATGGTTTTTGTGACAGCGGGCCTGGGAGGCGGGACGGGCACAGGGGCGGCTCCCGTAGTGGCGTCACTGGCCAAGGAGTTGGGGGCGCTGACGGTGGCTGTGGTGACAAAGCCGTTCGCCTTCGAAGGTCCGCTCTGCCGGCAGCGGGCGGAGCAGGGGCTCGCCGAACTGGCCGCCACGGTGGACACCGTCATCGCCATCCCGAACGAGAGACTGCTGAAGCTGCTGCCGCGGGGCACGTCTTTTATCGATGCGCTCAAGGCCGCGGATGACGTGCTGCGACAGGCGGTGCAGGGCATCAGCGACATCATCGTCACCCCGGGACTCATCAACCGGGACTTCTCCAACATCAGGGCGGTGATGCTGGGCAGCGGATTCGCCATGATGGGGACCGCGGTGGGGCGCGGGGAGGACGCCGCGGTGGAGGCGGCGCGCCAGGCCATTACCTGTCCGCTGCTCGAAGAAGGCGGCATACAGGGCGCTCGCGGACTTCTGATCAATGTCACAGGCTCGAGCAAGCTTGGACTGCACGAGGTCAGCGAGGCCTGCACTCTGATACGGGAAGCCAGCGGACGGGAGGACGTTCAGCTTACGTTCGGCGTGGTGCTGAACGAAAGCCTGGAGGACGCGGTCAAGATCACTGTCATCGCCACGGGCTTTGACGACCGCAGCGCGGTTGCGTTTGACCGGCCCGAGGCGGCTCAGGCACAGGAGGAACGGGCGCCGGTCCGGGAGACGTTCACGCCGCCGGTGATCCCCATGCCTCCGCCGGCGCCGGTGATGTCCGAAGAGGACGAGGTGGATACGCCGGCCTATCTGCGCCGCGACAAACTGCTCTTTTGAGCCGGAGCTGAAGGCTCAGCCGTCCATTTCACCGAAAAGGGCCAGTTGGTGTTCGTCGGGCGGAGGCGGCGCTTCGATGTTGAGCCTGCCATCGCGGAGAAGACATGCCGCCTCGGCGGCATCGACGGGAGGCCGCCAGGAAGAGACTTCGCGCTCCGGACAGAGGAGGATGATTTCATTGGTGGTCACCCCCGCGCCTTCGAGCAGAGCGGGAGCATGGGTGGTGAGGATGATCTGGCGTCCGGTCCGGCGCCCGAGGCGCGCCAGCATGGAGGGGATGAGGCGCACGACCGCCTCGTGCAGCGAAGTCTCGGGTTCCTCCACCAGCAGCGGGCCGGCCGCCGACAGCGCCTCCCACAGAATGCCGGTCAGCCTCAAGACCCCGTCCGCGATTTGCGTTTCCGACTGCCAGGCGCCGCGGGGGCGCCACTGCTCGAAGAGAGCGCGCAGGTGAGCCCGGCCAAGGGAGTCCCGGTGAGACTCCAGGCTCGAGATCCGGGGGACGGCGGCCCTCAGTTCCTCCAGGATCAGTCTCAGGCGCGCATTCCTGCTCTTGTCGGGAGTGGCGGCCATGGATTCCAGCAGGAAGGCTCCAAGTTCCTCGCCGGCGGCTGCGGTTGCGGCGCCCGGCTCACGTATGACGGCGGGCGAGAGATTCACCAGCCGGATCGAGCGCAGGAAGGCGGCGTACTCGCGCACCTGACGGGGATGAACCCCGCCTTCGAGAACAGAGCGCGCCAGTCTCTCGGGATCGGCCTGATCCTCTTCGTCGGGACGCTCAATGACCGGCTCTCCACGCCGCCGGAGGCGTTCCTTTTGAATGAGCGGCTGGCCCCGCTTGTCCTGCGCCATCTCAATCCCGTACTCCCATTCGGCCGGTTCCAGATCGTTTCCGACATGGACCATCACGCCGACATGAGACTCCTGTCTCGCGGCCAGGCAGCGGAGTTTGCGGACGCCGCCCCGGCGGCGAACGGCCTCCTGGAGTCCTCCCGGAGCGGAGGCGATTTCACGCAGGAATCGGAATGCGTCGAGGAGATTGGATTTTCCGGCGGCGGCGGGCCCGGCGACGAATGCCCGGCGGCGCAGTTCCGCATAACCGTGTGTGAAGTTCCGCCAGTTCCTGACCAGCAACCGGGTGAAGCGCAACGGTTGGACGGCGGCGCCCATGGGAGTGTTCGCGGAGCACCCCCAGTTTGACACCGCCCTGGCGCTGGCGCAAGAAGCGGCTAGGATTCGAAAGGTGTCGCCGCCTTGGCTGTGGCGACGATGTCGTCCAAGACCTGGCTGATTTCGGCGTCGTATTCTTCCACCGGCAGGTAGCGGGCCAAGTCGTGATAATCGCTCTTGTTCATGCGGTTGGGCAGGCCTAACTTGTCGAAGAAAGCGCAGAACACCGGCTCCAGAAACTCTTCCGATACTTTAAGATCGGGACCCCACGGGTCTCCTTTGCGCAGATTCCTCAGCGAGTCCTCCATCTTCCGAATGGACTCATCCATCACCGAGACCCAGCTTGCAGCGAACACCGGTCCGAGTTCCTCCGCTGCCGCTTCGGACCAGGCCAGGAGGGTCCTCCGCGTGCAAAGGTAGCTTTCGATCTCCCTTCTACGCCACATCCGCAGCTTCAAGGGGCCGCACGCCTGCAAAGGCTGACTGAGGCGGTCGAAGACTGCGATGCCAGCGAGGTCAGGCTTGGCCTCCCGCAGGCCGAAGAAATGGTCGCTGGCCCGGGATGGATGATTTCCAACGTAGTGGACGAACGGCTGCTCCAGGACATTGCCAGCCTCATGTCGCAGCTTATCGGCGAACACGCGCAGTATCGTAAGGTCGGTAGATCCCTCCAAATAAAGCACCCAGCCCCTCAACTCCGCCTGGTAGTAGTCCGCGTAGCCAATGGACTTGAGTGACTTCAAGAGTTGACTGCCGCGGTCATCAATGCGGTGTGGTCTGCCCAAAAAAGCCACGACGACATCCCGGTCCGCCGCTTCATTCAGAATGACCTCCGAGTGGCTTGCGAGGATCACCTGGCTACGGTGCTCCCTGGCCGTGTCCGTGAGGACCTGGTAGATCTGGCGCTGGCGAAGAATCTCGAGATGGGCGTCGGGCTCATCCAGCAAGAGAACAGAGTTGGGGTTGGCGGCCATGTGGATCAGCAGGAGGAGAGTTTGCTGCATCCCGCGGCCCGAGCTCGACAGGTCCAGTCTGATTCCGCGCCGATCGCGGTAGGTCATGACCAGCTCCCCCCGCTCCGCCAGGTACTGCGGCGCATCAAGGTTGACTCCAAACAGGTGATTGATCTGTCCGCAGACCTTGCTCCACCGGTCCCCGCCATCTGAGGCTTCCGAAACCTGCCAACAGAGATTACGAAGGACTTCCGCGGTGCGGCCCTGGCCCAGCAGGAAACTGATTTCACCGGCTTGCTTGGCAAACTCCCGGTCAGCCAGCCCGGACATAGGAGGCAAGAAGCAGACCCTTTCCCGTGAAGCCTCTTCGGGGATTGGCATGCGCTCCGGTTGTCTGGCTTCGCTGAGGCGCAGCGGGCGGCAATAAAAAGACTCCTCGTTTGCGTAATCAAACTCCAAGCCGCACTTCCAAGCTCTGTCCGCGGTTACTCCCTCCACGATGATGTCGATCCGGATATTTCTCGTCTGCTGTCTGCTCTTACTGTCCTCGGCCTGTCTTTGAACATCCCTGACGTGCAGGTCACGCCAGAGCAGATTCGCGTAAGGAACCGGGACCGCTATCAGATCTCTGCGGTTGACCGTCACTCCCGGGCGTTTCTCGGGAGCGGAGCGCCCGGCCCGCTTTTCATTCCATTTCCGCAGTCCGATATCCCACAGGGCAAGCGCCTGCAAGGCAGTCGTCTTGCCGGAATCATTCGGACCCACAAAAACGACAGGATTGCCGAGTTCGACGGTTACCTCGTTGAAACGCTTGAAATTCCTAATGGTGAGCGCAGTCAACACGGCGATTGCCTCGCAGAACAACCCAGTTTGACACCGCCCTGGCGCTGGCGCAAGAAGCGGGCTACTCGCCCAGAAGGTGGAGCACGACGGTGCGGCGGTGGGACATTGAGCGGTGCTCGAACAGATAGATCCCCTGCCAGGTTCCCAGCGCCGGCTCGCCATTCAGGACGGGGATGGAAAGCTGGGTCTGCGTGAGGGCGGCGCGGATATGGGCCGGCATGTCGTCCAATCCCTCGACCGTGTGCCGGTACCGGCAGCTTTCCTCCGGCGCGAGCTGCTCGAAGAAGGTTTCCAGGTCCTCGCGGACGTCGGGATCGGCGTTCTCCTGGATTGTGAGAGAAGCCGATGTGTGCTGGACGAAGATCGTCACAAGGCCCGTGCGAACCTGCTGCCGGCGAACCCACTCGCATACGGCGGCGGTGATTTCGTACAAGCCCTTGCCGCTGGTCGGCACGCCGATGCAGGTATTGAATTGTCTCATTCGACCGTGACGCTCTTGGCCAGGTTCCGCGGCTGGTCCACGTCGCAGCCGCGGCGAACCGCAATATGGTAGGCCAAAAGCTGGAGCGGGACGATTTCCAGAAGGGGGAGAAGCAGTTCACCGGCCGGCGGGACCTCGATCATGTGGTCCGCCAGCTTGGCGGTCTCACGGTCGCCTTGAACGGTCACCGCGATTACGATGCCCTGGCGCGCCTTCACCTCCTGAATGTTGGAAAGAGTCTTTTCATACAAGACGTGGCTTCCGGGGGCGGCCGGGTTGCGCGCGGCCACGACCACCACCGGCATCTCCTCATCGATCAAGGCGATGGGGCCGTGTTTCATCTCTCCGGCGGGATAGCCTTCGGCGTGAATGTAGGAAATCTCTTTCAGCTTCAACGCACCCTCCAGCGCGATCGGGAAGTTGATCCCGCGGCCGAGGTAGAGAAAGTCGGAGGCCTTGAAGTATTTCTTGGCCAATTCCTGGTAGATCTCGTCCTGCGAGAGGACCGCCTCCAGCTTGGCCGGAATGCTCATCAGGTCCTGGGACTGCAAGCGGCACTCCGCCTCGCTCAGGACGCCGCGGACGCGGCCGAGGTGCAGCGCGAGCAGGAACAGCGCCGCCAACTGGGTGGTGAAAGCCTTGGTGGATGCCACGCCGATCTCCGGCCCGGCATGGGTGTAGATGGCGCCGGAGGCTTCCCGCGTCACCATCGAGCCCGGGACGTTGCAGATGGCGAGCGTTTTGGAACCTTTCTGCCGGGCTTCCCTCTGCGCCGCCAAGGTATCCGCCGTTTCCCCGGACTGTGAAATCACGACGGTCAGCACCTCAGGACCGAGAATCGGATCCCGGTAGCGGAACTCGCTGCCGTAATCAACCTCCACCGGGAGACGGGCCAATTTCTCGATCATGAACTTGCCCGCCAGCGCGGCGTGCCAACTTGTCCCGCAGGCGACGATCTTGACCTCGCTGAACCCTCGGAATTCCTCCGGCGAGATATCCATCTCGTCCAGGAACACCCGGCCGGTTTCCAGTTCGACACGGCCGACGATCGTGTCGCGCACGGCGCGCGGCTGCTCAAAAATCTCCTTGAGCATGAAATGCTTGTACCCGCCCTTTTCGGCCATGATGGGGTCCCAGATGATGTGCGTCACCTGGCGCTTAACGGGCCGGCCGTCGAAATCGCTGAGACGCACTCCTTCGCGCGTGATCACCGCCAGATCGCCGTCGGCTAAGAAGAAGACATCCCGGGTGTGGCTGAGAATGGCGGGCACATCCGACGCCACGAAGTACTCTCCCTCGCCAAGCCCAATCACCGCCGGAGGTCCCATGCGCGCCGCGACGATCTTGCCGGGGTCCGAGCGGCTCAGGGCGGCTATGGCGAAGACGCCCCGAAGCTCCCGGACGGCTTTGCGGACGGCCTCCTCCAGGTTGCCCGCCATATGCTTTTCAATCAGGTGCGCGATGACCTCGGTGTCCGTCTCCGTCTGGAACCGGTGGCCCTCCTGCTGCAATTGCTGCTTGAGGTCCAGGTAATTCTCGATGATGCCGTTGTGAACCACCACCAAGTCGCCGTTGCAGTCCCGGTGAGGGTGCGCGTTCTCCTCGGTGGGCCGCCCGTGCGTGGCCCAGCGCGTATGCCCGACGCCGAAGCAACCGTCAAGAGGGTCGATTCGAATGACCTCTTCGAGGTTTCTCAGTTTTCCGGAGGCGCGGCGCAGAAGGAGACGGTTCTCCTCGTCCAGGACCGCGACTCCCGCGGAGTCGTAGCCGCGATACTCCAGCCGTTTCAAACCTTCGAGGATGATGGGGACAGCCTTGCGCCGCCCCACATAGCCGACGATTCCGCACATAACGGTTCCGCCTAGTCCAGAAATTGAACCTGGTACTCTTCGATCACCGGATTGGCCAGCACTTCGTGGGCGATCTTTTCCACTTCCTGGCGGACACGGGCAGGATCCTGCCGGCTGTCGATCGCGAGATCGAAGAACTTGCCCTGGCGGACATCCTCGATCCCCTCATAGCCGAGGCTGTGCAGGGCGGAGAGAATGGTCTTGCCCTGGGGATCCAAAACGGTGGGTTTCAGCGATACGTGAACGCGAACTTTCATGAGTACTCTCATTGTAGACAATCGCACGGAAGGGGGGCAGGTTTGAGGGCCAGCCTCCTATCTCGATTTCGCGGAGCGACTATACTGAATGGGAATCATGCCGGACGCTAACCACAGTCACGAGGCAGCAGCCTTGATTGCCCTGGAGAGAGCCGCTCTGGACCGGTCGGACCAGGGCGACGCCGGCGGTTTCCTCGGTCTCTCCGACGAAGATGTTACATACTTCGACCCCTTCCTCGACCGGCCGATTCGCGGGCACGAGGCGCTGCGGGAATATTACGCGAAGAACTTCGGCGCCGAGCCGGGAACGGGGGTGATGGCCGACCCGCACGTCCAGTTACTGTCCGAGGCAGCCGTGCTCACCTTCAACTACGCCTGGACGAACAGCCGAACGGGCGTGGTGACGCGCTGGAACGCCACCGAGGTCTACCGGCGGACAGAAGCCGGCTGGCGCATCGTGCACACCCACTGGTCCTTTGTCCAGCCGCTGGCGGCGCGGTCTGTGGGTTAGCGGCCGGCGGCGGCCCGAAACAAGAGAATCCCGCCAGCGGGGGAGGCCGCATCCAGCAGCTTGTTCCCGTGGCGAGTTTCCTGCTACAACGAGAGCTTTGGGAGGTTCCTATCGTCAAGATCTGTGTGCTCGCCAGCGGCAGTTCCGGCAATGCCACCTTCGTGTCCGCCGGCCGGACCCGCATCCTGATTGACGCCGGGCTCAGCCTCCGGGAGCTCACGCGGCGTCTGGCCGCCATCGGCGAGGAGCCCGCGAAGCTGGACGCGGTGCTCGTCAGCCACGAGCACAGCGATCACATATCGGGCTTGCCCGTGCTGGCCAGAAAGCACTCCCTGCCCGTCTTCCTGACGGACCGGACCGCGCCACTGATCGACTGGGGGGAGGCTGCGCCTCCCATCGAGGCTTTCCAGGCCGGCAGCCGGTTCCCGATCGGCGATATCGAAGTGGCCAGCTTCACGATCCCCCACGACGCCGCCGATCCCGTCGGTTTCACTTTCCGGGTTGAGGGGCTGCGAATCGGCCTGGTCACGGACCTCGGCTACATCCCGGAGTCGGTCAAATACCACGTTCAGGGGACCGACTTCCTGATCTTCGAGTCCAATCACGATCTGGAGATGCTCAAGGTGGGTCCGTACCCCTGGGCGGTCAAGCAGCGCGTCATGGGGCGCAACGGACACCTTTCGAACGACGTTGTTTGCGACTTTATCCGGGACGATCTGGATCCGCGGACCGCCACGCTGGTGCTGGGACACATCAGCGAGAACAACAATCACCCCGAACTGGTCCGGCTGGCGGCCTCGCAAACCCTGGAGGCCCGTTGCCTGCCGACGCGGCTGGTGGTTGCAACCCCCCGACTAGCCACGGAGGTCTTCACGTTATGATTGCCCGTTACACGCGCCCGGAGATGGGCCGCATCTGGAGCGATGAAAACCGGTTTCGCGCCTGGCTCGAAGTTGAGCTGGCGGCCTCGGAAACTCTGGCGGAACAAGGAGAAGTTCCGGCGGAGGCCGCGCAGTTGTTGCGGCGACATGCGCGGTTTGAGGTCGACCGGATACTTGAGATAGAACGCGAAGTCAAGCACGATGTGATCGCCTTCACGACCGCCATTGCGGAGAGCATGGCCGCGGCGGGGCATCCGGAAGCGTCCCGCTGGTTCCACTACGGCCTGACTTCAAACGACGTTGTGGACACGGCGCAAGGGTTGCTGGCGGCGCAGGCCTCCGGACTCCTGCTGAGGGGCGCCGACCAGCTTCTGGAAGCGCTCAAGCGGCGGGCTTTCGAGTTCAAACATACCGTTCAGGTGGGACGCACGCACGGCGTGCATGCCGAGCCGATCACGTTCGGTCTGAAACTGGCGATCTGGTACGACGATGTGCGCGCCAACCGGCGCCGGCTGGCCGCCGCCGCCGAAGACATGCGCGTGGGAAAGATGTCGGGGGCGGTGGGGACGTTTGGCCATCTCAGTCCCGCGGCGGAGGAGGGAATCTGCGCCCGGCTGGGCTTGAAGGCGGCTCCCATTTCGTCCCAGGTCATCTCCCGGGAACGGCATGCCCACTTTGTTTCCGCTCTGGCGCTCATGGCGGCCACGCTGGAGAAGATCGCGCTGGAGGTGCGCCACCTTCAGCGCACCGAGGTGCGTGAAGCGCAGGAACCGTTTACTTCGGGCCAAAAGGGCAGTTCCGCGATGCCCCACAAGATGAATCCGGTGACATCGGAGCAGATCTGCGGACTGGCGCGCGTGATTCGGGCCAACGTGCAGGCCGCCTTCGAGAACATCGCGCTCTGGCATGAGCGGGACATTTCGCACTCCTCGGTGGAGCGAATCATCCTGCCCGATTCGACCATTTTGCTCGACTACCTTCTGGCGAAGACCACCTGGCTGGTGGACAAGATGCCCGTCTATGCGGACCGGATGCGCCGCAATGCCGATCTCACACACGGCCTGATCTTCTCGGGCCAGCTCCTTTTGGATCTGGCCGCCGCCGGCATGCTTCGCGAGAAGGCGTACAAGACCGTCCAGACACATGCGCTGAAGGCATGGCATGAAGAGGGCGATTTTCGGGCGGCGGTCGAGAACGATCCCGAGATCCGGGCGGTTCTCACGCCCGAGCAGATCGCGCACAGCTTCTCGCTCGAGAGACAGCTCCGAAACGTCGACAGGATCTTCGAGCGCGTATTTGCGGGAGACTGATTCTCCGGCGCGGCCTGCAAGCCGGGGCGCGGCTACTTCTTGCGCGGCTTGGCCGCCTTGGGAGAAGCCTTCACGCGCGCCGGCCGCTTGGAGACCGCCGTTTCTTCGGCGGCCGGCTCCGCATCCGGGGGCGCGGCGGCCTCGGCCAGCATCTCGCGAGCCAACAGCTCCCGCTGGAGTTCTTTCTTGGAGGGAGGCGCCTGTTCCCGCAAGTAGTTGTGATCGCTGTAACAGCTCCGGCAACGGACCTTGGCCGGCTCGCCGCCCAAGAAAGACACAACCACGTGGTTGGTGAGGCGGCGGCAGCGGACACAGAAGTCGTCGATGTCATCACCCAATCTCAAGGCCGCCAAGGCAACCTCCTTTTCGTCAGGCGCCGCTGCTGGCAGTATATCCGATTCCGCGCCGGCCCATCCGCTATGCAGTATCATCGGATTGTGCGCGGGAAGCGGCTTCTGGCAGGCGGGATTCTGTTGATTTTGGCCCTGGGCGCAGGCGGAATGTATGTCGTCTGGAAGCGCCGCCAGCCGCCGCAGAAGGCCGAAGTCGTCACCGCCCCCGCCGCGGCGCGCGTGGGGCCTTACGTAGACCTTCCAGGCAAGATCGAGGCCGCCGAAGTGTATAACGTGCCCGTGCCCGTGGAAGGCAGGATCGAATCCATGCGGGTTGGCGTCGGCCAGGAGGTCTACGAGGGGCAGGTGCTGGCCCAGATCCGCAGCGCCGGGCTGGAAGCGGAGCGCGACTCGCGGCAGATGGAACTGAACCGCCTGCGGACGCGGCTGGGCACGCTGGAAAGCCGCACGATCGAGCTGAACCTGAAGGCGGCCCAGGCCAAAGAGGAAGCCGCCAGGGTTCATGCGGAGATGGATGCCGCTCAGAAGGAACTGCTGCGCCGGCAGGCGCAGTTCAAGGAAGGCGCCATCCGGAGGCTGGACCTTGAGCAGGCGCAGCAGGCATTTCAGACGGCCTCGGTTCGCTTCGAGGGCCTGGACAAAGTGGCGAAAATTGCCGAGGGCCGGGCGGCGGATTCCAGCCGGGAGCTGGATCTGTTGCGCTCAGAGCTGGCGGAAAAGACGAAGGCGTATGAGCAAGCCGTAGAGCAGGTGGCGTCCGGAGAAGTCGTCTCCCCAGTGGACGGGCTGGTGATCGCCGTGCATGGAGGGGCAGGGCAGGATGTCACTTACGAAATTGAAGACCTCTTCCAGATCGCCACGAACCTGGGGACGATGCGCGTGGTTGTGGAGCCGCCGCCGCCGGTTCTGGGGAGGATCCAGGCCGGGGCCGAGGCGGTGATCCAGATCGCCGAGCTGGCCGATGGCGTCGTGGGGAAAGTGAGCGAAGTGGACGAGGGGCGCGTCTACATTGAATTCGCGAACCCGAACCCGGCGCTGGTGAAACCGGGCATGACGGTTCACGTTCTGATCAAAGTCAACTAACAAAACGCGGGAGGACGAAGATGCAGTTCCTCGAAGGCAGTCTGCTGGAGCTGATCACGCAAACTTCAACCAATCTGCCGCCCGATGTGCGTCAGGCCATGGGGACGGCCCTGCGGACGGAAACGCCCGGCACACAAGCGGCGCAGGCGTTGCACATCATTGCGGGAAACATCGACATGGCGCACGAAGACGAGGCGCCGATCTGCCAGGATACCGGCATGCCGACGTTCTTCGTGCATACGCCGGCGGGATTCAATCAGTTGCCCTTGAAAGCGGCGATCCACCGCGCCCTCGCGGAGGCGACCCGCTTGGGAAAGCTGCGCCCGAATTCGGTGGATTCGCTGACGGGAAAGAACAGCGGCAACAACCTTGGAACAGAGACCCCGGTCGTCCATTTCGAGCAGTGGGAGCAGGACGAAATCGAGATCCGGCTGATTCTCAAGGGCGGCGGCTGCGAGAACATGAACAGTCAATACTCGGTGCCCTGCGAGCTGGACCGCCTGGGCCGGGCGGACCGAGACCTGGAAGGCGTGCGCAAGTGCATTCTGCACGCGGTCTGGAAAGCGCAGGGGTATGGCTGCGCGCCTGGGGCGATCGGCGTGTGCATTGGCAGCGACCGGGCTCACGGGTATCACCTGGCGAAGACCCAGCTTCTGCGGGCGCTGGACGACGAGAACCCGAACGCGGAGCTGGCCGGGCTGGAAGCGAGGATTCTGAACGAGGCCAACCGGGTGGGCGTCGGGGCCATGGGTTTCGGCGGCCGGGCTTCGCTGATCGGATGCAAGATCACGGCGGCCAACCGCTTGCCGGCCAGTTTTTTCGTATCCGTTGCTTACGACTGCTGGGCCTTCCGGCGGCTGGGCGTGCGGTTGGATGCCGCCAGCGGCGCCATCACGCAGTGGCTGTACCGGGACCCGGAGCGCCCCGTGGAGCGTATGGCCGCCGGTGCAGGCCTGCCGCTGAGTGGAAGGGAAGTTCGGCTGGCCACTCCGCTGAGCGAGGAGACCGTGCGGGCGCTGAAAGTGGGCGATGTGGTGCTGATCAACGGCGAGATGTTCACGGGCCGGGACCAGGTGCACTCCTACCTGATGAAGAACGCTCCTCCGGCGGATTTGAACGGCGCCGTTCTTTACCATTGCGGCCCGGTGATGCTGAAGCAAGGCGAGGAATGGGTGACCAAAGCGGCGGGGCCGACAACAAGCGCCCGGGAGGAGCCGTATCAGCATCATGTGATTCGCAACTATGGCGTGCGCGCCGTGGTCGGCAAGGGCGGCATGGGCGCGAAGACCTTGGAGGCGATGAAAGAGGCGGGGGCCGTCTACCTGCATGCGATTGGGGGAGCGGCGCAGGTCTACGCGCGGGCGGTCGAGAAGGTTCTCGGCGTGTACCTGTTGGAGTTCGGGGTGCCGGAAGCGATGTGGCGGCTGAAGGTGAAGGACTTCCTGGCGATTGTGACCATGGACGCGCACGGGAACAGCCTGCACGCCGAATTGGAGGAGGAGACCGGCCAGGCTTTGGCTTTGCTAAAATAGGGAAGTTCTGAAACGGCCAGGTAGCTCAGCTGGTAGAGCGCAGCCCTGAAAAGGCTGGCGTCGGCGGTTCGATTCCGTCCCTGGCCACCATTCTTGACTAACCATACGTCACCGACTTAAAGTCGTTCTCGCACTTCAATCAAGCTCTCGAAGCCGGCGGTCTTGGGTCCCATTGGGGGCCAGTTGTGTTTGCTAAGTGGTGCGAATTTCCGGTTCTGATGTGCCTGTCTGTGGTGAACGCAACGCTGTGGAGGGCGCAGCCCGGAACCGCTGAGCCGCCATTTTTCACACAGGGGTTGGCGGGAAGCCGGGGACTCTGGCATAAACGTTTGTAGAGGCAAATGTCTTGAGCCAAAGAGGCGCCGGCGAGCATTTGCTGTGTGCGCGGCTGCGGACCGCGGATCAGGACGCCGCGGCGGGATCGACCGAGGAGGTCAGTTGGAGGGGTGTGAGAAATGGCGGCTGGCGACCCTCGCCCGCCCGAATGGCACCGCGAGCTCATCCTGGGCGGCAATGCGGCTGCATTCCAACCAGAATGCGAGAGCGTAACGTTGAAACCACGCACTACGCGTCGGCATAAGGCATGGGCGGGACCTTGCCCAGGAGCCGCGTGTACACGGAGAGCGACCCACGGTGGTGAGCGGTGTGGTCCATCAGGGCGCCGAAAACCGACGCCTTCGGCAGATCGCTCATGATCGGTCCGGGCGGCAGAGGCTCGTTCCAGAACGCTTCCTCCCTGGACTCAATAGCGGCAACGGCGGCGGCGCAGGCCCGGTCCATCCAGGCGCGAGCCGCGGCGAGCGAGGTCACCGCGCGCACGCCCTTGTCCATGCGCTCGAAGTCGAGGTCGAAGCCCTTCGGGGAGAGCGCCCCCTCGACGAACCAGTCGACCGTTTGCGCCACGTGCGCGACCATTTGCGCGACGGTGTACATGTCCGGTTTGGGCGCGAAGCCGGAGTCGGCCTCCTCCAGCGCCCGGGTGGAACGGTCAAAATACTCCTTCGTCGCCGATACCTGAGCCAGCAGGACATCCTTGAGCACTTGAGTCCTCCTCCCCTTATGGGCAGTATAGACGGAGAATCCTTCTCCGCATCCTGTGCTCGATCGATTTTACACCCGACGGCCCCCGTGTGAGCCGTGTTCTTCATTCTGGTGCTGAGCGACTCTGGCGCGGCCAAGGAGGTGGTCAGTATTGTCTACTCCAGCCACGAAGAGGCCAGAACCGCGTGATTCCGGGTGACTTTTCGTAAGCCTTTCCGTCTCCCACCTTCCTTCAAGTTGTGTGCTTGCCCGTCGCCACCCCTATCGGCTGGGCAAGGGCAGCGCAGCGATCCGCCACATCACGGTTCCAAACAGTCGCCGCGCCGTCCGTCCTTCGGGCCGTTTCGGCGGCATGGGGGGCGTGGTATGTGATCAAAGTCGCGTGCAATAACCTGCTCGACAGAATCGGGAGTTCCAACGTCGCGATTCGGCTGCGCGACATGGCGGCCGCCGCCCGGCTGGAGACCTGCGTCGGTTCTATCCCTCTGCTGAAGCGACGGCCGGTCTACTGCCGCCGGCGGTACATCCACCAGCAGGACGATTGGGCAGCCAGACTGTATGCTTGCTGAACGTAGGGCAGATAGTTGCGGACAAGCGCTCCGTGCTGGCCGGCATCGGTAAAGCTCCTCTTCGGTACCATGACGACATCCGCGTTCCCGAACAGCCGCTCCGCCGGCGGCTTGGCTACGTCGCTGAAGGTGTAGCCGGACGCCATGAAGGTGGCGCCTCCGCGAGCCGGTTTCCTCTGAAGCGCATACGGGAAAGGGTTGACCTGCTCGAGCGTGGTGACGGTTGCGTCCGGCGTTGACTCTCTCCGCAACAGGCGGATCCCGTCGTTGACGCAGCCCACGTACTTGGACCCGTTGCTGTAAGCCAACGGATGGTTGGCATCAGGGAGGTCGTAAAGGACCCAGCCCCGCAGGGGCGCCGAATCGAAGAGCACGACTTGCCGGCCCGCCGGGCCGCGCCATTTCTCGCGGATTGCCTGGAGGAGGGAAACCGTGTCCGGGCATGCCAGAACACCCAGGGCCAGAACCGCGCCTGCCGCGCAGCTTGCGCGGACTCCGCGCAGTTGCGCCGGATCCGCCGGCGCCCCCGTCAGACGCAGCTCTTGCGAGGAGCCCGCCATCAACACCACAAGGATGGTGCTCAGAGGCAGCCCTGCGTCCTGGGCGTTGGTGCTGAGCAGCAGAATGTCAGCACCGAAAACGGTTATCGCGGCGGCGATCCACTTCCAGCCCCGCAAGCCGAGTGGCTCCTTCTGAGGCGCCCGCCAGATTGTGATCAATATTGCCAGAAAGAGTACCAGCACGAACTGACCCTGGTAGCGCCAGGCCGTCGCAACCAGAGGAAGCAGGTGCAGCAGTTGCCTCCGGACTTGACCTGCCATTGCCTGATCGGAGACAAACGCCGCCACATCCAGCTTCAGGTAGACGGCCGCAGCAGCAAACGCCACGGCCGCGCCGGCCAGGACGCCCGCCCATCCCCAGCGGCCTCGGGGTCGCACCAGCGCGAATGCGGCAACGAAGGCAATCGCGACCGCGAAGTAGCTCGCCTTCTCGAACAGCAGGAGGATACAGAGGGCGCCGCTGGAAAGGCCCGCCAGGAACTCCCTTCGGGATCTTCGCCGCGCTCCCGGCGGCGCCTCCAGAGTCTCAATCAACACCAGCGCCGCCAGAGCGTAGCCCAGCCGGTTGTAGGCCATCGCGTGGCTCAGGCTGGGTGGGCCAGCCCCCAGGGGGACAGGCGTGGCCGTCAGGAGCATCAGGAAGAGGCTGGTCACTACCGCCGGCGTGAAGCGCATCCGCGAAACCAGAAGGCCGTAGGCCCATACCCCAACCAGCAGCGCGGCCAAGGCGGCTGCGTACCCGATCCCCTCGACCCGCAGTCCGCCGATCGCCATCCCTGCGGCGCCGGCCAGATAGGTCACCGGGCCAAGCGGGCTGTAGAAATCCACGTGCGGCCGCTGGCCATTCAGAATCCTCCACGCACCGTCCAGGAGTTGGAAGGCGTCATGCCCGCAAGCGTGAGTGGGGACCGCGCCCACGTAAATAAGGGCCCCCAGGATGCCTGCCGCAGGGATCAGGAAAGCAAGATGCCCGTGCCATCTGCGGGCAGGTTGCCAGTCCCAAACCGCCAGTAAGCTGCTCAAGAGGGATCCTAGCATCGATTGATTCCAAGACAGGCAGACGCCCATTATAGTGCAGGAGAGTCGTGAATCCATCGAAGCGTGGCCGTGGTGAGGAAATTCCCTCCGCGGGCGCTCTTGCCCGCCGCCGCTCAGGGCCCGGCCGGGAAATCGTCCTGCGGTTTCAAACCAAGCCGCGGCAGCCGCTCCCACGCACTATCCTCCTCGCGGTCGTGCTCCTCAGTATCTGGCAGTGAGGGCTACCGGACTTCGCAGCCGCAACGCGCCCGAAGATACCGTGGGATCGGAAGGCCGACGGTCATCGCACGCTCCTTCAGTTCACCGTGCGCCAGCCGGGGCAACCCGAGCAGGACGGGCCGACGTTCCAGCGCCAGGAGTACCCGCCGGCCCCTTGGCGGCGCAGAACGATCGAGTGCCGCGTTCAGCCGCCACATCTCGGTCTCACATCGGGTCAGCACATAGGCCGGGAGAGTCAAACCCGCCTCCCCTCCCCGGCCATTTCGCCACCGCGGGCGGTTGGGTGCGTTCGTCCAAAATAGGGGGCCGGGAGAACTTGTCCCTTGCATTTCACAATGCAAAGGTCACGTTTTCCGAAGGCGTCCTCGACCGCGCGTGCGCACGGCGCAGGTTGCGGACCAGGTGCTCTGGGTGGCCGGCAGAATTCGAGGTCTTCACAAGGTCCCTATACGCCGTTTGGGTCCGAACACGATCCAAATCGTGTTGCGCAAGTCTTGTGTTTTCGGCGCGGATGTTTGTAAGTTGTTGATCCTATATCCCTGCAAAGGCTGGCGCCGGCGGCTCGATGCCGTTCCTGGCCACCACTCTTAACTAACAACAAATCAAAGGTTTGAGGGCTTCCTTTCGCCGTGATCCCCCGCCGCCTGGCTGTGCCGGAGACGCCGGCCAAGCCAGCCGAACAAGCCGTAACCCACAAGCGCATCCATCGGTGGCGGCCGCCAGGTCTGCTCACGCTTCCGGTCCAAGCACCTCTCTCATGACAACGGCCAGATCCCGAAGCGCCCGTGACCCGTCCCCGTAATAGGTGGAGCCGTGCATGACGGCCAGTGTCTCCGGCCCGCGTTCCGCGAGCGACTCGAGGATGCGGCCCGTCTGGTGCGTGTAGGGCACATAGTTGGCGAACGGCCCCGCCTGACTTTCGCGCAGAGCCTCGCGGCTCCGCTCGATGATGGTGTCGGATGTCGCCGGCTCCCGGAGGCCCCATTGATGGAAAAGATCCGAGCAGAACAGGATGCGCGAGGATTCTTCGAACAAAACGCCCGCGTCCCAACCGTGCGGGACGTGGGGAGTGGGAACGAATCGAAAACGGCGCCGGCCCGTGGACAAGACATCGTCCACCGCGAGGACGCGCGCCGGCCGGAGGGAGAAATCGTTCACGCTTACCAGAGCCCCGACCAGGCCGCAGACCGGCTGAGCGGCGGGAGCCAGTTCGAGCCAGCGGTTGAGGCCGCCGCACTCGTCCGACTCGAAATGGCTGAACGCGACATGCTTCAGGCTCGAAACGTCGATCAGGCGCGACACTTGCTCGCGCAAGACCGGGAACATGCTCTGCAATCCGGCGTGGAACAACAGAGGCTCGTCGTCCCGAACCAGGAAATGACTGAACTCCAGATTGATCTCGGACACGAACACCGAGATCCGGTAGACATCGGGCGCAATTTCGGTTGTGCTTACCATGTTTCCCCTCCTGTGTCCCGCCCAGCCGCGCTCGCCCGGACGGACTTCGTCCAAGATGGGTGAGCTCGCATCCCAGGCTTGATCGATCCACTGCCCAGAAGCCTCCGTGGAGGCGATCTTCTTTATCCTACCTTTTCCCGGCGAGCACAAGGAGCCGCACACGGGGGGCCGGCGGCGCCGGGCTTGACATCCTACGATAATTCGAATAGCATGGAAATATGTTGCAGGGGCGGTCAGGCGCGGATTCCAAGGTCAAGCGGCAGGAGGCTGTTCGCTATGCGGACATGCTCGCGGCGATGGGCAGCGAGCCGCGGCTTCGCATCATGCGCCTGCTGCTGTCGGCCCACCCGGGGGGAATGGTCGCCGGCGACATCGGAGCCGAGCTGGATGTTACCGCGAGCACCCTCTCGCACCACCTGGAGAGACTCAAGAACGAGAATCTGGTCCAGGTTCAGCGGGAGGGGACGTTCTTGCGCTACACGGCGAACGCGGCGGCTCTTGAACAACTGCTCGGATTCCTGTTCGCAGAGTGTTGCACGCGCAACAAGGCCGTGGAGCCGGCGCGAATCGTTCGCTGCAAGTGAGAAAGGCGGGAGTGATGAGAGGGATCAAGGAAATCGTCAGAGAGAAATACGGCCAGGCGGCTTTGCGCGTGGTCGCGGGAGAAAGCGGCGCCTGCTGCGGCAGCGGGTCTTCCTCGTGCGGCTCGGGCGGAGATCCGATCACGTCTGACCTCTATGACCAGATCCAGAAAGAGGAGCTTCCGGAGGATGCCGTGCTGGCCTCGCTCGGGTGCGGCAACCCCACCGCGCTCGCGCAATTGCGGCCCGGCGAAGTGGTCCTGGACCTGGGGAGCGGCGGCGGCATTGACGTGCTGCTCTCCGCAAAGCGGGTCTCACCCGGCGGCAAGGCTTACGGCCTCGACATGACCGGCGAGATGCTCGCTCTGGCCCGGGAAAACCAGCGCAAAGCCGGCGTCGAAAACGCCGAGTTTCTAAAAGGGGAGATCGAGAACATCCCCCTTCCGGACAACTCCGTCGATGTCATCATCTCGAATTGCGTGATCAATCTCTCCGCGGACAAGGACAGGGTCTTTCGCGAGGCGTACCGTGTGCTAAAGCCTGGCGGCCGTTTCGCCGTGTCCGATGTTGTCACGCGCGGAGAGGTCCCGGACGAGGTCCGCGGAAACATGCTGCTGTGGATCGGGTGTCTGGCGGGCGCGCTCGAAGAGAACGAGTACCGGGCGAAGCTCGCGGCGGCCGGCTTCGTGGACATCGGGATGGAACCGACGCGCATCTACCGCGCCGAGGATGCCGCGTCCTTCCTCACGGACAAGGGCGTGGACGTGTCCAGGATCGCTCCCCAGGTGGACGGGAAGTTCATGAGCGCCTTCGTGCGCGCGCGGAAGCCGCTCCGGCAATAGGGACGGGAGATGGCGCGCATCAGCCGTAAGCCTTCGCCCGCCGGCGTGACTCCGGCGGCGATCCCGCCGCCCGCGAGAACCCGGCCTCGGGTGAGCGGGGCCATCTTTCCGAACAGGAGCGCGGCTCTCCGCCCGTTGTCCCGGAACTGTTTCGCGGAGACTGCGTTTGAGTTCGCCCCGCCTGTTGACGTCCGGCGAACCCGGGCGCGGCGCGAGCCGCGGCTGCTCCAGTTTGTCGAACCCCGCCATCCGGTTCCATGGACGCCGGGGCCAGCCTGTCTGAGAGGTATCCAATGCAAAGAGTCCTGATTTTATGCACCGGGAACTCGGCGAGAAGCCAGATGGCCGAAGGCCTGTTGCGTCATCTCGCCGGCGACCGTTTCGAGGTCCATTCGGCGGGCACGAAGCCCACGTCCGTCCGGCCCGAAGCGATCGCCGTGATGAGGGAAGCCGGCATCGACATTTCGACTCACCGCTCCAAACACGTTGACGAGTTCGCCGAGATGGCCTTCGATTACGTCCTGACCGTCTGCGATCACGCCAGGGAAAGCTGCCCGGTCTACCCGGGGCATACGAAGCGGTTGCACCGGAGTTTTGAGGATCCCGCCGCCGTACAAGGCTCCGAGCACGAGCGGCTGGCAGCCTTCCGGCGTGTCCGGGATCAGATCAAAGCGTACCTCGCCGGCTTCCCCGACAACGGCTGAAAACGGCACTCAGGCCCCGCGCTGCAATCGTTCCAGCGCCAGCATCGCCGCGCCTTTCATCGATGACTGTTCCTCGAAGACATACTCAGCGCCGCCCAGCATCCACTTCTTCTTCGCGCGGATCAGTGAAGGATTCACCGCGCCCCCTGTGACGTGAACCACCGGCTTGATGGGCTGGAGCAGCGAAATCTCCTTGAGGTGCTCGCGCTGGTATTCCGCCAGCCCGCGCACCATCGCGGCCAGCAGTTCTTCCCGCGAGGTCTCCGGGGTCAGGCCCAGGAACTCCGCTTTCAGGGGCGCCTGGCTGTAGCGCGAGCCCATCAGGAAGGGAGTGTAGGTGACTGTGCTTTCGCGGTCCAGCCAGGCGTCCACGGCCTCCGGAAGGAAATGCTGATAGAAGACCTGGGCGGACATCTCGCTGCAAAAGACCCGCTGGAACCACTCGAACGCCTTGCCCTCGGCGTTCATCACGTAGAGCGTCAGCCATCGGCCTGGAATCACATGGGCGCGGACGTTGTACCTGGTGGACGAATAGCAGCGGTCCAGGCACACCATGCTGATCTCGCAGGTGCCGTTCACGTTCACGAAATCGCCGGGCTCCCGGATCCCAATCGAGTAGGCCGCCAGCACCGCGTCATTGCCGCCGATGATCACCAGGGGCTCCTTTTTCAGCCCCAGTTCCCGCGCGGCCGCGGGATGCACGCGTCCGGGGCTCTCGAACGCGGAAATGACCTCCGGGAGCTGCTCCGCGCGCACTCCGAAGGCGCCGGCGATCTCCAGGTTCCAGGAGAAATCGTTGGCGACGGTGTTGTAGAGCGCCGTGAGAGAAGCCGAGGAGGGATCGATGGCGAAGCCGCCGGTCAGCCACTTCGCCATGAACGTATTAGTGTGCCCGAAGCAGGCGGCGTTTCGAAAGACCTCCGGCCGGTGATCGCGCAGCCAAAGCATGCTGGCCAGCGAGCAGCCCCCGGCCACCGGCATGTTTCCGGTGGCGTCAAGAAGGACGCGCAGTCCGATCTTCTCGATGATCTCGGCGGCCTGCGCGCGGGAGCGCTGGTCGAGCATTAGAATGGCGGGGTAAAGCGGTTCTCCATCCCGGTCCATGGCGACGAAGCCGGGCGTGGTGCCGGAGATCCCGATCGCGTCCACCTCGGCGGCGAGCGAGTCCAGCTCGCGGCAGCCGTCGGCAAAGGCCGCCTGCCACTTGGCCGGCTCAATGTCGCTGAACTGGCCGTTGTTGTATGTGTTGATCTCGTAGCTCCGCGAATACTGCCCTTCCAGCTTGAGGCGTCCGTCTTCCGCTCGGTAGACGCCGATCTTCATGCCGGTCGTCCCCACATCCAGGCCCATTAGCGTCACGCAGCAAACCTCCGACCGATCCATTGTATGCTTGTTGTTGAACCGGAGGCGCGCATGGTGACAGCATCGCAACTGCGGGCCGGCATGGCCATCCGCTTCGAAGGAGTCATTTACAAAGTCATTGCCGCCGAGTACCATCCCGGCCAGGGGAAGATGGGCGGCACGACCCACGCCCGGCTGAAGAATTTATCCACCGGAACGCAATGGGAACACAGTTTTCGCGCCGAGTTGAAATTGGAGGACCTGGCAGTTGAAAAACAGCCGATGGACTTCCTTTATACCGACTCGGCGGCCTGTACCTTCATGAATCCCGAGACCTTTGAGCAAGTGGCGATCCCGGAAGCCGTGATTGGCCCCCAGGCGCGCTTCCTCCAGCCGGACATGCGGGTCGCCGTGGAGTTTGTGGAGGGCCAGCCGGTCAGCGTGCTCTTTCCCGACATCATCGAGGTCCGGGTGGCGGACACCGCGCCCCCGGTCCATCAGCAGCAGGACAGCACCTGGAAGACCGCACGGCTGGAGAACGGCGCCGAAATCATGGTCCCGCAGTTTCTGAAGACCGGCGACCTGATCCGCCTGGATCTCCAGACGATGAAGTACGTGGACAGGGCCAGGGGAAGCGAGAAGCAGAAACGCCAGTGAATAAAGACATGACCAACCCTCAACCGCAGCCGAAGATCCAGTTGACGCCCACGCCGGATTACCGGGAGACTTACGCCAACAGCGTACAGGTCCGGCTCAACGTCTGGGATTTCTTTCTTGTTTTCGGAACCGTGAGCCAGTCCTCCCCGGACACGGTTCAAATCCGCAACTTTCAGGGAATCTATCTCAGCCCGCAGCAGGCCAAGGCCCTCTCGAACCTGCTGCTCCAGAACGTGCAGCAGTACGAGGCCACGTTCGGAGAGATTAGGCTCGAGCCCCGCATGGGCGAGTCCACGATTCAATAAGGTCCGCGGCGGTCCGGCGGCGAGGCCGCCCTATAATGGTAGCCATGTCCACGACCGCCAGCGGAACTGTGTCCCCGGAAACGCTCGCCCGGTATGAGCCGGTAATCGGCCTGGAAGTGCACGTTCAACTCGCAACGCAAACGAAGATCTTTTGCGGCTGCCCCACGAGTTTCGGCGCTCCTCCCAACACGAACGTCTGCCCCGTCTGTCTGGGACTGCCGGGCGCGCTGCCGGTGCTGAACCGCAAAGCGGTCGAGATGGCCATCAAAGCGGGACTGGCGCTGAACTGCCGCATTCGTCCCGTCTCGCAGCTCGCCCGGAAGAACTACTTCTACCCGGACCTGCCCAAGGGCTATCAGATCTCTCAGTATGAAGAGCCTTTGGCGGAGCATGGCTGGGTCGAAATCCAGGCCGGGGGCGCAGTGCGAAGGATCGGGATCACCCGCGTTCACATCGAAGACGACGCCGGCAAGAGCCTGCATGAAGGCTTCCGCGATTCCGACCGCTACTCCTACATCGACCTGAACCGCTGCGGGACGCCGCTCATCGAGATTGTGACCGAGCCGGACATGCGAAGCTCGGACGAGGCGTACGCGTTTCTCACGGAGCTCAAGCAGGTGCTTCAATTTGTCGAGGTCTCCACCTGCGACATGGAGAAAGGGCATCTGCGCTGCGACGCCAACGTATCCGTGCGGCGGAAGGGCGCTGAGAGGTTCGGCGTCAAGGCCGAAGTGAAGAACCTGAATTCTTTCCGGTTTTTGAAGATGGCGCTCGATTACGAGATCGAGCGACAGGTGGCGGTGATCGAAGGCGGCGGCGCGATCGTGCAGGAGACGCGCCTCTACGATTCCGATACGGGGCAGACGGCGGGCATGCGGTCGAAGGAGCAGGCCCACGACTACCGCTACTTTCCCGAGCCGGACCTGATGCCCTTGAAGGTCAGCGAGAGCTGGCTGAGCCGGGTCAGGGCGGAAATGCCGGAATTGCCCGGGGCCAGGCGGAAGAGGTTCCAGTCGGACTATGGCCTCCGAGAGTATGACGCGGACGTTCTCACGGCCACGCGCGCGCTCAGCGAGTACTTCGAGTGCGTGGCGGAGGTGTCGGGCGACCCGCGCGGGGCGGCCAACTGGGTGATGGGCGAACTGCTCGGCGCGCTGAAGGCGGAAGGCAAGGAGATTGCCGATTCTCCCGTCGGTGCGAAGGATTTGGGCGCGCTGGTCGGTCTCATCCGCGAGGGCGAGATCTCCGGCAAGATCGCGAAAGAGGTGTTCGCCAGGATGCTGGAATCGGGCGAGGCTCCGCAGGCCATCCTCGAGCGGGAGGGGCTGAAGCAGATCAGCGACTCCGGCGCGATTGAAAGAGTCGTGGCGGAAGTGCTGGCCGCCAATCCCAAGCAAGTTGAGCAGTTCCGGGCCGGGAAGCAGGCGGTGCTCGGCTTCCTGGTGGGGCAGGTCATGAAGGCGACCCGCGGACAGGCCAATCCCGCCATCGTGAATCAACTCCTGAAAGAGAAGCTGCAATAGGCGCGCGCCAGGGCGGGCGCCGGGTATTCCGCGGCGCGGGACGGCCTCAGCGGCCTCTCCGGTGTATACTTGAATGCGGCCGGAGGCCCGGTTTGTGTGCGCGGGCGGCGCCGGCTCTACACCTCGAAGCAGGAGAGCGTATTCATGACCAGAAGAGAAATGATCGGGATGGCAGGCATGATTCCAGCCGCTCTGGGGAGCGCGGCCGGGCTGGCGGCGGCGACGCCCAACCGCCTTCGGATCGGCGGAACCGCGACGGCGTTTTCCATCCGGGCCCGAAGCATGAAGATGAGCGGGCAGGCGTTCAACCAGTTGGAACACTGCCGCAGTCTGGGCATGGGCGGGGCCGAGGAGAATCTTCCTTCGCTGGAGCCCGCCGCCGTGAAGGAGTACAGAAAGAAGCTCGAGTCTTACGACATGTATTTGTCGGCCAACGGCCTGCGGCTGCCGAAGGATAAAGGCGATCTGGATCAGTTTGAGCGGCAGGTGCGGGCATACAGCGAAGCGGGCGCGAAGACCAGCCGCCTGCCGCTGACGGGGCGTCGATACGAAGTGTTCTCTACCTTTGAGGACTTCAAGAAGCACACGGAGCAGAGCCAGCGGTCCGTCGAATTGGCGGAACCCGTCGCGCGCAAATACAAACTGAAGCTCGGTGTGGAATCGCACAAGGACTGGCGCACCGGCGATTTTGTGGATTGGATGAAGAAGCTCAGCAGCGAGTGGGTTGGCGTGTGCTGGGACGTGGGCAACAACATCGCGCTGTGCGAAGATCCGATGGAGATGCTTCCGGCTCTGGCGCCCTACTGCGTCAACGTGCACTTGAAGGATATGGGGGTGGAGGAGTACGCGGACGGCTTCCTGCTTTCCGAGGTGATTCTGGGGCAGGGATTCCTCGATCTCAAGAAGATCGTGCAAACCTTGCGGGGCATGCATCCGGACATCGTCATTGGCTTGGAGCACATCACACGCGATCCTCTGCGGGTGCCCGTCTACACCGAGAAATACTGGACGACGTTCACCAACCCCAGCCTCAGCCCGATCTACGGGCGCGACCTGGCCCACACTTTGGCGATGGTCAGGAAGAACCTTTCCAAGACGCCGCTTCCCCGGGTCGAACACCTGAGCCCGGCGGAGCAGTTGAAGGCCGAGGACGACAATATCGTAGCCTGCGTGAAATACGCGAGGGAAAACCTGGGATTGTAGGCGTGCGTCTGTGGCTCCACACTGTACTGGGCCCGGGCGGCGGGCCGCAGAGCGCGCGTGAGCCGTCAGGAAATGGGAGGCCGAAGATGAGAACTCCAATCGTAGGGCGCCGGATTGTGCTGCCGGCTCTGGCGCTTCTGTGCGCCGGCCCGCTGTGCAGCGGGGCCGAGCCCGGCAAGATTCCGCCGGGCTTCCAGCGGATCTTCAATGGGAAGGATCTGACAGGCTGGCATGTCAGCCGCAGCAACCATCACGGCACAACACTGATGGCCAAGGTGGACAAGGGCGAGTTGGTGATCGGCCAGAATCCGATTGGCGAAGGCGGCTTGCTGCTGACGAACAAGAGGTACAAGGATTTCGAACTGTACCTGGAGATCAAGCCCGATTGGGGCTGCGACGGCGGGATCTTCTTGCGGTCCAATGAGGAAGGCAATGCCTATCAGATCACGGTCGACTACCTGCCGAAGGGGTCGGTCGGTTCGCTGATCACGGAAGGGATTCCCGCATTGGGCGGGACAGGGCCGCGGCGGCCACCGGACTGGCAGAAGATCTGGAAAAAGGACGATTGGAACTCGTTTCTGATCCGCATGGCGGGGGAAGCGCCCAAGGTTGAGATTTGGATGAACGGCGAAAAGATCGTGGATTACCAGGACGACAAGAACCACGCCCTGGGCGGCGCGCGCGACGGCATGATCGCGCTTCAGCAGCACTTCACCAACCCCACCACGCCGCGGAGCGTGCCCGGCGGCGTTCACCGGTTTCGCAACATCGCCATCAAGGAGCTGAACCAGCCATGAGGACACGATCGGTGGTTGTTTGCGTCATGGCGCTGCTCGGCGTGCTGGCTCAAGCGCAGGAGCGGGGAGCCTACACGAACAGCATAGGCATGGATTTTGTGGAGGTCCCGGCGGGCAGTTTTGTGATGGGACGGTTCCAGCCCGAGTGCGCCGCCGTGGGCGCGCAAGGGAACGTGACGGAAGAGCAGTACGAGGCATGCCTCCAGATGGCCAGGAAGGCCGCCCGCGAAGGTTTCAAAGTCACAATCGGCAAACCGTTCTACATCGGGAAGTTCGAGGTCACGCAGGAGCAATACGAGAAGGTGATGGGAGTGAACCCCTCCTATCACACTGCCGCGATTCTCGGAGAAGCAGCAGGGAAGTACCCGGTGGAAAGCGTGAAATGGTCCGACGCGCAGGCGTTTGTCCGGAAACTGAATGCGATTGAGAAGACCAACGTTTACCGGTTGCCCACGGAAGCCGAGTGGGAGTACGCCGCGCGCGCGGGCGCCGAAGGCGACACCCAGGGAGCAAAGGCGCCTGAGATCGCCTGGTTCATGAACAACGCCAACTACCGGACGCACCCGGTGGGACAAAAGCTGCCGAATGCATGGGGGATTCACGACATGCTCGGGAACGTCTGGGAATGGGTCCAGGATTGGTATGACAACGACGTGGTTCCCACGCGCCCCCAAGGTCCCTCGAAGGGGACCGAACACGTGCTGAAGGGCGGCGGTTTCCATGCGCACTCAAAGAACATTCGTGTGACCGTACACGCGGGCGGGCCGGGCAGCGTGATCAGCACGGGTTTTCGAGTAGTCATGGAGAAGCGGTAAGGACCGCCTCCCGCCGGAGGGACTCTCCCGGCCCCGTCTACGGCCGCGAAACCGGGGTGTTGCCGAGCGTGCTGTGCCTCCGTCCGAAGGCGAAGTAGATTCCCAGCCCGATCAGCAGCCAGACCACAAAGCGGAGCCAGGTCTCGAGCGGCAATCCCAGCATCAGCACCAGGCAGCAGAAGATCGACAGCCCCGGCAGCCACGGAGAAAACGGTACCCGGAAACCGCGGGGGCGCTCCGGCTGTCTCCGCCGCAGGATAATCACGCCGGCCGAGACCAGTACGAAGGCGAACAGCGTGCCGATGTTGGAGAGATCCGCGAACGTGCCGATGTCCCAGATTCCGGCCGGCAGCCCGACCGCCAGCCCCGCCACCCACGTGCTGATATGCGGCGTGCGGTGCACCGGATGCACCCTTGAGAAGGCCTTGGGCAGCAGCCCGTCCCGCGACATGGCGAACCAGACCCGCGCCTGCCCGTACTGAAACACCAGCAGGGAGGAGACCATCCCCACCACCGCGCCCACGCTGACCCAGCGGCGGATGTTGTCGTACCCCAGATCCTTCAGCGCGTTGGCCACCGGCGCGGCGTTGCCCAGGGTGCGCCAGTCGGCGATCCCGGTCAGCACCAGCGCCACCGCCGTGTACAGCAAGGTACAGACCAGAAGCGTCGCCAGGATTCCTATGGGGAGGTCGCGCTGCGGATTGCGGCACTCCTCGGCCGCCGTCGAGACCGAGTCGAAGCCGATGTAAGTGAAGAATACAATCGCCGCGCCGGTCAGCACGCCGGGAAAGCCGTTCGGCATGAAGGGATGCCAGTGGCCGGAATCGACCGCGCGCGCCGCCCCAAAGACAAACAGCAGCACCGCTCCGACCTTGATCAGCACCATCACGTTGTTCGTCTCGGCGCTTTCCCGCACGCCCCGCACCAGGATCATCGTCAGCGCCAGCAGCACCACCAGCGCCGGCAGGTTGAACCAGCTCCCGGTGAACTCCCCGCCGGCGATCATCGGTCCGGCGAGCTGCCTCGGCAGGCGCAACCCGAACACGCTGTCCAGGATGTCATTCAAATAGGCGGAGAACCCCACCGCCACGGCCATGTTGGACACGGCGTACTCCAGGATCAGGTCCCACCCGATGATCCAGGCGAAAATCTCTCCCAGGGTGGCGTAGGAGTAGGTGTAGGCGCTGCCCGCCACCGGGATCATCGAGGCCAGTTCGGCATAGCAGAGCGCTGCGAAAGCGCAGGCCAGCGCGGTCAGCAGGAACGACAGCGAAATCGCCGGCCCGGCGCCGGGACGCCCCAGCGTAGAAACGGCTTCTCTGCCGTGCATCAGCAGATCCAGCACCGGCGCGTGCAGGAAGGAATCGAACGACAGCGTCTCCCCGGCCGCCGCCGTGCCGGTGAGGATGAAGATCCCCGACCCGATTACCGCCCCAATCCCCAGGGCCGTGAGACTCCACGGCCCCAGCGTCTTTCGCAGCCGGCGCGCCGGGTCGTCGGCGGCTGCCAGCAACGCCTCGATGCTCTTTTTACGGAAGAGATCGGACATAGGCTTGCGGCGCCTGGCTCAAGGATGGGAGACGTCCCCCGTCCCGTTGAACTTGCCCCTGGTCCTACCGCTTCCTCTGGCCCTTTACGGACTTCCTGATCTTCTTCTTGTTTGCGCCGCGCGCGGTTCCTGCGGGGCGCTTGGCTTTGGGGGGAGCCTTCTTCCTTGCTTCGCGCTTCAACTTCTTGCGTTCCAGCTTGTCGGTTACGTTCTTTGTGTTCATGCGTCTGTCTTCAAACCCGAGTATTTCTGAATGATCTTCTTGAGGCCGTGCCCAGGAAAGCTCACCGTCAGCTTGGCCTCCTCCCCTTCGCCCTCGCGCCTCAGCACCGTTCCCCGGCCAAAGCGGGGATGCACAACCACGGCCCCGACCGGAGACTCCCGCTTCCGGCGAGAGGCCGCCGCCGGTGCTTGCCCCGCCGCTCTGGCGGCGGGCGCCGCCTTCCCGCGCGCGGCGAAGAACTGGCGGACCTGCTCCAACGAGTCGTATGTCTTACCAGTATAAGCGGTTCGCTGCACCGCCTCGCGGGCCATCGCCCGCTCGGCGAAGAGGTCCAGTTCGGCGGCCGGCGGGTGCGCCGAGAGGTCCACGGTCAGTTTCCGTGGAATCTCCCGCAAGAAGCGCGAAGGCATCGCCGGTTCCGGGCTCCCGCCGCCAAAGCGCCGCCGGAGACGCGCCCAGCTCAGTGTCAGCCTCTTCTGCGCTCTCGTCATGCCGACATAGCAAAGACGGCGCTCTTCCTCGATCATGTCTTCCGAGTCGAAGGAACGGCTGTGCGGGCACAAACCTTCCTCCATCCCCGCCATGAAAACGACCGGGAACTCCATCCCTTTGGCGTTGTGGAGGGTGAGCAAAGAGACGGCTGCGCGCTCGTCGATCTGGTCCGCGTCCGAGACCAGCGCCGCATGGTCCAGGAAACCGGAAAGGTCGTCCCCCCGCAGGCCGGCTTCCGCCGCGGCGCTCAACAGTTCCTTGAGGTTCTCCACCCGCGCCTCTGAGCCGGGAGACTGGTCGGCTTCCAGCATCTCCAGGTACCCTGTCCGGCTCAGCACCAGCCGCAACAGGCCCTCAAGGGACAGGCTCTCCATTTCTCTGCGCAGCTCTTCCACAAGGTTCCGGAACGCCCCCAAAGCCGCCTGCGCCCTGACCGGAAAGAGACGCTGCGCCAGCATCTCCTGGATGGCCTGCCACGCGGACAGACTGTGCTCCCGGGCGAAGCGCTCGATCTGCTCTGCGGTGGTCTTGCCGATGCCCCGCGCGGGCGTGTTCAAGATCCGCATCAGACTCACGCTGTCTTGCGGCGACTGAAGCGCTCTCAGGTACGACAGCGCGTCCCGCACCTCCGCCCGCTGGTAGAAGCTGAAGCCGCCCACTACCAGGTACGGAATGCTGTAACGCCGGAACGCCTCCTCAAACTGCCGGGACTGAGCGTTGGTCCGGTAGAGCACCGCGATCCGCACGGCGGGATCTTCCCACCGCAGGCGCTGGATCTGGTCGCCCACGAAGAGCGCTTCCTGCTCCCCGTCTTCCGCCTCGAACATCCCCACCGGCACGCCCCCGCTCTCGGCCGTCCAGAGCCACTTTCCGCGCCGCTGGGAGTTGTGCGAAACCAGGGCGCTGGCCGCTTCCAGGATCGGCTTCGTCGAGCGGTAATTCTGCTCCAGCCGGATCACGCGGGCGCTGGGATAGTCCCTCTCGAAATCCAGGATGTTGCGGATCTCCGCCCCCCGCCAGCCGTAGATGGACTGGTCCTCGTCCCCGACGGCGCACACGTTCTGCCGCAATTCGGTCAGAAGCCGCACCAGTTCGTACTGGCTCCGGTTGGTGTCCTGATACTCGTCGATCATCAGGTGGACAAAACGTTCGTTGTACGCTCCCCGGACTCTGCCGTCATGCCTGAGCAGCCGGACCGCTTCCAGGAGCAGATCGTCGAAGTCGAGGGCGTTGGCCTGTCTCAGGCTCCCCTCGTACTCCTCGTAGACCACGGCAAGCTGGGAATCCTTGGGGCCCGTGGCCAGCTTGTACACGTCCTGCGGGGTTCGGCCCGAGCTCTTGGCCCGGCTGATGGCGGCCAGCGCCGCCCGGTGCGGCAGCGTCTTCTCGTCAAGCCCGAGCTTGCGGTGGACGGCCTTCAGAACCGACGCCTGCGCATCCTCGTCATAGATCGTGAACTTCGGCGTGAAGCCGGGGCGCAGATCCGCCAGCGCCGCTCCGTCCTGCCGCAGCAGCCGTACGGCGAAGGAATGAAACGTGGATACCCAGGGATCCGCCGCGGGCCGGCCGCAGGACGCCAGCAATCTGGCCACCCGTTCGCGCATCTCCCCGGCCGCCTTGTTCGTGAACGTGACCGCCAGAATCTGCCGGGGAGACACCCCCGCCACGGCGATCAGGCGCGCGATCCGGTGCGTCACCACGCGCGTCTTGCCGCTTCCGGCGCCGGCCAGAATCAGTAGCGGTCCCTCCAGATGGCAGACGGCCTCTTGCTGCTGGGGGTTCAGTCCCTCAAGAAAATTCATGATAGGTGGGGCGATTTTCGATTTTAGCATGCCCGCCCCGCTCCGCCCCCTGTTCGGGGCGGGCGCCGGACCGCTCCTGAGTCCCGGTTGGAAGGCGGGGCACAGGGGCTTTTGCCTTTTGTTTGAATATCTTGTAACCTATCAGCTTGTGGACTCGCCTTAAATGGTGAGGTTGAGATTGGCTGCTAGCGGAGTGGTGGAACAGGTGAAGAAGCGCGCCGCCGCACAGCGGATTCCGTTTAGGCACGCCGGCGAAAGAACCTCCCAGGTGCCGGCCCGAACAGGCATGGCATGTTGGTTGATGCGAAGCTGATCGAACGCGCCAGAGGTGGAGACGATGCTGCGTTCAATGAATTGGTGCTGGCCTATCGCAGGCGCGTGCTGGGGGCGATCGCCAGGCTTATCGGGCGGCGGGAGGATGTGGAGGACGTTGGACAGCAGGTGTTTCTTCGCTTGTATCTATCCCTGGAGCAGCTCCGGACCCCGGATGTGTTCGAGCCCTGGCTGTACCGCCTGACGGTGAATGCGGCCTATGACTATTTGCGAAAGCAGCGCAGGCGGGGTGAGTTGAGGATGGCGGACCTTTCCGAGTCGGCTGTGCAGATGGCGGATGCCGCCGCCGGGGGGGTTCAACGCCGGGAGGAGTCGGATCGAACCCGCACGAGGGAATACGTGCAAAGTCTGCTGGCCTCAGTTTCGGAGGCGGATCGGGCCCTGCTCATCTTGAAAGAGGTGGAGGGCCTCTCGTTGAAGGAGCTGGAGCAGATTTATCATGTGAACGAGAATGCTCTGAAGGTCAGGCTGTTCAGAGCCCGACAGCGAGTACTGAAAGCGCTGGCCAGCCAGCGCGCGGACGCCGGCAAGGCGGGCGGCCGGGAGTGATCTATGGCTGAGAATGATCTGTTCAATCATCCGCAACCGGATCTGGAAAGTGAGCTGGACCGGATCTTCGCGGCTTATCGTGAGGCTTGCCCCGCGCCGGAGCCAAGCCCGAACTTCATGCCGCTGTTGTGGGAAAAGATCGAGGCGCGCCGCTCCGTCTCATACAGCTTCGGCAGGCTGACGCGGGCCTTCATTACGGCCGCTGCCGCCATCTGCCTCTTGCTTGTGGTTTTGCAGTCCACTTCCCGCACACAGCCGGCGTTCTACACCCAGACTTACATCGAAGCTCTGGCGGCTTCCGCCTCCGATAGCTCGCCGTACACCGAAATCAGCCTCTATGAGTTGCCCGGAGGAGATACCTACCAGTGAAGCGCCTCAAGTTTTGGGTGACAATACAACTGCTGGCCGTGTTCGCGAGCGGCGCCTTGGTGGGGGCGCTCGGTTACCGTTTTTACGACCAGAGGCAAGAGGCTCAGGAGGTCAAAACGAAACCCGCCAAAGGAGGTCCGGCCGGTTTCCGGCAGCACTACATCCAGACCATGCGTGACCGCCTCAAGCTGAGCGAACAGCAGGTGGCTCAGCTCAGCGCCATCATGGATGCTTCCGGGAAACGGTTCAACGAGGCGAGGCAGCGTGCGGATGCGGAGATCCGCAAACTGATGGATCCGGAGATGGAAGCCCTCCAGAAGGAACAGCGAACTCAGATCGAAGCCATGCTCGATGCGGAGCAGCGCGCCGAATACGCCAAGATGCTGGAAGAGCGGCGCATCGAGATGGAAAAGCGCCGGCGCGATAAGCAGAACAATCGCCCCGGCATGCCTCCTCCGCCCCGCGAGCGCCGGTAAGCGGGAGCTACTTCTTCAACTTCGCATACTTGCGCTGGAAGCGGTCCACACGGCCCGCGGTGTCCACCAGCTTCTGCCGCCCCGTAAAGAACGGGTGGCACTTCGAGCAGATTTCCACACGGATGTCGCCCTTGTGCGTCGAGCGGGTGCGGAAGCTGTGGCCGCAGGCGCAGATGATGCTCAATTCCTCGTAGGCGGGATGAATCCCTTCCTTCATGCCGGACTGGGTCCTTTCCTTAGGCGGATGAAACTTCGAGTATAACACGAAGGCAGGACCCCCCCGCCGTGCCATCGCGGCAGGGCGGAGGGCCGGTAGCCAAAGGAGAGATCCTAAGGCGTTAGGATTCGCGCCGGGGTGGCTGGTCCACGGGAACCATGGCTCCGCCACTGAAACGGCGCCGTCGGTTTTCGAACGGTCGCTCTAACAGCCAACCACCTCGCGCTGAGTACTACTGCCGGATTTCATTGTTCCTGGATCACCTCCTTTCTCAGTGTTGCCTCCATCGTAAAGCGCAGTGCCGACCTTGTCAACAAGAAATTCCGCTGTGCTCCATCGAAGTCCTCGCCGGCGGGGTCGCCGCGTCGCCCGGCGCTCCTGGCCTCCCTCTCCCCGCGCCTCTCTCAGCGCAGCAGGTACTTACTCTTTCTCATGGCCTCCAGCGAGTCCGCCTCAAACGTCCGCCGCAGATGTGTCACCAGATTCTTCTCCAGCAGCGTGCCCTCCTTGGCCTCCTTCACCACGGTCTTGAAATGCGGGTAGTACGGATGCTGCCCTTTGGGCTCCAGCAGAATCAACCCCGCCGCGAACTGAATCTCAAGCCTCTCCGGAAACGAGGCGCCGAGAAATTGCGATGCCTGAATCACCAGGGCGTAGCCGTTCCTGTCCCCCAGCCATTCCGTCTTCAGCCACGCCGCTTGCCGGCAGGCCTCAAAGAAATAGCCCAGGTCGAAGATAGCCAGCGCATCCGCTTTGCCCGATACCTGCGCCTCCTGCACGCGCCGGTCCAGCGCCGCCAGAATCTGGTAAGCCACGCCCGGATCCACGCGGCTGTATACAATCGCGCGCCGCATTGTCTCCATGCGGGCCAGCACCGGAGTCCCCGGAGACAGAATCTCCAACGTTTCGGCGGCTGCCCTGCCGGCGTCGTATCCGGGCATGGTTGCATCCCACACCGCCGCGTCCTTCCAGGGAAGCGACTTGGTCTCCCCGATCACCAGCGCCCACTTCACCAGCGGCTGCTCGAACATCACATCCCAAGGATCGGCCCCGAACGCCGGCGCGCCGCCGAGCAGCGCCGCCAGCATCAACGCTCCGCACGCTGTAGGTCTCATGATCACCTCCCCACCGCTTCTGTGATCCGGATCTGCCCGATCCGATATCGCCTCTGCCCGTCGCCGTCGTCCAATGGAAGCGCTATCTCAGGCGTCCCGATTCGGGATCCCACCGAAACCCACACGCTGTAAGTCCCGGGCCGCAGAATGGAAACAGGCGGCAGCAGAAAGTCCGCCTCCCTGCCGGTCGCCGGGGCCTGGTCCGGCGGCCCCACCTCCAACGTCCGCACGTCGAATGCCTCGTCCACAAAAACCCCCGCCACCCCGTCTTTCTGGTCCTTGAAGGTGAAGGCGACGAAGCCGCCGGGGAGGCACGGCGCCACCCCGTTGTTCCGCCAGCGGTGCCAGAGGGCCATTTTCCCGCCCGCGGGAACCTCCCGCGGCAACGCGGCTTCCAGGAGTTGAAGCCGGTAGCCCATGCGCAGCGTCATCCGCTCCACCAACGGCCGGTTCTTCTCCAGGAACTCCCTCGGCCACCAGTGGACGGAAACGTAACTCCCGTGCCCCAGTTCCAGAGCCCGCAAGTAGTCGCTCCCCTCCCCCCAATCCCCCCGCTGCACCGCAAGTCCATAGTGCTCGCTCTCCAGGATGACCGGAAGCCTCGGCCAGAAAGCGCCCGCATAGTAATGCGTATACACCGCCTCCCGCCCGGGGCGGCACAATATGCTGTCGTCCCTGAGCGTGAGTCCCTGCTCTTTGGCATACACGATGGTTTCGAGCCCTTTGCCCCGGAACGTCAGATTGTCGTTGTAGGCGATGAGCGTGCGCTTGAAGTGCCGTGTGTGCAGGTCGATGTGTTTGCGCACCGTTCCCGCCGTAACAAACCGCTCCGGCCCAGGATCGCCCTCGCCCCAGATCCCCACCGTTCCAATGTCAATCCACGCCACGTTGGGATCGCCGTCATAGCGCCTGGCCGCCGCCGCGAAGAAGTTGTCCAGCTTCGCCAGAAAAATCGGATCGTCGTAGTCCGGCTCATAGCGGACCGGCGCGCTGGTGGACGCGCCCGCTCTCCCTCGCACCGGGTAAACCTTCGCCCCCGCCCTCATGACCCATTCCGGCGTGGCGTTCGGCGGGTTATTGGAGGCCGACTCGTAGGTTGTAAACCGGAAGGCGATCTTCTTTCCCTTGGCGATCCAGCGCTGCGCCGGGATGTCGACCACCGCCCAGTTGAACTTGCCTTCTTCCGGCTCCAGGTACGACCAGGCAAGCCGCAGGTAGATGACCCCGACTCCCGGGAATTCATCGACCGTGTCCCAAGGCTCCAGCTTGCTGCCGTAGCGCACAATGTCGTTGTCGTAGTGGTGAAACACCCAACCCATGCCAGGATTGACCAAGGGCGCGCCGTTGTCCTTCAGACGAATCACGGTTCGCTCTTGCGCTCCGGCAGTCACCGGGATCAGCAGGCCGAGAATCGCTGCCCCAAGGCAGACGGATTTCAGCCGGATTTCTTGCCCGCGCGTCATCTACCCGCACCTCCGTGCATCTTCGCTCGTGTTCGAGCTAGACAATTCTTTCTCACAGCGGGGCGTGCCTGCAAGCCTCAAAGCCGCGCGGGGTCGGCGCACGGCATCGATCCAGGGCGCATGCCCTAAAGCCAGCGCTTCAGGAACCGGCAAATGTGGTACGCGTCCAGCAGGTTGAATGGGAACTGGCCCGTGGTGTAGTGCCCGCACGGCAGGCAGACCTCGTGGATCGTGTGACGCCTTTTGCGGCTTTCCTCGATGAAACGACGGGAATACTCGGGCAGGAAGGTCGTATCGTAGCGGGCGCAGATCAGCAGACTGGGCATCTCCCGGCCCGTCATCCGATCCAGGTACGTGGCCGGGCTGATCACGCGCCACAGATCGCGAAGCTGCTCCTGGGTGATTGACTCCCCCAACCCCTGCCGCACATGCCGCGTCGCCAGTCCGGTCCAGACCACGTCCCCGAAGTACATCGAGACGTGGTTGAATGCGCCCGCCACAATCCTGTGGTCATGTGCCGCCGTGATGTAAGCGATGCAGGATCCCAGACTGGTGCCCAGGATGCCGAACTTCCGGAAGCCCTGCTCCTCAAGCCAGTCCAGGCAGGCGCGGGCATCGACCACCGATTGCCTTCCGGCGTGGATGGTCCGCCCCACGTTCGGCGAGACGTGGTAATCGGCCCGGCGGAGCCCGCGTGGCAGACGCCGGTCGTGGTACGCCATGCTCATCCTCAGCGCCGACAAACCAAAACGATTCAGCAGCTTACAGAGAGCCACGTGTCCGGACGCGTCCGCGTTCCATTGCGGCAGAACCAGGACGGCCCGCCCGTTGGACCGGGAACAGGGGAAAAAATCCGCGTGGACCCGGTTGTTCTCCGGGTATGGGGATTGTACCGGGCTTGTGAACGTCAGATGCTGATTCTCGATCCGGTAGTCGCTGGGCCGCCGGTAGGAGAAGAACTCCTCGGACGATTGCATCGCCTTCCGGCTGTACTCCGCCATCAGGGGGGCGGCATCGCCCGCTTCAGGAGGCGCTCCGATCCATTCCAGGCCCCATTCGAATGGATATAAGATCCGGTCGTTGTCACGGCCGGCCAGACGGCGCTCCCAGTCGTCCATCCAACGCGCGTAGAACCCCTTCATTCAGCAGGCACCAGTTTAGCAAATCCAGCCGCTGGGGCCCAAAAAGAAAAACCCCGCCTCACGCGGGGAATTGCGGGTTCGCGGGAAGGCAAACCCACCAGAGCGCTACAAACCTCTATCGACCACCCTTGAAATTGCAATTCCGCTGCCATGGGCCAAGTTCTTTGTTTGCAGTGAACACTACAACTTCTCCTACCCCTTTTCATAGAACAGGAGCACGGAGATCTCCGGGAAATGGAAATCCAGCGGCGGGGTTGCCTGAAGCGTTACAATACCCACTGGACTGGATGCGCCGGCCGCACATCCAGGGGGAGGAGTGCTCGGATGTGGCAGTTTTCGCCAGCCAGAAGATCGCTCATCGGTTTCTTCCTCATGGGCATGCTGCTGGCCTTCCTGGGCGCAATCCTGCCCGCCTGGGGCTACCACCTGAGGTCGGAATACACGGAAACGGGCTCCTTCTTCCTGGCCATGGTCGCCGGCGTCCTCGCCTCCCTGAAGGGCGCCTATTATCTGTTGGAACGCAAGGGCTTACGTATCGCGCTCTCGGTTGCGGCCGGCCTAGCCTGCGCGGCGCTGCTATACCTGGCGGCTGTTCCCGCCTCCGCTTCCCCTTACTGGAGGTTGGCCGGCCTGTTCCTGCTGGGGGCGAGCATCGGCCCTACCAGCGCCTCCGTCTTGCACGCCATCACGCCGCTCTATTCCAGGGATCCGGCCGCCACTCTGAACCTTGGCGGAGCCTTCTTCGGGCTGGGCTCCTTGGCGACAGTTCTCCTCGTTGGAGGCGCCTTCTATGTCTACACGGTTCCGAGTATTCTGATCATCTTAGCCGTCATCCCCGGCCTCTTTGCGGGCATCTTCGCCAGGACCAACTTCGACCTGATCCCGTTCCCCCGCTCGGTCCCCTTGCGCCAGGCTGTTCAGGACTTCAAGAGCCCCGAGGCGATCCTGTTGAGTCTGCTCCTCTTCATTCAGTTCGGCAATGAATGGTCTATCGCGGGGTGGATGCCGATCTTTCTGATCCAGAGGCTGGGCGTCAGTCCCGCCGCCTCGCTCCACCTTCTGGCTGTCTACTGGCTGTCCCTCCTGGTTGGCCGGATCGCGATGCAAGCCATCCTGCCCCGCGTGCGGCATGGCGCATTGCTGCTGGTCTGCGGTTTCTCAGCCGTCCTCGGGTGCGGCGTCCTGTTTCACACCAACAATATGTTCGGGGCCACCGCCGGGATCCTGTTTCTAGGCATCGGCTACGCGGCCATCTACCCCCTTGTCGCCGAGATGATAGGCGGGCGCTTCCCCTATTACCACCCCGGCTTCTACAACGGATTATTCTCCCTGGCCACGGTTGGAGGCCTCCTGGCGCCGTGGACACTGGGAATCTATGCCGACCTGTGGGGTATCCGGGCGGTGATGCTGGTGCCGTTCCTGGGCGCGATTACGGTCTTCCTTCTCACCGTGGTGATCCGGATCTACGCCCGGCTTACAAGATTGCCGGCCCCGGGAGAGGTCAAAGCTTGAAGTTCGCGCGGCGCGGTTTCCTGCCTCTCCTGCTGGTCCTTCCAGCCCTCCTGTCCTCGCAGCCTCTCCCGGAGAGGATTGAGTCCGTCGTAAGATCCTCGATTACAGCCCGCCACGGCCATTGGGGGATTCATGTCCTGGATCTCTCCACCGGCCAATCGCTTTACGCCTGGCAGGAGGACCAGTTCTTCGTCCCCGCCTCCACAACAAAACTCTTCTCCACGGCGATGGCCCTCCACCGCCTCGGCCCGGACTATCGCTTTCGGACGGCCGTCTTCGCTCCGCGGAAGCCCGAGAACGGCCTGTTGCGGGGCGACCTGCGTCTGGCCGGAGGGGGCGATCCGACACTCTCCGGCAGAGCGTATCCCTACCGCCGCGACGCCCCCGCCGGAAACCCTCTTCAAGCCATCGAAGATCTCTCGGACGCTCTCGCGCGACAAGGCATCGCCAGAATCGAGGGGGACATCATCGGGGACGACACGGCCTACGAGTGGGAACCGTTCCCCGAGGGCCGGGCGCAGGAGGACTTCCTCTGGGAATTCGGCGCGCCCGTCAGCGCTCTCACTGTGAACGACAGCCGCATCGCCCTGGTCGTCCGCCCCGGCCGGCGCGCGGGGGATCCGGCGCAGATCCGGCTCACCCCGAGCTTCGATTACTTCCTGGTGGAGAACCGGGTTGTCACCACCGCGGCCGGTACCCCGAAACTCCAGGTCGCCCGCGCGCCGGGCTCCCGCCAGCTCCGACTTTGGGGCACGATGCCCTTGCGGGGGCCGGCCGAGGGCCGCTCGCTGGCTGTGGACGACCCCGCCTTGTTCGCCGCCGCCGCCCTGCGCGATGCTCTCATCCGCCGCGGCGTGGCCGTTACCGGACGTCCGCAGGCCCGTCACCGGTACCCCGGCGAGACGCTCCTCCCGGCTGAACCCTCTCCGGCCGCCGGCGATGTCCGTCTCGCCGAGAGGCTCTCGCCTCCGCTGGCGGATATCCTCACCGTGGTCAACAAAGAAAGTGTGAACCTGCACGCCGAGTTGCTCCTGGCCGAGACAGGCCGGGCGCGCCGCGGTGTCGGCAGCCGGGCGGCGGGTTTGGCCGAACTGGAGTCCTTCCTCCGCGAGGCGAATGTTCCCGATGGCGACGCCAGACTCTACGACGCCTCGGGTCTCTCCATGCTGAATATGACCACGCCCCGGGCCTTGACCTCCTTGCTCTCCTGGATGGAGCGCTCCCCTCTTCGGGACGCGTTTCGGGACAGCTTGCCGGTCGCCGGCGAAGAAGGCACGCTGCGGAATCGATTTAGAGGTCTGCCCGAAGCCCGCTGGCTGCGCGCCAAGACCGGGTCGCTGAGTCGCGTCATCGCCATCGCGGGCTATGCCGGCTCCCCCTCCGGGATCCGGGCCTTCGCCATCCTGGTCAACAACTACGCCGTTCCGGCCGCCGAAGTGCGGGCCATTGTTGATAAAATATGTATGTTACTGCTGGATTGAGGGGGTACTGATGCCGATCTACGAATATCATTGCGACGATTGTGGAAATGAATTTGAGAAGCGCGTGGCCCGCGCTTCGGACGCCGACAGCGTTGAGTGCCCCTCCTGCGGGCAACGCCATCTCACGCAGCGTTTGTCCACATTCGCCGCGGTCACCAACGGGTCCACTTCCGGCAATGCCGCCCCGTCGTGCCCGTCGGGAGGCTGCTGCCCCATGTCCGGCGTCTGCGGCCAGAACTAGAGAGGGTTCTCCGACACAAATCCGCTGGTTGCGGCTGACGTGCCGGAGAAATTCAACCCCATGGGTCACAACTCTTCTGCCGGGACCTGACTGCCCTGTCGGTGGCGCGGACGATCGCAGACCACACATCGCGATGATCTGCCCCGCCGGGCGCGGATCGCCCGCGCGCTTCGGCGCGTACGGGATTTCCAGACTGACGGCGTCGCCGCTCCTGCGGCTTCACCAGACGGCGGTTCCCGGCGGTGAATCCCGCATCCCTCCGGCACAATCCTCTAGATGTATACTCAGGGCTTCCTGCCAGCGGTCGCGGGCGGGATGCTGGCCCAAACCCAAGGGAGCCGCATGCAAAAAGAGATCGGGTTGGTCCTCGGTATCGTGCTGTTCGTCGCCCTGCTCCTGACGCCCTTCGGCGCCGACCCCCGCACCCACCGCATGGCCGCTGTGGCAGCTTTGATGGCTGCCTGGTGGATCACCGAAGCGATCCCGCTCGCCGCCACCTCCCTGATGCCCCTCGTGCTCATGCCGTTCCTCAAGATTTCGGATCCGGACACGGTTGCCCGTTCTTACATGAACGACTACATCTTCCTGTTCGTTGGCGGCTTCACGATCGCGCTGGCCATGGAACGCTGGAACCTGCACCGCCGCCTGGCGCTCCACACCGTCCGGCGCGTCGGAGACCAGCCCCGGCGGCTCGTGCTGGGTTTCATGGTCGCCACCGCGGCCCTCTCCATGTGGATCTCCAATACGGCCACTACGATGATGATGATCCCCCTGGCGCTCTCCGTCGTCTCCCTCACGAGCGCCCGTCACGGCGCTGCCGCGCTCCCCGCCCGGCCGGGGCCCTTCGGCCTGGCGTTGCTCCTGTCCATCGCCTACGCTTCCAGCATCGGAGGCATCGCCACCCTGATCGGCACTCCCCCCAACGTCGTCTTCGCCTCGCGCTTTCACACCGAATTCCCCGGCGCGCCCGAGATCGGCTTCGCCAACTGGCTCATCGTCGGGCTTCCGTTCTCCGCGGTCTTCCTGCTGATCACTTGGGCGCTTCTCGTCTTCTTTCTGCATCCCCTTCCCCGCGGCTCCCTCCTGGGAGGCCGGCAGGTGATCGCACACGAGTTGTCGAAACTGGGCCCCATGACCTCCGCCGAGAGGCGAATCCTGGCGGTGTTCCTCTCCGTGTCCTTTCTGTGGATCTTTCGCGCCGAAATCCCCATCGACCTGAACCTCGGCTGGTTCTCCATTGCAAAGGTTCCCGGCTGGAGCAACCTCGTCGGCCTGGCTGACGCCAAGACCCGATGGATCAGCGACGGAACGGTCGCCATGATGGCCGCCCTCTCGATGTTCTTCATCCCCGCGGGCCGCCAGAGAGGGGAGCGGCTCGTCGACTGGACAACCATCGAAGACCTTCCCTGGAACGTGCTCTTCCTCTTCGGCGGAGGCTTCGCGCTGGCCGACGGATTCGTCGCCTCGGGCCTGTCGAACTTCATCGGCTTGCAGCTTCAGGCCTTCGGGTCGCTCCCTGTGCCTGGCCAGATCCTCGGCATCGCCGGAACAATGACGTTCTTAACGGAACTGACCTCCAACACAGCCACCGCCAACCTGGCGATGCCGCTCCTTTCCGCGCTGGCGCGCGCCATCCAGGTGAATCCGCTCGTCCTGCTGCTGCCCGCCACCATCTCCGCATCCTGCGCCTTCATGCTGCC